>Ga0187825_10000209_pt1 | contig 12414 bp, 11 predicted proteins | sample NC_wetland_sal_i_11_FD_132421 | JGI IMG/M metagenome (GOLD analysis project Ga0187825, IMG submission 132421) | Wetland sediment microbial communities from Neuse River Estuary, North Carolina, USA - SourceSoil_5 | ecosystem: Environmental > Aquatic > Freshwater > Wetlands > Sediment | place... | reverse complement strand
GCGCAGCGCCACCGTCTGGCCGGGCCGGCAGCCGGAGACCACCACGTTGACCGGAGCGTCAACCAACGAGGACGGCGGCGTGGCGGACAGCCGAATTCCGGACGAATCGCTCACGGTTCCGAGTGTAGCAAGCGGCCGCTTCGCGGAGGCCCCGCCGCTCGGCGAAGGTCACGCACGCTCTTCCGGTGAAGGTCAGCCGCGGAGGCGCGCTCGATGCTGCATCGCGACCACAGGCGTCCCCAGGGGGGATCGATGACCGCGACGTCCCGTGTGACCGCCGCCGTTGTGGCGTTCGTATCCGTGTCGAGGGGCTCGTGCGGCAGCCGTCGTCGATGGAACTGATGGAAACGGTCAACGTGAGGTAGGGGGAGCCGTGGACGACCGCACCCCGACGCCGTACTTCACGTCCGCCGACGGAGACCTCACCCGCCGCATCGGCATCGTCAATCTCCACGACGATTTCCCAATCGCGATCGCGAAGCAGCGGTTCGACGGCGTCTACGACTCGCTGCGGACCTACTGGCTGCCGCGGTTTCGGGCCGGCGGCGTGAGCGCGGTCGTGGCCGCCATCTTTACGCCCTCGGTCTACGTGCCCGAAGGAGCGCTGCGCCACGCGCTGTGGCTGCTCGACGGCCTCTTCACCGAGATCGACGAGAACCGCGACAGCATCGAAGTGGCGCTGACCGCGGACGACCTTCGCCGGATCAACGCGCAGAGAAAGATCGCCGTCCTGATCGGGCTCGAAGGGGCGGAGCCGCTCGGCAACGACCTCGCGGTGCTCCGGCTGCTCCACCGGTTGGGCCTGCGCATGCTCTCGGTGACCTGGGCGCGCCGCACCGCCCTCGGGGTGGGCGACTGGGAACACGATTCGGCCGGCGGCCTGACGCGCCTCGGCCGGCGTGCCATTGAGGAAATGAACCGGCTCGGCATCATCGTCGACGTGTCCCACGGTTCCGATCGCACGACGGCCGACGTGCTGGCCGCCTCCACGCAGCCGGTCATCGCGAGCCATGCCAACGCCCGGGCGCTCCGCGACCATCCCCGGAACCTCACCGACGACACGATTCGCGCGATCGCGGCGACCGGCGGCCTGGTCGGCGCCGTGGCGGTGCCCAACTTCATCGACGCGGCTGAGCCGACGATCGCGCGATGGACGGAGCACATCGAGCACCTGCTCGAAATCGCCGGCGTCGACCACGTGGCGATCGGCGCCGACTTCTACCGGTACGAGCGCGAGATCCACGCCGCCCAGGGCATCGCGGACACGGACGGGGCGCCGTTCCCGGGGACCGCGCGGTTCGTGTTCCCCGGCATGGAGAGCTCCGAACACCTGCCCGGCCTCACGGCCGAGCTCCGGCGGCGCGGCGTCACCGAACCCGACCTGCGCAAGATCTATCGAGACAACTTCCTCCGCGTCATGGCGGCGGTCGTCGGAGAAGGCACGCTTCAGCCGGCCCGTTCGTGAAGTCGTACGACGCCATCGTGCTGGGCCTCGGCGCGATGGGCAGCGCGGCCGTCCAGCAGATCGCCGCCCGAGGCGCGCGGGTGCTGGGTCTCGAGCAGTACACCGCCGCGCACGATCACGGGTCCAGCCACGGCGGCTCGCGGATGATCCGCTTCACGCTGTACCGTGAGCAGGCGTACGTCCGGCTGCTCGCACGGGCGTACGAGGCGTGGCGGCAGCTCGAACGCGACAGCGGGCAGCCGGTGTTGGCGATTACCGGCGGCCTGGCGATGGGCCGGCCGGACCACAGCGTCCTTGCCGGCGGGATGCGCAGCGCGGAAGAGGCGGACGTCGCCTATCAGGTCCTGGAGCCTGCCGACCTGCGGCGGCGGTTCCCGCCGTTCGCGCCGGAGCCCGGCGTGGTGGGGGTGTACGAGCCGTCCGCGGGGTTTCTGCGGCCGGAAGCCGCGGTCCGGGCCTACCTGGATGCGGCCGCGCGGCAGGGCGCCGAGCTGCATTTCGACGAGCCGGTACTGCATTGGGAAGCGCGGCCCGGGGGAGACGGCGTGCGCGTCGTGTCCGCCCAGGGCAGCTACGAGGCGTCGCGTCTCGTCATGACGCCGGGTCCATGGGCGGCCGGCGCGGCGGCGAACCTCAACCTGCCGCTCGCCGTCGCCCGCGTGGTGATGTTCTGGTTTGATCCGCCCGCCGGCATCGCGCCGTTTCTACCCGGCCGCTTCCCGGTGTTCGTCTGCGTGCCGGACGGCGGCGAGCGATTCTACGGATTTCCAGCCCACGAGGGACCGTGCGGCGGCGTGAAGGTCGCCTTTTCGCTGCGCTTGACGCCGTGCACGCCGCAGACGATCGACCGCACAGTGCACGAGGCGGAGATCGCGCTCATGAAGGAGCATCTCGCCCGCTGCGTGCCGGCGCTCAACGGCGCGTGCCTGGCCGCGCGGACGTGCATGTACACCAACACGCCGGACCTGCACTTCGTGATCGGCGCGCACCCCGTAGCACCGCAGTGCTTCATCGCCTGCGGCTTTTCGGGGCACGGGTTCAAGTTCGCGAGCGTCGTCGGCGAGATTCTCGCCGATCTCGCGCACGAGGGACGGACCCGCCACGAGATCGGGATGTTCTCGCCGGCACGCTTCGGCGGGGCGCGAAGCCTCGCGCCGGCGCCCTATGTCTAGCGGCGCGCGGCAACTGTCCCGCTGCTGGTGGGCGACGGGCGATCCGCTGATGATCGCTTATCACGACACGGAGTGGGGGACGCCGACGCACCACGACCGCGCGCTGTTTGAACTGCTGGTGCTCGAGGGCGCGCAGGCCGGACTGTCGTGGCTGACGATCCTCCGGAAGCGGGCGGCCTACCGCGCGGCCTTCGCGCGGTTCAACCCGGAGGCCGTGGCGCGCTTCGACGCGGCGCAGCGCCGCGCGCTCTTGCGGAACCCCGGGCTGGTGCGAAACAAGATGAAGATCGACTCCGCGGTGACGAACGCTCGCGCGCTGCTGGCTGTGCGCGACGAGTTTGGCAGCTTCGACGCCTACCTCTGGCGGTTTGTGCACGGCGCGCCGCTGCGGCGGGTCCGCCGCACCCCGCGGGACGTGCCGGCCGAAACGCCGGAGTCGCAGGCGATGAGCAAGGACCTGCGGCGGCGGGGCTTTACGTTTGTCGGACCGACCATCTGCTACGCGTTCATGCAGGCCGCGGGACTGGTCGACGACCACCTCGTGAGCTGCTTTCGTGCGGGGCGCCCCCGGGCGTGACCGCGGCGCGGCCTAGCGAGCCTGCGACAGCGGCACGCCCTTGAGCGAGATCTGCGCGGTTTCCATCGACGCGTAGACCGGGATCATCTGGAAGAAGTTGAGCATGTCGATCACCCGCTGCACGCGGTCCTTCGGGCTGACCAGCACCATGAGCCGGTCGTTTTCGCGGCAGATGCGCCGGTGCGCCAGCAGCTCGCGGAAGCCGGTGCTGTCGATAAAGCTGACGTCGCTCAAGTCCACGATGACGTGGCGCCCGAGCGACACGGCCGTCGTCAGCGCGCCGCGCAGGATCGGCACGGTCGACAGGTCGATTTCGCCGTGCGGATGAACGATGTTTGCGAAGGGTGCCTCGTCCAGCTGACAGTTGAGGAGCGGGTGGTGGTCCATCTGAGACGTGCCCCCGGCTCAGACCTGACTGCGCGTGAGATTTACCCGCATTCGCGGCGCCGGAAACGGTCCGCCGCCGGGCGCGGCGGCGGCGGTGCCTGAGACCGGACCGTTCTCCGCGGAGCACCTCGCGCTTCTGGATTGGAAGCGGCGGGTCGCCGAGCTGTACCGCACGGTCCGCGAGTCGCGCGATCCCGCGCGCGCCTGGACCGCGTGGCGGCGCGGACGCGATGCGCTCTTCCGCGCGCATGCACAGTCGCCGCTGCCCCCGGACCGGCGCGAGGCCCATCACGCGCTGCCGTTCTACCCCTACGATCCGCGCTCACGGGTACTCGCGGACGTAGTGGACGCCGCGGGCGCGCGCTACGAGATTGCCGCGAGCGACGGGGCGGCCTACACGTTCACGCGGTTCGGGGAGGCTCGGTTCGTCCTGGGCGGGTGCGCGTGCACTCTGGAGCTGTGCTGGCTCGAAGGCTACGGCGGCGGCCTATTCCTGCCGTTTCGCGACGGCACGAACGGCGCGGACACGTACGGCGGCGGCCGCTACCTGCTCGATACGGTGAAGGGCGCCGACCTCGGTATGGAGGACGGGCGGCTCGTCCTCGACTTCAACTTCGCGTACAATCCGTCATGCGCGTACGATGCTGTGTGGAGCTGCCCCCTCGCGCCGCCGCGGAACCGGCTCGAGATCTCGGTCCGCGCGGGCGAGCAGGTACGGGCTCCGTAGCCTCATCCCCGACGGTCGTTCAGAAAGTCCGTCAGCACCGGCAGCCACCGCGCCTGCAGTTCCGGCGTGCTGAGGGCGAGATGGCCGAACGGGTGGTCGTACTCGTACAGCTCGCTGTCGACGCCGGATGCCCGCATCGCGCGGTGCGCGTCGCGTGCGCCCTCGACCGGGACGAGCAGGTCGGAGCGGCAGTGGAAGAGCCGTACCCGCGCCCGCACGCGCGCGGCCGCGGCCTCCAGCGATCCATGCCCGTGCGAGATGTCGTGGAGGGCGATCGCCCGGATGTTGTACAGGTACGCGTTTGGATCGATCCCGCCGGCCGCAAACGTTTGTCCCGCCTCGCGCAGCGCCTGGGCGCTGGCGAAGCGGCCCTCCAGCGCCGCGTACGGACTCGGCCCGCCCTCGGCGGCGGCCCGCCCGAACGCCGCTGTAAACGCGTCCTGGCTGGTAGCGTACAGCTGGAGGATCATGCCCGCGATCGTCATGCCGGCGGTCGGAAAGACGCCTTCCTCCGCGTACCGGCCGCCGCGCCAGTCCGGGTCGGAGCGGATGGCGAGCGTGCGCGCCTCTGTGGTTGCGACGAGCAGGTCGGGGGCGCGGCAATTACCGCGATCGATGACGATCCGCTCGGCGAACTCCGGAAAGGTCACCGCCCACTCCGCCGCCTGAAAGCCGCCCATCGATACCCCGTACACCATCGCGAGCCGCCGGACGCCGAGGTGCTCGAGCAGCGCGCGGTCGGCGCGCGCCATGTCGCGGATGGTCGTGACCGGGAACGCGAATCCATACCGGCGCTCGGTCGTGGGATCGAGTTCGTTCGGTCCATCCGAGCCGTAGCTGCCGCACAGGCGGTTGGGAGCGACGACGAAGTAGCGGTTCGTATCGAAGACTTTGCCCGGGCCGATCAGCGCGTCGGCCCAACCCGGCTCCGTGTCGGTCGGACCGTGGCGGCCCGCGGCGTGTCCGGTGCCGGTCGACCCGTGCAGCACCAGAATGGCGTTCGTACCGTCCGGCGCGAGATCCCCGTAGGTCTCGAACGCCATCCGGACCGACGGCAGCCGGCGCCCGTTCTCGAACTCGAACCCCGCCGGCGCCACCCTCGCGGTCTGCGGGCGGACCGTGCCGGCGCTGCCGGCGTCCGGCGCGTCAAACGTTCGCGTGATCCATGCCGACATAGTGCCCTCCTCAGGTCTGCATCTTGGGATCGAACGCGTCCCGAATGCCGTCCCCGACCAGGTTGAACGCCAGCACCGACAGGAGCACGAACAGCCCCGGAACCAGCGAGACCCACCAGGCCGTGAGCAGATAGTCGCGGCCGTCCGCGATGATGTTGCCCCAGGACGGAGTCGGCGGCTGCACTCCCAGTCCGAGGTACGACAGGCTCGCTTCCGCCAGGATGGCGAGCCCGACCCGCAGCGTGACCGAGATGACGACGACGGCGACGACGTTTGGAAGGAGATGCCGTGCCATGATGCGCAGGCGCGAGGCCCCGAGAGCGCGCGCGGCCGCGATGAAGTCGAGCTGCCGGAGGCGCAGGAACTCGCCGCGTACCAGGCGCGCGGACGGGGGCCAGGACGTGCCCCCGAGCACCACGATCAACCCGGCGATGCTCGGCCCGAACAGCGCGAGAAACATCACCGCGATGAAGAAGACCGGGAACGCGAGCATGACGTCCGTGCACCGCATGAGCACCGAGTCGGTCCAGCCGCCGGAATAGCCCGCGATGCCGCCGACGATGACGCCGAGTCCCACCGCCACGGCGGCGGAGATGACCCCGATCAGCAGCGACGTTCGCGAGGCCCAGAGCACCCGGCTCAACACATCGCGCCCGAGATGGTCGGCGCCGAGCAGGTGGCCGGGGCCCGGGGGTGCCAGACGCGCGAGAAAATCGGCGCGGTCCGGCGCGTAGGGCGTCAGGATGGGCGCCAGCACGGCGCTGAGCCCGAGCGCGCCGAGGATCAAGGCGCCGGCCACGGTCCGGGGATTGCGCAGCAGGCGGCGGACGGGCGTCGCGCGCGGGCCGGTGCGGCCGCGCCGCCCGGAGGACGCACCTGCCGGACCGGGCAGGACGCGCTCACTCACCGGCCGGCGTCCCGCAGGGACTCAGTCAAATCGAATGCGCGGGTCGAGGAACGCATACGACACGTCGGTCAACAGGTTGCTCACGATGACCAGCGCCGCGCCGACGACGGTCGTCGTCATGACGACCGGATAGTCGCGGGCGAGGGCGCCGTCGACGGTGAGGCGGCCGATGCCCGGGATGGCGAAGATCGATTCGACGACGAGCGCGCCGCTCAAGAGCCCGGGGATCACGAGGCCCAGGACCGTGACCACGGGCACGAGCGAGTTGCGCAGCACGTGGCGCCCCAGCACACGGGCGCCGGTGAGACCCTTCGCCCGCGCGACGAGCACGTATTCCTCATGCAGCGTCTCGAGCAGCGCCGAGCGGGCGTAGCGCACCAGCAGCGGTAGGATCGACAGCGCCAGCACGATCGTGGGCATAACGAGATACGGCCAGACGAGCGCCGGCGAATACCCGGCCACGCCCTCGGGACGAAGCCCGCTCGCCGGCAGCCACGTGAGGCGGTCGGTGAAGACGAAGATGAGGACCAGGGCGAACCAGAAGCTCGGCAGCGCGATGCCAAGCAGGGAGAACATCGTCACGACGTGGTCCAACGCGCTGTAGGGCCGCAGCGCGGAGACGAGTGCCACGGGCGCCGAAACGATCGCCGCCGCGGCCAGCGCCAGTCCGGCGAGCAGCGCTGTCGGTCCGAGGGCCCCGCCGATGATCTCGGCGACCGGGCGGCGCTCCCGGAACGACCGCAGACGCCCGGTCACGAGGTTCGTCATCATCACGGCGTACTGGACCGGCAGCGGCTTGTTGAGCCCGAGCTGCGCCCGCAGCGCCGCAAGATCCGCGGTGTTCTGCTGCTCCGGCGCCACCATCATGAGCACGGGGTCTCCGGGCGCCGCGGCGAGCACCGCGAACGTCACGACCGTCACGCCGACGAGAATCGGAACGGCGTGAACCAGCCGGCGAACGATATACCAGCCCATCGGGCGGTCAGGATCCGCGCGGGCTACGTCACGTGCCAGCGGGCCACCGAATCGAAGAGTTGCGCCAGCTCGTGGACCGGCGGCGGCTCGATCCGGCGCCGCAGGGCCCACAACTCGTCGGGGCGATACAGCACCACCCAGGCGACGTCGTTGACCAATACCTCCTGCAGCCGGTAGTAGATGGTCTTCAGTGCCCCGGCGTCGACGGCCTGGGCAGCCTCGCGCAGCAGGCCGTCCACCTCCGGATTGCTGTACTGGAGGTTGCGCGCCCATTGTGTCGTGCTGAGAAACGCGCCTTCCAGCGACGCCTGGAGCGGTTCGACCGGCCACAGCACATAGTAAGAGAGTCCGACCATCTCGATGTTTGGCGCGTTCGCGGGCTGCCAGAACCGGCCAAAGAACTGTCCCCGCTCGAGTGGCCCGAGCGTGATATCGACGCCGACGTCGCGCAGATACTGCTGCACGACGAGCCCGACGTCCTGATAGCGCTTCTCCGATAGGAAATTATAGCGCACGCGGAAGGGCCGGCCGTCCTTTTGCAAGATTCCGTCGGGGCCCGGGGCGAACCCCGCCTCGCGCAGCAGGTCCCGCGCCCCGGCCGGATCGTAGCGGTGCCCGGTGAGGGACGCGTTGTAGAGCGGCGCCTGCGGCGGGATGATGCTGTTGACCGTGCGGCCGTAGCCTCGCGCGAGCGTCCGCACCATCGTCTCCCGGTCGACCGCCTGGGCGAGTGCACGCCGAACGCGCACGTCCTGGAAGAACGGATGCTTGTGGTTGAACCCGAACCAGTAGCAGTACTCCGCGGTCATTCGCAGCGGCCGCACGCGCTGATCCCGCTGAAACGCGGGAAAGTCGTCCGGCAGAATGACCGCCGCGTCCACGTGACCCGCGCGGAGTTCGGCCTCGAGCGTGGCCGGCTCGGGAATCCAACGGACGACCGCCCGGTCGACCGCCGGCCGCCCGTTCCAGTAGCCCGGAAACGCGTCGAAGGTCATGCTGTCGTTCTGCTTCCAGTCGGTGAGGCGGTAGGGCCCCGCCCCGACCGGCCGCCGCGCGTAGGGGTGCTCCAGCATGCGGCCCATGTCGACGCCGGTCCAGGCGTGCTTCGGCATGATCTCGGCCCCCAGGATACCCTCGACGAAGAACGCGTAGCGCCGCGTGAGCGTGAAGCGGACCGTCCGAGGGTCGACCACCGTGATGCCGCTGACGGCGGGGGCCCGCCCCTGCTTGTAGGCCTGCGCGCCGTCGATCTCCAAGAGCGCCTCGTCGGCGAGCGGATACTGCGGGTGCAGGTAAAACTCATAGCTGAACTTGACGTCGTCGGCGGTGACGGGCCGGCCGTCCTGGAAGGTCGCCGGCCGCAGCACCACCGTGTAGGAGCGGCCGTCGGCGGACCGGCTCCACCGCTCTGCGAGCCGCGGCACCGGCGTCCCGGTATTCCAATCGGGCCTCGCGAGGACGTCGTGCACGAGGAGCAGCACGTAGGCGGCCGTGATCTCGGTCGAGCCGACGAGGCGGGTCGGCAGACCGAACAACGTGAGGACCACCGGCGCGCCGCCCGCGGTCGCGGCCCGGGCGGGTGCCTCCGCCCCAAGCCCGAGCAGGGCTGCCGCCGCACCGCCCGCGGCCACCTGCCGCCGAATCAACTCGCGGCGCGTGAGGCGGCTCATCGGACGTCCCGGCGCCCGCATGCCCGCCGCACTCAGCGGCTTCCCTCGACGTACGGCAGCACTTCTTCGATGACGCGCCGCAGCTGGCCCATCTGGTCCCAGCCCGTGCAGCGCAGGCCGATCGTATTGATGCCCATCCGGGCGTAGACGTTGAGGTGCTCGATGCACTGCTTCGGCGATCCCGCGGCCGTCCAGCTCTCGACCCGGTCCGGCTTGAAGTTCACCGTGTAATAGGCGTCGAGAAACTTCTTTGACTCGTCGAGCGCCGCGTTGCGGTCCTCGTTGACGTTGATGTTGTGGTAGACGCTCGTTTCCAGCTCGTCGGGGTTCCGGCCGACCTCGCGCGCCTTCTGGCGGATGTCGTTGAGCCGCCACTCCACGTCTTCCGGGTCGGACAGCGACGTCTGCCAGCCGTCGGCGTGCCGGGCGACCCGCAGGTGCGTGCGCTCGACGCGGTCGCGCGGTCCCGTGGCGTTGTTGGCGATCCAGATCGGCGGCCGGGGCTTGGCCGCAGGCTTCGGCTCGATGGTGATGCCCTGCAGGCGGTAATGCTTGCCTTCGAAGGTGACCTCGTCTTCGGTCCACAGCTTTTTCAAGATTGTGATCCACTCGACCATGCGCTCGACGCGTGCTTTGCCGTCGACGCCGTAGTGCGCGGCTTCCACCGCGCCGCCGGCCTGAGGCACGATGCCCGTGCACGCCATGAGGAGGGTCCGCCCGCCCGCCAGCAGGTCGAGGCTCGCCCACTGGTAGGCCAGCAGCACGGGGTCCCGGAGCGGGAAGCTCGCCATGCAGGCCGGTGCGAGCCGTACGCGCTTCGTGCGCGCGGCGATGCCGGCGAGGAGGGTGACCGACTCCATCCGGGGTTTGCCGAGCAGGCTGTCGCCGACCCACACGTCGCTGTACCGCCCCGATCGCTCGGCGACCTCGGCCATTTGCAGCATTTGCTCCGGCGTCGTGAGGCCCATGAGCACGCCCCGGTTGGGCAGCGTCAAGGCGAACTTCATCCTCCGGCTCACCTCATCGGATACGGATGCCGGCATCCCGCCAGCGATGTGCGCTGGCGTGCCGGCTCGATGGTGACTTTGGGAGAAGATTTCGATTACCCTTTCTCCGACCGCAGGACTCAATTGGACCGCAACGAACGGGTAGCGGCGCACCTGCGAGACACGCATCCGGAACGTCGGGGCAAGGGGGGCGGGCATGGTGAAGCGGGTAAGTGCGGCAATGGCCGCGCTGATTCTGGCGGCCGGGGTAGTGACGCTTGGATTGGGCGGCGGCGCCCGGGCCGCGATGGCGCCGGACACGCTCGTGATCGCGAAGGACATCTCCGACATCCATACGCCGGATCCCAACAAGAACTACGATATCAGCGGCAACTTGCTGCAGATCCCGGTGTACAGCCGGCTCGTCAAGCAGGAGGCGCCGGATCTCGGCCGGATCCTGCCCGATCTCGCGGCGTCGTGGTCGGTGAACCCGAACGCCACCGAGATGACCTTCAGACTGCGGGACGCGACGTTCAGCGACGGTACACCGGTGACGGCCGAAGACGTCCGGTTCTCGCTGCTGCGCGCCAAGAACCTCAAGGGCTACGGTTCGTTCCTCGCGGATCCGCTGAAGGACGTCGAGATCGTCAATCCTAAGACTGTCCGTCTGATCCTCACCGGCCCGAACGCCGCGTTTCTGTCCGCGCTGGCGTCCGGCATCTTCTCCATCGTCGAGGCCAAGGCGGTGCGGGCCGCCGGCGGCGTGGAGACCCCCGGCGCGGACAAGCTCGACAAGGCGGAGCAGATGTTCTACGGGCAGTCCGTGGGGACGGGGCCGTTCCGGCTGGTGCAGTACGTGCGTGAATCGCAGATCGTGCTGACGCGGAACGACCGGTACTACGGCCCGGCCCCGTACTTCAAGACCGTCATCATCAAACACGTGAAGGAGCCGGCGACGCAGTCGTTCATGGTCCAGCGCGGCGACGCCGACATCGCCCTGGACATGAGCATCGACCAAGTGAACGAGATCCGCGGCAAGCCCGGCCTGCAGTTCTTCCAGAATCCATCGGCCTACACGACGTACATCGGGCTCAAGACCACCATCAAGCCGTGGACGGACCCGCGGGTCCGCGAGGCGGCCAAGTACGCGATCGACTACGACGGTCTGGTCAACGGCGTGCTGCACGGAACGGCGCGGCAGCTCGGCAGCATCATGATGCCCGGCTTACTGGGATTCCCCGAGTCGCTCAACGACCAACTGCGCCACCACCAGGACCTCAACAAGGCACGCACGCTGCTGCGGGAAGCGGGCGTCGGCACGGTGCACGTCGATTTCGTGTGGGGCCTCGGCCTCGCGTACGGCACCGCGACTGCCGACCAGATCGCGCAGAAGGTGCGGGCTGACCTGCAGCGCGTCGGCATCATCCTCGATCCTAAGCCGGTGCAGGGCGGCATCCTCCTGACCACAGCGCGGACCGGCAAACCGGCGACGATCCTGAACGTCTGGTATCCGGACTATTTCGATCCGGACAACTGGACATATTTTGCCAGCGGCTTCGTCGCACATCGCTTCGACTGGATGGATGCGGCGGGCAAGAAAGACGCAGAGGACGCCGCGGCCACGGGCGACACGGCGCTCCGCGCCCGGCTCTACCAGGACTACAACCGGCGCATCGCCGCGCCGGCCGCGCCTTACATCTTTCTCGTGCAGCCGTACGCCGTGGTACCCGCCCGCGACAATCTGACGGGCTACCATTTCCACCCGACCGCGTTCCTGCAGCTGGAGTCGCTGCGCCGCAAGTAGCCGGGATCATCGCGATTTCCTGATTGTGCGGGCCCCGAGGCCGTCCTACGGCGGCCACGGGGCCCGTGTGTTGCAGGAGGCCAAGCGATCATGCTCCGGTATATCGTCCGCCGCTTCGCGCTGAGCGTGCCGACGCTCCTCGGCATTACGCTCATCACATTCCTGATCTCTCACGCGCTGCCGGCGGACCTCGTCCTGGCCAACCTCGGCGACCACGCCGCCCAGGATCCGCAGCTCGCCGCGGCGTTTCGCCACCGCTGGGGCCTCGACCGGCCGGTGCCGGTGCAGTACGTGATCTACCTTCAGCACCTGCTTCGGGGTGATCTCGGGACGTCGATCGCGAGCGAGCAGCCCGTGCGGACGGAGCTGGCCTTGTCGCTGCCGGCCACGGTCGAGCTGGCTTCGGCCGGCATGCTCGCGGCGATCGTCGTCGGCGGTCTCCTCGGCGTCCTGGCGGCCGTGCGCAGCGACACGCCGGTCGACCTGGCCGTGCGCAGCATCACGGCGACCGGTGTCGCGATGCCGACCTTCTGGTACGCGATCCTGCTTCTCTTCGTGTTCTATTTCGT
>Ga0187825_10000208_pt1 | contig 12454 bp, 10 predicted proteins | sample NC_wetland_sal_i_11_FD_132421 | JGI IMG/M metagenome (GOLD analysis project Ga0187825, IMG submission 132421) | Wetland sediment microbial communities from Neuse River Estuary, North Carolina, USA - SourceSoil_5 | ecosystem: Environmental > Aquatic > Freshwater > Wetlands > Sediment | place... | reverse complement strand
GGGGGCCTGCGGAAGCCCCGCGCGGATTCGACCAACACGGCCTGGCGCAACGCAAGCTTCCGCGGGTTCGCCGACTACATGGAGACCCCGGAGTTCGCAGAAGCGCTCGATGCGCTGCGGACGCTGGCCCGCGGGGCCGGGCCGGTCGCGATCATGTGCGCGGAGGCGGTGCCGTGGCGCTGCCACCGCTCGCTGGTTGCCGACGCCCTGGTCGCGCACGGCGACGAAATCGTGGACATCATGGCTCCGGGCACCGGCCGTCCCCACAAACTGACGCCGTGGGCGCATGTCGAAGGCACGCGCGTCACGTACCCTGGACCGCCTCCCACGCCGGCGCCTCGTTCTCGCCGCGGCGATTCCTCGCAGTCCGGCACTACGCGCTCGTCCGCCCCTCGATCTCGTCTCGCCTAATGCGCATGAGGCGCAGCGGCCGGCCTGTGTCCGGATCGGCCACGTCCGCCACGCGGCGGAATCCTGCCTTCTCGAACGCGCGAATGGCCGCGTGGTTGCGCGGCGACGGATCAATGTAGCACACCGCGATCGCCGCGTTCCGGAACACCACATCCCGGAGGAACGCCCGCAGGATGCGCGGGCCGAGCCCGCGGTGCAGGCGGCCGGCGTCGCCGATGAACAGGTCGACGCCGGCGCCCGCCGGAGCGTCCGGCAGCGCCCACGCGCCCGTGGCCACCGGATACACTTGGACGTACCCGATGGGGCCGTCCTCGAGGAGCGCGAGATAGGGCGTAAAATCTGTGTCCGAAGACGTCTCCGGCAGGTACTTCGCCCGAACGTCTGCAATGCCCGGTCCCGGCCGGTCCCACCATTCGACCACGTGCGGCCTGTTCAGCCAGCGATGGAGCAGCGGCACGTCGGACTCGGCGAGCCGGCGGAACGACACGCGGCCTGATCGCTCGTCGGACACCATCGGCGGGAGGGTTCCTCGCGCCGCCGCCGCAAAGCCTGCATCGCCCAATGCGGCCCCCGAGGAGGACGGCAATGGACGTGAGCGCCTGGAACACCATGGCGGCCTGGTACGACGAAAAGCAGGGCGACGACGGCGACCTGTGGCACCGCACCCTGATCGATCCCGCGCTGCTGCGGGTGGTCGGGTCCGTCGCCGGGCAGACGGTGCTTGACCTCGCCTGCGGGAACGGCTACCTGGCGCGCCGGTTCGCCCGCATGGGCGCGCGCGTCACGGGCGTCGACGCGAGTGCGCCGATGATCGAGCGGGCACGGACGCGGGAAGCGCGGGATCCGCTCGGCATCGCGTACCACGTCGGCGACACCGCACGCCTCGACAGGGTTGAGGACGGCGCGATCGGCGTCGTCGTTTGCAACATGGCGCTCATGGACATCGAGGACGCCGAGGGAACGATCCGGCAGGTGGGCCGTGTCCTCCGTCCCCGCGGCCGGTTCGTCGCCAGCCTCAGCCACCCGTGTTTCGACATCGTCGGCGCGTCGGCGTGGGTGGTCGAACGGATGGACTTCACCACGACGGTCTGGCGCAAGGTGCGCCGTTACCGGGAATCCTTTGCCGGCCTCGTGCCGTGGCAGGGTCCGGACGCGGTCCACGTCGCCGATACTCCGGCCTATCACCGGCCGCTGTCGTGGTACGTTCGCGCCCTGCGCGCGGCCGCACTTGCGGTGACCGCGTTTGAGGAGCCGGAGCCGACCGACGAGTTTCTGGCGTCCTCACCCTCGGGCGCGTGGATCGCCGAAATCCCGCTGCACTGCGTGATCGAGGCGCGAAAGGACGGCTGAGCCTCAGGCCGGTCCGCGGATCACGGCCCCCGCGCGCATCACAAACGCAGGGCGGCGCAGCACGTCGAGGCCGTCGAGCGGATTCCCCGGCACCGCGATCACGTCGGCGCAGAGTCCTTCGCGCAGCGAACCCGTCTCGTCCTCGAGTCCCATCGCCGCCGCGGCGCCCGAGGTGGCCGCGATCAGCGTCTCGGCCCGCGGCACGCCGGCCTCCTCGAGGAGCGACATCTCCGCGACCAGGCCGTCGAACGGCGTGTACCGCCACCCGGCGTCGGTGCCGGCGACGAACCGGACCCCGGCGCGGCGGAGACGCGCCGCGTTGTCGAGGTTGCCGTCGAGCATCCGGCGCCAGCGGTCGAGCATCGCCCGCTCGTCGGGCGCGAGGCGGTCCGCGCGCTCACCGAGGCGGTCGATGACGAAGCGGCCCACCGACAGCGTCGGGGCCACAGGCGTGCCGGCGCGTGCGATGGCCTCCGCGATCCGGGGATCGTGCTCCTGCCGCCCGGCGGCGTCGACCAGAAAGTTCGCGTGCTCGAGCTGGTCGGCGCCCGCGGCGAGCGCCCGCTCGATCGCCGGGCCGCAGAGGCAGTGGATGCCCGCGCGGCGGTCGAGGGCGTGCGCTTCGTCGACCGCCGCCCGCACCTCCGCGTCCGAGTACGACGGCCGCCACGACATCGTCCCGACCGTCCCGCCGCCCGAGCCCATCATTTTAATGTAGTCGGCGCCCGCCTTGACCAGCGCCCGCACCCGCCGACGCACCTGCGCCGGCCCGTCGGCTTCGCCGCCGAAATACCAGCAGTGGCCGCCGGTGATCGTGAGCGGCACGCCGCAGAGGTGCAGGCGCGGCAGCTCGGCGCAGCCGAGCGCCTGCGCGCGCCGCAAGTGGAACGTGGTGTCCCGCATCCCGCCGCAGTCCCGCAGCGTCGTGATGCCGGCGCGCAGCGCGCGCTTCGCGTTGGCGAACGCGATCGCGACGAGCGTGCCGTCGGGCTCGCGGACGGTGTCCTCGAACGGCGTGCCGTCGCCGGGCAGCACGAGATGCACGTGGGTGTCGATGAGGCCCGGCAGCACCGTGTGCCCGGACAGGTCGATGACGGGCGCGGCGTCGGGCCAGCGCCCCCGGGCCTCCCAGCCGTCGTAGACGCCATCGATCCGGCCGCCGCGGACGACGAGCGCGGCGCGCTCCACCGGCCGGCCGCCGGCGCCGTCGAGCAGCCGCCCGGCGCGGAGCACGCGAACGGAATGGGTGGTGTCGGCCATCGAACGCCTCCCTCGGCGCGGCGCGCAGGCATCACGGCGGTACTCCCGAACCTGCCCTTCGTGCCGGCCCTCCGGGTCTCCCGCGATGGCCGCCCGCCAAGGAGGATCGTCATGGACGGCCTCGCCCCGCTCCGCGCCCACCTCGCGACGATCGCCGACCTGAGGTCGGCCGCGTCGGTGCTGCGATGGGATCAGGAGGTCCTGATGCCGCCCGGCGGCGCACAGGGGCGTGCGCTCGAGGTCGCGACGCTGACGCGGCTCGCGCACGAGCTGCTCACGTCCGACACGACGCGGCGCCTCCTCGACGAGGCGGAGCGAACCCGTCGGGGCGCCGATCCGGCCTCCGACGACGCCGCGCTCGTCCGGGTGACGCGCCGCGACCTGGATCGCGCCGTCAAGCTGCCGGCGGAGTTCGTGGCGGAGCAGCGCCGGATCGCGACGCTCGCCACCCACGTGTGGCGGGACGCGCGCGCGGCCAACGACTTCGCCGCCTTCCGGCCGCACCTCGAACAGGTGATGGCGATGGCGCGCCGGGAGGCCGATTACATCGGCTATCCCGGCCATCCGTACGACGCGCTCGTGGACCGCTACGACCCCGGCACGACGGCCGCCGAACTGGAGGCGCTCTTCGGGCGGCTGCTCGAGGTCATCGTGCCCCTGGTCCGCGCGATCGCGGCGCGGCCGGGCGCGGTCGACGCGGCGGTCCTGGACGGCGCGTTCGAGGAGGCCGCGCAGCGGACGTTCGCGCTCGAGGTGGTGCAGGCGTTCGGCTACGATACCCGGCGCGGCCGGCTCGACCTGTCGGCCCATCCGTTCTCCACGAAGTTCCACCGCGACGACGTGTGCATCACGACGCGCTACGGGCGACGGCTGTCGGCGGTGTTCGGGACGTTCCACGAGTCGGGGCACGCGATGTACAGTCAGGGGACGGCCCCGGCACTCGAGCGGTCCCCGCTCGCGGACGGCGCCGGGGCCGGGATTCACGAGTCGCAGTCGCGGATGTGGGAGAACCTGGTCGGCCGCAGCCGGCCGTTCTGGGAGCACGCGTTCCCGCGCCTACGCGCGCTCTTTCCGGCGCCCCTCGCCCGCGCCGACGCGGAGACGGTCTACCGGGCGGTCAACCTGGTGGAGCCCGGGCTGATCCGGGTGCACGCGGATGAGGTGACGTACAACCTGCACGTCGTGCTCCGCTTCGAGCTCGAGAAGGCCCTGCTCACGGGCGACCTCGCGGTGCGCGACCTGCCGGCGGCGTGGAATGAGAAGATGACAGGGTATCTCGGCGCGGCGCCTCCCGACGACACCGACGGGGTGCTGCAGGACATCCACTGGTCGAGCGGCCTCGTCGGCAGCTTTCCGTCGTACACGATCGGGAACGTGGCCTCGGTGCAGTTCTTCGAAGCGGCCCGGCGCGCACACCCGGATCTCGTCTCGGAGATCCGGGACGGGCGGTTTGCGGCACTGTACGGCTGGATGCGGGACCACGTGTACGTGCACGGGCGGAAGTTCCTCCCCGCCGACCTGCTCGAGCGGGCGACGGGCAGCCGCCTGACGCCCGAGCCGTATCTACGCTACCTGCGCGACAAATTCGCCGACCTCTACGGGGTGTTATCGCCGGCCTGAACGTGACGCAGGCGCAGTTCATCTCCACCGCCGCCGCGGACACCGGCTCGGCGCAGTAGCCCGCCCCTCGGCAGCCGGAGTGGTACCGGCCACCATGTAATCTAAGCCGGCCGTCTCCGCGGCCTAGATCTTCAGCCGGGGATCCAGCACGTCGCGCAGGCCGTCCCCGAGCATGTTCACGCCGAGGACCGTGACCATGATCGCCAGCCCCGGAAAAGTGGAGATCCACCAGGCGTCGCGGAGGTAGTCGCGGCCCTCGCTCAGCATTCGGCCCCACTCCGGCGTCGGCGGCTGGCTGCCGAGGCCGATGAACGACAGGGCGGCGGCCGCCAGGATCGCCGTCCCCATGCCGAGCGTGCCGGCGACGATGACCGGGGCCACGACGTTCGGCAGGATGTGGCGCACGAGGATCACCGGCACCGGGACGCCCGTCACCCGCGCCGCCTCGACGTACAGCTGCTCCTTCGCGACCAGCACCGACCCCCGCACCAGCCGTGCGTACACGGGGATGCCCGAGATGCCGACGGCGATCATCAGGTTGCGCAGGCTCGGGCCGAGCACGCTGACGATGCCGAGGGCCAGCAGGATGCCGGGGAAGGCCAGCATGACGTCAACGGCGCGCATGAGAAACGCATCGACGGTCCCGCCCCGGTAGCCGGCGACGAGGCCCACCGCGGTCCCGGCCGTTGCGGCGATCCCGACCGAGATCAGGCCGATACTCAGCGAGATGCCGGACCCGTGCACGACGCGGCTGTAGACGTCGCGGCCGTACTGGTCCGTGCCCATGGGATGTCCGCCGCTCGGGCCGGCGAGCGCGTTCGCGACGTCGATGCGGATCGGGCTCGCGGGCGCGAGCGGCCCTTGAAACACCGCCGCCAGCACCAAGGCGCCCGTGACGACGAGTCCGGCCACGGCGCCCTTGTGTCGCCGGCCCCGGCGCGCGAGGGAGGTCCACCGCCTGCGCGGTGCCCGCGCGGGACTAGCCGTAGCGGATTCTCGGGTCGATCGCGGCGTAGGCCACGTCGACCGCCAGATTGATCAGCACGTACACGATCGCGACGAAGAGCACGACGCCCTGCACCAGCGGGAAGTCCTTGTTCAGGATCGCAGCCACGAGCAGCTGGCCGATGCCGGGCCGTCCGAAGACGGTTTCGATGATTACGGCGCCGGCCAGCAGCTGCCCCGCCTGCAGGCCGAAGATCGTGACGATCGGGATGAGCGCGTTGGCGAGCCCGTGCCGGAGAATCACCGCCGCGCCGGCGAGGCCCTTCGCGCGCGCGGTCGTCATGTAGTCCATCCGCAACACTTCGAGCATGCTGGACCGCGTCAGCGCCGCCGTGATCGCCGCGGCGCCCGCGCCGAGCGCGAACGCCGGCATGAGCAGGTGGTCGATGCCGCCCCCGCCGGTCGCGGGCAGCAGGCCGAGCTGCAGCGAGAACACGAAGATCAGCAAGAGGCCGAGCCAAAAGGACGGCATCGAGACCCCGATCCGCGCGGCCATCATCGCGCCGACGTCGGCCCACGAGTTCTGGCGGATCGCGGCCAGGAGTCCGAGCGGCACGCCGAGGGCGATGGAGAAGATGAGCGCGCTCAGCGCCAGCTGGACCGTGGAGGGGAAGAGCTCGCGGATCTCGGTGGCGACCGGCCGGCGGTCGCGGATCGACTCGCCGAGATTCCCGCGCGCGGCGTTCCACACGAACTGGCCGTACTGCTGCACGAACGGTTCGTTGAGACGCAGCTGCGCGCGCATGCGCGCGATCTGCGCGGGGTTGGTCTCGAACTCGCTCAGCATCATCTTGACGGGGTCGCCGGGGATCAAGTAGAGCATGGAAAAGACGGCCAGCGTGACGCCGACGACGACCGGGATCGTCACGAGGAGCCGCCCGGCGATGTAGCGGGCCACGAAAGGGTCGCGGGGTCGGGCCGGGCGCCGTCGCCCAGCCCGACGCAGCCGCTACTTGATGGTTACGTCGCCGAGCACAGGATACGTCGAGAAGTTGTACGTCGTGTCGTGCACGGTGTTGCGGATGACCCATACGGACAGCTCATCTACCAGCGGGACCGCCACCGCATCGTCCATGAGCATCGTTTCGAGCTGCGTGTAGACGGACCGCCGCTTCGCCGGGTCGAACACCGCGCGCCCCTCGGCGATCAGTTTATCGGCCGCCGGGTTGGCGTAGCACGACCAGTTGAAGTTGCCGCCGACGTTCTGCGAGCCGAACAGCGCGAACAGCCCGTCCCAGTCCGTCGAGCGAAGGAACATCACCGGGCCGTTGGTGGCGCAGTGGAAGTTGTCCTCGTACCAGGGCGGCCGCGCCTGGCTCTTGATCTTGGCGTCCACGCCCAGCTGCAGCAGCTGGCCCTGGATCAACTCCACCTCCGGCAGGTTGCCGCTGCCGTAGTTGATCGAGTTGATCTCGATCGTGAGCGGCTGGCCGTTCTTCATCCGGACGTTGTTAGGGCCCATCTTCCAGCCGTCCTCGTCCAGGAGCTGGGCCGCCTTCTTCGGATCGTACTTGTACTTAGCGCACAGGGCCGGCGTGGCGAGCGTGTGCTGCGTGAGCGGCGCGCAGGCGACGGTGCCGAGGCCGCGGTAGACCGAATCCGCGACCGCCGCGCGGTTGATGCCGTAGAGGATCGCCTGCCGGACCTTCAGGTCGTTGGTGGGCGCCTTGCGAACGTTCAGGAGCCAGATCCGCGGCGCGCCGGGATACGGGTTCTTCTCAACGCGCAGCGCCCGATTCGCCTGGAGGCGGGTCAGTTCCGCGGCCGGCGTGCTGAGGAAGCTGATCATCTGCGTCTCGCCGCTCTCGACGGTCGTCACGCGCGTGCCGGCCTCGGGGATGAACTTCCATACGATGCGGTCCACGCCCGCCGGACCCTGGTGGCTGCTGTACGGCGGCCGCCGGGTGTAGCCCGCGTTGCGGACGAGGGTGACGTGGTCCTTGGGGACGTACTCGCTCACGATGAACCGGCCGCTGCCGACCGGTTTCTGGTTGACGGCGTCGCCCTGCGTCGGCGTCGTCTTCGGCGAAATCAGCGACAGGGTGCCGCCGGCGACGTACGTGAGGAACGGCGCGTACGGCTCCTTGAAGTTGACCTGCACCGTGTACGGGTCCACCACGGTGGAGCCGGCGTAGCCGGAGAGCGAGGCGAGGGCGCCGCCGGCTTTGAAGTTCGGGTTGACGATCCGGTCGAAGTTCCACTTCACTGCGGCCGCGTCGACCGGTGCGCCGTCCGTGAACTTTGCGTCCTGGCGCAGCGTGAACGTGAACGATTTGCCGTCGGGCGACACCTTGTACGAGCTGGCGAGCCACGGCAGCAGCTTCCCGCCGAGGTCCTGGTACAGCAGGTTCTCCGCGACGTCGGTGATGATCTGGTAGGTCACCGCGGACGGCGAGGCAGCCGGGTCGAGCGTGGGGGGCTCCTGGTCGAGGCCCACTGTGAGCGTGGCGGGCGCGGCGCCCCCGGCGGCCGGGGCGCCCACGCCGAGACCGGCGAGGGACACGAGTGCCAAGCCGGCCAGGACGAGCACCGTCAGGCGCGGACGGGCGTACTTCATGGTCCACCTCCCTGTGCTCCGGTGGGGCTGGCCACCGGCACCTCGGTCTCCCGGAGGTAGCGCGCGGCGTCCTCCGGCGGTACCGTATTAATGTAGAAACCCGATCCCCACTCGAACCCCGCGACCTGCGAGAGGCGCGGCAGTATCTCGATGTGCCAGTGGTAGAAGTGGTCGACCTTGGCGTCGTAGGGTGCCGTGTGAATGATGTAGTTGTAGGGCGGGTTCTGCAGACACGAATGCAGCCGTCCGAGCACGCCGTTCAGCGTCTCGGCCAGCGGCCGCAGCTGTCCGTCCTCGAGGGCGCCGAAGCTCGCGACGTGGCGCCGCGGCAAGATCCACAGCTCGAACGGGCACCACGACGCGAACGGCGCGAAGGCGACGAACTCGTCGTTTTTCCACACCAGCCGGCGGCCGTTGGCGGCGTCTTCCCCCGCCTCCTGGTGCAGAATGTCGCAGAAGATGCAGCGGCCCTCCCGCGCGAAATAGGCCTGCGCGCCTTCCAGTTCCTCCTCCGCGCGCTTCGGCACGATCGGCAGGGCGATCAATTGGGAGTGCGGGTGCGCCAGCGAGGCCCCGGCCTGCCGGCCGTGATTGCGGAATAACAGCAGGTACTTGAAGCGGGGATCGCGGTCGAGGTCGCGGTAGCGCTCCCGGTACATCCACAGCACCGACGCGAGCTGATCGGGGGCCATCACGCCCGGGTGGGCGGAGTGTTCGGGCGTCTCGATGATCACCTCGTGCGCGCCGACGCCGCCCATCCCCTCGTACATGCCCTCCCACGTGACGTCGGTCGAGCCCTCGATGCGCAGCGCCGGGTATTTGTTCGGGACGACGCGCACCTGCCAGCCCGGCGTGTCGGGCGCGGTGCCGGGCCGGCGCACCGCGGCGATCTCCGGCGGGGTCGTGCCCTCATGGCCCTCGCAGAACGGGCAGTTGGGCGACGGCGCCGCCTCCGGCTCGCCTTTCGCGAAGTCGCTCGGCCGCGCGGCCCGTTCGTTCGCGATGATCACCCAGCGGCGGGTGATGGGATCCTTGCGGAGCTCAGGCACGGTCTTCCTCCCAGAGGGCGGCGTCGCGCGCGGCGCGGAGTCAGACACGGGCGCGGGCCGAAGGTCTGGCGGCGGTTGCGCGGCGGTATGCGTCCACGTACCGGCCGGCGGCACGCCGCCACGAGAAGTCCTGTCGCATTCCGGTTTGCTGGAGCCGGCGCCAGGCCGCGCGCTCGCCGAACATCCGCGTGGCGCGGACGAGCGCGTCCCACAGCGCGTCCGTCTCGTACGCTTCGAAGACGAACCCGTTCGCGGCGCCCCGGGCCACGTTGTCGGGCGTCGCGTCGACGATCGTGTCCGCGAGTCCGCCGGTCTTGCGGACGACGGGCACCGTGCCGTAGCGCAGGCTGTACAGCTGGTTCAGGCCGGACGGCTCGTACCGCGACGGCATGAGGAAGATGTCGGCGCCCGCCTCGATGCGGTGGGCCAGCGCGTCGTCGAATCCCAGCGTGATCGCGGCCCGGCCGCGGTGGCGCGCGCCGAATGCCTTGAAGAGCTCGTGGTACTTGGGCTCGCCGGTCCCGAGCAGGACGAACTGCGTGCCGAGGCCGGTCAGCCGGTCGAGCAGCGGGGCGACGAGGTCCAGCCCCTTCTGGTCGGCGAGGCGCGTGATCATCCCGATGAGCGGCCCCTGCGCCTCGTCGAGCCCCTGGCTTCGCTGCAGGTCCCGCTTGCAGAGCGCCTTGCCGGTGAGGTCGTCCGCCGTGTACCGCGCCGTCAGGTGCGTGTCCGTGGCCGGGTCCCACGCCCCGTAGTCGACGCCGTTCAAGATGCCGACGAGATCGGCCGCGCGCTCGCGCAGCACACCCTCGAGGCCGCACCCGAACTCCGGCGTTTGAATCTCGTGGGCGTACTGCTCGCTCACCGTGCTGAGGAGGTCCGAAAACACGAGGCCGCCCTTCAGCATGTTGATCTTGCCGTAGAACTCGATGCCGCTCGGGGTGAAGACGTGCGGGTCCAGTCCCGTGACCGGCAGGCGGTCGGCCGGGAAGAGTCCCTGGTAGGCTAGGTTGTGGATCGTAAACAGGGTCGACGTCCGGCCGAGTTCGGCGGGGCGCGGCTCCTCGCGCAGCCAGACCGGCAGCAGGCCGGTCTGCCAGTCCTGGCAGTGCAGGACGTCGGGGCTCCACGCGGTGTGCCGGGTCAGCCCGAGCACGCCGCGGCCGAAGACCGTGAACCGCTCGAGGTTGTCGTCGTAGTCCTTGCCGCCTTCGCCGTAGAGTCCCGGACGGCCGAACGACGCCTCGTGGGCGATGAGGTACACTGGCACGGTCCCGTCGGGCAGGCGGCCTTCCAGAAACTCCACCTCGGTCCGCTTGCGTCCGAGCGGTACCGCGGCCCGGCCGATCGTCCGGAACCCGAAACGCGCCCGGTCGATCGACTTGTACGCGGGCAGGACGACCCGCACGTCACAGCCGGCTTCGGCCAACGCGTGCGGCAGCGCCCCGGCCACGTCGGCGAGGCCGCCCGTTTTCGCGAACGGGACGGCTTCGGACGCGCAGAAACAGATTCGGAGCGGCTCGTTCATGGCCGTCGCACCTGTATCGACCCTTCCGCCGCGGCGCCGCGGCCGTCGCCGGCGACGTACGCGCCCGGCGCGGTGAATGTGACGTTCAGCGTCCCGGTCTCGCCGTCGTCGAGCACGCGCGTCGCGGCGTGGAGCCCCGGTCCGGTGACGGTGAATACGCGGGGCGCGCCGGACACGTTCCGGACCACGAACCGGACCGAGCCGGGAAGCAGCAGCATCACGGCCGGATCGATGACATCCGTTCCGAGGGTGACGGCGATCTGCTGAGGTTCGGCGGCGCGGACCGGCGGCTTCCACAGGCCCCGGCCGGCGGCGAGAACCGCCAGCGCGATGACGCCCCCGCACAGCACGCCGGCGAGCACGCTGCGGAGCATTCGTGCCCCCGGCCATCGCGCGCGCCGCGCCGCGGGGGCCGATGCCTGATGCGGAACACCCACGTCCGTCCGCTTTCGTCGCCGCGCGGAAGCGGTCCTCCAGCGGCCGCGGGCCGGGCACTCGGCAGGAGGTTCTCCCGGTCATACGTAAGGGGGTGGCAACGGCTCGAACCACTGGGGGTGGCGAACGGCCATGTCGAGGTATTTGCGCGCGGTCGTAGGCGCACTCGTAGTGCCGGTGCTGCTGCTTGCGCTCATCACGCCCGGCCGGCCGGCGGCGATGCCGGAGATCAAGATCGGCACGGTGCTGCCGCTGACCGGGGCCTTCGGCTCGTCCGGCAACTACTTCAAGCAGGGCTACACGATGGCGATCGACGACGTGAACAAGGCGGGCGGGCTCCAGGTCGGCTCGCAGAAGTATCACGTTACGCTCATCGTGCTCGACGACGGCAGCGACGGCACGCGGTCGCGGAGCCTCGTCGAGAAGCTCGTCACCGATCAGCACGTGAACTTCCTCCTCGGCGGGTACGACACGTCGCTGGTCGAAGCCCAGGAGGTCGTGCCCGATCAGTACAAGATCCCGTACGTCGAGGGCGGCGGAGCGGCGTCGGCGATCTTCAAGCGCGGGTACAAGTACATCTTTGGCACCCTGGCGACGGTCTACGATCTCGGCAAGATCACGATGGCGTTTCTGACCAACCAGATGAACGCCGGCCATCTGCCGAAGCCGCTGACCATCGCCGCGGTTTGGGAGAATACCGATCACGGCAAGGACTACATCGACGCCATCACCGACGAGGCGAAGGCGCACCCCGATCTGTTCAAGGTCGTGTTGAATCAGCCGTTCCAGTTGAACGGCACCGACTTCTCACCGCTGCTGCAGCAGGTGAAGGCGTCGAACGCGGAGGCGTTCCTCTCCGACGCGCACCTGCCCGACTTCATCACGATGCACCGCCAGTATCTGCAGGCCGGCCTCTACAACCAGTTCGTCTCGTACGGCGCCCGCGGTCCGGACCAGAAGGGCCGGCAGGCGCTCGGCGCGGGCGCGGACTGGCTGGTCGCAGGGTTGTGGTGGTCGCCCGCGCTCAAGGACCCGGCGTCGCAGTTGTTCACCCAGCGGTGGCAGCAGCAGTACCACGAGATCCCGGACTGGTTCCAGGCGCTGTCCTACGAGACGGGGCGCGCGCTGCTGGCCGGGATCACCAACGCGGGGACGCTCGATGGGCCGAAGGTCCGCGACGCGCTGGCGCGCCTGACCATGGGCTCGATGCTGCCCGGCGGGGTGATCAAGTTCCAGCCG
>Ga0187825_10000207_pt1 | contig 12476 bp, 9 predicted proteins | sample NC_wetland_sal_i_11_FD_132421 | JGI IMG/M metagenome (GOLD analysis project Ga0187825, IMG submission 132421) | Wetland sediment microbial communities from Neuse River Estuary, North Carolina, USA - SourceSoil_5 | ecosystem: Environmental > Aquatic > Freshwater > Wetlands > Sediment | place... | reverse complement strand
GTATCAGGAAGGCGAGTATCTCATTGTTCAGGTTGAGGATCGCGGGAAAGGCATCCCCCCGGAGAAAAGACGGGAAGTCGAAGCGGGCCGCAGCGGCGTGGGATTTGGTGGAATGCGAGAACGGGTGAGGAAACTCGGTGGCACTTTGGAAATTCGATCCCAGGGGTCCGGGACTCTGGTCAGTGCCACACTAAGGATAGCGTAACCCCACGGGCGTAACCCGCGCGCCCTACCGGAATACGATCAGATCAAGGTCCGTGCTCTCGGCTGGCTACAAGCGTAGCCCCCTTCGTAGCTGTCGCTAACAGCGAATACACTCATCTCCCCATTGGTTCGTGTGTGCTCGGCACGACGAGAGGTCCCCGCGTGCGGGAGCACCGTTTGCAGACTGGAAATTCAGGAAAGGGCGGAACGATCAATTAATAGGAAGGGAAGGAACCAGCAGAAAATAGGAAAGGCTGCGACTTTGGTTATGCTCTAGCTGCCCGCTCCTGCGAGGGAGCAAGACAACGTGGATGCATGTACCGTCGCAGCCCTTGATGCGATCACTGCTTTCACAGTCCCAAACCCCAACTGCCCCTCGCAGAGCCGTCGGTTTTTTCCGGTCTGGTCGCTCTCCGGGTTACCCCGGTTCGCTGATCACCCAGCCTACTTCGGATCAGGCAAGTTTTAATTTGGCCTAACCCTTTCAGCCGTCGACGGTCTGAAGGTAAACGTAGGGTGAATAGAAGTCAATGCCGCATTTCGGTGCAAGTCTGTGAATTTAATGGAGCAAATGTGGAAACCCTAAACTACTGAGGCCACAGTCGCCTCGCTCCAAACCGTGTCCGACGATGAAAGTTATCCACAAGGAATTCACACTCGTGTAATAAATCCGGGACCGAGTTTAGAACGGACAAATCACTGCGGAATTGTGTTGGCACGTTTCAATCGAGCATCCTGACCGGCTAACCCAGCCAGGATGCCCGTGAAGAACGAGCTACTTTGTCGGAGCGGTCGTTGAAGGACCGGCGGTGCATGTTTTCGAGACGTGTTGCATGCTGCTCACGTTAATCGTGGGCTGAGATCCCGAGCCAGCAGTCGCGCCACTGGTGCCGGATCCGGTTTCGCCAGTTTTTGCGCCAGCGTCCGTATCGGCCGAGTTGCCGCCACTGGATCCGCCCGAAGCCGACCCGGTGATCGCTACCTCGTGTCCGACGTGATCGGCCAATTTCGAGGTATCCCCCTGTAATTGATACGTGGTCCCGGTGTCGGACATCAGCGTGCAGTTGCCGGCGGAACCCTGGAGGCATCCCTGTACGGTCGCTGAACTACCGGCCGCTCCCGCTTCGCTGGCACTGGTCTGCCCCGATCCGGTGCTGCTCGTACTCGGGCTGGACCCGGTTTGGCCGGAACTGCCGGCGCTTGAACCGGTTTGGCCGGAGTTGCTGCTGGGACTCTGATCTTGTGCCTGTAGCCATACTGCCGAAAGCAGGAAGGCCGCCGAAAGCAATAACGTCTTCACCATGTGATTCTCCTCTGCGTGCGGTCCTTCGATGTAGGTGGTGACGGGAACGGTTGCGCTGCTGGAGTTGCGGCTAACCGCGCCTACAGGAAGAATGTCCTCCCATGTGTACCCGATCGCACAATTGCGAGAAACCAATGCTTCGGAGCTTCGCGGAGGTGCCGAACTGCAGCAGGACAAGAAATCAACCCAGGAGTGGAACGGAAGGGAAGTGCCGTTCCGCGACATCCTGCAGGGTACCGTGCAAGTGCCGAACGAGCAGGCGCGGGCTTTTGTAAACGCCGTTGCCAAGGCGAAGGAGACTGCGCAGTCGCGGTGATTCTACAATGCCAAAAGTGCAAGGGGCCGGAAGCATTCCCGGCCCCTTTTATTTTCAGGGCTCAGCACAGAAGCGTGCGATGCCCCGCTAAAGTACGGCTATCTTGCCTCGTTGCCCCACGTGCCGGGCTGCGATGCGGATGAGCGCAGTTCCGCCAGCCGGCGAGATTGGCTTCCGCGAATCATATAGCTCAACAAAGCCATAACCGCGAATACAAATAGGGCATGAATGAAACCGCCCATCGTGTGAGCAGTTGCCAAACCTGCGACCCAAAGCCCCAGAAATAACATTCCAACTACCAGCATTAAGACCTCCCTTGAAGAATCGTGTGATGCACCTTGCGGATCCGTTCACTTACTGGGTGTCACGTACGTGGCCTGCCTGCAGAAGGAACTCGCTTACTACGGTTAGCCTAGCAAAGGTGAGTTCACCGGTCGAAATCGCTAGTACATCGGAAGACGACCTAAAGACGAGAAAAAGTAACTTCGAAAAGAACCCGACATGACAATCCGCATTGCCCTTACCAGCGAGTTTTCCTGCATACAGCGATGCTGGGCTGTGCGACACTTTTGGGCGACGTGCGTCTAAGTTCTATGGCGGAATTGGCCCTTCTCGAGCGAACCGGTTTAGAGCGTGCCTGGCGGCCGCCACGGCCGCTGGTCTTCTCGGTGACCCTGCATGTGATCGTATTCGGGCTTCTGCTGCGCGGACGTACCCCAGTTTTCGTGGCGCCTTCTTCGGCCCTGGCCGGCGCGCATGGCAAAACCATCACCCACCTTTACTGGGCCGCGTCCAATCCCGAGTCACCCGCAGACGACAAGAACCCATCGTCGGAAAAGACGCGTCCTGCCCGAAAGCCAAACCTGGTCTGGAAGGGCAAAATGCGCACGGAACTGGCGTCTGAGAAACCGCCAGCGTCCGCCTCCACCCCAGCTCCTTCGGCGGGTTCGCCGTATGGGTCCTTGTCCAGCGACGCTGCCGATAGTGCCGAGATCCGTCCGGCTTTGCCGGCGCGCACCTTCGAACCGCACGTGAGTTCTGAGTACCTGCACGGAATCACCGAGGGCAATGTCGTGGTTGAAGTCACCATCGATGAGAACGGTGCCATCGTCAGCAAAACCGTCGTGCAGAGCATGGGGTCGGCCATCGACGCCACCGTTCTGGCCGCTCTGGAGAACTGGCATTTCCATCCTGCCACTCGTGACGGTGTCCCCATCCCCTCGCGGCAGGATGTGGTGTACCACTTCAAGCCGATCTGATCCCTTGCGGGGCTTTCCGTCGTACTTCTCGTAGGGCCAAACGAGCTCCCTGTCTGTATTCGTGAATTTTCCCCGGAAACGCGCATGGATTAACTCGTGTCAGCGCTGGTATAGACTTCTCCGTTGCAGTCCACGAGGCCGTATCGCATGAAGATTCCGAAGAAACTGGTCAAGCCATTCCGGGTCGAGCACGGCAAGCATTTCCGCCTGAAGGATCATGACCCGGGCCACACCGCCGGCGTGCGCGACAAGGAAGAAGCGCAGCATTTGCTGGAAGAGGGCACCGCCAGACTGACCGAGCTTCAGGACAAGCTCTATGCGCAAGACAGCTGGGCCCTGCTGCTCATTTTTCAGGCCATGGATGCGGCCGGCAAAGACGGCATGATCAAGCACGTCATGTCGGGAGTGAACCCCCAAGGGTGCCAGGTGTATTCCTTCAAGGCTCCATCGAACGAGGAACTGGACCACGACTTCCTGTGGCGCACCAACGTTCGCATGCCCGAGCGCGGCCGCATTGGGATTTTCAACCGGTCGTATTACGAAGAGGTACTGGTGGTGCGAGTGCATCCCGAGGTCCTGAACGCCCAGAAGATACCACCCGCCTTGGTGACGAAAAAAATCTGGAAAGAACGTTTCGAAGATATCCGTTCCTACGAGGGCTACCTGACCCGCCAGGGAATCGTGGTTCGGAAATTCTTCCTGAATGTATCCAAAGCGGAGCAGAAACGCCGTTTCCTCGCTCGCCTGGACGAACCCGAGAAAAACTGGAAATTCTCCGCCGCCGACGTCCATGAGCGTGCCTGCTGGGACGATTACATGGCAGCCTACGAGGACATGATTGGCCACACTGCAACGGCCGATGCCCCGTGGCACGTCATTCCCGCCGACAATAAATGGTTCTCTCGAATTGCTGTCTCCGCCGCCATCATCGATGCGCTCGAGGATCTGAATCTCGCGTATCCCAAAGTTGACGCCGGCAAAAAGAAAGAGCTGAGCGAAGCCCGCAAGATTCTCGAGAAAGAAAAGGAGTAGAGGAGTCCCAATCCCCGGCTGAGTTTTAAGGCGTTCATCCGCAACGCGCGTTTCCGCTGACGACTGAGGACCGAAGACTGGCATTCCCCCTTCCCGTTCGCCGCAAGAAGAATTACGATTACCCGCTTCAGAAATCCCGAGGGAGAACGCGTAGCTATGGTGACCCTGAGTCGGCTTAATTGTGTCCGCTTTGCCTCGATTGCCGTTCTGGTTTTTTTCTCCGTTGCAGGTGTTGCCCAGAGAGAATCAGCCGCGAAGAAGGCCGCGGAACCCGCCTCGCAGCCAGCAGCCAAGCCAGCTCCGGCGGAGGAAACATCCAACGATGATCCCACTTTCAAGGGCATGAAATACCGCTTGGTGGGCCCCTTCCGCGGCGGCCGGTCACTCACCGCTTCCGGCATTCCGGGTGATCCCACGACGTACTACTTCGGCAGCACGGGCGGGGGAGTCTGGAAATCCACCGATGGCGCGCTGACCTGGAAGTCCGTCTTTGACAAGGAAGGAACCTCCGCCATCGGCAGCCTGGCAGTTTCACCTTCCGACCCCAGCATCGTCTACGTCGGTACTGGAGAAGCCTGCCTGCGCGGCAACATCTCCCATGGCGATGGCGTCTATAAGACCCTCGACGGAGGCAAGACCTGGAAAAATGTCGGATTGCGAGATTCCCGTGCGATCGGCAAAGTCATCGTCAACCCGAAGAATCCCGACATCGTATTCGTCGCCGCCCTTGGCCATCCTTATGGGCCCAATACGGAGCGAGGGATTTTCCGCACGCTCGATGGCGGCAAGACCTGGGACAAGGTTCTCTACAAAGACGAAAACACGGGTGGCATCGACCTTTCCTTTGATCCCCGCAATCCGAACGTGGTGTACGCGGCCCTCTGGCAGGTCCGCCGCTCCCCGTGGAAACTCGATAGCGGAGGTCCGGGCAGCGGTCTGTACCGTTCCAATGATGGCGGCACAACCTGGAAGCGTCTCGAGGAGAAAGGACTCCCAAAGGGTCCCTATGGCCGAATCGGGGTCTCTGTCGCTGCGAACTCCGACCGTGTTTACGCCTTGATCGAAGCCACGGAAGGGGGCCTGTACCGCTCCGATGATGGTGGCGATACCTGGCAACTGGTGAATGGCAACCACAGTCTGATCCAGCGTCCCTGGTACTACATGCACGTCATCGCGGATCCTCAAGACGCAAACACTCTCTACATCATGGATGTCGATGCCTACCACTCCACCGATGGTGGTCGAAGCTTCAACAAAGTTCAGCACTTGCCGCATGGGGACAATCACGGGCTTTGGATCGATCCCAGGAATACGAAACGCATGATTGCCTCCAATGATGGCGGGGTGACCGTTTCAGTGGATGGAGGCAGCACCTGGAGTCGTCAGGACAACCAGCCGACCGCGCAGTTCTACCATGTCATCGCTGACACCCGAACCCCGTACTACATCTACGGAGCGCAACAGGACAACAGCACGGTCGGCATCGCCACCCGCAGTGACAATGGGACCATTGATCGCTCTAACTGGTATCCCGTCGGCGGCGGCGAAGCTGGATACATCGCGCCCTATCCGCCCGATCCGAATATTGTTTATGCCGCCGACTACGAAGGCCTGATCACGCGCTACGACCACCGCACCGGCCAACTACGCAATATCACCAATCAAACGCAACTCACCGACGCCGGTGGCGCCGGCATCCTCGAGCACCGATTTCAATGGACCTCGCCGGTGATGATTTCGCCGAACGATCCCGAAACCCTCTACCACGCCGGCGAACGACTGTTCAAAACCACCGACGCCGGTGTGCATTGGGAGGCGATCAGCCCGGACCTCACGCACAACGACAAGAGCAAGCAGGAGCCTTCCGGCGGCTCCATTACCATCGACGACACGGGCACTGAGTACTACGACACAATTTTCGCGGTTGCCGAATCACCTCTGACCAAAGGGCTCATCTGGGTAGGCACCGATGACGGTCTCGTTCAATTGACGCGCGACGGTGGCAAGAGCTGGACGAACGTCACGCCCAAAGATCTGCCTGACTGGAGCCGCATCAGCCAGATCGAAGCCTCGCCGTTCGACGCGGGGACCGCCTACGTGGCCGTCGACCGTCATCAGTTCGACGACATGCGGCCCTATATCTATAAGACTTCCGATTACGGCAAGACCTGGACCCAGGGGGCGAAGGGAATTCCCGATACGACCTTCGTCCGCGCCGTGCGCGAAGATCCGAAGAAACGCGGTCTGCTCTATGCCGGAACCGAGAGTGGAGTGTACGTTTCCTTCAACGACGGTGGGAACTGGCGCGCCCTGCAGCTCAACCTTCCCCGCGTACCCATTCATGATCTCATCGTGAAGAATGATGATCTGGTGCTGGCCACCCATGGACGCTCGTTCTGGGTTCTCGACGACGTGAGCCCGCTGCGCCAGTACTCTGATGAAATCGCGAAGCAGGTTCTGCATCTTTACACGCCTGCAACGGCCTACCGCATTCACAACCCCGAACGTGCGCCCCATCGCGTAACCCTCGCGGGACAAAATCCTCCCTCGGGTGCGGTGATCGATTTCTTTGTCAAGGAAGTTCCCAAGGGCGAAACTCGTATCGACATCCTGGATGCGCAGGGGCAGAAGATTCGCAGCTTTTCGAGTCAAAAATTAAACATGCCGGACGAGCCGCTCGACCCCGACGAAAAGAAGCCTGAAAAGCAGATCAAAGTGGAAGCCGGTCTCAACCGATTCGTGTGGGATCTTTATTATGAAAATGCAAATCACGTTCCCGGCTACTACCTCTGGGAGTACAACGAGGGAGCTCGCGGTCCACTGGCCCTCCCTGGAAATTACCAAGTTCGCCTCACTGTGGACGGTCAGAGCCAGACTGCCCCGTTTGAAGTGAAACTGGATCCGCGAGTTCAGACCACACAGGCCGAGCTCGAGCAGCAATTCCAGATGCAGATGCAGATCCGGGAGCAACTTAACCGGATTTATGCGGCGGTGAATCAGATCGAGGATGTCCGCAGTCAGACCGAAGGTTTGAAGCGACGCCTGCCGGTCGATGAAAGCGCGCGCGCAGTCACATCGTCGGCCGATAGCCTCGTGACAAAACTGGTTTCCGTGCGCGAGCCTTTCGTAAATCTCAAAATCAGTGCCAACGAAGACTCGCTTGCGTATCGGCCAGGGCTCGACGGACAATGGGCTTTCCTGGGCATGATCGTTGGCCAAGGTTGCGACTGTGCCCCCACGGACGCTGCCCACCAGCGCTTCGATCAACTGAAGAAATCCACCGATGAGGCCGTCGCCCGCTGGGACGAACTGCAGAAGTCCGATGTAGCGGCGTTCCAGAAGATGGCTGCGGGCCAGGGGATATTTCCGATTGCGATTCCCGCTCCCGATAGCTCTATCAGCGCGGGACAGAATCGCAGGTGATTCTGCTCATCAGGCAGTTCAAGAGGAGGGGTGCTCCGTGGCCGCATCCCTCTTCAGATTTTTCCTACAACTCTTATCACCGCACGTATCGGCTCCCGAGCCTTTATCCCAATATCGTGTGGCCGTAGTTGAAGTAGTCAAGGTGTGTCGGGACTTCCGCTGCAGTTGACGGCCCCCGCCCGTAAATCGTACGTGCAGTTCCAGTGGAAGCCCTTGCGATCGTGTGCTCCGTGTCCCCAAACCCTCAGCAGGAGAACTCCCGCCTTCAGGTTGTTGGCCTCCAGAAACACGTGATCATTCTCCCGGAGCACGTCCCGCAGTGGCACGGGAATCATGCGCACCAGGCTCGGTTGATCCAAAACCACCGGGGGAGCGCCTTCATCGGTGGGAAATACCCAGGCTCTGGAAGTCTTTTTAGTGACATATTCGGTAACCAGCACGAAATCATTCCCCGACCACCGAACGGCGGCCACTCCCAAGTAGGTGCACAGCTTGCGGGCACGATTTGTGGCCACATCCACAAGCCACAGGGACCGGCTGGGGCCTATCAGGTCTCCCGGTTTCGCTTCGTGTTCAACGTTGCGGACGACAAGCCGGCGATCGGGCGAGAATAGCTCGGCTGCCTTGGGAAACAGCACGAAAGGTTCGGCGGTGCTCAGAGCTGCCAAGGCCGTTACCAGCACCGCAAGAGCCGCTAATCTCCTGGTTCCGTACATTCCTCGTAGCCCATTGTGCAACTGCCCGGGCCAGTTCCGAAGTGATCCAGCTCACCCTGTTCCGTTACCTTGGTCTGCCTGTCGCTTGGGGGGAAGAGAAACTCAGGACCAAACACGAGCGCTACGGCTGAATGTTAGAATTTTGCAATCCCGTTTGAAAACAAGGCAGTTACATTTGAAAATCCTGCATCCAAGCAGGTACGGGTGGTTGGGCCTGGGGTAGTTCTGGACTGTGCTTTCTTGATAATGCGATGTGGCGCAACGACGGAACACGCAAAAACTTTCCCACATGCGCCTTCTGACATCGAAACGACTCTCGGACACTGGGGCGACCGGAGTTCTCGTAAAGCAGGAGGGTAGTCTGTGCAATAGCGTGGACTCCTTCCGTTGGCGGTACGTGATTGTGGTCGACCCGTTGCGACGGCTTATTCGCAAACTGGCGGTATACCCGCCGAAGGAGCGATCGGCATGAGATGTCTGTCCGCTGTCTTGATCCTGGGATTGCTACCACTCGGTGCTTTGGGGCAACAAGCTGCGCCAACTCCGGCGGGAGGGCCGACGGACTCCGCTATGGAGCAACGCATGCGCGAATTGGAGGATCGCATCATTGCGCTCGAAGGCCAGGTTCGCATGCTGAAAGCAACTGCGGCACAGCCTGCACAACCGGGCGCGGCTCAACCCGGGCCGACCGAAGCGCAAACGCAACCTCCCGCCGCGGCTGGTGGAACGCAGGCCGCGGCCCTCGCGACTACCACCCAGGAACCCACACTGGGAGGCGCAGGTGCTTCCGCTGCAAAGATTCTCAATCCCGACATCAGCGTCATCGGTGACTTCATCGGGGCAGCCGGTGGGAACTCGCAACAGAACCTGGTTTCCCTCGATCCCATTCCGGCCTTCCAGATGCATGAATCGGAGATTGGCCTGCAGGCCATCATCGACCCCTACGCCCGCGGCGACTTCTTCATCTCTTTCGGTGAACAGGGAGTCAATCTCGAAGAAGGTTACATCACGTTTACGGCTCTGCCAGGCAATTTCGTGGCGAAGGTCGGGAAGATGCGCTCCGCCTTCGGCAAGGTCAACACGATGCACAATCACGTGCTTCCTTGGGTTGAGCGGCCGCTCGTGTCTAACAATCTCGTTGGCGGCGAAGATGGAATTGATGATGCCGGCTTCTCCATCGAGCGCATCCTTCCCGCACCCAAAGGTATCTTCCTCGAGGCCACGGGTCAGCTGTTTCGCGGAGATTCCGCGGACGTGTTTCACTCTTCCCAGCGCAGCGATGTGAGTACCGTGCTCCACTTGCGCGGCTATCGCGACTTAAACGAATCGACGAATCTGGATCTGGGTGTTTCCTACGCGCGCGGCCACAACGATCTCGGCGACAACTTCCTGACGCATCTCTACGGAGTGGACGCTACCCTGCGCTGGAAGCCGCTGCGTCGCTCGATCTACCATTCCTTCATCGGGCGCAGCGAATTTATCTGGAGCGATCGTCAGCAATTCCCGACTACGCAGCACGCTTTCGGATACTATGCCTCTGCGGATTATCAGTTGGCCCGGCGCTGGTTCCTGGGGGGGCGCTTCGATCACTCTGACCGCAGCCGCGACTCAGCGTTGACCGATAAAGGCGGATCGGTCGTGCTGACCTACTGGCCGAGCGAGTTCAGCCAACTGCGTGGCCAGTATCGTTTCACCCGCTATGCCAATAACATTGACGCGAACGAACTGTTTCTCCAGCTGATCTTCTCGCTCGGGGCGCACGGCGCGCACCCGTTCTAGGGAAGGGAAGGATAGGAATGCTCAAGAAGCTCCATTGTGTAGTCGCGCTGTTGCTGCTGACTCTGTTTTTGCTGGTTTTCCCTTATGCGGCCGAAGCTAAGAAGTTAAGCGTCGTCACTGCGACCACCGACTTGGCCGCGCTCGCCCAAGAGGTCGGCGGGGATAAAGTTCAGGTCGAGTCTATCGCCAAGGGCTACCAGGACCCTCACTTCGTCGAGGCTAAGCCCAGCTTCCTGCTCAAGCTCCGTCAGGCGGATCTGCTCATCGTGGTTGGCCTGCAGCTCGAAATTGGCTGGCTGCCGCCTCTCATCAATCAAAGCGGCAACGCCCGCATTCAGGTCGGCGCGCAGGGCTACCTCGACGCTTCGCAGTTTGCGGAAATCCTCGACATTCCTACCGGGAACGTCACCCGCGCGATGGGCGACGTCCATCCGCTCGGAAACCCTCACTACTGGCTCGATCCTGACAACGGGCGCCGTATCGCGCGCGGTTTTGCCGCAAAATTCGGTGAACTCGACCCCTCGAACAGTTCCTATTACCAAGAGCGCTTTCAGGACTTCGACAAGCGCCTCTCCGCCGCCGAGCAAAAATGGGATGCGGATATGAAACCGTATCGCGGCCGCAAAGTGGTCACCTATCACAACTCATTCCCCAACTTCGCCAAGCATTTTGGCCTGAACGTCATTGGGTATGTGGAGCCGCGTCCCGGAATTCCACCGACGCCCAGCCATACGATCGAGCTCATCGGCCTGATGAAGAGGGAAAATTGCAAGCTGATTCTGGTCGAGCCCTACTTCGATTTGAAAACGCCGCAGGCGATCGCCAGGGATACGGGCGGCCAGGTCGTGCAGTACCTGCCATCCGTCGGCGGAGAAAAAGAAGTGACAAACTATTTTCAGCTCTTTGATTACGATATTGCTTTGCTGACTAAGGCCTTCCAGGCGACCCAGTAAGAGTTGAGGAGACCATGGAGATACTTCCTTTTTTGATCTGGCCTTTTGTGGCCAGCCTGATCCTGACCGGGATTCATGCCTACCTCGGCGTTCACGTGGTGGAGCGCGGCGTCATTTTCGTCGACCTCGCTCTTGCTCAGATCGCCGCCTTGGGTGCCACCATCGCCATCCTGATCGGCATGGATCCCCACGGCCGTGCCGCTTATTTCCTGAGCCTGGGCTTTACCTTTCTTGGAGCTGCCATCTTCGCTCTTGCCCGCACGCGCCGCGGACACATTCCCCAGGAGGCGTTCATCGGCATCGCTTACGCGGTGGCGTCCGCTGCCGCAATCCTTGCCATGAGCAAGGCCACCGGAGAAACCGAGCACCTGAAGGACATGTTGGTCGGCAATATCCTGGCGGTCTCCAAGCTCGAGGTCGCCAAGACGGCTCTCCTTTACGGCGTCGTTGGGCTGTTCCACTACATTTTCCGGCGGAAGTTTCTGCTGATTTCCACCAACGCCGCCGAGGCCGAGCGGCAGGGCATGAACGTCCGCCTGTGGGATTTTCTGTTCTACGCCTCGTTCGGCTTCGTCGTCACTTCGTCAGTCGCGATCGCCGGGGTACTGCTGGTGTTCTGCTACCTGATTGTTCCTTCGGTGGGCGCCATGCTCTTTGCCGATAAAGTTGGCCCGCGCCTCGCCATCGGCTGGACCATGGGGACCCTGGTGTCAGCGCTGGGAGTCTACTTCTCGGTCTCGCTTGACACTCCCACGGGGGCCACCATCGTCTGCACGTTCGGTGCGGTACTGGTGCTGATGTTCCTCGTACACCTGTTCTTTTTTCATGGGCATAAAGCCCGATCCCTCGAAGGTGCCGTCTCCGCCGGGCATGAGAGAGAAAGAATCTTGCAAGAAGGGCGCTAGCACTTTCCCCGGCACGAAGCCGGACGCAGCTAATTTTCAAGTGCTCAATTGAACCGCGGCAGCCGAAAAATGGCGCGGCTCGTGCGTGGCATTCCGGCTGAGTGACACAACAAACAGGACCGAAAATCGCCCTACGACAATGCCGCGCCTTCGACGACCGTCGTCTGATCGGCCATCAGTTCCTCAATTCCTCGTTGCTCGGCGGGCACCAGTAACGTAAAAGCGACGGTCACGGCAAAATTGCAGCACAGTGCAATGAAGCCTGCGTTCAAACCCAGGTAGGGGTCGTGCTTCGTCAGGATCATGCCCACAGCGACGGCCATCCCGCAGATCATTCCCGCGAAAACGCCTCGCCTGCTAATCCGACGCCAGTACAGTCCAAAGACAACGCCTGGGAAAATCTGAGCTACTCCGGCATAACCCAGCAGGAGCAAGCTCACAAACGTGATCGAGGTGGTAATTGCCAGAGCCAGCGCTCCAAGTGTAAGTACCAAGACCATGGCCTTAGCCAGCTTCGCGACCTGTTGATCGGTCATCTCCGGCGAGAACAGTGGGCGATAAAGGTTCTTGGCATACAACGTGGCTC
>Ga0187825_10000206_pt1 | contig 12585 bp, 13 predicted proteins | sample NC_wetland_sal_i_11_FD_132421 | JGI IMG/M metagenome (GOLD analysis project Ga0187825, IMG submission 132421) | Wetland sediment microbial communities from Neuse River Estuary, North Carolina, USA - SourceSoil_5 | ecosystem: Environmental > Aquatic > Freshwater > Wetlands > Sediment | place... | reverse complement strand
GCACGTCGTTCGACCTCGCGGGCTCGCTGTCTCCGACCGCGATCAACCTCGTCGCGCTCGGGCTGCTCGGCGGCGCGGCGGCGAAGTCCGCGCAGATCCCGCTGCACACGTGGCTTCCGGACGCGATGGAGGGCCCGACCCCGGTCAGCGCCCTCATCCACGCGGCGACAATGGTCACAGCGGGCGTCTACCTGATCGCGCGCACGCATCCGATCTTCGAGCAGGCGCGTACGGTCGAGCTCGTGGCGGCCGGCATCGGCGCCCTGACGCTCGTCGTCGCCGGGCTCATCGCGCTCGTGCAGACGGACATCAAGCGCGTGATCGCGTACTCGACGATGTCGCAGATCGGCTACATGTTCCTCGGCGCGGGCGTCGGCGCGTATGCGAACGGGATGTTCCACCTGATGACGCACGCGTTCTTCAAGGCGCTGCTCTTCATGGCGGCCGGTCTTCTCATCCACGCGCTCGCGGGCGAGCAGGACATCCGCAAGATGCGCGGCATCGGCGCGCTCATGCCGTGGACGAAGTGGGCGTTCCTCGCGGGCGCGCTCGCGCTCGTCGGCATCCCGCCGTTCGCCGGGTTCTTCTCGAAGGACTCGATCATCGCGGCGGCGCTGCACGACCACTGGTACGGCGTAATCCTCGCGATGGCAGGCCTGTTCGGAGCGTTCCTCACCGGCCTCTACACGTTCCGCCTGTACTTCCTCGTCTTCCCGGGCGAGCCGAGCGCGTTCGTCCGCGAGCACCACCACGCCCACCACGGCAAGGAGGGGCCGCTGACGATGCTCGTGCCCGTCGGCGTGCTCACCGTGCTCGCGGTGATCGGGGGATGGATCCAGTTCGCGCCGGTGTGGCACCCGCTGACGGACTGGCTGGAGCCGGCGGCGCGCACACTCGCGGTCGCCGAGCCGACGAACACGCAGGAGGCGATCGCGTCGATCGCAGCCGTCGTGCTCGGCCTCGCCGGCATCGGCGTCGCCTGGGCGATCTACGGGCGCGGCGAGGTCGCGGTGCCGCGGATGCCCGCGCTGCAGCGGACGCTCGAGCACAAGTTCTACTTCGACGAGGCATACGATGCGCTCTTCACGAGGCCGGCCGCCGCACTGGCCTCGTCGCTTCGCCGCGACTTCGAGGAACCGGTCGTGCTCGCCACCGGCACCGATCTCGGCGACGGCGCGCTCGAGCTCGGCCAGGGCGTGCGACGGATGCAGACCGGGCTCCTCCGCACCTACGTCCTCTTCCTCGGCACCGGTCTCGCCATCGTCGGCGTGATCTTCCTGGCGGTTCGATGACGACGTCGACGATCACCTCGGTCCTGATCTGGCTCCCGGTCGCCGCGGCACTCGCGATCTGGATCCTTCCGCTCTCCCGCTATGCGACCGGCAGCCTCGCCGTGCTCGTCTCGCTCGTCGAAGTGGGCTTCTGGATCGAGCAGGTCGCGCGCTTCGACTTCGGGCGCCACGGCCTGCAGTTCTCGCAGCGCACGCCCTGGATCAAGGACCTGCACGTCTCGTACCACGTCGGCGAGTACGCCTTCTCGCTGTGGCTCGTGGGCCTCACGGTGGTCGCGATGGCCGCGTGCGTCGGATATGGATTCTGGGTCGGCCGCGACCGTCCGCGCGCGTACTTCGGGCTGATGCTGCTGCTCACGGGCGCGACCGTCGGCGTGTTCGTCGCGCAGGACATGCTCCTCTTCTACGCCTTCTTCGAGGCGATGCTGATCCCGCTCTACGTCCTGATCGGCGTCTGGGGCGGCGCCCGGCGGATGGAGGCGACGATCAAGTTCGTCATCTACACGATGGCGGGCTCGCTCCTCATGCTCGCCGCGATCGTCGTCTACGGCCTCAAGGTCGGGACGTTCGACCTCGTCGACGCGCCGCCGAGCGCGAGCCGCTGGCTCTTCCTCGGCTTCATGCTCGCGTTCGCGATCAAGGCGCCGCTCTTCCCGTTCCACGGCTGGCTGCCGGACGCATACCGCGAGGCGCCGCCCGAGGTGACGGCGGTGCTCTCCGGCGTGATCGCGAAGGCCGGGACGTACGGGATGCTCCGCATCGCGCTCACGAAGTTCCCGGACCCGTCGAGCTACTACCGCACGCTCGTGCTCGCGCTCGGCGCCGCCGCTCTCGTGTACGGCTCGGTCCTCGCCTTCCGCTCGATGGACTTTCGCAGCGTCGTCGCCTACTCGTCGATGGCGCAGTCGGGGCTGATCACGCTCGGCCTGTTCTCCGGGACGACGCTCGGCTTCGACGGCGCGGTGCTGCAGATGGTCGCGCACGGCCTCGTGTCGTGCTCGCTCTTCCTCGTCGCGGGCGCCGTCGAGCGGCGCACGACGACGGGCGACTTCGTCCGCCTCGGCGGGATGGCGAAGGGGCGGCCCGCACTCGCGACGCTGTTGATGACGCTCGGCGTCATCAACCTCGCAGTTCCCGGATCGGCCGCTTTTGCAGGGGAATTCCTCATCCTCGCCGGCTCGTACCAGCGCGCATGGTGGTGGGCCGCCATCGGCGCGGGCGCGATCGTGCTCGCTGCGATGTACACGCTGCGCCTCATCTCCGCGGTGCTGCACGAAGCGCGGGGGCCCGCCGTCGCGGACGAGGCGCTCGACCTGCGAACGGGCGAGCTCGCGCTCGTCGTCCCGCTCGTCGCGGCGCTGCTCGTGCTGTCGGCGTGGCCGGCGGCGATCTCGCACCACTCCTTCGCGGGTGATGCACCGGTGCAGGCGGTGCAGGGGCAGTTCCGATGATCCACACGCCGCACGTCGACTGGTTCTCGATCGTCCCGATCCTCGTCCTCCTCGGCGGGTCGTTCGTCGCGCTTCTCAATGGGGTGCTCGTGCCTGCCTCGGTTCGCCGCACGTCTTCTTCGCTCGTCGCGGCGGTCGCCTCGACCGCCGCGATGGTGACTTCGATCTGGCTGTACGTCGACAGCGCGAGCGGCCACCTCGTGATCGCCGGCGCCTTCTATCGCGACCGGTGGACGGCGCTCTCGCAGGTGATCCTGTCCGCGATCACCCTCGCGACCGCGCTGCTCGGCGCGGAGCGCGTGCGGGAGCACGAGTCGGAGTTCAACGCCGTGCTGCTCGCGTCCGCCGCCGGGATGCTCTTCTTCGTCGGCTCGGCGAACCTCATGGTGATGTTCCTCTCGCTCGAGTGGTTCTCGATCGCCCTCTACGTCATGTGCGCAATCGACTACGACCTCGAGGGCTCGCTCGAGGCCGGCCTCAAGTACCTCGTGGTCGGGTCGTTCGGATCGGCGGGCCTGCTCTTCGGCTCCGCTCTCGTCTACGGTGCGACGAACCACATCGGCTTCGCCCAGATCGCAGCGTCCGCGAGCCCGCACGACCACCTGCTCGTTCTCGGCCTCGCGATGATCATCGCGGGGCTCGCGTTCAAGTCCTCGTCCGCGCCGTTCCACATGTGGACACCGGACGTCTACCAGGGCGCACCGACGACCGTCACCGCGTTCATGTCGTCGGCGACGAAGGTCGCCGCGTTCGCGCTCGCGTTCCGGCTGCTGCGGACCGCGTTCCCGCAGGAGGAGCATCTCTGGTCGTGGGCGTTCGCCGGCATCGCCGTCGCGTCGCTCGTCGTCGGCAACCTCGCCGCCCTCGTGCAGAAGGACGTGAAGCGGATGCTCGCCTACTCGTCCGTCTCGCATGCGGGCTTCATCCTCATCGGCCTCTCGACCGGGTCGCCGCTCGGCGGCCGGGCGCTCATGTACTACCTCATCCCGTACTCGGCGATGGCGTTCGGCTCGTTCGCGGTCGTCGCCGCGCGCGAGCGCGAGCTCGGGGCGGCGGTGACGCTCGACAACCTCGCAGGCTTCGGCTGGGAGCGGCCGTTCCTCGGCGTCGCCATGTGGTTCTTCATGTTCGGCTTCGCCGGGCTGCCGCTCGGCGGCGGCTTCGTCGCGAAGTTCTACGTCCTCTCCGCCGCGTACGACCACGGCTGGACGTGGCTCGTCATCGTCGGCGTGATCGCGACGATCGTCAGCCTCTACTACTACCTCGCGGTCGTGCGCGCGATGTACATGCGGCCGTCGGCCGAGCTCGCCGTCGCCGGCGGGTCACCGCCGCGGGAGGCGTTGCTGCACGTCGCCGTCGGCGCGGCGCTCGTCGTCTCGGTGGGCTCGCTGATCGCGGTGTCGCCGCTCGTCACGCTCGCGCGGCACGCCGCGTCGGCGTTGCCGTTCTGATCGAGCGCAGCGGCTCCGAGAAGAGCCACGTGAACGCCGGCACCGCGTAGCAGACGAGCGCCAGCACCGCGGTGCTGACGGCGAGCGCCGGAACGTGGCCTCCGCGGGGCGCCGCCTCCCGCGCGGTCGAGCCTGTGACGAGGAGGACGAGGGCGAGAGAACCGGTCAGCGCCGGCAGGCGCGGCCCCCGGTCGAGGGCATCGCTGATCGCGACGAATGCCCCGGCCGCTGCTGCCGGGAGTGCGAGGAGGACGAGCCAGAAGGCGAGACCGTGGACGCCGCCGGCGTCGGCGAGGACGGCGGAAAGAGCCAGTCCGGGCGCCGGCAGACGGGATCGCATCCTGAAAGGTTCGGCGGGGCATCGGACGGTCCTGCGTGGTTAGGCTCGCGGGCATGGAACTCACATGGCTCGGACATTCCTCGTTCCGGCTCGACGCCGGCGGCAAGCGCATCTACATCGACCCGTTCCTGAACGGGAACCCGAAGTGCCCGGAGGGCGAGCAGGCGCCCGAGCGCGTCGACATCATCGCGATCACGCACGCCCACGGAGACCATCTCGGCGACACGGTCGATCTCGCCAAGAAGTTCGGCTGCACCGTGGTCGCGCCGGTCGAGCTGGCGGACTGGCTGCAGATGAAGCACGAGCTGAAGAACGTCCGCGACCCGAACAAGGGCGGCACGACCGAGGTCGACGGCATCCGCTTCACGCTCACGAACGCGCACCATTCCTCCTCGAACAACGCTCTCGAGTACATGGGCGAGCCGTGCGGCATCGTCGTGCGCGCCGAGGGGAAGTCGATCTACTTCGCAGGCGACACGTGCGTCTTCGGCGACATGCAGCTGATCGCGCGCCTGTACAAGCCCGACCTCGCCGTCCTTCCGATCGGCGACAACTACACGATGGGGCCGGAGGAGGCCGCGCTCGCGCTCGAGCTGCTCGGCGTGAAGCGGATGGTGCCGTGCCATTACGGCACGTTCCCGGTCCTCACGGGCACGCCGGAGGCGCTGAAGAAGCTCGCGCCCGCGGGCGTCACCGTCGAGGACATCGAGCCGGGGCAGTCGGTCACGGTATGAGAGAGCGCTGGTTCGGAGCGACCGGCAGGCGCGTGCCCGAGGTCGCGCGCGAAGGCGACGTCGACGTCGCCGGTGCGCTCGTCCTGGAGACGCTCAACGCCGATGCCATGCGGCGCGCGTTCGACGCGGGCACACCCGTCGTCGTGCGCGCGTCGTCCGCCGACGAGGTGAAGGGCGCGCTCGCGCGACCGGAGGTGTCGTGCGTCCTCGTCCCGCCGGATCGCCCCGACCTGCTCGAGCTCGACCTGACGAAGCTGACCTACGGATGAGTCGGCTCGCCTGCGGCTCGCTCCCGTGGGGGAAACCATGTTTCCCCCACGAGCCCCCTTCGTCGATTGTTGTGTGGGGGAACCTCCTGGTTCCCCCACAAGAAAGCCCCCTCCCCGGTCATCGACCAAAGAGCGGTCGATGACGTACTCCCTCGTCGCCCGCGCCGGCGACCAGTGGGGCGTCGCCGTCCAGTCGAAGTTCCTCGCGGTCGGCTCCGTCGTCCCGTGGGCGGAGGCGGAGGTCGGCGCGATTGCGACGCAGGGGCCGGAGTGCCTCGACTGGGCCGGCCACCGCACCGGCGAGGGATACGCGGCGCAGGGGAACATCCTCGTCGGCCGCGAGACGGTGGACGCGCTCGCCGAGCGGCTGATCGCGTGTCTCGCCGCCGCGCAGGAGGCCGGCGGCGATCGGCGCGGCCAGCAGTCGGCGTCGCTCCTCGTGGTGCAGCGCGACGGGGGCTACGCGAAGCTGTCCGACGTGGCCGTCGACCTGCGCGTGGACGACACGAGCGGCCATCGACGAGCTGCAGCGGCTGTACGTCCTCCACGACCGCCTCTTCGGCGAGAGCCGCGCGACCGGTGGCTGCCGCTCGAAGGCGCGCGCGGGGCGAGGTGCGCGACCGTCTCGCGCGGCTCGGCTACGACTCGCTCGAGGCGTGGGCCGGCGTCGCCAATCTCGAGGAGCGCGTGGAGGGGAACGACGCCATCGACCCGGTCGTTCTGACGGCACTGCGAGAGGAGGCGCCGTGAAGACGCTGCGGATCGACGACATCGAAGGGCTGCCCGTCCTCGGGACGCTCATGTGGCAACCCGTGCGCAAACCGCTCGGGATCACTGCGTTCGGCATCAACGCATACACCGCCGTGAACGCCGGCGACGAGGTGGTCGAGGACCACACGGAGGAGCCGAGCGGGCACGAGGAGATGTACGTCGTCATCCGCGGGCACGCGACGTTCACCGTCGACGGCGAGGAGGTCGACGCGCCGTGGGGCACGATCGTCTTCCTCGACGATCCGAAGCAGCGCAGGCACGCGATCGCGAAGGAGCCCGGCACGACGGTGCTCGCGATCGGCGGCAAGCCGGGCGTGCACGAGATCTCGGCGTGGGAGTACATCTTCCCGTCGCTGCCGGCGCGGAACGCCGGCGACCTCGCCGAGGGCAGGCGGATCCTCGAGGAGGCGATCGCGGACTACGACCATCCGTCGATCCACTACCACCTCGCCGCGGTCGAGGCGCTCGACGGAAACCGCGAGCGCGCGATCGAGGAGCTCCTCTTCGCGGTCGAGCGGCGGCCGGCGCTGCTCGCGCCCGCTCAGACGGAAGAGGACTTCGACTCGATCAGGGACGACCCGCGCTTCCCGCGCCGCTCCTGATCTCCGCTTACGCGATCCGCGCCTGCGTCTCGTGCACGAACGCAGCGAGGTCGCGCTCGCGGCGCTCGAGGCGCTCTTCCCGCTCGGCGAGCAGCCGCTCGCGCTCCTCGACCTTCTCGAGCCGGAGGTCGGTCTCGATTTCGTTGAGGACCGCGTCGATGTCAGGCTCCGCCGGCGCGGCGGCCTCGGGCACGCGCGGCTCAGGCTCTGGGGGAGCGGCGCGGCCGACGAGCTCGGGAAGCGCGTCGATCTGCGCAGCGAGCTCGCGCTGGCACCGCTCGACCTCGCCGACGAGGCGGACCTGCCACTCGGCGAGGTCGGCGTTGAGCGCCGCGACGGCGCGGCGAACGTCGGCGATTCCCGCCTCCCACCGCGCCGCCCGCGCATCGGGATCCTCGGCTGCGTCGAGCCCCTCCGGCTCGCTTCGGTCCGGGACCGCCCGAGCGGCCAGCGTGCGCGCCCGCGCGCGGAGAACCTTCGTGAACGACCCCTCCTTCGCCTCCCAGTCGTGCGGCCGCTCGCGCCAGACGCGGCCGACGAGCCAGATGAGCCACGCGACCGCCGCCACGAACGCGATCACCGACAGGACGCGGAGCAGCACGACGAGGGCGCCGAGCCAGACGAACGCTGCCGCCGAGACAACCGCGCACGCTGCGAGGCGTGCAGCCCGGCCGCGCGCCAGGAAAGCGGCAACTGCGTCTCGCGCCCGCGTGACGACGACCCCAAGATGAGCCTGCACGGCACCATCACAATCGGGCAGAGACGCGCCCGTCCGCATCCCTCACAGGGGGCCTCCTGGCTCGGGCTGGGTCAGGAGCGCCCGTACGACTGCGCTACGCCCGGGCTCGTGGAGATCGTGCGTGAGGGAGCGTGATCGGCAAGGTGGACCGGAGCCGTAGACGACACACCCGTCCGTCACATCGGCAACGCACCAGAACACGGTTCGCACGGCATGGTCGTTGCCGTGTCGACAGAGGGAGTCGGGCGCGTTCGCGTGATCGGATAGGAGCCCGCGCAACCGTTCCGGCGTGAAGGGCGCATCGCGTCCAAGCCGGTCCTCGGCACGGCGAAGACGCGTCTTGGATCCGCTCAGGCCGGATCCATCCCGCTGAAGCGCAAGCAGGGCGGGATGGACGTAGTGATTGGTGTGCGCGAGAGCGCCGTCCGTGAGATACGTGATTTCGGCGCGGCGAGCTCCGCCCTCGATGTTCGCTGCGCTTCCGTCGCCATGGGCGAGCACCCAGTTGTACGAGGATGCGCGCGCTGGATGGAGAGCTGCCTCGACGGCGTCAGCGAACGTTCTCTGCCGGACGACGTCGCGCAGCTGCAGAACGCGCGGGATGCCGACCCGGGAATCCGCAGGCTCCAGGTTCGTCGCCGTGACCGACAAGCCTGCGTCGTTCCAGCCGACGGCGGGCCAAGGGCCGAGGCCGATTGTGAAGCACACCGGATCGCCGGTAACGATCCACTCGATCGCGACGTACTCCCCTTCGCACTCAGCGAGGTAGTCGTTGTTGTGCGCGACCAGCAGGTGCCCCGCGACAGTCTGCTCCGGCATCACGACGAGGTCGGTGCAACCCATGTCGAGCTCGGCAACCGCGCCTGCGAACACGGCAAGGGGATCGACGCCTGCGCCCTCGGCCACACCGTCGAGCTCCTCGACGGCCCAGGGAAGATGTGCGGCCGTGGCCACCCGATATCGATCGACCATTGCCGTGTCGAAAGGCATCTCCGCCCAGCGGCGCACGACCTCCGCCGTGGCTTCGCCGACTTGGCGGCCGGCCTCGCGATGCGTTCCCGACACGGAGATGAACGACATCGAGGTCACACATCCCTCCTCGTCTCAGTTGGTCTCGCCCCCGCAGACGACGAGGACATCCGTGGCGTCTCGGATCCGCCAACCGCCGCGGAGTCAGCTGCTTCCCGGCAGCCTGATCCCGGTCGCACGCAGGGCCGGAACGGGATCGGCCTCCGGCCGCGCGACGAGCAGCACCGCGCCGTGGCCGTCGTCGCGGTGGAGCGCGTCGACGAGCAGTTGGAGGCCGAGCGCGAGCGCGAACGCCTTGTGCCATTGCCCGCCGCCGAACGGGACGAGCTGCTCCGGCGTCGCCAGCCCGGCGATGACGTCGCCGTACGTCACCGCGCCCATGGAGACGTCCACGACCACCGGCTCGCCGTCGGAGCTCGGGATCCCGATCGCGAGCGGGTTCGTTCCCGCCACCTTCGGGCCGCCGGGCGGCCCCAGCCGGGGCGGCGAGGTGGCCGTCAGCACGGCGAGCAGGCCCCCCGCCGCGAGCCGGCGCACCCAGCCGCCGAGCATCCCCGTCGGGAACGTCTGCTCGCAGACGATCACGCGCGCACGCTCCGGCGGGTCGGCGAGCTGTGTCCGCACGACCGCGTCGAGCACGAGATAGCCGAGCGCGCCGCGCCCGTGCCAGCGTTCGAACGCACCCTCCGCCTCGATCGTCTCGGGCTGCGCGCCCGGGTCGACCTCGAGGGTTTCGAGCCACTCGACGCGCGAGAAGCCGTGCCCGAGCTTGCCGCGCGCCTCCGCCTCGGAGAAGTGCGCGAAGAGCCGTTGGGCATCCTCCTCCGAGAAGCCGCGCGCCCGCAGGCGCGCGAGCGCCTCCTCAGGCCGCACGCCGGAACTCCAGCGTCGGCCAGCCCCGCTCGGCGGCGATGCGCCGCAGCGCGCGGTCGGGATTGACCGCGACGGGATGGCCGACCGCTTCTAGGAACGCGAGGTCGGTGTGGCTGTCGCTGTACGCCGTCGACGCCGCGAGGTCGTGGCCGAGCGACCGGATGCAGTCCGCCTTCGCCTGCGCGTGCAGCGCGCGGATCGCCTTCCCCGTGTACACGCCGTCGACGACCTCGCACACCGTGCCGAGCGCGCCGTCGAAGCCGAGATCGTCCGCGATCGCCTGCACGATCTCCTGCAGCGTCGCGCTGACGATGTACACGGGCTCGCCGCGCTCCTTGTGCCGGTGGACGAGGTCGAGGGACTGCGCGTACACGAGCGGCCGCAACACTCCCTCCATCGAGTCGGCGACGATCGCGCGCATCTCGTCCGGGGAGTGGCCGCGCAGCAGGACGAGCCCCTCTTCGGCCGCGGCGCGCACCGCCTTGTGCGACGCGCCGCGCAGGACGAAGAGGAGCTGCCACGCCGCCGCCTGCAGCATCTGCCTGCGCGTGATGATCCCGTGCCGTCGCAATGCCGGCGCGAGCGCGAGCGCGGACGACCGTCGCAGCAGTGTCCGGTCGAGGTCGAAGAACGCGGCGCCGGGCACGTCAGGGCTTCAGGCCGGCGGCGGCGTACGCGTCGGCGCGCGTGGAATAGTCCTGCATGCTCACGACCTTGCCGCCGCGCACGACCGTGATCTGGAACAGCCGTGGAAACAGGAATCCCCTCGCGCCGAGCCGGCCGATGGCGCGGCCCCGCAGCTGGTAGACGACGCGGTCGCCGAGGTCGAGGAAGTCCAACGGCCGCATCTTGTTCATTCCGGCGCGCCAGAGCAGCGTCTTCACGACCTCGTCCGCGTTCGTGCACGGCTTCCACGCCCCCTCGCGCGCGGGATGCCACGTCACGTCGTCGGCGAGGTGGCGCCGTAGCTCCTCGTGCCGCGCGCGGCGCGCGAGCTCGTAGACCACGCGGACCGTCTCGACGTTCGGCGAGTCGGCCACTAACCGACGAGCGGCAGCGACTTGACGATGCCGCCAGGCTCGCGCACGGCGTCGATCGCCTCCGCGATCGCGACGATCGCGCGCGCGGACTCCGTCTCCGGCCGGCCTGCGACGACGGGGACGCCGGCATCGCCCTGCTCGCGCAGCGCGGGATCGAGCGGCACCGTGCCGAGCAGCGGGACACCGAGCTCGTGCGCGAGCTCCTGGCCGCCGCCGGAGCCGAAGACGTCACCGCTCATGTTCTCGACGACGCCGAGCAGGCGCATGTTCGTCTTCCGCGCCATCGACGCCGCACGCGACGCGACGTCCTGCGCAAGCTTCTGCGGCGTCGTCACGACGACGACCTCCGCGCGCGGCAGCAGCTGCCCGAGCGAGATGGAGACGTCGCCGGTGCCCGGCGGCATGTCGACGACGAGCACGTCGAGCTCGCCCCAGTGCACGTCGGTGAGGAACTGCTCGAGCGCGCGATGCAGCATCGGGCCGCGCCACATCACCGGCTCGTTCCCGTCGAGGAAGAAGCCGATGGACATCAGCTTCAGCCCGTCCTTCACCGGCGGGACGATCATCTCGTCGACCGCGACCGGCTTCTGGTGGATGCCGAGGATGTGCGGGATCGAGTGGCCGTAGATGTCCGCGTCCAGGATCCCCGTCCTGCGGCCGAGCTGCGAGAGGGCGACGGCGATGTTCGCCGAGAGCGACGACTTGCCGACGCCGCCCTTGCCGCTCGCGACCGCGATCACGCGCGTGTCCCGCGAGAGCTTGATGACGTCGTCCCGCTCGACTCCGCCGCGGAGCTTCGTCGTCAGCTTCTGGCGCTCCTCCGGCGTCATCACGCCGAACGAGAGGGCAACCCCGCGCACGCCGGGGATCCCCGAGAGCGCCTGCTCGACCTGCTGCTCGAACGAGTTCCGCAGAGGGCAGCCCGCGACGGTGAGCACGATCGTCAGGGAGACGATCCCGTCGGAGACCTCCACGTCCCGCACCATGTCCAGCTCGGTGACGGGCCGCTGGAGCTCGGGGTCGATGACCTGTTCGAGCGCCTTCAGGATCTCGTCACGCATCGACCTGGACGGTAGCGAAGATACGGCGGATGACCTGGCTCGGACTGGTCCGGAAGAATCTCCTGCGACGGCCGGTGCGGACGCTCCTGACGTCTGCCGGCGTCGCCCTCGGCGTCGGCCTCATCGTCGCGCTCCTCTCGATCTCGGCGGGCACGGAGAAGACCGCGGGCGACCTCATCCACATCGGCCGCGCCGACTTCGGCATCTTCCAGAGCGGCGTGCAGGACGCGACGAAGTCGCTCCTGCCGGTGTCGCTCGAGGCGCGCGTGCATCGCGATCCTGCCGTCGCTCAGACAGCGCTCGTGTTCCTCGACGTGACGACCGTGAACGGACAGGAGTCGTCTCTCGTCATCGGCCTGGCCCCGGACGAGTTCGCCGCGAAGCGGCTCACGCTCGTGCAGGGCGACCGGCGCGGCGCGCTCGCCGGCGACCATTTCGGCGCGCACGTCGGCGAGATCCTGCACATCGGCGGTCGCACGTTCCCCGTCACCGGGATCTACCACAGCGGCGACCGCTTCGAGGACAGCGCGGTCACCCTCCCGCTCGCGACGGTGCAGGCGCTCGCCCGCCGTCCCGGCGAGACGACGAGCATCGGCGTCATCGTCCAGCCGCGGCAGCAGCCGAAGGTCGTCGCGAGGCGCCTGGAGAAGGAGTACGGCGTCACCGTCGTGGTCGAGCCGGGCCAGGCGGTGAACGTCGACACGTCGTCTCGGCTCATCATCGACGTCGGCTGGGTCATCTCCGCGCTCGCGCTCATCGTCGGCGGGATCGGCGTGACGAACACGATGGCGATGTCCGTCTACGAGCGCATTCGCGAGATCGGCATCCTCCGCGCGGTCGGCTGGCCCAGCCGACGGATCGCCGCGCTGATCGTCAGCGAGGCGATCGGCATCTCGCTCCTCGCACTCGCGATCGGCCTCGGGCTCGGCGTGC
>Ga0187825_10000205_pt1 | contig 12591 bp, 6 predicted proteins | sample NC_wetland_sal_i_11_FD_132421 | JGI IMG/M metagenome (GOLD analysis project Ga0187825, IMG submission 132421) | Wetland sediment microbial communities from Neuse River Estuary, North Carolina, USA - SourceSoil_5 | ecosystem: Environmental > Aquatic > Freshwater > Wetlands > Sediment | place... | reverse complement strand
CCAGTGAACGCGACTGCACAGAAATCGGTCTCGAGACAGTCTTCCGCCCCGACAACCGCGAAGCCGCAAGCCCTCGAAACCCAGGGCGAAAAGTCTGAAAACGGTGTCGACGAGCGGAAGTCTTCGGGCGGCGGTTTGATGCAAGGTATTAAGGTCCATGGCCACTGGACCATTGAGGTACGCAACCCCGACGGCACGCTGGTCACCCACCGCGAGTTTGAGAATTCGCTCAGGCAGTCAACGGGATCTCCGCTGCTTGCCAATCTTTTGAACACCGTCGGCCAGACGTCGGTCCCTGGTTCAATCGCACTCTCCTTTTGGGCTGTGGAACTTGGTGGAGGCGCCTGCTTCACCCTGAATACTCAAATAAGTGGAAATTGCGGGATAATCCAAGCCGGGATTACCCTCATCCCGGGGAATTCGCTCGATTATTTATCTTCCCAGAAATTGGTAACGGGCGTCAGCGCCGGAAGCTTCGTCTTGAGCGGAACTGTTCAGGCAAGCGATAGCTCGTCCATCGTCAGCGTCACTACAGAAACCATCAATGAAGTCACCCCGTCCCTCACCATAAATCAATTCACCTCCGCCAGCTTGAGTTCGAATCCGGTTCAGGTACAAGCGGGGCAGACAATCGCCGTCACCGTGAATATCAGCTTCTCGTAACTGGGGAACCGGAAGGACTTTTCGTACGGGAGGCGTGGCGTGAAACGGGCGATTGTCGTATGTGCAGCTTTCCTGCTTCTGCCGCTGATTGTGCCTTTGCTAGTGGCGCAGTCGCCTCCCCTTTCTCAAGCGCCCCCGCCGCCTCCCAGCTACACACTCACCGACTTGGGCCGGATGGACCTCAGTGCCGCTCCTTCCGGTCCTACAGCCTTAAATAGCAACGGGCAAGTTGCCGGTCTCTACTTCAACTACACCACTCAAGTGAACCGCGCGTTCTTCTGGAGCAACGGCACACTCGCGGAGTTGGGCACTTTGGGCGGCCCCCTCAGCTTCGGTTACGGGATCAATACGGCTGGCCAGATCGTGGGCACAGCGTCACTCTCCTCTAATGATACCCGGGCATTCATTTGGCAGAACAACGTGATAACCAATCTCGGCGATACCAACCCAACTTCGGGCATCGGCAGCCAGGCATTCGGCATTAACAGCAATGGCGACGTTGCCGGCTAAGAGAACCAGGCCGGCGGCGTACATCGCATCATCTGGAAAGGACGCACCTACGCGGGGGCGACTGTCTTGTCCAGTCTCCCTTGCCAGTTCCCCTTCTGTCCTGCCCAAGTGCTTGCCCTCAATGATGCTGGGCAGGCGGCAGGTTTTGGCATGGGGCCTTTCGCGAAAGGCTCCGGGGGGAGTGAGCGGAAAACCCCTCCGAAAAACCACTGCGGGAAGCCGCGTATTAAAGGTGCTTACCCCAAGGGGTTTTTGCGGGCGAAAATCTTAAGTTTTGCACTCACATTCCTCGAACAAAATTCAACCCAGAAAACCGAATTCGACCTCGGGCCCCTGGTTCGGGACCAGGAGGTCAGTCGTTCATATCCACTCGCCCCCACCATTCTTCACTTCGCCTATGTCTCCTTACTTATATTCTTCTGCCTAAGAAGAAGGCTGTACGCCGCCCCGGGCGCTCGCGACACTGTGCTGCTCCCGAGAGGGGTTATCCCGTCTTCGGCGTAAACCACTATGGTTCCATCCAGAGAGCCGGATGGCGCTGAAAACCACTGTCGGTCGGGGTCGTAGCTACCTTGCGCAAGATACTTCACGCCGGAAGAATTGGTAATCACCACTTTCTTCTGCAGCCAGCGGGCAAAGATCCGATAATCCGAAAACTGATTATCAGGAGTACCGGTGTTGGCCCCATAGAGAACGCCGAGTATTCGTCCGCCGTTTGTCACAAAGCTGAGGGAGTCGATCGATGAATCCTGTGAAGATTGACTGTAAAGGAGCGCACGGTCGAGGGACTTACAGAAATCGTGAAATCCGGCGTGGGCGGCGATACGGATGGGCCACTCGTTCCACAGCCCACGCCAAGAAATGTGACGAGACAAATAGGACGAAAAAGCGTCCTGGAAACGTCCGACCTCTTGTCTCTCAACCGCATTTCTTATAGTCCCTTCTCAATCTGTCACAATTTTTCAGCGAGTCCCGAGGATTCCCACGACCGTTTCATTTGGATCGGCTGTATCAGAGAGGAACCATCCGGACCGGCCTTTATTGGCGAGCCAGCCCACGCTCATCCCCTGCCCGGTCCCAGGGCCGATCGTAATCGTGACGCGGCCATCCGGTTCAATGCTGTAGGTCGCTGTAAGCGGCTGGTCGGTCGTAAGGCAGTTCGTGCTACACCCCGCGCCACTGGTAATGTTCATCGTCCCGTTCAGGCTCGCGGGAGTCGTGCTAGCGCTGGCCACGGCCGACCCGACTTGAAACGCCGACTTGGTGGACGATCCTGCACGAAACGGGCCGATGTTGTGTGTGCCAGCGAACGTTCCATCGATGAAGGTTCCTCCGGGAGGGGCCACTTGCGGACGGAAATTTCCTGTGAGCACGTTTGTGCCGGGAGAAGCTTGCGTTCCTTCAAGCAAAAAACCATCGTCGAGGGCGTCCATGACAACGGAAAAGACTTTGGCTGCGCCTCCGGTTCCAAACGTGATTGTACCCATCCCGTTGGGTGAAACGGTAAATGAGCCGCCGCTGATCATGTTCGTTCCGGCTGCGATGACGCTGCCATTCGACACCTCATCCATCATGACGGTCACGCCTCCGGCGCCGTCGCTGTTCATCTGGCCTACTGCATTTACGGTGAAATTGTGGCCCGCGCCCAGGTCGATTCCCGAGAGATTAAACACCGCATTGCCGTTGAGGCTGCTGACCCCCAACCCGGCAGCTTGCACGGCCATTGCCCCATTTTCCAGGGCGTGACCGCTGTGATCGGGCGTATCCGTGGACTGGAGCCACAGATCAAGGCTATCCATGAAGTAATACGCAAAGTGAAGTGTCAGCGGCCCCTGCCCGTTGAAATTGGCGAAGGTGATCGCAAGCGTGCCGCGGCCAAAAGTGTCCGGCGCGGTGGAGCTGCCGTTGAAAGCCTGAGTGTCAGCGTTGGTTTGCGTTCCGAGTCCGTCGTTTGTGAATGCAACATCAGCGACACCATTGGAGACCGCTCCCGAAGCGCTGATGTCCAGCCGCCCGATCGCCCCGGAGCGAAGATAGTCATTGTTCGTGCCATTCCCCGAATAACCTGCAATGCCGAAGTCCCACGGCCGCGCGAGACTTGTCAACGTGAACGGAGCGTTGACCTGCTGAACGATCTCACCTGCGGCGCGTGTGCCAGGGCTTGAACCTGGGTTTGCATCGTCAAACTCGATCAAGGGGCCAAGGCCGTCCGGGCGGAATGAGAACGCAAATGTCACGGGCGCTCGGCCGCCCGTGAAATTCCAAATCATCAGTCCGCGAAGGTCCGGCCCAATCTGGTAGCAACCGTTGGCAATCGCGTCGAACTCAGGCGGCGATTGAGAAGTAACACCAATGCCGACGGAGCCGAGATCCACTTCACCGCTGGTGACAAAACCTAAGCCGTTCGCGATGAAGACGCCGGCCGCCTGGAACGGCCCAGCGGGATTGTCATGCCAGCCGTTGAGTACGACTGTGTATGTGCCATTAAGGACAGATTCCGCTCCCAGGGCCGTCAGCGAACAACCGGAACTGTTGACGACAGCAATCGTAGGAGTGGGAGTGACGTTCACAGAGGCTGCTCCGCCGCCTGAGAGGCTGACCGGAACGCTGACAGACGTTCCGGAAGCGGCGGTCACGTTCCCAGTCACCGTGATCGGCGGGAAGCTCTGCCCAGCACCCACGGGCGTGCTGTAGGTGCAAGCCGCCGTTGACACCGTGCACGTCCAGTTCGCGCCGCTCATCGCTGTCACCGTGAAGCCCGTCGGAGGTTCCATAACCGTTACAGTCCCACTGGTCGCCGCGGTGCCCGTGTTGGATACGGTGATCGTGTAGGCGGCTCCTTGCTCGCCCGAACTGAAGGTTCCCTGGCTTGCTACGGATGCCCCAAGGCTGGGTGATCCGCTCGTTCCACCGCCCCCGTTGCTACTCCCGCCCCCGCAGCCGAAAGTAAGAGCCACGGCAACGGACACCAAACACGCAATCGCTAACGAGCTTCGGCGAATTACTAGATCACTCTTCTTAGACATCATCGGTGCCTCCTTGCGCAGTTCACACTCGGCCTTTCGGTTGAAGCAGGCTAGCAGGATCAGTTGACCGATACATGTATGGTCGTGGAATGCTGGATTTGTCCAGCGGTGGCCGTCACAGTGACCGAATAGGTCTGCACCATCGGAGTGATCGGGCCTCCGCCGCTCCCGCAAGCCGCCGGTTCGAGCGTGGCGACTAGGATCGCGAGACACAGAAGCCAGGAGCCGCAGCGCTTCTTGTCCAAACCTGCGGCGAGCAGCAGCCCAAAACCTCCCAATGACAGACTCGCTTCGTAGAGGTTGCCGAGTTGCCCGGGCGATGGGGGTGCAAGCGCAGTGGAGAGTCCGGCAGTGTTTATCGTCAGCGTGGCGCTGGACCCGGAGGGAACGGGGTTCGGCGAAATAGTGCAGGTGGGCAGCGCCGCCGCTCCGGAAACGACGCACGTCAGCGCAATCGGTCCCGAGAAGCCACCCTGAACAGGGAACGTCAGTGCCTCACTGACCTGACCGCCGCTCTTCACGGTCAGGCTTGAGGTCCCCGGATCAAGGGAAAAGTCGGGTGGGATATTGAATGTGGCCGTCACGGATTCGGCTGAATTTGCAGTCACCGAGCAATTGTTCGGATCGCTTCCAGTACATGCGCCGCTCCAGCTGCCGAAGATCGAATTCGCGGACGGCATTGCCCGGAACGATACCTGCGTGCCCGGAGCAACCGTTTCTGAACACGTGCCACTTGCTGCGCCGCAGTTGATCGTTCCGTCCGAGCTGACGACCGTCCCGGAGCCGGCTCCCGAAAGCGCTACGTTCAGTGCGACACCTTGAGCGAAGTCAGCCGAAACAGTCTTGTCGCCGTCCATCGTCAGGAGGCAAGTTCTTCCTGTTCCCGAGCAGGCTCCTCCCCAACTAATAAAAAAATCCCCAGTATCCGCCGTCGCGATCAGATTGATCGTTCGACCGCTCAACAATTGCGCCGAGCAGGTGGCGCCGCAATTGATGATCCTGCCCGGAGGCAGGCCAGCGTTGCGGACAGTCCCAGAGCCGTTGCCCGTCTTCGTCACCGTCAAGGCGTAGACAGGCACGACAGTGCTCGACTGCGTCGCGGGATTGTTTGCAGGGACCGGGTCCGTCTCGTTGGCGGTGACATCCATGGAATTCGTGATTGTGCCGAGGGCGGTGGGAACCACAACGATCGAAATAACCCAGTCGGTTCCGCTGGCGAGCGCACCGACGTTGCAGGTGATGACCAGATTCGATTGGACGCAGATTCCTTTTGACGCCGTGGCGGAAACGAAGTTAACTCCGTTCGGGAGGGTGTCGCTGAACGTGACTCCTGTGGCGCCCTGCGGCCCTTCGTTTACGACATCCGCTGAGTATCCGAGCTGCTGTCCCAGTCCAACCGGCTCCGGCGATGCGCTTGCTTGGGGCAGAGCCAGGTCCGCACCGGAGCTGGGACTGCTATTCAGCTGAACAACGACGTTGTTATTGGCCGAGTCCAGACGTACCAGATCGGCGAGCTTGTCATTGTTCAGGTCAATTGCGGCCGTCACAAGCGTGCTGGAAGAGAAGACAGTGGAGGCAAACGTTCCGTCTCCTCTTCCCAAGCTAATGCCTGACGCTGCAACGAAAGCGTCTAGTTTCCCGTCTCCGTTAAAATCTGCGAAGACCACTACTGAGCCCAGCGAGTTGTCTACCACTCCACTCGCGAACGTCCCGTCGCCCTGGCCCAAAAATCGCTCCTGGTGGTGAATCGTTGCTTGGCAGGGACCATGATTGAATGGATTAATGGGACACGGGACATTTACTACCGTGTGGGAATCCACGAAGAGGTCTGTCTTGCCGTCTCCGTTCAGATCCGGTGTTTGAATTCGATCCAGGCTGAAGCCGTTCTCCACGCTGGCGGTCACGCCCAACTGAAACGTCCCGTTCCCCTGGCCCAAAAGAATCTGCACGCTCCCGCCCATAGAGAAGGCCAGGTCCAGCTTTCCGTCCCGGTTGAAATCGGCCACGGCGAAGGCCATGCCATCGAATCCGGGGGCCTGAATTGGCTGCGCAGCCCGGAATGTGCCGTCGCCTTTTGCAGCAAGGAAATTCAAGGTGATCGCCGAAGTGGCTGGGTCCATGTTGACGAGGATCAGGTCCGCCTTCTTGTCACCGTTGAAATCGCCCGGTGCTATGTAAGTTGCTCCGGCGGTGAGGGTCGTAACAATGGGCGCCTGGAATGTGCCGTCGCCATTGCCCAGCAGGATGCGAACTTCGCCGTTGCCAGCAACCGCAGGGTTGCCTGACAGAAACAAGGCAAGGTCCAGCTTGCCGTCGCCGTTGAAGTCCCCGATGAAAATGCTGTTCTTGCTGTTTCCCACTTCGAAGTTTCTTGCCGGTTGAAACGTGCCGTCCCCGTTGTTCAAAAGGATGCTCACATTGTTACTGCCGGCGTTCAGGACGGCGATGTCCGGCTTGCCATCGCCATTGAAATCCCCAACGACCGAGCCAATGGGATTGGTTCCAACGGGATATGCGGTCGCGGGCCCGAAATCGACGGCGCGCGAGTTCATCGCACTTATCAATCCGGCCAGAACGACGGAAGTAACTGTGAAAAATCGACGAATCTTGAGCATTGCGGATCTCCATAGCCGTCGAAAGCTGCCCGGAAACGGAGCGGCAGTGCGGTACCCTAAAGAAATCACCGGCGGAAGTCCTGAGGGAAGGGTGAGGTTTGCCGGAGGCTTTGCCGAGGAAGAAAATAGAGCGACTTGAACCGTAAGGGGTTATAATCCGGGCACGTTTCCCCGCGTGGAGACTGTGTGGGACTTACCTACCAGATTGGTGTCTGGCTGGTTGATCCCAGTCTGAACACCGTTTCGCTGGACGGAAAAACGACTCACCTTGAGCCCAAGGTGATGGAAGTCTTGGTGTGCCTCGCCCAGCATCCGGGAGAGACTCTTCCCAAAGACAAACTGCTACAAACCGTCTGGCAGGATACCTTTGTCACCGAAGACGTACTAACGCGTTCCATTTCTGAATTGCGGAGAGTATTCGAGGACGACGCCAAGGATCCGCGTATCATCCAAACGATCCCCAAGCGGGGATATCGCCTGCTCGCGCCCGTGCAAGTGGCAAATGGAAACGCCCACAGGGAAAGCTCCGCAGGCGCTGGCGAGGTGCCTGCGCAAAAGGAAGATGGGCAGATACGCGGGCATCGCCCGGCCCTTGCGGCCGCTGCTCTCGTTTTGGCTGCGGCAACCGTCGCGTTCGCTCTGGATCTTGGCGGAGTTCGCTCGCATTTCCTCGTGAAGGCGAGCGCTCCCGCAGTCCACTCTTTGGCGGTACTGCCTCTGGTCAATCTTTCGAATGACCCCAGCCAGGAGTATTTCGCCGATGGCGTTACGGATGCATTGATTACCGACCTGGCGCAAATTTCTTCGCTAAGGGTCATCTCGCGCACTTCCATCATGCATTACAAGAACACCCGAAAAACGCTGCCGGAAATCGCGCGCGAGTTGAATGTCGATGAGATCGTGGAGGGTACCGTGCAGCGCTCCGGCGACCGGGTGAGGATTACGGCGCAGCTCGTTCAAGGCCCGACGGATACGCACCTTTGGGCGAAAAGCTACGAGCGCGATCTTCGCGACGTCCTGACCCTTGAGGGCGAGGCGGCGAGGTCTGTCGCCGACGGGATTCAAGCCCAGCTGACGCCGCAGGAGAAAGCGCACTTGTCGCAAGTACGGACGGTTAATTTGCAGGCTCTCGAGGCTTTTTTGCAAGGCGAGCACCACGTCAGTAACTACGGCAGTGGATACGATGTCAGTGAGCTGAAGAAGGCGGAAGAGTATTTTCAGCAATCGATCGAAGACGACCCTTCCTTTACCCCAGCATACATAAAACTCGCTCTAGACTATAGCCGACAAAGTGAGATGTCCCGGCCGGGCGAGGTCTACCCTCGTGAGAAGGCGGTCGCGGAGAAGGCGCTGGCCTTGGACCCCAACCTCTCGGATGCGCATTTAGCGCTGGCCGATGTGGCCTTTAGCTATGAATGGGATTGGGCCACTGCCGAGAGAGAACTCCGAAAGGCGCTGGAGTTGAATCCGAGTAACGCAGGTGCGCACGAGTCGCTCGGAGACTATTTGCAGGCCATGGGCCGAATGAGCGAGGGCCTCGAGGAACAGCAGCTCGCCGAGGAGCTTGATCCGCAGGCCGACCCAGATCATCTGTCGAATGGCTTGTATCGTACCCGGCAGTATGACCGTGGAATCGATTGGCTCCGGAAACAGGTTGAAATCAACCCCGGCGAGGGCGTGCATTATATCCAGCTGATGGATTTTTACGCCGAAAAGGGCATGCAGAGGCAGTATATGGAAACGGTCGTTCACGTCTTGATGTTATATGGATTTCCCCAGCTCGCCGAATCATTGCGCCGCAACTATGCCGCGGCAGGTTACACGAAGGCTCTCCGTGAGCTTGGTGGCGAGACGGAAAAGCTCGAGGAGCGCGGAATCATATTCATGCCGGGAATGATCGCGGAGATTTACACGAAGACCGGTGACACGGAAAAGGCTTTCCATTGGCTCCAAATCGCCGTTCAGCAGCGCGACGGCTCTTTGCCATTTTTGAACTGTGATCCGGAGTGGGATCCGGTTCGGTCCGATCCGCGATTCCGGGATTTAGTCCGCCGCGTCGGCCTTCCTCCACAGTAGTTGTATGCGACTCCTTCGCGCGTTCCAAATGCTGTCCGCCGCCGGCGCCAGTCTGCTCCTGGCGTTCCCGGTATTGACACAAACCCAAACAACCGGCCGGATTTCGGGGACCGTGAATGATGCCCAGGCAAAAGTAATCGTTCACGCCGATGTGCGCGCAGAAAATCAGACGACCGGGGAGAAGCATGTGGCCGTCACCGACGATTCGGGAAGCTATGTGCTGCTGTCCCTATCTCCCGGGGATTACAACGTCAGCGTATCCGCGCAAGGATTCTCACAGAGTGTTTTCAGCGGAGTCTCTGTCGGCGCCGGAAGCAACGTGACAGTGGACGCGGTCATTCAGGTCGGAACCAACAATAGCGAAGTGACCGTAATCGGCGCTCCTCCGGTGATGCGAACAGACACAGCCGAAATCGCCACCACCTTTGATTCTTCCAGCCTTTCGACGCTTCCCCTTGCTTCGAGAAACTCGGTTCAATTGCTTGCGGATGCGCCCGGCATCAGCACCCCGCTCATCAATAACAGCGCTCTCGGCCGGAATTCGCCCGAAATTTCCGTCAACGGAGCGCGCGTCAGCCAGAACAGTTTCCAGATTAACGGCGTGGATGCGAACAACATTTCCATGCACGACTTTGGGGATGTCGCCTTGCCTGCCCCGGAAAGCATCAGTGAAGAGGTCGTGCAGGCCTCGATGTATGACGCGTCCGTTGCGGGCGCCGGCGGCGCCAGCGTGGAGATCATTACTCGGAGCGGCGCAAACGCAGTGCACGGCTCCGCGTACGAATACTTTCGCAACGACGCGCTGAATGCCAACGATCCGAACCTGAAGGCGGTCGGGCTTCCGCGGCCGGTTCTGCGGCGGAACGTGTACGGCGCAACGATCGGAGGGCCGATTCGCAGGGACCGCACCTTCTATTTTTTCTCGTATCAGGGAACCAACGAGCAAAACGGCGCCACCAATCAGAGCTTGTACAGCGGCATCCTGATCGATCCTTGCCTTGGAAATGACCGCTCGGCGGCGACCCTGATGAAGAACTGCGCAGTCCCCTCCGTCGATCCCATTTCCCTCGCTCTTCTGAACGCGAAACTTCCAAATGGGCAGTTTTTGATCCCCACGCCGCAGATCGATGGACTTGCAACCGGGACAGCCATCTCCACATTCAGCGAACAGCAGTTCAACTCCAACATCGACTACCGGCTGCGAACCGCCGATCTCCTTGCCGGGAAGTTTTTCTTTTCGAGGGCGCCTCTCTTCAGCGCGCTGGGCTTCTCTGCGTTTGGTCCCAGCCCTTCGTTCCCGGGCTTTGGTACGCATATCCTGCTCAATAACCGGATTCTCTCGCTCCAGGAGACGCACACGTTCAGTCCGAGAACGGTGAATGAACTCCGATTTGGCTACAACTATGTGGATCGAATTGAGGTGCCGGACGAAGCGTTCAATGACGTGGCGAAAAAAATTGCGCGCGTTACTTCAGATCGATCACCCGGAATGCCGCAGATTTATCTGGCGCGCAACGCCGGCGGCGGGGTGATTGGGTCCAACGAAATAACACTACAAGGAATCGGACCGACTCCATCGCTGTCGGACGTTGTGTCTCTCCAGAGAGGTAAACACAATCTTCAGCTAGGAGCAGGATTCCAGCATGCAGGGTGGCGCACACCGTCGATCAATGTGCTCTCCTATGGTGAAATTGATTTCGCCACGTTTCAAGATTTTCTGCAGGGGAACAGCGAATTTTCGCTTCTGGGCAGCGGCGTGCGTCAGGCTGACTTTCAAACCACGGACTACTTCGCTTTCGCTCAGGACGGCTGGAAAATCCTCCGCAACCTGAACCTGAATTTCGGATTGCGGTATGAGCTCGATCCCCCCGCGTACGAACAGCAAGGACGTATCGGGGGATTTGATCCCTCCCTCTATCTGCCGCCGACTCAAGTCGATCAGAACGGCTTTCCGCGCGGCCCGCCGGCGAGAGGCATCGTGATGGCTGGAAATGCTCCCTCAGGAATCAAAATTCCCGCCGTAACGCGTGTGGGGAACCGCATCCTCAAGAGCGAGGATCCCTATGATTTTGGGCCGCGCATCGGGCTGGCATGGTCGCCTCTCGACTCAGGGCGTCTCGCCGTCAGGGCCGGCTATGGCATTTTCTTTTCTCGTCCCTCGCTCCTTTATCTCGCCCTGAATTTTACCGAACCGCCGTTCTATCAAATATCGGCGTATTCTGGGGAGCCGTTAGAAGACCCCTTTCCTGACGCGCCCGCAAGCAGCAGCTTCCCGCTGGTTTCATCCGCCACTCTGCTTGGCTCACCATTCGCTTTCGCGGATCGAAACAACCGCAATCCGTATTTTCAGCAGTTCAACACCAGCCTGGCCTACGAAATCTCGCGAGATGCAGTATTTCAAGTGGCCTACGTGGGAAGCAGGGGTTTGCGGCTCTACCGGCAGGTGAGTATCAACCAGGCACTCATCGCGAGCACGAACCATCCGGTTACAAACGCGGTGACTGGAGAGGTGATTACGGTCAATACCGTCGAAAATGCGGCCCTGAGGGCGCCCCTGCAGGGAGTCGATCCAGGTCTTTTCCAGCTGAACGAATCGTCAGGGCAATCCACCTATCACTCACTTCAGGTTTCATGGAATCAGCGAAAATGGCGTGGATGGCAATTTAATTATTCGTATACATTCTCAAAATCCATTGACAACACCTCGGGTGTCGGTGGAGGAGCCTCTACGAACGGCGCCCTCGATCCGTCCAACGGGATCGACACCGGGATCATTTATGGGAGTCAAATCGATCCCCGCGCGAATCGCGGTGTTTCTGATTTTGACCGTACGCACCGTTTTGTCCTGAATTCTGTTTGGGACGTGCCGCCGCCTTCATTCGCGGGAGACTCAGCTAAGGCACAGTTCCTTTTCTCAAACTGGCAGCTATCTGGAATTCTGATCGCGATGTCCGGCTTGCCCGTAGACATTTTCGACGCTGCCGGCGGCTCCCTTTACGGTCAAATCTACGGAGCACGCCCGAATTGGGCGCCGGGCGCGAGTAAGAAAGCCGCTCGGACCCACGTTCCGCCCGGCTACTACTTCAATCCGTTTGCGTTTCAGGAAGCGATGGTCCAACCAGGGCAGGCGATTCCGAGCGCGCACGATCCCACGGCCCTGGCTGGCGATGTGGGCACCGACTACGGAAATGTCGGGAGAAATGTGCTTCGCGGGCCGGCGCAGAGCAACGTGGATCTGTCCATTTCCAGACGATTCCCGCTCAGAGAATCCGGGAGCTTAGAATTCCGCGCGGACCTGTTCAATGCGCTCAACCACACCGACAAGGGCAATCCCGTCAGCGACATCTCTTCGGCGACGCTCGACTCCAACACCGGCCGGGTGATCGCTCCGGGGAATTTTGGCCGCATCCTCAGCGCCGATTCCAGTCCGCGTATCGTTCAAATATCACTGAAATTTCAGTTCTAAGTTTCTAGCGCATTTTCGCCATTTCTACGACAGTCCCGTTTTGAAGGCCCTCTAGAATTGCACGCGTTCCGGACGCAGGGGATCACCCCAGGTGAGCGTAGATAATTTTGTAAACCCTGAATGCGCTCGACTTCGAAAAGGTTCAACAAATTTCAACAAGTGGGCCTCAAACGATCCAACAAGATCCGCATAAAATCAATATAATTCCATAGGTTTCAATAAACCTTGGCATCTG
>Ga0187825_10000204_pt1 | contig 12602 bp, 8 predicted proteins | sample NC_wetland_sal_i_11_FD_132421 | JGI IMG/M metagenome (GOLD analysis project Ga0187825, IMG submission 132421) | Wetland sediment microbial communities from Neuse River Estuary, North Carolina, USA - SourceSoil_5 | ecosystem: Environmental > Aquatic > Freshwater > Wetlands > Sediment | place... | reverse complement strand
CGAGCCGGAGCTGGTGGAGAAAGAGCCCGGGCATACTGTTGCTTGCCACTTTCCGCATATGGAGATGAGACAGGAAGCCATTGTCTAAATTGACGCTTGCACCGTCGACGGTGAGAATTCACTATCGGCAAGGAAGTAGACCAGAATCACCGCAAGAAGCTCGGCGATCGGTAAAAATATGAGCCTGCTCGAAATTCGCGATCTGAAAAAACACTTCCCGGTCGGCGACGGTTTTCTCTCACGCAACAAGGGCAGCGTCAAAGCCGTCGATGGTGTGACCCTGTCGGTCAACGAAGGCGAGACTCTCGGCCTAGTCGGCGAATCGGGCTGCGGCAAATCCACCCTGGGGCGGGCGATTTTGCGGCTCATCGAGCCCACCAGCGGTGAAGTCGTCTTTGAAGGCAAGAATCTCCTGGCGCTGTCGGGGCGCGAGCTGCGGGAAATGCGCCGGCAGATGCAGATCATTTTCCAAGATCCTTACGCATCGCTCAATCCGCGCATGCGCGTCGGCGACATCGTCGGTGAAGGGTTGGAAATTCACAAGCTCGCCAAAGGCAAAGCCAAGCGCGACCGGGTGATGGAACTGCTCCATCAGGTCGGCCTGCGCGATGATCATTATCCTCGGTACCCACACGAATTCAGCGGCGGACAGCGCCAGCGCATCGGCATTGCCCGAGCGCTCGCGGTCAATCCCAAGTTCATCGTGTGTGACGAGCCGGTCTCTTCGCTCGACGTGTCGATTCAAGCGCAGATCATCAATCTGTTGCAGGAACTGCAGGAAAAGATGCATCTGACCTACCTGTTCATTTCCCATGATTTGCGCGTGGTCGAACATATCAGCCACCGGGTGGCGATCATGTATCTGGGCAAGGTCGTCGAGATCGCCAGCAGCGAAACGATCTATCGCGACGCCAAGCATCCTTACACCCGCGCGCTCCTCTCCGCCGTGCCGATCCCCGATACCAAGCAAAAAAAAGAACGAATCGTGCTCGAGGGGGATGTGCCGAGCCCGGTGAATCCGCCATCCGGCTGCGCTTTTCATCCGCGTTGCTCCTACCGCGAAGCGCTGTGCAGCCAAGCCGAACCGAGTTTGGATTTCGATGCCGCGGGCCATGGCGTGGCCTGCCATGTTTTCGGTCCGGTAAAGCGGGCGTAAGCGGCCTTCAGTGCTGAGTCGTAAATTTCGTTTGCTTGATCACCGCGGCGTCTCGGCGGGTATTGCCGACAAGCGTGGTAAAAATTTCCCATGAAAAATGAAATGGTGCCGGATGCAACGCTCCTGGAGGATGCCAGGCGCATGCTTCCCGAGACCGTGCGGCTGCGCCGGCAACTGCACCGGCGGCCCGAGACCGGTCTCGATTTGCCGCAGACCCAGGCCGCAGTATGCGCGGCGCTTGACGGTCTCGGTAGGGAAAATTTTTTGGGCAAGCAGCTGTCGTCGGCAGTCGCCGTCTTCGACGGCGCCCAGCCGGCCGGGCCTGGGCCGGTCGCGCATGTTCACTCGCCGCAGTTGTCGCTCAACGAAGCTGCCCTGCCGGTGGGGATCGCGCTGCATTGCGCGCTGGCGCTGCGCTTTGCCAGCTCGTCGTCTTAGGAGTTGAAATAGCCGGTTTCGATGCTAAAATAAGCACAAAGATCAGCAGCTCGTGCATACCGAAGTCTTGTGAAGGCCTCTCGGGAGTCATTCCGAGGGGTTTTTATTTTGTCTAGGAGTTGACGACATGGCAGATGCAAGCGTGCCGATGACCAGCAGGGGATACCAATTTCTGGTGGAAGAGCTGAAGCGGTTGAAAACCGTCGAGCGGCCGAAAAATATTCGCGATATCGAAGAGGCGCGCGGCCACGGCGACCTGTCGGAAAATGCCGAATTTCACGCCGCCAAGGAACGCCAATCGCTGCTCGATGTGCAGATCCGTGAAATGGAAGATAAGCTCGCGCGCGCCCAGGTGATCGATGTCTCGAAACTGTCCGGAGAGAAAGTCGTCTTCGGCGCCACGGTGTCCCTGGCTGATGGTGATACGGGCGACAAGGTGGTATATCAAATTGTCGGCGACCATGAAGCGGAACCGAAAAACGGCAAGATTTCGATCAGTTCTCCGGTCGCTCGCGCCTTGATCGGCAAGAGCGAAGGGGACGAGGTGCAGGTCCGCACCCCGACGGGCGTTCGTACTTTTGATATTCTCAGCGTGGAATATATCGATTAGAGCGTCGTCGGCAGTGGCGCGGGCCGATCTGGAAAGGGAGCATGTCCTTTTCAGCCACGAAGGCGGCGCTGCATTCCCTCTGCCAGCGGTGCGTTGGCTCGCGGCGTCCCCTCCGTCAATTTGTTGCAGTCTCATCAATGCGAGCGGTTTGGCCGCCGGCCCCATGGCTCGCTTTTTTATTTTTTTTCGGCGTTTTTAATTTCGCCTCGGCGCGCGCCGAGATTCTCATCGACGCGCGCGTCGGCTTCCATGGCGTCTTTCAACTCGGCCATCCGTTTCCTCTCGAGGTCGAGCTCAGTAACACCGGTCGTCCGGTGGAAGGCGCGCTCGAAGTCCAGGTATGGAAGGGCGGCGCGACCAAAGGCGGATCGCCCTATCGGGCGATTTACCGGCGCGACTTATTTATCGGCGGACAAGCGCGCAAGATCGTTCAGCTCACCGTCGACCCCGATTTTATCAGCCGGCCGCTGACCCTCCGCTTTGCCAGCGCTGATGCGACGGCGGCGCGAGAGATCGATTTGCGCCGGTATTTCTCGCCAGCGCCGGTGCGCTTACTGCTGAGCGAGAGCGGCGTGCTGCCGCCGGTGACTTTTACCAGCCCAACGGCGCAAAGCCGGCTGGTTTCTCTGGCGCCTACCGAATTGTCCGCCGATGCGCGCGCCTTGCTCGGCGTCTCCCATTTGATTCTATACGATCAATCCTTGCGCGATCTTTCGCGGGCGCAGCTCCTCGCGCTGGATACCTGGCTCACCGCGGGCGGCCGGATGGTGATCGTTGGTAGCCTCAACTACGCGCTTTACCAGGAGCCATCTCTGGGTCGCTTTCTCCCGGTGCGCGTGACCGGGACAAAGCAGATCGTCTTTACGCCCGATCACGGCAAGGATAAAAAGTCTGTCGCCCTGCCGGGGGTGTGGGCACAGACCTCGAACCTGATCAATGGTAAGGTGCTGGCGCACAGCGACGGCATTCCCTTGCTCGTGGAAACAAGCCGCGGCCGCGGCCGCATTACCTATTTAGCGCTCGATATCGGTCGTCCACCGCTCTCCCATTGGGAGGGGCTGACCCAATTTCTGCAAACCCTGATAACCCCGCCGGACGCCGAGGAGCCGGCGCCGCGCACCGAGTGGAGCGATACGGTATTCAACCAACTGATCGCCAGCCCCAAGTTCATGGCAACCTATATTCCGTCCGCCAGCCTGCTGTTGGCCATGGTGGTCTATCTCGGCGGCATCGGCACGATCGCTTGGTTTTGGCAGCGCAAGCGCCTGGCGCCGCGGCGGCTATTTGCTGCGTTGGTCGCTTTTATCGGCGTCGGAGCGGCGGCGGGTTATGTTCATTTCAGCCAGGGCGGCAATATCCCCGACGGGGTTTTGCTGGTTTCCACCGTGCTGGAAAATAGCGGCGACGGTTTCGTCGACGCGCAAGCCAACCTCGCTCTGTTTTCCACGCAGCTGCGTCAATACGACTTGCGGCTCGAGCGCGGCTGGACCGACTTGACGCCGGTGACCAGCCGCGCGCGCGACGGTGCGGAGCCCGCCGTAGTCACTCAAGATACCGGCGGCGCCAGCCGGTATCGTCTGCCGCTCCGCGAGTGGGACTACCGGCTCTTTCGCCTGCGCCGCGTCGATCGTTTCCCGTTCAGCGCCGAGTTCGAAGCGCAGGGCGACAAACTGGTCATGAAGGTCGACAACCGCAGCGCCAAGGATCTGACGAATTGTTGGCTGCTGGTGCCCGGGCAACGCTTCGACATCGGTCTGATTCCGCGCGGCGCCAGCTGGCGCCGCGTGTTTGCGCTCGGCACCGGCAAGGCTAATCCAGATGCGTCCGGCGCCGGTGGAGAAACCCTCAACTGGCGTGAAGTGACCTTTGCCGACAAGACGCGCGAGATCTTGTTTCACTCGTCGATGTTTCCGCGCGACGGCGATGCGCGCTGGGCGGGCGGGGCGGCGGTCTTTTTCGGTTGGGTGAAAGATCCGGAAGCGCACGTGCAGGTCGACGATGCGCGCATTCAAACCCAGGATTACGCGCTGTTTCGCGCCGTTTACCCGCTCGGGGGAGGGGACGAAGAATGAAAGACAACCCGGTCTGGCGCGAGAGCGTGGAAGTTTATTTCAACGAAGGCCATGGCTTCGCGGTCTATTTTTACCTGCTGATCATTCTCGTTCCTGTGGAGTTTTTATCGTTGTATCTGCCGTCGTTGGACAGCCAACAGTGGAGCGGGTCGGCGAGTCTATTCAAGGTGACCTCGATCACCGCGATGCTGCTCATGGTCTATTTTTCGCTGCGTGTAGCCAACCAAGAATTCGCCCCCTGGCGCTTTAAGCCGCTGAAGCATTGGCTGCGCAATCAAGGACAGTCGATGGGCGCGGTGAGCCGCGCACAAATTTATTTTCTTCTACTCCATATCGGCCTGTCGCTGCTTTTGTGCGGGCCGCTGCTGGTCTGGGCCGGCGCCATCGCGCGCACTCCGGCGGCGAATATCGCCGTCACTTTTTTGCTGCTGCCCTTCTACTCGTTGTGTTATGGCGTCTGGGGGTTGGCGACTCTGGCTCTATGGGAGCGGCGGATCGAAAGCCGGCAGGTTTTTATCCGCAGTTTTTTTGTTTGTTTGGTGATTCTCTCGGCGTTATTTTATCTGCCTTTGAATCCGGTGGCGTTCTTGCTGGCGTTTCTCAGCCGCCAGGCGCTGTCGCCGCTTTCGCTGTTCGGCTGGGAGTGGTCGGGGGCGGTCGTTCATTTAACTTTTCATGGCTTGCTCGGCGGCGTCGGCTTTGCCGTGCACCGCTGGGCGCTTAGACGGGAGCCATTGTTTTGAGCCTGGAACAGGAAAATCTCAAAAAAAAACTCGCCGAGCTGCTCGCCTGGGAGCGGCGCAAGCGGTGGGAGGGGATTTTTATCTCGACCCTTTGCGCGGCTCTGGCGCTCGCCATCGCTATCGCGCCGCTGCATGCCTTGTTGCCGCTGGGCGGTCTGCGCTGGCTGATGCCCATCGCTTTGTTTGGCGCGCTCGCGCCGGTTCTTTTTTATCGGCAGCGTTGGTCGCTCCAGGACGCCCTGCGCGCGTTGGCCCGGCTGGACAAAAGTCTCGCTCTCGATGAGCGCGCCGTCACCGCGTGGGAATTATCGGGGCGCAATGAAAACGGCGGCGCGGCGCAGCTGGTCTTCAAGCAGGCACAAGAGCAATTATGCCAGGTCGACATGCGCCGGCACTTTCCGCGGCGCTGGTCTTGGCCGGCGTATCTTGCGCTGCCGCTACTTGTTCTCTGGTTTACCTTGCTGTGGCTCGACTTCGATCATTGGACTTTGGACCACCGGCGTTCGCCGGGACCGCAAACGCTGGCGCACCGGGCGCGCCAATATTCCCGTGAGCTGCAAGAGAAGGCCAAGAACGAAGGTTTGCGCGAAAGCTTGAAACTGGGCCAGGAAATCGAGAAGGCAGCGCAGAAAAGCATCGACAATAAAAGCGCCGATGAGTCGTTCAAAAAAGAGTTGGCCGGTGTGGCCAAGAAATTCGACGACCGGTCAAAGACGGGAGCCGGCCAGGAAACTTTCACCTCGGGGGCAAGCCAGCAGAGCCTCCGGGATCTGAAAGCCGAATTGGAGGCGGCGCGCGATTTTCCCCAACTCGGAGATTTTCCCAAGGGGTCGGAAGAACAGACCCGGCAGTGGATGGAACAGCTGGCGGCGATGCCTCAGCTCAAGCGCCAGCTCGATCAGGCTGAGCGCGCCGGGCAGGGTCCTGGGCAGAATCAACTCAAATCCTTTCTCGACAAACTCGATCAGCAGGTCACCGGGGAATTGGACCGGCGCGCGCTTATCGACGCCCAGCAATATTTGCAGCAGATGATGCAACAGGGGCGGGGCCAGCAGGGGGAAAATTACGCGCGCAGCGGCGGTCAAGGGGAAGAAGATTCGGCCGCCGACGGCGCCAGAGAGAAAAATCACAGTAATTTGCCCGGCAAGGAAGCAGGAAAGAAATCCGACGAAACGAGCGGCCTGCCGCCGTTTCGCGCCGATGCCTCGACACAGATCAAAGGCGCCCTTGGCGCGGGAGAGAGCAGCGCGTTGTTCTTCAAAGGTATGCCTACGCCGGGCAAGACCACCGTGGCGCAGGAGGAGGTCGTCGCCTCGTACCGGCGCCAGGCCGAGCAGGAGCTTAACTCCGAGCGCGTTCCCGAGGCGCTCAAGGAGACCATCAAAAACTACTTTCTGTCCTTGGGCGGGAATGAAACGAAAAATGAGCGCGGACAATAATTGGAGTCGCCCTATGCAATCTGAAGAAGAAATCGAGCAACGAATCGTGAGTGCGCGTCGCTTGTTCAACGAAGTCAAGGCGGAGATGGCGCGGGTCATCGTCGGCCATGAGGAGTTGATCGAGCAGGCGTTTATCGCGCTGGTGTGCGGCGGCCATTGCTTGCTCGAAGGCGTCCCGGGATTGGGCAAGACCTCGATGGTGCGCCGGCTCGGCGAAATCTTGAGTCTCAGTTTTTCGCGCATCCAGTTCACCCCCGATCTCATGCCGGCCGACATCACCGGAACCAATATGCTCACCGACGATCCGTCCGGGCGCAAGGTTTTCGAGTTTCAACGCGGCCCGGTGTTCGCGAATATTGTCCTCGCCGACGAAATCAACCGCGCCACGCCGAAAACCCAATCCGCACTGCTCGAGTCAATGCAGGAGCAGAGCGTGACGGTGGGGGGTAAGGTTCATCGCCTGGAAAATCCGTTCATGGTGCTGGCGACGCAAAATCCGATCGAGATGGAAGGCACCTATCCGCTGCCCGAGGCGCAGGTGGACCGGTTCTTTTTTAAGTTGCTGCTGCAGTATCCCAACCGCGAGGAACTGGGCCGCATCGCCGATCTGACCACCGCGGCGCCGCCGCCGGTGCTGCGCGAAGTCCTCGACGGGCCCGGTATTTTGCAGATGCGTCAATGGGTGCGCGAGGTGCCGATGGCCGAGGTCGTCAAGGATTACGCCGTGCGCTTGGTCATGAGCACCCAGCCGCAGCAAAAGCAGGGCAACGGCTCCGGCGGCTTGGCGCAGCAATTCGTTATGTACGGCTCGAGCCCGCGCGGCCTGCAAAGTTTGATTCTGGCCGCCAAGGCGCGCGCGCTTTTGGCCGGCCGGCCGAACGTTTCCTTCGACGACATCCGTGCGCTGTCGCTGCCGAGCCTGCGCCACCGCCTGATTCTCAATTTGGAAGCCGACGCCGAAGGCATCAGCGCGGAAAAGATTTTGCGCGAGCTGGTCGAGCAGTTAGCCGAAGTGCCCTAAAGAGCCATGAGCTTACAGTTTAGAGTATCGAGCTTGGCCAAGACGCCGACAAAGGTCGCGGCAAGCGTTGCTGATTTCCTGCGCGGCGCCGGCAGAAATATCCCTCACAACGCGCGACACCACGAAGCGATTCGTGGCGCCCAGCCGGGGAGTCCAGGGGCGCCATCCAAAACCCAAAACCGAAAACCCGAGACCTTCTTCGACACCAACTTCATGCGCAAGCTGGAGCGTCTCCATTTGGTTGCCAAGAGATTGAATTGGGCAGGCGCCAAAGGCGAGCACGTCGCGTCGCGCAAGGGTTTTAGCCTGGAGTTTTCCGATTACCGGCGCTACCAGCGCGGCGACGACCTGCGCTATGTCGACTGGAATATTTACCGGCGGCTCGATCGCCTGCTCGTCAAGGTTTTCACCTCCGAAGAGGAATTGAATATTTACCTGCTGGTGGATACCAGCGGGTCGATGGCCGAAGGCGCGCCGGCGAAGCTTGACTACGCCAAAAAAGTCGCCGCGGCGCTGGGCTACATCGGTCTCAAAAATCTCGATCGAGTGGGCGGCGCCTGCTTTTCGACCCGTGTGCATGAGCCGTTGTCGCTGGGGCGGGGCCGGGAGCATATTCTCAAGCTGTTCCGCTTCCTCGGCCAACTCTCGTGCGGCGGCGAAACCAATCTGCGCGCGGCGATCCACTCGTTTACCAATCTTTTCCCACATCCGGGTTTTGTCGTCGTCATCAGCGATCTGTTCGATCCGGTCGGCTGGCGCGCGGCGCTCGCAGAGCTCCACGCCAAGCGCTATCAAGTGCTGGTCATTCACCTCATCGATGAGCAGGAAAGCCGTCCCGAGCCCAGAGGCGACATCGCCCTGATCGACGTCGAAGGCGGCGCCGAGCGCAAACTGTTTCTCGATGCCCAACTGGTTAAACGATTCGAGGAGGAGTTGGCGGCTTACTTTAAAGAAATAGAAACCATGTGTGCCGGGCATGGCATCGACTATTTGCGCACAACCACCCGCGTGCCCTTCGAAGAGTTTGTCTTGCAGACGCTGCGTCAGGTGAGCAGCGTGGCGTGAGCTATGTTTTGGCGCCTACCCTTTGTGCTGTTTTTACTCACCGGGGCGATTCCGCTCATTTTGTTCCTACACAGCCTGAAACCGCGCGGCCTGCAAGTGCGCACCACCACCATGTTCCTGTGGGAGCGAGTCCTGCGCGAGCGGCCGCTCGGCACGCGGCTCGGCTGGCTCCTGCGCAAAAATCTCCTGCTGATTCTCCAGCTCTTGGCGGCGACGGCGCTCATCGCCGCGCTCGCCGACCCCTGGCTGCGCCACTTCGGCTCGGCCGCCGGGGACATCGTCGCGGTTATCGATCAGAGCGCGAGCATGAAAGCCAAAGGCAAAAACGGCGCGCGCTTCGAAGCGGCTCGGCGCGCCTTGCAGGCGCTGGTCGACAATCTTGGCACAGGACAAAAAATGATGATCATCGGCGCTGGCGCGCAGCCGAGATTGCTCGCACCCTTCAGCGGTGACAAGCGCCGTCTCGGTGAGCTGGCGCGCGGCCTGGAAGCCACCGACGCGCCGGGGCGGGTGAAAGAAGCGATTCTCTTCGCCCACGCCTTTCTCAAGCGCGGCAGCCCGGACCGCGTCGTGGTGATCAGCGACGGCGCTTTTGCCGGCGCTGAGGAGTTTGTCAAACCGGCGGCGCAGCTGCGCTTCATTAAAGTCGAGGGCGGTAAGGACAACGTCGGCATCGTCGGCTTCGAAGCGCGGCGCCAACCCGAGCATCCCTCCTCCGCCGAGATCATGGTGCATGTGAAGAATTTCGCCGATCATGCGGTGCGCGCGCCCCTCGACTTGACTCTCGGCGGCAAGACGCTGGCGCGCCAGGAGATCGAGCTTGGCGCTCATGATCGGCGCGTGCTGATCTTCCCTTACGACGGCGCGCTGGACGGCCGGTTGCTCGCCCGCTTGGAGATCGATGATGACTTTTCCACCGACAACCAGGCTTATCTGGCGCTTGCCGACCGGGCGCCGCTGCGGGTTCTGTATATCGGACCGGGAAATCCTTACCTGCTTCGCCTTTTGAGTTTGTTTTCTGAGGTGGAGCTGAGCAGCGCGCCGCACTGGGAGCCGGAGTTGGCGCGAGCGCCACAATCCTATGACGTGGTCATCTTCGACCGCGTGCCCGCGCCGGCGCTGAGCCGGGGCAATTATATTTTCATCGACACGGTGGCGCCGAATTTGCCCATCGAGTTCCGGGGGAAGATGCAAAATCCCAGTGTGCTTTCACCGTTGGCGAAACATCCGCTCACCGAGGGCTTGAGCCTGGCCGATCTCAGGGTGAGGGAGGCGCGGCGGGTCACGGTCAAGGACACGGGCACGGTGTTGGCACGCGCCGCCGCGGGACCGTTGATATACGCCCTGGACCAGGGCAACTTGCGCGTGCTGTTTCTCGGCTTCGACTTGACCGCATCGGACTTGCCGCTACGCGTCGCCTTTCCAATCTTGTTTCACAACGCCTTCGAGTGGTTTCAGCCGGGGCGACTGGAGTTTCCCGGGCAGAGCGCGCAGGCGGGCGCGCCGGTGGTCTTGCGCTTGGCGCAAGGGGACGACGCGCTGGATATCGCCGCGCCGTCCGGCAGGCATGAGCGGTTGAGCGTATCGGCTGGACCGATAACCTTCACCGATACCTTTGAAGCGGGCTTTTACACGTTCAAGAGCGCCGGCCGCAGCGGCAGCTTCGCGGTCAATTTGTTCGATGAAGAGGAATCCGACATCGTGCCGCGGGTGAATCTGGCTGCGGCGTCGACGCCGACCGCCGAGCCGAGCGGCGCGCTCGAAAGCGGGTTTTCGCTCTGGCCGCTGCTGCTCGGCGCGGCGCTGTCTTTCCTCGGCTTGGAGCTTTTGCTGGCCATGCGCCAGGGGCTGCCGCTTTATCCGGTGCTGATCCGCAGCACGGCGTTGGCGGCATTGGCGCTGGCGTTGCTCAATCCGCAGTGGTTTCGCTCGACCACTGCTCTCGACGTGGTTTTTGGCGTTGATCTCTCCCGCAGCGTCGGTCAAGAGGGGCGCGAAAAGGCGCAGGCGCTACTCGAAGCTGCGCGCCGTTTCAAGAGCCCCGCCGTGCGCACGGGGCTGATGGCGTTCGGCCGCGCGCCGGAGTGGGAAGCGTTGCCGCACGAGGAGCTGCCGGCGGGCGATTTTGATGCACGTCTGGATCGCGACGAAACCGATATTCAAGCGGCGCTGCAAGCGGCGCTGGCGCAGATCGGCGAAGGCCGCCAGGGGAAAATTTTGATGATTTCCGACGGCAACGAAAATCGCGGCGCGACCGCGCGCGTCATTCCGCTGCTGCGCGCTCAGAACGTGCAGGTCTGGACCATGCCGGTGAGCCTGTCGCGCGGGCGCAATGAGATCTATTTGAGCGATTTGACGCTGCCGCAGCTGGTGGACAGCGCCGAAGGATTTGAGGTCCGCGCCACCATCGAGAGCCTGCGCCAAGCGCCGGCGCGCGTGCGTTTGCTGCGCGACGGCGTCTTGCATGGCGAGCAGGAGATCGAGCTCAAAGCCGGCAGCAACATGGTGGCGTTTCGCGACAGCCTCACGGAGCGGGGCAATCATGCCTACGAGCTGCTGGTGGAGTCACCCGACGATACTCTGGCGGAAAATAACTTGCTGCAGGGGGTAGTGGCGGTAAAGGGTCCGCCCCGGGTGCTGTTGCTATCATCTCAAGACGAAAGCCAGCGCGTCGTCGCGCAGGTCTTGCAGGTGCAAGGCTATGCGGTGGTGGAGTCAACGCCCCAGTCCCATCCGCTGTCGCTTGCCGAGCTTTCCGCTTACGATCTCTTGGTGTTGAACAACGTGCCGGCGTACCAGCTTTCTCACGCCAAGATGGAGAACATCGAAACATATGTGCGCGACATGGGCGGCGGCGTGCTGGTGATCGGCGGTTCCCAGAGTTACGGCGCCGGCGGCTATTTTCGCACGCCGCTGGAGCGGATTTTGCCCGTGGATATGCGCCCGCCGGCGCGCCTCGAGATGCCTCACGTGGCGCTGCTGTTTGTCATCGACAAGTCCGGCAGCATGGGCGCCGGGTCGGAAGGCGCCACCAAGCTCGATCTCGCCAAGGCGGCGGCGATCGCCGCCGCCGATATCATGAACCCCACCGACCAAGTCGGCATTCTCGCCTTCGATGCCGCCTGGGATTGGGCCTTGCCGTTTCGCCAGGTCGGCAAGGGCGAGTGGATCTCCGAACGGCTTTCCTCTTTGGAGTCCGACGGCGGCACGGATCTCTACAAGGCGATGGTCGAAGCACACCGGGCGATCGCCGGCAAACAGGCTGCGATCAAGCATGTGATCGTGCTTTCCGACGGGCTCACCGATAAGGCGGACTTCAACACGCTGGTCGGTCGGATGGCGCGCGACGGCATCACGGTATCCACGGTCTCCGTCGGGAGCGACGCTGACGTGCAGCTGATGGCCGACATCGCCAAGAACGGCAGGGGACGGGGCTATGTCGCCCTCGATCCGCAGACGATCCCGCAAATTTTTACCACCGAGACGCTGCTGATCTCGCGCGATCTGTTGATCGATAAGACGGTGACGCCGACGATCGTCGCGTCCAGCGGGCCTCTAAAAGGCATCGCGCCCGGCGGTTTGCCGTCGCTGCGCGGCTACGTGTTGACCTATCCCAAGCCGCGCGCGGAGCTGTTAATGCGAGCGGACAAAGATCCGTTGTTGATCTCCTGGCGCTACGGCCTGGGCCGGGTGATGGCGTTCACCTCCGACTTGAGCGGTCGATGGGGGCGGGATTGGGTGAGCTGGCCGGGATTTTCCCAATGGGCGAGCCAGTTGGCGCGCGACACCATGCGGAAAATACTCGATACCAGAATGCACACCGACTTTCACGCCGACGGCGATGCGATCAAAGTCGTGACCGATTTGGTGTCGCGCGACGGCAAGTTTCTCAACTACCTTAACGTCAGAGCCAATATCGCGGCGCCGAATCAAACTAGCCGGGAGCAAATTTTTCAGCAGACGGCGCCGGGCCGTTACGAGGGAAAATTTATTCCGGCGGCGCGCGGCATTCATTTCATCTCGCTCTATGCCGACGGCAACTCGGGCGAAGCGCCGGT
>Ga0187825_10000203_pt1 | contig 12603 bp, 11 predicted proteins | sample NC_wetland_sal_i_11_FD_132421 | JGI IMG/M metagenome (GOLD analysis project Ga0187825, IMG submission 132421) | Wetland sediment microbial communities from Neuse River Estuary, North Carolina, USA - SourceSoil_5 | ecosystem: Environmental > Aquatic > Freshwater > Wetlands > Sediment | place... | reverse complement strand
GGCGAGATCTACGGCCAACTGACGGTTTATTACCGCATGGCCGGATTGGTGCCGCCAGAATCGCGGCCCAAAAAATAGCGCTGCCGAATTCAGGAAGAGAGAAGCCTTCGGATTAAGTCTCTATCCGGCGGCGGCGAAGCGCAGCTGCGCCAGCCACCAGCAGCTAAAGTTCAGCTGCTGGTTTCCGCCTTGGCCGCGCGCTCGCTGCCCTTCCACAACCCCTGCGCCCATAGCCACGCGGCGGCGGGAAGCATAACCGTCAGGCCAACTCCCACGGCCAGTTCGCGCGCCGAGATGCCGGCATCGAGGATGCGCCCGGCCAAAAAAGTGCTGCATGCCATCATCAGCGTCAACCCGCTGAGGTCAGCAGAAAACACGCGCCCGCGGAAGCGGTCCTCCGTGTTCATCTGCAGCAGCGTGGTGGACGATACCCAGATGTTGGAGCCGCCCATATGGGCAAACATCACCGCGGCGCAGGCCAGCACCAGTCCGGGAGCGGTGCCCAAAAGCATGTAGCCGGCGCCGCCGATGATCAGCCCGGTAAGAATCAGGGTACGCAGGCGCCCCTGGTTCTGCCCGGCCCAGCCTGCGGCCAGCAGCGGTCCCACCAGCGAGCCCACGCCGCGAGAAGCCATGAGCAGGCTCATGCTCAACATGCCCCCGCGAGTTTCCGAGAGCCCGTGGCCGCGCAGAGGAAAGACGCGTTCGCCCATCACCGGAAAAATCACCCAGCTGGCGCCCATAATGCCGATCCCGGTTTTGACCATCATGGTGGCCAGCAGGCGGGTATCGCTGCGCACGTAGCGAATGCCGTCCGCCACCGGCTTGAAGTCCACCAGTTCGCGCAGGCGCAGGCGGCCGTGCAGCTCGGTATGCGACTCGCGAAAGTCCATCCGGCTGATGAGCAGCGCCGAAACCAGGAACGAAGCCGCATTGATCACAAACACCGACGGGCGCCCCAGGAAGGCGGCCGCCAGCCCGCCCAGCAGCGCCCCCATGGCGAAGTTGGCCGACCAGGTGGTGGATTGCAGGGTGTTGGCAACAATCAGGTCTTCCTTGGGCGCGATGTTGGGCAGCACCGCCGTGCGCGCCGGCTCGAAAAACCCCCACATGATGGTTTCCAGGAACAGCAGCGGGTACACCAGCCACACCATGGAGCGGGAGCGCACCAGCAGCATGGCGCCCACAATCAGCACCCGCGAAAGGTCGGCGGCGATCATCACCTTCTTGCGGCTGACCCGGTCATTGATGACCCCGGCCATGGGGCCGATGAAGGTCTGGGGAAGAAGCTGGCAGACGAGAGCGATGCCTACCGACGAGGCTTTGCCGGTGAACTCCAGCAGCAGGCTGTAGATGGCGACCGCGTAGAACCAGTCGCCCATCTCGCTGACGATCTGGGCACACCACAGGCGGCGGAAGTTGCGGTTGCTGCGGGCCAGCCGCCAGTAATCCGACAGTGTGCCGGAGAGAGATGCCATGTTCGTTGCCGGGTAGCCAGTGTGAGCACGGTTTGTCTACGGTCTACGGCCGACGGTCCGCCTGAATGCGGATTACAACCGGGTGCCGACCGTCAGCCCTCGACTGATTCTTACAGCTTTTCGAAGAAGTCGCAGCCGCTGCAGGAGATAAAGATGCCGCCGGGGACGCCCCGTTCGCGGTCCTTTACCCGCTTCACGATGCGGGTGGGCTTGCCGCACTTGGGGCAGTCCGTGCTCTTGGTGGTGTCCATCTTCTTGCGGTCCGCGGTTTTTGCAATTTTTGCCATGTTGCTCCTTGACCAGTACTGTCCCGCGGAGCGGGTTTAGCAGACTGTTTGGGATGAAATGGATGGATGCGTGCCAGCGTCCAGTATTGATTTTACCTGAAGAGTGGAAACTCTGCTGCCCTCAAAGCTTCGCCGGGCGAGGAGTATGCAGCCGCAGAGAAAGATGCCGGGCATAAGCGGTGAAGTCCTGGTCGGTAGTAAACACGGACCAATGATGACGTATAGCCGCCGCACAGATCAGGAAGTCAAAGGGAGATCCGGTGACTCCGGCAGCACGGCACTTGTTGGTTGCTGAGGCAGCCTGTTCGAAGTCCTCTATCGTCAGTGCCTCATCATCAAATGCCCGCAGGTAGTCACGCACTCGCCGGTAATAGACTTCCTCGCGAATCCCGGACAGGAGTTCCTGCCGGATGGGGCCAATAATCTGCACGCGCCCCTCCGAGATCAGCTCCGCCAGTTCCGCACGCAGCAACTGCTCCTGCCGGCTCAGTTGGCTGTTGCTCCTCCGCAGCGCCAACGACCAAACGCAAGTGTCCACGACCACGTTCACTCTTAATCTCTCTGGTCCTTCTTGCGCTCGGCCTTGTAATCGTAATCGGGATCGTAGGGAACGGTGCCAAACAACTCGAGAATCCGGCGCTGCTGCCGACGCTTGATGTACTCACGCAAGGCGGCCGTGACGGCTTCTTTCTTGGTCCTCCATCCGCCAATGCGCCGTGCTTCCTCGATCAGGCGATCGTCCAGGGCAAGGTTGGTGGGCATGTGTATATTGTCACACATTAGCATGTGTAAGTCTAGAGGACTGGGAAGGCGGGCCGCTGTAAAGACAACGTTGCGCCGTCGACCCTCGGCCGTCAAAAGGCCTGGGTTTGACCGCCGATTCGCCCCTCTGCTAACTTCAAAGGTCTTCCGCGACGCGCGTTTCCCCCTGTCACCTGCGCCTGAGTTGCCGGATCCGCGGGGACCTGCATAAGAAGCTTGGAACGAGGACTGCCATGGCCATCAAATTCCGCGGAGTGGACTTCATTGAGTTCGATTCCCTGCTCTCCGACGACGAACGGCTGGTGCGCGACACTGCCCGCAAGTTCATCGAAGACAACCTGATCCCCATCATCGAGCAGTGCAACCGTGAAGGCCGCTTTCCCCGCGAACTGGTGAAGCCCATGGGCGAGCTGGGCTTTTACGGCGCCAGCCTGAAGGGCTATGGCTGCGCCGGGATGTCGAACGTGGAGTACGGGCTGGTGATGCAGGAACTGGAGCGGGGCGATAGCGGCGTGCGCTCCTTCGTTAGTGTGCAGTCGGCGTTGGTCATGTATCCCATTTATGCCTTCGGCAGCGAAGAGCAGAAGCAGAAGTGGCTGCCGGCCATGCAGAAAGGCGAAAAGCTGGGCTGCTTTGGCCTGACCGAGCCCGACTTTGGCTCCAATCCCGGGGGCATGCGCACCCGCGCCACAAGAGTCGGCAAGGAGTATGTGCTCAACGGCGAGAAGATGTGGATTACCTCCGGCTCCATCGCCGACGTGGCCGTCATCTGGGCCAAGAACGAAGAAGAAGACGACAAGGTCCGCGGGTTTCTGGTGGAGACCGACCGGCCAGGGTTTCGCGCCGCCGACGTGCACGGCAAGTGGTCGCTGCGGGCGTCTGTGACCTCCAGCCTCTCGCTGCAGGATGTGCGCGTGCCGGAGTGCAACCTGTTGCCCAAAAGCGGCGGGCTGAAGTCGCCTCTCATGTGCCTGAACCAGGCCCGCTACGGCATTGCCTGGGGCGGGGTGGGCGCGGCCATGGCCTGCTACGACTGTGCCCTGCAATACGCCCAGTTCCGCAAGCAGTTCCGCGACCAGCCCATTGCCTCCCACCAGCTAGTGCAGGAGAAGCTGGTGTGGATGATCAATGAGATCACCAAGGGCCAGCTGCTGGTGCTGCAGGTGGGCCGCTTAAAGGATCAGGAGCGCTGCGGGCATCAGCACATTTCCATGGCCAAGCGAAATAATGTGTGGATGGCGCTGGAGTGCGCCCGCATGGCCCGCGACATCCTGGGCGCCAACGGCATTGCCGATGAGTACCCCATCTTCCGCCACATGGCCAATCTGGAGTCGGTGAAGACCTACGAGGGCACGCACGATATTCATACCCTGATCATCGGCTCAGCGATTACCGGGCAGGACGCGTACTGAGGGCGTTGCTCATCTTCACTGCACCCCAGATCCTTCGGCGCTAGAGCGCCTCAGGATGACCCGGCAAAGAGTGTTGCTGGTGTGTCGGTATGTGCGGGTGTCGGAACGGTACAAAATGTCCCTTCACGTTGCGATCATCACTGATCACCACCCCAATAGCAAAACCTAAACTGGAGTCATGCTGAGCGGCTTTTAGCCGCGAGGCATCTCGCGTGCAGCGCCGGTCACGCGCAGAAAAAAGAAAAGGCTGGCGTCATCCCGAGGGCCTTTAGGCCTGAGGGATCTCGCGTGCAGTGCCGAGACCTTCTGGGGATGCGCCATGGTCCGGCTTAAACTGATCACCCCAACCCGCTGCCAGATCATCCCATTTTGGGTTGAGGCTCGTAATCAAGGCAATCTTCTTGCTCCGCGACCATCCCTTAATCTGCTTCTCCCGCTCGATGGCAGCTCCCGCGAAATAGAAGAGTTCGTAATAGACCAACGCGTTAGGTTGTAGCGGGCCGTGAAACCCGGTACCAATTTATTTTTGTGCTCGAACACGCGCCGAGGCAGCTTTCCGGTGACGCCCGTGTATAGCACGTGCGAGCGCGGCCGGTTGGTCATGATGTAGACGTAGAAATGTTTTGCTGGGCGCATAACGCTCCAGTGCTGCACGCAAGATGCTTCGGGCCTGAAGGCCCTCTGCATGACTCCATCAGCTTAGTTGCGCATTGCAGCATTGTCAGTGGCGCGAAGCGGGATTGTAATTGTGCTCCCATTTCCGGCGGTGCTGCACGCGAGATCCCTTGGGGCTGAGGCCCGCTCGGGATGACGCCGAAGAAGGGTTGGCGTCATGCTGAGGGCCTTCAGGCCCGAAGCATCTCGCATGCACTGCCTACCCGTACAGCTCCTCCAGCATCGCGTACGCGCGCCGCAGATGGGGAATGACGATGCTGCCACCCACCACCAGGGCCACGTTGAGCGCCTCTTCCTGCTCGGCGCGGCTGGCCTCCAGACGATAGGACTGAATGATGTGGTAATTGATGCAGTCGTCGCAGCGCAGCCCCGCCGACACCACCAAACCCATCAGTTCCTTGTACTTGGCCGGAATCGCCCCTTCCAGGTAGGTATTGTGGTCAATGTTGTAGAAGCGCTTCACCAGGTAGTTGTCGGCCTTTTCCACATTGGCGTTCAGCCTCTGCCGGGTTTCGATAAACTGCCGCGCCAGCGGGCTCCTGGCTGCGACTTGCTGTTCGGTGAACTTATAAGTGGGTTCGCGTCGCTCGGTCATAGGGCAAAAAGATATCAAAACCACCCCACTCCCCGGTCAGCACGTCCCATTCAGACATGCTATATGAGCAAAAATCGCCTTCCCACTTTGGGAATGGGCATCCGGAACCCTCTCCGGTGAATCTCTCGCGTGGCTTGACCAAACTGAAGGTAAAGGGCATGATGCGCGCTTGTCTTGCGGCAGAACACTGGGGTCGCCGAGGCTCCGGCAGGCATAAGGTTCCCCAGGGCCCTGGATCCTGAACGGGAGGACTCATATATGGCTACCGAGGTCAGAACAGAGATCAAGGCATTGGCTAAGAGCTACGGGCAAAACATCGAGACGGACCTGGCGCTGGAGTTCCTGCGGGTAGTGGAAAACGCTGCCATCGCCTCCGCCCACACCATGGGCCAGGGAGAACGCAAACTGGCCGACGAAAAGGCCACCACCGCCATGCGCAAGACTATGGACACGGTGCCCATGCGCGGCACCATCGTCATCGGGGAGGGTGAACGTGACGAGGCCCCCATGCTTTTTATCGGCGAACAGGTAGGAGCCTCGTTTCCTGACGGCACCAAGGTCCCGGAGGTTGACATTGCCGTAGACCCGCTGGAGGGCACCAACTTGTGCGCCACCGGCGCTCCCGGCGCCATCACCGTGCTGGCAGCTTCGGAAAAGGGCGGCCTGCTGAACGCGCCCGACTGCTACATGGAGAAAATTGTGGTCGGGCCTTCCTGCCATGGGGCCGTGGATCTGGACGCGCCGGTTCGCGACAACCTGAAGAACATTGCCCGCCGGCTGGGCCGCGACGTGGATGACCTGGTGGTGGTAGTGCTGGACCGGCCGCGCCATGAAAAGCTGATCAACGATATCCGCCAGGCGGGAGCGCGCATCAAGCTGATTGGGGATGGCGACCTTTCCGCCGGCATTGCCGCGGCCGTAATCGGCACAGGGGTGCATGTTGTCATGGGCTCGGGGGGTGCTCCGGAAGGAGTCCTGACCGCTGCCGCCATGCGCTGCCTGAACGGCTACATGCTGGGACGCCTGGTGGTGGACAAGCCGGAACTGGAAGAGCGCATCCACCGGATGGGAATCGAGGACAAGAATCGGGTCTATAAGGCGGAAGATCTGGCGCCGGGCAAGCAAATCATCTTCGCCGCCACCGGCGTCACCGACGGGGCGCTCATGCGCGGAGTGCGCTTTTTCGGGGAAGGTACACGCACTTCCTCGGTCATCATGACCAAGGGCACCGGCAAGGTGCGCTTCATTGACAGCATTCACCTGGAGAATCGGCCGGATATACGCATCAGGTTTTCGTAGCGCGACGCAGTGCCGGAAAGCATTCAGCACTCAGCCCACTAATACGCTGTTCCCTTCGGCATCGGCGGCCACTCCCGCGAATAGCCTTCGAACAGAGCCGCCGTTTGCTCCAGGCGGCGCGTGCCGTCGTGGATGGCGTATTTGTGGGGCCTGCCCTGGCTGTAGCCGGTCCATAAGGAAACGCCGGCATAGGCTCCGTCCTTGCGCAGAATGTAATAGGTCATGTCAATGTAACGCAGGCGGGTCATGTCGTTCTTGTAGTTGTGGGCGATCCGCCGCAGCACGTCCATGCCGGCTTCCTCCGGGCTCATGCCGTGGCGCATGTTCTCGATGATGGACTTGGCGCCGCACACCTTGATGTTCTCTTCACCGCTGCCGGTGGCCCCGGCGGAACCCACCTCCTGATCCGTATAGCAGCCGGCGCCAATGATGGGGGAATCGCCCACCCGCCCCGGCACCTTCCACGCCAGGCCGCTGGTGGTCGTGGTGCCAGCCATCTCACCTTTAGCGCTGAGCACCGAGCAGTGAATTGTCCCGGTGGGAGGATAGAACACGTTGCGGATTGCTTGCTGCCGCAGTTCGGGCGGAATCCCCAGGCGCTCAGCCAAGGCTTCCATTGTGCGCGAGCGGCGCTGCCAGTATTCGGCGGTCGGAACCGGTTGCTCCTCGGTCGGCACATGCCAGCGCGGGTCATCGGGGCCGGGTCCCCACCAATCCTGGTCGGAGTGGGATTCCTTCCACAGTATCCACATCTTGCGGGAATCGTCTGTCAGCAGGTTTTCGCGGGGAAAGCCGATTTCCAGGCCGAATTTAGTGGCATTGTCGCCCACCAGCATGACGTGCCCGGTGTGCTCCATGACGGCGCGGGCCAGAAGCGAGACGTTCTTGATGTCGTGCACGCCGCCCACCGAACCCGCGCGCTGGGAAGGCCCATGCATGCAGCAGGAATCGAGTTCGACCACGCCTTCCTCGTTGGGCAGGCCGCCCAACCCGACACTGTGGTCGTTGGGATCATCTTCCGGGCCGCGCACCACGCTCAGGCCCGCCTCCAGCGGATCGCCGCCGCCGCTCACGATGCCGTAACCGCGGTCAATATAGTTGTAGCCATTGGCGGCGCAGATCAGCACCGGCTTGCGCGCCATCTTCACCGGCCCGGACGGTTTATTTTCCTGAGCTTCCAGACCAAGGGCAAAGAAACTCAACGCAGCGGCGGTAAGGAACTGCCGGCGGGATACGGACATGCTTCCTCCTCGCGAAAACAGCGGGAAAGAATAACATGTCGTTTTGCGAGCTGAAACGGCAGTTGGAAGCTAGTAGTTGGTAGTTGGTAGCGAGGAGCGACCCGCGAGTGGCGGCTACCGCCAAGTGCCAGCTACTAACTACCAACTACCCGCTTTTACCCCGCCTGCTTCATGGGGGTGTTCTGGTCGGAGCGGAAACGCAGCAGGGCGCCGATGTGGCCCACCTTCTCCAGTTCTTCATTCTGTTCGACGTAGATAAGTTCAATGCCCTTGCGCACCGCATTGCCGATCAGGACATCGGCTATGTCGCTGAGCTGGCGCACCTGGTGGCCGCAAACTGCGCAAGCGTCACCCATGTGGAAATCGAGGTGGCCGCAATTGGGGCACTCCACTCCGGGAGCCTCAAACTTATCGCCCAGCAGGAGCGCCTGGACTTCGCCCGTCTCCAGCGAACGCAGCACCCGCCGCAATCCCACCGCGCCGGTGCCGTTGCGCTGCGCCTGGCCCAAGACCTCGCGCAGCACAGCTTCGCAGCGGTTGGCGCGGGCTTCGGTGAGCACGCGCAGGCCCTGCTCGCGTACCTGCTCGGGAGTGGCGGTGGCCGCATCCAGGTTTACCCGGCCCAGCAGATGCTGACGCACGTAAGAGTGCAGATGAGGTTCAAACTCGGGCCAGGTTTCGTCGCGGCAGCCGACGATGAAGTTGGCGGAAACGCCGGTGTCGTAAAGCTCCTTCATGCGCTCGGCCACGGCTTTGAAGTGATGCATAGCCTCATGCTCCACGTGGCGCTGGGCGTGGCCGGCGTCGTAGCCGGCAAAACCATCGCTGCGGCCGCGCCGCGGCAGTTCCGCCTTGATCTCCTCGCGCGGCACAATTTCGTCCAGGGTCAGGGCGAACCGGCGCATCTGCTTGCGGTCCACCAAAACCACGGAAGCGCTGTACATGGTGCCCAGGATGGCGGCCAGCGGACGCAGGTGGAAGCGCTGGTTTACGGCCACACTGCTGCCCGCCAGGCGGGGCGGCAGGTCGTACTCGCGCCAGAATCCCTGCTGGGAACAGGCGAAAATCGCCTTGGCTCGCGCCTGGTTGCCGTGCAGGCGCTCGGCGATTTCCAGAATGCGGTCCAGGTCGGCGCGAGCGCTCTTTCCCTTGCCGTTCTTATCCACCTCGCGCAGGGCGGAGCGCACCAGGTCTTTAGCCAGGATGGCCTCTTCGCGATGGGATTTGTTGAGTGGTGTCCGCGGCTGGAAATAAAAGCTCAGGGCGGCAGAACCTTCCCCGCATTCAAACTGAGCCAGTTCGCGGATGTCTTGGCGACGGATCATTCCCCACCTCCTGTGGTGTTACGGTCAAGCAGTCCTGGTATGTTGCAACAGCTTGTCACGGAATTCATTGGGGATGGGCAGGGCTTTGCGCAGGTGGTCGCGGGCGGCATTCACGGAGGCGCGCACCTGCTCCGGATTGCGGTCGGTAATGGCGGCGATCTCCTGTACCGTGAAACCCTCAATGGCGTTGAGGATGAAGGCTTCGCGATTTTCGCGGGGGGCGCTGAGCAGGGCCGCCTCCACCAAAGTGATCATCTCGTCGGAAGCGGCAATGTCCTCGGGGGTGGCTGTACCGCGGTCGGGAATGATGTCCTGGGCGATCAACTGCTCGTCGGGCTGATGATATTGCAACTGGGGCTCGTCGCTGGCGCGGACATTGGGAGCGCGCTGGCTCCGCTGCAGGGGAACGTCTCCGGGAGCTTCGCCGGCGCGGGCGGCCAGGTCGTCAATGGCGCGCATGGAAAGGCGGTAAAGCCAGGGCTCCAGGGAAAGGCGCTCGGGCTTTTCCAGACCGTCGCCCAGCGCATTGGCCACCGCTTCGTTGATGATCTCCCACGGCGTCAGCGCTTCCGCAGCCAACTGGTCCACGCTCTCACGGTAGCGCAGCTCGCGTTCCACGAAGCGCTGCAGCCGGCTGAGGTTGGCGTTCACATAGGTGCTGATGTCCTCGCTCGAAACTGTGGGCGGCTGTACCACCGCGACCGTCTCTTCAAAGGGCACCTGGGGCTCGGGCCGGGATCGCCCCCCACGCCGCCAGCGCGGCCACTTGTGCGTGTTTCGCAAGTGGTCCTTATGCTTGATCAGCTGCTCCAGCAAATCCTCGAACGCGCCTTTGATGGCGGTGGTGGCGTTCGGGGAGCGCTCCTGGGCCGCCATTTGCCCCGAGGGCAGGCGCAGGTTCAGCGAGACCAGAAAGCCTTCCCGGACGGAATTCTGCTCCACAATGCCTTTCAGGTGGATCAGCTCGGGCCGGAAGACCTGCAGCCGCTTGCGAATCTTCTCTATCTGCTGGTTGATTTCTTTTTCTATGTCGGGAGTCTTATTAACTTTGTAGCTAAAATGGACGTTCATGCAAGCCTCGGAAGCCGGGTGGAGGACCCGTCCTGCTGAAGTCCCTACAAAAGGATTCTACACCTCCCCCAGTAGAAGCACTCGGGAATTGAGAAGTTGCTTTCCCGGCTTGGGAAACAGCCCAGGTCGGTACTGCCAGCGCTCCGTGCCCCAATCCCTGGGTTATTCTGTTCACAACCCCTTCCGCCGTGCTACAAGAGACAAAATTGCCTTTGTGCATAGACCTGATACAGCATCATTGGAGCTCAGTTGAATCACTATCTTTTGTCCCTGCTTTTGGGAGTCATTGAAGGCCTGACCGAATTTTTGCCCGTCAGTTCCACCGCTCACCTGCGGCTCTCTGAGGCTTTTTTGGGAGTGGACCTTTCCAGCGGCTACTGGAAGATGTACTCCATCGTCATCCAGTTGGGCGCCATCCTCTGCCTGCCCATCTACTTCCGCGAGCGCATCTGCGAATTTGTGGCTACCTTTCCCCGTGGACGCGATGGCAAGCACAGCATCTGGACTCACCCCCTTACCCTGACGGCAGTCGCCTTCGTGTTCACCGCAGTCCCCGCGCTCCTGCTGACCAAGGAGATCGGCAAGAACCTTGAAAATGTGCACGTCATGGCCGGGTCGCTGGTGGTGGGCGGGCTGATCATGTGGATTGTGGACGCGATGTATGGTCCGCCCCGGCTGCTGCCGGCGCGTTCGGTGGGCGCCGCCGGGGCCAGTGCCCACGTACTGGGCTACAGGACCGAGCACGTGGAGCAGATGAGCCTGGGCCAGGCGATTTGGATTGGCATCTGCCAGATTTTTTCCGCCGTCTTCCCCGGGACTTCGCGCTCCATGGCCACCATTGCCGGCGGCCAGGTCACGGGCATGTCGCGGCCGGCAGCCCTGGAATTTTCTTTTTTTCTCTCCATTCCCACCATGGTGGCGGCCACCGGCTACGACCTGTTCAAGTCGTTTCACCACAAGCCTGGCGCGGCCGATATCGGGATTGCCCCCCGCACCGGGCAGGAGTGGATAGTGCTGGCCATCGGCTTCGTGGTTTCATTCATCGTGGCCTATGGCGTGGTCGCCTGGTTCATGAATTGGGTGCGCAAGCGCGGCTTTGTGCCCTTTGCCGTTTACCGCATCGTGCTCGGTATCGCGGTCTTCGCCTGGGCGGCGCGCATGGCGGTGCGCTGAGCCGAGTAGCGCCGGCGTCTCGCCCCCAGACCGGGGCGAGGGCGCCCGCACCACAAGTGAGCAGCGGATGGCGAGGGCGTGACAGCCGGCGTTACGTCACAGGTTGCCTGGACCCGGAGACTAACTCGGCACACTCCCCTTAACTTTCCCATTTCCCGCAGCCGACTTTCTGGCATAATTCTCCTGCTCTGGCGTATTTCGTGCACCAAAGGCGGTTAGGTGTGCCTGTGTGCCGGCACGGGACCGCCACCGGTGAATACGCCCATGAAGTATTTCTCCAGCGCATTCGTTCCGACCAGCAACCGGCGGCTCAACGAGCTGATCGGTTTCCTGCTGTTCGTCTCCGCGATCCTCCTTTTCCTTGCACTGGCTTCCTACTCCCCCCTGGACCCCTCCTTTAACAGCGCTTCCACCCTGACCGGCGCGCATGCGGCGCGCAACTGGGTGGGCGTGGTGGGCGCCATCGCTTCGGACCTGCTGCTGCAATTCTTCGGCATCGGCATTTTTCTTGGGCCCTTTCTGCTGGCGCTGCTGGGAGCGCGCTGGTTCCGCTCCCGCCGAACGGCATCGCCGGTGGCCAAATCGCTGGGCGCGCTGTGGCTGCAGATTTTTGTGCCCGCGCTGCTGGCGCTGTTGCCGGGTCACCTGCGCTGGCGGCACGTGATTCCCATTGAAGGCCTGCTGGGCAGGATGGTCGGCGACTTCCTCATCCATTACTTGAACCTGCTGGGCGCTTACATCGTGTGCGCCAGCGTCATAGCGGTCGCGCTGTACTTCTCCACCGCCTTCTCTTTTGGCACCGCCAAGGCTTGGGCGGCGGCGCATTGTGGTTTCATCATTGCCCTCATGGAGCGCTGGCGGGATTGGCGGGCCACGCGGGAGAAAGAACGCCTGCAGAAGGAACTGGATAAGCGGCGTTCGGCCAAGCCCGTAGTATCCGCGCAACTGGTGCCCGCCAGGCAATCGCCCGTGCTGCCTCGCACCGGCATCGAGAAAGTAGACCAGGAGCGCATGGAGGCGCTCTCCCGCGAAGCCGCCAAAGTGCTGGGCACGGAGCCGCCGGAGCCAGAACCGGTTGCGGAGCCGGAAGTGGCGGAGCGCGCCGATACCGGCGCCAAACACAAGACCACGCTGCCCAAAATTGCCGGCGGCTACAAACTGCCCTCCAGTAGCCTGCTGCACCGCCCCGACGAGGCCCACCGGGTTGACCAGGAGGAATTGCGCTCGCTGGCCCAGGTGATCACCCAGAAATACGCCGAGTTCGAGGTGCACGGCCAAGTTACGC
>Ga0187825_10000202_pt1 | contig 12621 bp, 10 predicted proteins | sample NC_wetland_sal_i_11_FD_132421 | JGI IMG/M metagenome (GOLD analysis project Ga0187825, IMG submission 132421) | Wetland sediment microbial communities from Neuse River Estuary, North Carolina, USA - SourceSoil_5 | ecosystem: Environmental > Aquatic > Freshwater > Wetlands > Sediment | place... | reverse complement strand
TCTCTGGCTGCCGAGGCGGTTGCGCGGGCGTGCTTTGCCCCTCGCTCGCAGGGCGGCGGACGACAGACGCGGTGCCGCCGAACGTGCCAGCTGAGCGCTCGTTCTTCGGCGGCGGATAACGACAATTCGCGACAAATTGAGATGATGGCGATCGATTTTGGATCGCTCGCGCCCGGTTCGAGCTCGACGCTCGTGAATGAGCGACAGGTCGGATGCCAGGTGAGGCAAAAAATTTCCGCTGCTCACGAAATTTTTCTTGCATCGCGGGAATTTGAGTTTATCTATCGTTTTTGCGACGCACTCGCACGTGCCTATGGCCCATCGTGGTTATGCAACGACGTAACGCGTCCTTTTTGGCAGAGCCGGTCACCGTGGACCGGTCCCGAGAGGGAGCTCGATATGGTTGCTATCCAACGCAGGGCCGCAGCGCCCTGTTCTGAAGTCCTCACCCGACAAATCAGGGAAGCGCGCGGCTCTGGCGGTCGCGGTATCTCCGAAGCCAGCAGTCAAATTTAAACCATTCTCCGGTAGGAAGGGCGTTCGCCCGCGCGTACCGGAGCGTCTATTCGCGCCGCCAGTCCTCGCGAGAGGGGCAACGGCAGTCGGCATGATGCCGAACTCTGGAGCCAAGGATCTGTTGTTATGAGCAAGAAGATCACCAAGTTTCTCGCCGAGCGCCAACCCGAGACGCCCTGTCTGATCGTCGATCTTGACGTGGTCGCGCAAGCCTACAAACTGCTGCGACGCTATATGCCCCTCGCCAAGATATTCTACGCCGTCAAGGCCAATCCGGCGCCCGAGATCGTCAGCTTGCTTCGTGATCTCGATTCAAGCTTCGACGTGGCGAGCCCAAATGAGATCGATCTGTGCCTCGAGCGTGGCATTGGGCCGGAGCGCATTTCTTTCGGCAACACGATCAAGAAAGAGCACGATATCGCCTACGCCTTCGGGCGCGGCGTGAAGCTCTACGCCTTTGATAGCCTCCAAGAGCTGGAGAAGCTCGCGCGCGCAGCGCCGGGCTCGCGCGTCTTTTGCCGCATCCTGGTGGAGTCGGTCGGCGCCGAGTGGCCGCTGTCGCGCAAATTTGGCTGCAGCCCGGAAATGGCGGTCGAGCTGTTGCGCCAGGCCAGGGCGTTCGGCCTCGATCCATACGGCGTGTCCTTCCATGTGGGCTCGCAGCAGACCAACCCGGACCAATGGGACGGCGCCATCGAACGCGCGGCTAAGATGTTCTGGGCCTTGGCCGAGACCGATATCAATCTGCGCATGGTCAATGTCGGTGGTGGTTTCCCGGCCAAATATCGCGGTGACGTGCCCGGCGTCATTCAATACGCCAATGCCGTGATGGGGGCGATTACCCGCCACTTCGGCAATGATCTGCCCGAGATCATCGTCGAGCCAGGCCGCTCAATCGTCGGCGACGCCGGTGTCATCCAAAGCGAGGTCGTCTTGATCTCGCGCAAAGCCGCCAATGACGAGAAGCGCTGGGTCTATCTTGACGTCGGCAAGTTCAACGGCCTCGCCGAGACCATGGATGAGGCGATCAAATATCGCATCAAGACACCCGCTGACGGCGGGCCGAGCGGTCCTGTCGTGATCGCCGGGCCGACTTGCGACAGCGCCGATATCCTTTACGAGAAGACCCGTTATCGCCTGCCGCTCGATCTCAAGGTCGGCGACAAGATCGAGATTTTATCGACCGGGGCCTACACATCGAGCTACGCCTCGGTTGGCTTCAACGGGTTTACGCCGATCAAAACCTACTGCATCTGAGCCAGGGCCCGCTGGCTCCGTTCGGGGCTCCTCGCCGCGATCTCGGCGAGGAGCTTTTGCTGTATGGCGGTGGCGAAAGAACTGAAATCTTTAACCTGCAGCAGGAAGGCGCCTTCTCCGCCGATGACATCGTCATTGTAGTAGGTGTCGAGCCATGGCTCGCTCGCCAGTATCGCCAGCCCATTGATGACGACCCCCCGAGCGATGAGCGCATCGCGAACGGTTGCTGGGGGTGGGCCGATATTGGCCATGCCGTCGCCCGATACGTCGATCACGTGTCGCGTGGCTTGGTCGGGGAGGCGTTCCAGGGCCGCGCTCGCGGCCAAGAGCGCGTCGCCGATCGCTGTCAGCCCATTGGAGCTGCGCTTACTCGCACGCACCTTGGCGGCGAAAGTCGCGGCGCTTGGCGCATCCTTCACCTTTGTCCAGTCGACGGTCACGACCTGCTTGTCGCGGTCTGACCATTCCAGCACGAGGACGTCGATCGCGCCGTGCTTGCCGGCTTCAATCGCGTCAACGGTTTGTGGGTTCTCGAAGGCCCGGGCAATCCCCTCGTGCTGTAGAATATATTCGTCGGCATCGACGCTTTCGGAGACATCGACCGCGAGCACGAGGGCCATGTCGACGACCTCGGCCCGAACGCCATGAAGCGACGCAAGCAAAAAGACGAGGCCGAGAAGCAGTGCGTGGCGGTAGATGAGCGACATGGGACCCCAATCGCCATAATGACAATGATTGCGGCGGTATGAAGGCCTAATCGGCTTGCCGCCGCCATCCCTCGCGACTATTAATTCAGGATCGGTTTCCGAGATCTCGCCACTTCTGATCAGGTGAGGAAGGAATGTCCACGAGGCCCGCCTGCGCCGTCCTAGTCGCCTTCGCCGCCGCCGCTTTTCTTCTCGATCCGCCATCCGGCGGCGCCGCGAGCCAGAGCCAGCCGCCGAATTGCGCGGCGATTGCCTTTCGCCCGATCCTGTCGCGATCAGGCGACGGTCAGCAGGATGCCGGTCTCTACAAGTCGCGTTTCGGTCGGATCGAGGTCAAGGCCCTGGTGAAGGACGGCGTAACGCAGAAGTACTTTGTTCAAATCAACGGCAAGGAGCTAGCGCCCGCGGCAGGAACGCTCCCAGCGAGCCTAGCCGCCTGCGCAAGCGCTAAGCGGCTCTCCCCTCCGGGGGTACCCGAGGCCGATTGCACGGGCGACCAAGTTACCGTGCTCATCGACCATAGCGGCGACGATCGCTATGTGCTGCTTTATGTTCACCGGGCCGGCGCTTGGCGCTTTTGCAGCGCGGGCATCGCGTAGCGCCCTGACGCGACACCCATCGGCGTTCCTCGGAGCGCCTTTCGACCAAAACTTTGTGGAAAGAGAAGTGTGGGCCTTGTGCGACATCCCCATAATGGCCAAAATTGAACAGGCCCTCCGCTCAAGCCGGAGGGCATCGAAAAATCTAGCGTTATGGGGGAGGCTATGACGACGTTGAACCGCTCCACAAGCTTTGATCGTCGCACGCTGCTCAAGGGCGCCGCGGCGGCTGGCGCTTTGCAGGTGGCATCGCCCTTTATCATCGCCGCGCGCGCCGAGACGCCAATTCGGATTGGAATGGTCGATCCGCTGACCGGTGTCTATGCGGCGGTCGCCCAGAATGAGGTCACGGGCGCGAAGCTTGCCGTCGAGCAAGTCAACGCAAAGGGTGGAATCCTGGGTCGGCCGATCGAGCTACTGGTCGAAGATTCGGCGAATGACGTCGGCACCGGCGTGCAGAAGGCGCGTAAATTGATCGAGCGCGACGAAGTGACTTTCTTGATCGGCGATGTGAATTCCGGCATCGCGCAAGCCATTGCCCAAGTAACGAACGAGAAAAAGGTTCTGCACATCGTCTCGGGCGGCCACACCGACACGATCACGGGTAGCGACTGCAAGTGGAACGTCTATCGTGTCTGCAATACGACCAAGATGGAGGCCAATGCAGTCGCCAATTTGCTTTTCGCCAAGTACGGCAAGAAGTGGCATTTCATCACGCCGGACTACGCCTTTGGGCACACACTTCAAGAGGCCGCCGCAGCCGATCTGCAAAAGCTCGGCGGCACCATGACCGGCAATGAGCTCGCACCGCTCGGCACCGCGGACTTCTCGGCCTATCTTATCAAGGCGAGAGCCGCCAATCCCGATGTTCTCCTCGTCCTGCCGCAAGGTTCGGACATGGTCAATTGCTTGAAGCAAGTCGCGCAATTCGGAATCAACAAGCAGATCCATGTCGCCGGCTTGCAGCAGGAGCTTGAATCGCTCGAGGCCATGCCGCCCGAGGCGCGCGTCGGCGTCTGGATGTTCGAATGGTACTGGAAGCAGCCGGGCGTGCCCGGCGTCGACAAGTTCGTTGCCGACATTCGCAAAATGAACGGCGGCAAGGTGCCAACCGCGCGCCATTGGTTCGGCTTTACGTCGATGCACACATTGGCCGCCGTCGCCAATCAGGAGAAGACCTTGGATGCGAAGAAGCTTGCCCAAGCGTTGGGCGGGTTCGAGCTTCCAGCCGACGTCAAGCTGCAACCCAACAAATGCTATTACCGCAAAGGCGACCACCAGCTGATGACCTCGGCTTTCGTGGGTGAGGCGCTCGCGGCACCGGCCGGCGATCCCGAGGATCTGTTCCGCGTCGATAATATCGTCGCTGGCGATCAAACCTCGCCCGCGGAGAGCGAGACCGGTTGCAAGCTGCAGTGGCCCAGCTGAGAAGCGATTGAAGGTGCCGAGAAATCTTGTTCCTCGGCCGTCATTCGATGGGTCACCTGGTTAGCAACAGCATGGGTCGCGCGAGCGCGATGATTTAACGATGACCCAGCTGTTGCTTTTCAACGTGACGAACGGGCTGATCATCGGCGCGTTTTACGTGCTGATGGCGTTGGGTCTCTCGTTGATCCTCAATCTCAGCAATGTCATCAACTTCGCGCATGGGGGTTTTCTCGTTATCGGGGGCTATATCGCCTATACGATCACGCCCTGGGTCGGCTTTTGGGGCGCGTTGCTGATCGCACCCCCACTGACGGCCATCCTCGGCCTCGCCATCGAACGGGTGCTGATTCGTCCGCTCTACGGACGCGACCCGCTCTACAGCCTGCTGCTCACTTTCGGTCTCGCCTTCATTTTCGAGGACGGGACGCGTTTTTTCTGGGGCGCGCAGGGCAAGCCGGTGACGGTTCCGGCGATCCTGTCACAGCCGCTGAGTTACGACTTTTTCTTCATCACTGGCTACCGCTTGTTCATGGTGGTGACGGTCGCGGTCGCGGTGGCGCTGCTCTTCGTGCTCCTGCGCTACACACGTCTTGGCATTCGGATCCGCGCCGGCACGCTCGACCTCGAGACGGTCGCGGCCTTGGGGATCAATGTCGGGATGTTGCGCTCGCTTAATTTTGCGGTGGGGATCTTCCTCGCGGGTTTGAGCGGCGTCCTCGCCGCCGGGCAGCTCGGCCTCGAGCCGACCATGGGCACCGGGCTCCTGATGCCAAGCTTCATCGCGATCATTGTGGGCGGCGTTGGTAGCCTCACGGGGACCTTGCTCGGCGGGCTGCTCATCGGCGTGGCGTCCGGTGTCACGGCCGTGTTCCTGCCAGCGGCGAGCGAAGCCATCATGTATGTGCTGATGGCAGTTGTGCTGCTGATTCGGCCCCGCGGCCTTCTCGGCGAAGAAGGCATGATGACATGATGGAGGCCGAGGCGCAGCGCAAGCTCCTGGGAGTTGGAGCGATCTGGCTCGCCTTGATACTGGCGCCCTATTGGATGGCCCCGCTGGGTGGGTACACGGCGCTCGGCACGCGTGTCCTCGTGCTCGGCCTTGCGGCAATGTCGGTGAATTTCCTGCTGGGCTTCACCGGCGTGCTCTCTTTCGGCCATTCCGCCTATTTCGGGCTCGGCGCCTATGGCGCGGGTTTTGCCCTGAAATTCCTCGCCCCGAGCACGCCGCTGGCACTCTTGTGCGGGATGTTGCTGGGCGGCATTGCGGGCGCCGTTCTCGGCGCGTTGATCGCCCGGCGACGCGGCGTCTATTTCGCGATGGTGACGATCGCATTCGGGCAGGTCTTCTACTACATCGCTTTCCAATGGAGCTCGCTGACCGGCGGTGACGACGGTCTGCGCGGATTTTCGCGCCAGCCGCTCAATCTCGGCGTCACGACGATCGACATTCTTTCGAACGCGAACGCGTTCTATTACTTCGTCCTCTTTTGTTTCGCGATTGCGGTCGGCGCGATGGCTTTCATTTTGCGCTCGCCTTTCGGGCGGACAATGATCGCGATCCGTGAAAACGAACGGCGCGCGCGCTTTCTCGGCATTCCCGTCGACCGGCATATTTGGATTGCTTTCACCGCCTCCTGCTTCTTCATGGCCTTTGCCGGCGCGCTCTACGCGCTCGTCAACAATTTCGCCGATCCGCGCGGCTTGCATTACAGCCAATCGGGCGATTTCGTGATGATGGCCGTGATGGGCGGCATGCGTACTTTCTGGGGACCGCTGCTCGGCGCGGTCGTGTTCGTTGTTCTTCAGGATTACTTGTCGAGCGTGACCGTGAATTGGATGTCCTTTGTCGGCATGCTCTTTGTCGCGATTGTGCTCTTCTTCCCGCGCGGTCTCTTGGGTTTCCTGCATCGCCGGAGCGAGGCATGAGCGTCCTCGAGGTGCGAAACGTTACCAAGCGCTTTGGCAACCTCATCGCAGTACGCGACGTATCGCTCACCGTCGGGCAGGGCGAGTTGCGCGCCATTATCGGCCCGAACGGCGCCGGCAAGACGACATTTTTCAATTTGATCAGCGGCTTCTTTCTCCCCACAGCTGGCACGATCGCGTTCGAGGGGCGCGATATAACGGCGCTCGCCGCGCATGAGCGCGTCGCTCTCGGCATTGGTCGGACCTTCCAGATCACCGAGATTTTTCCCGAGCTCACGGTGTTTGAGAATGTCCGGATCGGTGCGGAGGTCGCCGCCGGGTACCGGATGCGGCCCTGGCTCAGTCGAGCCGATGCCAACCGCATCAAAAGCCAGGTCGAAGAAACGCTCGCACTCGTCGGCCTCGGCGCCAAATCGGGCCGGCTTGTCGGCGAACTTTCCCACGGCGATCAGCGGGCTGCGGAGATCGCCATGACCTTGGCGCTCCGGCCGCGTGCGCTGTTGCTCGATGAGCCAACCGCGGGAATGGGTGACCAAGAGACCTACGAAGTCACGCAACTCATCCGGCGCCTTCACCGCGACAGCAAGCTCACCATTGTTCTGATCGAGCACGATATGCGTGTCGTCTTCCACCTCGCCGATCGCATCACCGTTCTCGATCGCGGCGTCGTACTCGCCGAGGGAACATCCGAGGAAATCGCGGCCAACGCGGCGGTGCAAGCGGCTTATCTCGGGACCGCCGCATGAGCGTCACGCTCAGCGCCGAAAATCTTCACACCTACTACGGCAAGAGCCATATCCTGCACGGCGTAAGCCTCGACGTCGCCGAGGGAAAGATCACCGCCGTTCTCGGTCGCAACGGGGTCGGCAAAACCACGACACTGCGTAGCCTGATGGGCCTGACGCCACCGCGCCAGGGACGCGTCACGATATTTGGCCAGGAAACAACGCGATGGCCCACTTTCCGGATCGCCGCGAGCGGGGTTGGCTACGTGCCCGAAGGGCGGCGAATCTTTGCGAATTTGAGCGTTGAAGAAAATCTAAAGGTGCCGGCGACGCGAAGCGGCGCCTGGACCATCCCGCGCATCTATGAACTATTCCCAAGCCTCGCCGAGCGAAGGCTCAATCGCGGACGCCAGCTGTCGGGTGGCGAGCAGGAGATGCTGTCGATTGCTCGCGCGCTTCTGCTCAATCCGCGGCTGCTTATTCTTGACGAGCCGTCGCAGGGTTTGGCGCCGCTCATCGTGCGCGAGGTATTTCGGATCGTTTCGACGATGCGTGATACCGGAATCTCCGTTTTGCTCGTGGAGCAAAATGCACGCATGAGCCTCGAGATCGCCGATCACGCCTATGTCATCGACGATGGCGCCGTGGTCTACGCCGGCCCTGCGCGCGAACTTGCCGCCGACGAAGCGCGCGTACAGGCCCTCGCCGGCGCGAGGGCCGAAGAGTGGACGCGCCCTTAGACGAGATTGTCGAGCAGCAGGAGATTAATGATTGGTCGCGATACGAGGCGCGTCCGAGAGCGCGAGAACGCGCTCATAGAGCGTGGGGTTGCCCAAGAGACGGCTTGCGACCACGCTATCGAGCTCACGGTCGTCGTGCTGGGGTGGGCACAGCGCGCGCAGCTTTGCCCAACCGGCGTCGTCCAGCGTGTCGCGTGGTTGCGCCAGAGCCGGCGGCACGGCCGGTGTTTGGTTGAGCAGCGTGTCGGCATTGGCTGACGCGCCTTCGACCTCGGCGGTGCAGAGTGTTGGCACGACGCCGTGAACGTTGAGGAAGTATCCACGCGGCGTGATGATTTGCGCCCAAGTCACCGTCAGCTCGCCGTCATTCGCGGTGCGAAGCACCGTCTGCACCGTGCCCTTGCCGAAGGACGATGTGCCGATGATGACAGCGCGGCCGCTATCCTGCAGCGCGGCCGCGACAATCTCCGATGCCGAGGCTGAGCCGCCATTGATCAAGACCGCCATCGGTAGATCCTCGGCACGATGATTTTCGGGCGCGGCGAAATGCTGCTGGCTGTGGGGGTTGCGGCCCGTGGTGGAGACGATGTCACCGCCGTCGAGGAAGAGACCGGCGACATCGACCGACTGATCCAGCAATCCGCCAGGGTTGTCACGAAGGTCGAGCACGATACCGTGTAGATCTGGACCGAGATCGCGATGGGCCTGTTGTAGCATCTCCGCAAGGCTTTCCCCGGTCTGCTGGTTGAACGCCCGCAGCCTTAGCCAGGCGAACCCGCCGGCTTCCTTGAGTGTGACCGTCTCGGGAACGATCGTTGCGCGTTGAATGGTTAACGCCAACGGCTTGTCGGACCCAACGCGCGAGACGGTGAGCTCGATACGCGTCTGAGCCGGACCGCGCAGGTGGCCGCGAATATCGTCGGCGGTCAGATGCGCGACCGGGTTGCCATCGAGCGCGAGGATGTGATCGCCCGGTAGCAGGCCGGCGCTGGCCGCGGGCGTTTCGGGCATGACCGAGGCGATCCGCACGTCGCTCTCATGGATATCGAGCGTGATCCCGATGCCCGCGAAACCGTCGCGCGCCGCGCGATGCTCGCGCGCAACCTCGGGCCGCGCATAACGCGAGAAGGGGTCTAGCCGGGCGAGGCTTGCATCGATGATCATCTCGTCGAGCCGGTCCCCGGGTAAGGCAGCGACATCGGGTGACAATTTGCGCGCCTCGGCAAGGATGTCCTCGGTCAGCGCGCCCCATTCGGTGGCTGCCGATGGCTCTGGCGCCTTGAAACTTCGCGCCATCCCACCCCGACGGAGCGTCACCTTATCGGCGGCACGCTCGAGCGACATTTGGGGATCGACCAAGGCGAACTCGCCCAACCCGTCCAAGGCGATCTGGTCAGGCTGTACGGCCTTGATGTGGAATTCGAGGATATCGCCCGTCGCTTCGGTAAATAGCGCGCGCTCCTCCGAGGCGGTGGGCGAGGGACGCGGAGAAATTTCGGCACACGCGCCAAGTGCCGAAATTGCCAACAAAACAAAGCAAATTCTGGGCGCAGGCGGCGTGGCCTTGAGGAGCGCTGATAGCAACGGATGTATCCCCCGTATCGGCTGCCGCTTTCCCGGCAGCGTTTCGAAGCTATGAATTCTTGCCAGGCATGTTTCGAGCTGGCAAGCCCAAATATTGGAAACTTGTCATGCTTGCCGATTTTTGGGGCGATTTGCTCGCCCGTTGCGCGACGAGCGTTGTGCTTGGTCGTCGATCAACACGAAACGGAGGCTACCCGTTACCGTATCGGCTTCGGCCAGTTGGACGTGGACCTCGTCGCCAAGTGTGTACTGTCGGCGGGTCCGCCGCCCGACCAGGCGATGTCGCCCCTCGTCGTGATCATAGTAGTCGCCCGGCAGGCTGTGCATTGGCACAAGACCATCGGCACCGGTCTCGGCGAGCGTTACGAAGAGGCCCGCCCGGGTGACGCCATTGATGCGGCCGATAAACTCTGCGCCGATTCGATCGGCAAGGTAAGCCGCGGTATAGCGGTCAGCGGCGCTGCGCTCGGCCGCAGCGGCGCGCCGCTCGGTCATCGAAACCTGCTCGCCTAGTGATACGAGGTCCTTGCTCTCGGTCGCTTCGGCGTCGCTGCTGGGGAGCGCCAGCGCCGCGACCAAGCCGCGATGAACCAGGAGATCGGCGTAGCGCCGAATCGGCGAGGTAAAGTGCGCGTAGCGGCGAAGCGCCAAGCCGAAATGACCGATATTCATTGGACTGTAGACGGCCTGCGCCTGGCTGCGCAGCACGAGTTGAGGCACCAGCGTTGCGTAGGGCGTGTCGGCGACTTTGCGCAAAATGTCGTTGAAATGCCGGGGTCGCACGACCTGTCCTTTCGCCAGCGCGAGACCGGCGACGTTGATTCCGTCGAGGAATTTGCGCAGCGCATCAAGCTTGGCTGGGTCCGGCGAATCGTGAACGCGATAGAGGCAAGGCCGCTGCAGGCGCTCGAGCGTTTCGGCCGCAGCGACATTGGCCGCAATCATGAATTCCTCGATCAGCTTATGGCTGTCGAGCCGGGCACGTGGCTCGATGCGGACGACGCGACCGGCGTCATCCAGCACAATGCGGCGCTCGGGCAGATCGAGGTCGAGCGTGCCGCGCTTGCGGCGTGCGCGCTCGAAGGCGCCATAGGCGCCATACAGCGGTCGCAGCACTGTCGCAGCCAGCGGCGCGGTCGTCGAATTTGGCCTGCCGTCCACCGCCTGCTGTGCTTCCTCATAAGTCAAGCGTGCCGCCGAGCGCATCAGGCCGCGTAAGAATCGGTGCCGATGCACGCGGCCTTCGCCATCGAGCCACAGATGGACCGCAAGACAGGCGCGATCGACGCCCGGCTTCAGCGAGCATAGCTCGTTCGACAGCGCCTCAGGCAGCATCGGCACCACCCGGTCTGGGAAGTAGACCGAGTTGCCGCGCTCCTCAGCGGCGCGATCGAGCGCGTCCCCTGACCGCACGTACCAGGCGACATCGGCGATGGCGACAAGCGCATGCCATCCCCCCGGAAGGTCGGGATCGGGCTCGGCCCAGACGGCATCATCGAAATCGCGCGCGTCGGCGCCGTCGATCGTGACCAGCGGAATGGCGCGCAGATCTTCGCGAGCGCCCAACCCAACGGGTGTCGCGCGTCCTGCCAAAGCCAGCGCCTCCGGCGCGAATGCGGTCGGTATGCCGTGGGTATGTATCGCGATGAGGCTGAAGGAGCGCGGATCGGCGCTATCGCCCAGCCTCTCGACCACGCGCGCTTCGGGGAGGCCCAGGCGGTCGCTCGCGCGCACCTCGGCGAGCACGATTTCGCCCTCTTGTGCGCCGGCGCTGTCGCTCAGTGCGATGCGAAATTCGCTGCGCAGCTTTCGGTCGGTGGGCATGAGCCGGCCGCCCTCGCGCCCCTGGCGATAGATGCCGAGTACCCGGTCGGGCGCCCCTCCCAAGGCTCGGATAATGCGCGCTTCCCATGACTTGTCGTCGCGACGGACGAAGCGCACGACGGCGCGTTCGCCGATGCCGAGGCTCGGCGCGCCGCGCTCTGCCGCGACGACGAGGTCGCGGCTGCGCCCGGCAAGCGGGCGGCCGTGCATCTCGCCATCGATGTCGATTTCGGTGATCTCGATAACGCCGATCTCGGGCAGGCTGCCCGAATTTCGGCGATCGTGTGCTTTATTCAGCCGCTTCGGCGGCCTTTCGTGAAGATGTCTTCTTTTTTGGGGGTGCTTTCCCCCTTGTCTTTTGGCCAACTGGGGCCGTTCCTTTCTCATTAATATTAGCGTCGCCATTGACGTGCCCGTTGGCGCGGTTCCCATTGGCACGCTTGGCACCGGTGCGTCGCTTGCCCTTGGCAGCCTGCGGCCGTGCCGCGATGAGCTCGACCGCTTGTTGCAGCGTTATTTCATCCGGCGAAATGTCGGTCGGCACCGTCGCGTTTATCCCGCCATGACTAACATAAGGCCCATAGCGGCCGCTGAACAGGTTCACCGGCGCGCCATCCGCCGGATGATCGCCTAGCGTTTTCAGCGGCGTTGGCGCGCCGCGCCGTGGTGCGCGCGGCTCGGCCAGAAGGCTCACGGCCCGGTTGAGCCCGATCGTGAGCACATCCTCGTCCTTGGGTACAGAGCGATACACCTTGCCATGCTTTATATAAGGGCCGAACCGGCCAATCGCTGCCGTGATGATCTCGCCATCCTCGGGGTGGGGACCGATCTCCCGCGGCAGGGCGAGCAGCTTCAGGGCCTTGTCGAGATCGAGATCCGCCGGCGAGAGAGTTTTGGGCAGCGCTGAACGCCGTGGCTTCTCGCCGTTTGCGCCTTCGCCGAGCTGTACATAGAGGCCATAGGGGCCCTTCTTGAGCGATACCGGCAATTTGGTTGCGGGGTCGATGCCGAGCTCGCGCGGCTGCGCGCCTTCGCCTTCGGCTCCCTCGATGCCCAAGGGTCGGGTGTGCTTGCAATCGGGGTAGTTCGAGCATCCGATGAACGCGCCATAGCGGCCGAGCTTGATGCTCAAGCGACCCGTGTCGCACACCGGACAAAGGCGCGGATCCTTGCCGTCGGCCCGATCGGGGAAAAAGTGAGGTCCGAGCCCTTCGTCGAGCACGTCGATGACGTTGCTGATCTTCAGATCCTTGGTTCCGCCGACCGCGATCGAAAAATCGCGCCAGAAATCTTCGAGCACTTTTTTCCACGCGAC
>Ga0187825_10000201_pt1 | contig 12672 bp, 11 predicted proteins | sample NC_wetland_sal_i_11_FD_132421 | JGI IMG/M metagenome (GOLD analysis project Ga0187825, IMG submission 132421) | Wetland sediment microbial communities from Neuse River Estuary, North Carolina, USA - SourceSoil_5 | ecosystem: Environmental > Aquatic > Freshwater > Wetlands > Sediment | place... | reverse complement strand
GGCTCGCCCGTTGTGCGCTCCAAAATCTCGCTGATGATCTTTTTCGCAGCCTGTTCCGTCAGGGTGCCACTCTTCGCGTGATTTTCCGCGCGTTCGATACCCAGACAAACTTCCCACGCCTCGGCTCGTTTGTCAGCGGCGGTCTTTGGTGAACCGTCTTTACGCTTTTCCCCCTTGAACGGTTTGACGGTGATCTTCGTTGATTTTTTCAGCCGTCGACCAGTCGCGCTTGTGTAGCAGCAAATCCAGAACGGCGAACGCCTGCGAGAATCTGTGGTGAGGCTTGGCATGAGTCAGAACGTAGTCAGAACATTCACCAGTGTCAACGACGTTCTGACTTGTCTTTTTCACCTATGAACTTGGGATAGATTCTCGGCGGGGAATCTATTCGCGGGTTCGATTCCCGCCCCCGCCTTCAGCATCACGTTCGGGTGTGGTGGTCAACTGAGTGGTTATTCCACGTCCTGGTTCGATTGATTCGCTGAAAACTGAAACGCTGTTCAGAGACAACAAAGCCACGGACCACGGGACGAAGAGGGGATATGGAGATCGAAGGTTGCGAATTGGAGGTGTGGAGCGGAGACAGTCGTCTCAGCCAGATCAGGCAACGATGTGGTCGACAGCGTCTCGCAGCACTCTGACGTCGAACGGTTTGTCGAACATGGCATCGACATTCAAATTTTCGTAAGCCTGGCGAACTTCCGGTGATAACCGCGCCGATACCACGATGATTTTCGCCGGGTTGCACTGTTCCTTAATCGCCCGGACCAGTTCTACGCCCCTAAGGTTCGGCATTTTTTCGTCGACGATGATCGCATCGAATGGGCTCGAATGAAGCTCAGCCAGGGCGGCCTGGCCGCTGCACACCCCAACCACCTCGTAACGCGGATCGGCAAAGACATAGCGAAGTGAGAGCGTGACCGACGGTTCGTCGTCGACCGTCAAAACCCGAACCGGTTTATGCGCCATAAGCGTAGAAAAGTAGCAAACCGTGTACCGATGGACCGGTTTAGAGACAACAAGAGCACAGACAACGAACAACGGGTCGATCGAAAGGCTGAAAAGCTGAAATACTGAAATTGGCAGTCAGCGGGTTCGCCAGGGCGAATCCATCGTGCGGCGGATCGGAGATTGAAGATAGATCGGCGGATTTGCGATTGGCTGCTGGTCTCTTATTCTTGAGGCGTTGATTACCAAGGACGATTTCGATTATGCGATCGAGAATACGCATGTGATTGTCGCGCCGGAGCAGCAGATCGCGACGTTCGGGCACACCAGTTTCAAGTTTTATCTCATCTCGGAATTGATGGACCGGGTCGATCAGGTGCGAGTTCGGAATGGGAAGATTCACGCCGAACGGCCGCAGATTCTAACGCCGGAACATTACTCACGGTTGTTGCTGGAAGGATTTGGCGAAAAAGCGCAGCGCTATGTCGATCAATTGCGGGAGCGGCTGCACAACATCGCTGTCCTCCGATACGGATTTCAATTTCGCAAAACGGACGTGACCGAGGAAACACTGCGCGATTCGGTCGATGCGGTGATAAATCGCACCAGACGCCTTGTCGAAAATGAAAACCAACCGCTTAGCGCGGTGATTCAAGGGGTCGATGATGCGTGGGAAGTTTGCCTTCTCAAATTCACCATCGACATGATCGAGCGCTCGAGCGGTGGAAATCTTGGGGATTTCCGAAAGCGAGGATTGTTGTAGCAGATTCGCAGTGCCAAGCGCAACGCGGATCTGTTTGTAACTCAAGCGCCAACCTGACAGGGCGGCTAAATCACCGAGACATTCGATTGCGCCGAAACTGTGCGCTGGCGCCATCGGCAGATTTACGCCACGACAGCCTGAATTTTCGGCTTTCGTCGTTGCGACCAACTTGTCATTCTGCGCGTCCGCACTCGCCTGCTTTTGAAAAAGTACCTCCAACTTAACCTTAGTCTGCTCTACTGGATTTTGATCGCGCCGTTCACCGGGCAGTTCTTCAAAATCGCGCCGATCTTCAGGCAAATGGTCTTTATCGGGGTACGCGCGGCGCCGATGGTCGCGCTGACGGCATTCAGCGTGGGTGTGACGCTGGCCATGCAGGCCGCCCACTCCCTGGAAAGCCTGGGCGCCGAAATGTACATTCCCGATTTGGTCATGCTCACGCTCTTGCGGGAAATGGGGCCGGTCTTGATTGCGGTGATCGTGATTGGACGGAGCGGCTCTGCTGTCGCCGCGGAACTGGGGACGATGAAAGTGTCTGAGGAAATTGAAGCGCTGGAAGTCATGGCGATCAATCCGGTTCAATATCTGGTGGTGCCGCGTTTTCTAGCGATGCTGGTGATGTTGCCGGCCCTAACCATCTTCGGAAATTACATCGGCATCATGGGGGGCTGGGCCGTCTGCCGTTTTGCACTGGATTTCAATACTGCCGGATATGTGCTGCGCGCTCTGGAAAGCGCAGATACTTGGGATTTGTATTCGGGAATGATCAAGAGCGCGGTTTTTGCCTGGATTGTTATCACAATTGCGTGCAACGCCGGACTCAACGTCGAAGGTGGCGCCGAGGGTGTCGGACAAGCGACGACGAGCTCAGTTGTGCAAGCTTTGCTCGCGATGTTGGTCACAAATGCCATTCTCACTGGAATCTTTTTCTTTGGCACATGACAGGAATGACGAAGCGCGAAGGACGAAGGAATGAGGAATATCGAGATTCAAAACCCAGATTGCGATCCCTTTGTGATTCGAGCTTCGTCATTAGTTCGTCATTCGTCACTTGGATTTCGTCATTGTTCTTATGTCTCCTGATCTTCCCATTATCGAAGTAACCGGTTTGGTCCGGAGATTCGGAGATCGAACGGTGATCAACGACATTTCGTTTAGCGTCCATCGAGGCGAGACGCTGGTCATCATGGGTAGCAGCGGTTGCGGCAAGAGCACATTACTCCGGCACATGATTGGCTCGATGAAACCGACTTCAGGTTCAGTGAGACTTTTTGGTGAACCCATCACAACGATGAATGAGCGTGAAATCGCGCGGGTGCGGATACGGTTCGGAATGCTGTTCCAGTCCGGGGCGCTGCTCGCCTCGCTTACGGTGGGCGAGAATGTTGCGCTGCCACTTTTGCAACACACTGACAAATCCCCCGACGAGATCGAGGGGATCGTGAAACAAAAACTTCAGATGGTTGGATTGACCGGATTTGAAGAACTGAAACCGGATGAAATTAGCGGCGGAATGAAAAAACGGGTTGGCCTGGCGCGCGCGCTCGCGCTCAATCCCGAGCTGTTGTTTAGCGATGAACCTACCTCTGGACTCGATCCAATCATGACCGCGGTGGTCGATCAACTGACGCTCAAACTTACTCACGGCAGCCACATGACCGCGGTGGTCGTCTCGCACGACATGACGAGCGCTTTTCGCATCGCCACGCGGATGATTATGCTTGGAGGCGGCGGCATTGTCGCCCAGGGAACGCCCGATGAAATCCGAAACAGCTCCAATCCCGAGGTGCAACAATTCATCAAAGGCGAAGCCGACGGCCCAATACCCTTGAACCTCTTCCAGGAAGAACACGAAGACCATCCGCACGTTAAGCCGCGACCATGTGTCGCCGCGCGCGGAAGATTTCATCGCAAGACGGCCTGAACTGCGTCATGAATGACAAAGGAATGAACAAATGACTAAGCACGAAATAGAGATTCACGTAGTGAGCAATCATTCGTCATTTTACCGCCCATGAAGCGCAGCAACTTCTCCGATTATCTGGTAGCCCTCTCAGTGATCCTGTGCAGCCTGGTTCTGCTCGGTGCCCTTACTTTTGCGCTTTCCGGTTATCGGTTGAAAAAGCCGACACGAACTTTGCAGATTGATTATGAAGATGTGACCGGGATTAAAATGAATTCCGAGGTCAGATATGCCGGTGCGTCGGGGGGACGTGTGATCGGGATGCGTCACTTGACGGCGAAAGAGCGGGAAACGTCCCCGAATAAGAAGGACGCGGTGCGTGTGACAGTCAGTCTCGATCAGGGGCTTCCGCCGTTGCCGGCGGACGTGACCGCGACACTGAGCTCGGATACACTGCTCTCGCCAAAATTTGTGGCACTATCCGCGGGTACGCCAGGCGGTGAAATATTGGCAAACAATGCCGCCATCGAGGGCCATCCGGCGTATGGCCTCGAACAAATCACCGCAGCGGCCGGTCCCTTGTTCGATAACGCAAACAAGTTGCTCGATAGTCTCAATGTGACGGTCGCAGGTTTGAGAGGAAATCTCGATCAATTTATGCCAAAGCTCAGCCCGCTGGCCGACTCGCTTAAGCTGGACGTGGACAATTTACAGAACGTGATTAAGAACCTCGAGGGCGTCTCTAAAGATGCGGACAAGGTGTTAGGCACGGCAGACTCATTTATCAGCACGACGGACAAACAGCTTCAGGAACAATTGAAACAGTTGCACGTGACTCTCTTGAATCTGAAAGTGGTTACGACATATGCGAAGGCGTTGGTCGAAACCCTCGCGGAAAAGCCAAACCGCGTCATCTTTAGCGGCCAACCGACCAAGCTCACACCAGAATCGGAAATCCTAAAAAGCGCAAAAGCTTTGCCGGCAAAGAAACCGTAGTTCCACCAGGTCGTTCCCCTTCGTTTGATTGTCGGTTGGCTACTGTTTTCGGTAGCGGCGCATCAACTTGATAAACCGGACCGTGTCGCGAATCGGGTGGATGCTGCTGACTTCATCACAATAGACCGTCGTGATCGGGATGGAGTCGATACGGAAACCTTTTCGGCTTGCTTTAATCAGCATCTCGGTCTCGTAATCAAACCGGTCGGCGCCGTTGAGGAAATCGGGAATAAGTTGTCGATGAAGCATCCGGAAACCGCATTGCGTGTCGGGAATACCTTGGCCGCAAAGCCAGCTGATTTTTCGGCTCATATAACGATTCACGACCCGGCGGACCAGCGGCATTCGGGCCAGATCATTCATTCTGTTGCCGACGAACATTTTCGCGTTGCTGCCGGAAATTGCCTCAACAAAACGGTCAATCTCTTCCGGGCGATGCTGCGCGTCGGCATCGAGAATCAAAATCCAGTCCGGTTGCTTGCCGCCTGGCAGCATAACCGAGGCGGTCTCGCCTCGCCGTAGGTCGCCGCGGCGACCGGAGGCGGGTCGATCCTGCTCGCTACCGGCTGGATTGGCCGGGTCGAGCCAATAACGCAGACCGGTCCGGATAGCCTCGCCTTTGCCCCGGTTTTGAGGATGCACGATCACTTCCGCACCGGCGGTGCGCGCCTCGGCTGCGGTTGAATCGTGCGAGCCATCATCGACGACGAGGACGCGATTGAGCTTGGCGCGCGCGCGCCGGACGACATCACCGATGTGCTTCTCCTCGTTGAATGCCGGGATGACGACCGCGATTGCCGGATGATGCATGGATGTTGCTCTAGCGGCTATCGTGCCCAGAGCAAGCTACCTAGTGGGTTGCATCGACAGTTTCAGCGGCGAACCGGCTGAAAATCGGCCGCATGATAGGAGCTGCGGACGAGCGGCCCGGAAGCGACATGAAGAAACCCTTTTTGGCGCGCGATCTCGCCGTAGCAATCGAATTGTTCCGGCGTGATGTATTCCACCACGGGCAAATGGTTCGGCGTCGGACGCAGATATTGTCCCATGGTCAGAACTTCGCAGCCGACCTCGCGCAGATCGTCCATCGTTTGGAACAATTCTGTTTCCTGTTCGCCCAGCCCAAGCATAATGCCGCTCTTGGTCACAACTTTGGGCGACAATGCCCTGGCGCGTTTCAACACTTGCAGCGAGGTACGGTACTTTGCCCGTGAACGCACGAGCGGCGTCAGACGTTCGACGGTTTCCATGTTGTGATTGTAAATGTCCGGTCCGGCCTCGAGCACGATCTGGATGCACCAATCGTGGGCGTGAAAATCGGGCACCAGAACTTCGACTACGATCGACGGATCCATCTGGCGGATGGCGGTGATCGTTCGCGCAAAATGAGCCGCACCGCCATCCTCAAGGTCGTCGCGCGCCACCGCAGTAATCACAACGTGTTTCAGTTTCATACGACGAACCGCCTCGGCCACGCGCTGGGGTTCATCTTCCTCCAGTGCAAACGGTTTCGCGGTCGTGACGGCACAAAATCCGCATGCCCGGGTGCAACGGTCGCCCGCGATCATCATTGTCGCTGTGCCCTGGCTCCAGCATTCCCACCGGTTTGGGCATTGTGCGCTCTCGCACACGGTGTGAAGCCGCAAATCGGAGATCAGCGCTTTGGTGGAAAAGAAAACCGGGTTCGATGGCAAACGCACCTTGATCCAGGGCGGTTTGTGCGCCTGGTGCAGGGCCGGATCGATTTTTGCGCAGGACATTAGAGGTTCAAGCTTTTACGTCTGTAAGTTTTAGCCGCTCCGTCCGATTTTGCTCAATCTACAGTGCTTAATTACGCTTTAAACTTAAAGCTCAAAACTTTTTTAGAAATATTATTGACGTCCTTATGGAAGTTGTGTTGCAATTGCAACTTATGAAGCCAAAAGCCTTGCGCCGTACACCTGTAGCGAATGTTTCGCAAACACGCTGGATCGCTTACGCCACTGCCGGCGCAGCTACCGCCATCGCTGGAGCCAGTACCGCCGAAGCGAGTATTCATTACTCGGGTCTGATTAACCAGGTGGTCAATGCACCAAATTCTCAGTCGTCGGCCGTCTTCCATTTTAACCTGGCGGCTGGTGCCAGTTTCTCTCCGTTCTTTTTCCGGGCCAATGCAAGCTCGGGAATCGCGGCGATGGGAATTCATGGTGCCGTTAGCGGCGGGGTCAACGGTTTCCTCGCTGGAGGAGGTCCTTACCCGTATATTTCCAGGCTCGGTGCCGGTGTGAATCCCGCCGGCCATCCATTCGTGACCCCTGGATCTTCCGCCTTTTTCCCAGGCTATGGCACGCTGGCTTTCCGCGGCGGTTATGGAAACGACCAATGGCTCGCTCCGGGAGAAGGTTTCGTCGGTTTCCGCTTTAATACAGGCGCTGGCGTGCAATATGGATGGGCCCGGTTAATTATGAGCGGCGGGCCTGATAACCATTACACGATGGTTGATTACGCTTGGGGCGACGTAGGCGATACAATCTTGACCGGCCAGATTCCGGAGCCGGGTTCGCTCGCTTTGCTCGCGGTTGGCGCACTGGGATTGCTGGCCTGGCGGAGACAGCGCGCGAAAGCCGCAAAAACAGTGTAATCTCGGCCACAAGCCAAAATTCTCTAGAACTGAAATCTCCCTGTAGCGGCCCCGAAATATTCGGGGCCGCTGAGCTTTCGGGGGTCGGACTAAGCAGGATTTCCAAGATTAACACGGCTTGGGAAAAGGCTTCGTGTGAGCGAGCGGTTTTAGCGGCGCTCTACCTGCCGCGTCGGAGGTCGCCGCGGCAACCGAAGGCGGTCAGCGTCGCCATCGGATCGAAAAGCTTTCGACAGTCACAGACCCCGCGACGGCATGGCGGGAATTTTGCTTTAGAGCCGCCGGTGCCCGACGCCAGGCACAGGCGACGAATCACGATTATGAGCAACAGCCGGAGCATGAGCAGAGGACGACTGACTCCTGTTAATCCTGCCGGGTTCATGTAATTTACCAAGCTCATGGCGGAATCATCCGGGAAACGAAAGGTCCTTCTCATCGGTTGGGATGCAGCGGATTGGGAAGTCATCACGCCGCTGCTGGAGGAAGGGTTGATGCCGACGCTCGACAGCCTCATCAACCGCGGCGTGATGGGAAATCTGGCGACGCTTCAACCGATCCTTTCGCCGATGCTCTGGAACTCCGTCGCCACGGGAAAATACGCGGACAAACACGGGATCCATGGTTTTATCGAACCCGATCCACAGAATGGTGGCGCACGCCCGTACACCAGCACGTCGCGCAAATGCAAGGCGCTCTGGAATATTCTCACTCAATCGGGGCTTCGCAGTAATATTGTCGGCTGGTGGGCAAGTCATCCGGCGGAGCCGATTCTCGGCAATGTCGTGACGAATGCGTTCGCCGGCGTCAAAGTGGATCCAGAGCGCGGCTGGATGATTCCACCGGGAACTGTCCATCCAAGGGATAAGGCCGGCTTCCTGGCCCGCTTCAAAGTTTTCCCAAGCGAGCTAACCGAAGCTCATATTCTGCCCTTTATTCCAAACGCGGCGAAGATCGATCAGCAAAGCGATCGCAATTTATCGACGTTTGCCAAAGTTCTGGCCGATGCGGCGACGATCCACGCGGTCGCGACGGCGTTGATGGAAACCGATCCGGCGGATTTTACGGCGGTGTATTACGACGCGGTCGATCATTTCTCGCACGCGTTCATGGCGTATCATCCGCCGCGACTCCCGTGGATTAACGAGGAACAGTTCGAGATGTACAAGGATGTGGTCCGGGGCGGCTATCGTTTTCATGACATGATGCTGGAACGACTTCTGCAACTGGCCGGGCCTGATACGACAATCATTCTTTGTTCCGATCACGGGTTCGAATCCGGCTCGCAGCGACCGCACGGTATCCCACGCGAGCCGGCCGGGCCGGCGGCCTGGCACCGGCAATACGGAATATTGGTGATGGCCGGGCCGGGAATTAAACGAGACGAACGCATCTATGGCGCGAGCTTGATCGACATCGCACCGACCGTCCTGACCCTGTTCGGTTTGCCAGTTGGCGAAGACATGGATGGGCGGCCGTTGCTCGAAGCATTCGAAAGTCCTCCGAGAATGGAGAGCATCGCGAGTTGGGAAGCGAAGTCCGGCGATGCCGGAATGCATTCCGCGCAGACACAGTTGGATGCCAACCAAGCGCAGGAACTGATGCAGCAATTTGCGGCTCTGGGTTACATTGATGATCCGGGTGCGGACAAGGAAAAGCAGGCCGATGCGGCGGAGATCGAAGGAAAGTACAATATTTCCCGCACCTACATGTGGAAGAACCAGTGCGATCGTGCGCAGCCGTTGCTCGAAGAATTGGTCAAACGGCGGCCATGGGAAGATCGATTTCTGTCTCAACTTGCCACCTGCTATTTCCTGGCCGGTTACTTGCGCCAGGCCGAACGGGTTTTGCGTGCGATCTATGGCGGCACTGAGCCCGATCACGTGTCCGCTTTTCTCATGCTCGCGAAAATTGAAATGGGGCACGGCAATCTGAAAGAGGCTTATCGGAACCTGGAACGCGCGGAGGAGATGAAGGGGGCTTCGCCCAACATCTACACCCAGATCGGAAGGCTTTACGAAGATCTGATGCAATTGGACAAGGCAAAGAGCGCCTACGAAAAGGCGACTGAGCTCGACCCGGATAACGCGCTGGCATTCCAAGGCCTGTCCAACGTCTATCGCCGTCAGGGATTAAACCAGGAAACGGCGGATGCGGCGCTGCGCGCCGTAAGTTTGCTGCATCGATTGCCGGTCGCGCATTTCAATCTTGGCGTTGCCATGGCGCGTGGCGGTCAACCCAAGCGCGCCATCGTCGCGTTCGAGACGGCGCTCCGATTTGCGCCAAGGATGCACAACGCCCATCGCTATCTCGCGACGTTGCACCGCACCAACGGCGGCGATCTCTCAAAAGCTGCCTTCCATCGCGCCGAGGCGGCCAAACTCCTCCATAATCGGCCTCAGTTGAAAACAAGGACGGATGACCGCAGTGAAAAGCTTTTCGACTTGCCGGAAATTCCGCTCCGGGAAGAACGGTTCAAGATTTTGTTGAAAGAACGACCTGACCCGAAGGCGCCGGAGAAAAAAACCGGCAAGACTTTCATTCTTGTTTCAGGTCTGCCCCGGTCCGGCACATCGTTAATGATGCAAATGCTCGAAGCGGGCGGCGTGAAAATCATAACCGATCGGGAGCGGGCGGCGGACATCGACAACCCGAAAGGGTACTACGAGTGGGAAGCGATCAAGCAGATCGCAAAAAAACCGGAACTGTTGGATGCAGAAAACATGGACGGGCGCGCCATTAAATGTATTTCGATGCTGCTGCAAAGCCTGCCTATCAAACATAATTACAAAGTCATTTTCATGACGCGCCCAATCGAAGAAGTGGTTGCTTCACAAAAGAAAATGACTGATCGCCTTGGCACGAAAGGGGCAGATCTCGATACCGAACAACTGGAACGGGGGCTGATCGCCCACCGCCATGAAATCGTTCGCTGGCTCCAAAACGTGCCGCACATGCAGTTCATCGAAGTCGATTATCCTGCGCTGATTCGTGACCCGGCTGCGACGATCGCGCGCTTGGTCGAATTTCTCGGTCAAGAACGCCTTCCTTCGTACGAGAAAATGAAGTCCGTCGTCGATCCTTCGCTCTACCGGCGAAAGAGTTAAGGAGGTCTGATCGGGCGTTCCTTTACAACTTGGTATTGCATATGCAACATCCGGTTGCAATACTCGATCTCCCACTCTGATTAAGATCCGATCCTGGACGTGAGTCCGAAGACCGTAGAGTTTCTTTATTATTTGTTGTGGTCCGCTGACACGGTTTTGCGGCCCGGCTTCCGCAACTTGGATAGCTCGTTCGAAAGCTGGGCTTACCGCAACGGGTTGCTCATGCAGCTCCATCGGTTAGAGCGCCAGAAGTGGATTGAGCGAAAGGTCACTCAGTCAAAAAACAGGCTATATCGCCTCACCGATGAGGCTCGCCTTGTCGCTTTGGGCGGACGCGATCCCGAGAAACAGTGGGCGCGACCTTGGGACGGCATGTGGCGGATGGTGCTCTTCGATCTCCCGGTGGAACAGAACAGCCAGCGTGAACGGTTGCGGCGTTATCTGCGGGCGCGGCATTTCGGTTATTTGCAAAAAAGTGTCTGGATCACGCCTGATCAATTGACGGACGAACGGCAAATGCTTGCTGGCGGCGAAATCGACGTCGAATCGCTCATTTTGCTGGAAACCCGTCCGTGCACCGGTGAGTCGGATATGGAAATCGTCGGAGCCGGGTGGGACTTCGAACGCATTAATCGTCGATATTCGAGTTATCTCAAACACCTTGAGAAACGACCTACTGGCTCTTTACGAGGTACAACCGACGCGAAAGTATTTCGCCGCTGGGCGGCGAAGGAGCGAGAGATTTGGGCGCGCGCGGTGGAAATAGATCCTTTGTTGCCAGAAGAACTTTTGCCTTCCGGTTACTTCGGGCAACGAGCCTGGCAACGGCGAATCGAAGTGCTCCGCGTTGCCGGTCAGCAGCTACGGAGTTTTCACAGCAGGTAGCTTTGCTGGTTGTGTGGGTTCCGTTGTCTCGGAAAGGCTGGAATTCTCGCGGCTAGGAGCGTTGCGAGTTTATGTCGCATATGCGACATAAAGTTGCAATGAGTGCCAGGCGTTCGGCGGGATTGGGTGGAGATTAGAGTTTTGTTCGCCCCGAGAGCGCGGCGGCGAGGGTGAGTTCATCGGCGGACTCGAGGCCGCCTCCGGCGGGAATGCCGCGGGCGATTCGGGTGAGAGTAACGGGTTTGCCTTTTAAGAGATCGACAATGTAATTCGTCGTGGCTTCGCCTTCGACATCGGCGGGAAGAGCGAAAATGATTTCCGAGATTGTTTCGCGATTGACCCGATCGATTAATTCCTTGATTCGTAAATCTTCTGGGGCGACGTGATCGAGCGGCGAAATCTTGCCCCCTAACGAATGATAGCGGCCACGAAACGCGCTCGTTTTCTCCAAGGGGAGAATGTCCGTGGGCAATTCGACGACGCAAAGCAAATCGGTTGCGCGGGAAGGATCCGCGCAAATGTCGCAAAGATCCTGCGTCGAAAAAAAGCCGCAGAATGCGCACGGATGAATAGCTTGCCGGGTGGAAAGAATGGCCTGGGCGATCCGTTCCGGTTGATCATCCCGGGCGCGGATCATCCAAAGGGCGATCCGTTCGGCCGAGCGCGGCCCAACTCCCGGCATGTGTCGTAACCGGCTGATCAGGTCCCGCAGCGCGGCCGGGTATTCCGTCTTTTTCAACACGATCCGGAAAGCGATGAGTTAGGACTGACCAGTGACGAGAGTGACGTGATACCGACCCCGCTGTCACGCCAGAAGAATCTCGTATGATTGCTTCTGGAAGGATCGTCGCGAGGAAATGATTGGAGATGCTTCGCTTCGCTCAACATGACAGGACTTGTCCCCCAGCTGCTAACCAAACGGTGATTCCGTCAGATGCAAGGCGAGGGGCTCCAGCCGGCGGAGATACAATTGCAATGGCGCGTCCTCTTCCGAATCCGGGCCCCGCGCTTTTTGAAATTCCGAGTACGCTTCGGCCCAGCGCTTCTCGCGGTAAAGGACGACACCGTTCCAGAAATAATCGCGCCGGGCAAGATGCTCCGGTTTCGCTTCGGCGGCGAGCCAGAGCGGTTGGTAAATTTCGTGGCGCTCCTGCGAATTCACGCCACTCAGGAAATCAATCGGCCGGGCCACGATCACTTTGTTGGCCAGTTCGAATGTGCGCGGCCCGATGAGGATGTGCGAGCCATAGAAGCGGTTGGCCACGCAGAACCGGCGAGCCAGCTCGATCGGCTCTCCGCTGGCCAGCAGCGTTTGGTTGTCCTCGTGTTGCAACGGCCCCACAATCATGGGGCCGGAATCCAGCCCGAGATGAACATCGCATTCACCTGCCCACTGGCCGTTGTTTTGCCGGCCCGCCTCACGGAACTCGTCCACCAAATTGAGCGCGACTCG
>Ga0187825_10000200_pt1 | contig 12674 bp, 11 predicted proteins | sample NC_wetland_sal_i_11_FD_132421 | JGI IMG/M metagenome (GOLD analysis project Ga0187825, IMG submission 132421) | Wetland sediment microbial communities from Neuse River Estuary, North Carolina, USA - SourceSoil_5 | ecosystem: Environmental > Aquatic > Freshwater > Wetlands > Sediment | place... | reverse complement strand
GCTCGGCCGCATGGTCAAGGATGAGCGCCAGGGCTGGGCTATCTTTGCCGCCATGGGCGTGCTGTTCCTAGCCGGCGTGGCCACGGCCTATTGGGCAGAAAGCGCCGGCAATCCCGCCTTCGCCGCGCTCAACGTCGATAGTGCGCCTTCGGCCTTGCAGGCGGGCGGCAACATGGAGGGCAAGGAGGTGCGCTTCGGCATCACCGACAGCGCCATGTTCGCCACGATCACCACGGATACTTCCGGCGGCGCCGTCAACTCGATGCATGACAGCTTCACGCCCTTGGGCGGCATGGTGCCGCTGGTCGACATCCATCTTGGCGAGGTCATCTTCGGCGGCGTCGGCTCGGGCCTCTACGGCATGCTCGGCTTCGCCATCATCGCCATGTTCGTCGCCGGCCTCATGGTCGGGCGCACGCCCGAATATCTCGGCAAGAAGCTCGAGGCGAAGGAGGTCAAGATGACCATCCTCGCGCTCTTGAGCCTGCCGCTGTCGATCCTCGGCTGGACCGCGCTCGCCACTCTTTTGCCGGCGGGTCTTGCCGGCACAGCCAATGCAGGCCCGCACGGCTTCAGTGAGATCCTCTACGCCTTCACCTCGGCCACCGGCAACAACGGCTCGGCGTTCGCCGGGATAAGCGCCAACACGCTGTTCTACAACGTGACGCTCGCCTTCGCGATGCTGATGGGCCGCTTCGTCTTCGTCATTCCGCTTCTTGCCGTGGCCGGTTCCCTCGCGCAGAAGAAGCTGCTGGCGCCGTCCGCGGGCACATTTCCAACAACGGGCCCGCTCTTCGTTGGCCTGCTGGTCGGCGTCATCCTGATCGTCGGCGGCCTGACCTATTTCCCGGCCGTGTCGCTCGGTCCCATCGTCGAGCAGGTCGCGATGAACCACGGCACGCTCTACGCCACTTCGCCATAAGGACTGCGTTCCATGTCGCCGAAAAACACCATCGCCATCACTGCGGATACGCGGCCGGAATCGCTGTTCAAGCGCAGCGTGCAGCCGCTGCCGCTGTTCGACAGCAAGCTGATCGTGCCGGCGATCTGGGCGTCGTTCCGCAAGCTCGATCCGCGCACGCTGGTCAAGAATCCGGTGATGTTCTGCGTCGAGATCGTCTCGGTGCTGACGACGATCTTTTTCGTCCGCGACCTGATCTCTGGCAGCGGCACGGTCGTCGGCACCAACGCGCTGTTTTCCGGCCAGATCACGCTGTGGCTCTGGTTCACCGTCCTATTCGCCAATTTCGCCGAGGCGGTGGCCGAAGGCCGTGGCAAGGCGCAGGCCGACACGCTGCGGCGGATGCGCACCGACACCAAGGCCAAATTCTTGACCGACGCGGCCAGCCGCCGTTTCGAGCTGGTCGATGCGGCGCGACTCAAGCCCGGCGACGTCGTGCTGGTCGAAACCGGCGACTACATTCCGAGCGACGGCGAGGTGATCGAAGGCGTTGCCTCGGTCGACGAATCCGCGATCACCGGTGAATCGGCACCGGTCATCCGCGAAAGCGGCGGGGACCGTTCAGCGGTCACCGGCGGTACCCGAGTCACGTCCGACTGGCTCAAGGTTAGGATCACCGCTGCCCAGGGCTCGACCTTCCTCGACCGCATGATCGCGCTGGTCGAAGGCGCGGTGCGGCAGAAGACGCCGAATGAGATCGCGCTCAACATCCTGCTCGCCGGCATGACGCTGATTTTCGTCTTTGCCACCGTCACCATTCCAAGCTTCGCCAGCTATGCCGGCGGCAAGGTTTCGGTAGTGGTGTTGATCGCGCTCTTCGTCACGCTGATTCCGACGACCATCGGTGCGTTACTGTCCGCCATCGGCATCGCCGGCATGGATCGCCTGGTGCGCTTCAATGTCTTGGCGATGTCGGGGCGCGCTGTCGAAGCCGCCGGCGACGTGGACACGCTGCTGCTCGACAAGACCGGCACTATCACGCTGGGCAACCGGCAAGCCACCGAGTTCATTCCGCTGCCTGGCGTCAACGACCGCGAACTCGCCGACGCGGCGCAGCTCTCGTCGCTTTCCGACGAGACGCCGGAAGGTCGCTCGATCGTGCTCCTGGCCAAGGAAAAATACGGTTTGCGCGGCCGCGACATGGCGCCGCTGCATGCTCGCTTCGTCCCATTCTCGGCACAGACCCGGATGAGCGGCGTCGATCTCGAAGGCGGCCAGACCATCCGCAAAGGCGCGGTGGACGCGGTCCTGAAGCACACCGGCACTTCGGCTTCGCCACAGCTTCAGGCGATAGTCGAGCGCATCTCCAAGTCGGGCGGCACGCCTTTGGCCGTGGCGCGCGGCGACCGGGTCCTCGGCGTCATCCACCTCAAGGACATCATCAAGGGGGGCATCCGCGACCGCTTTGCCGAACTCCGGCAAATGGGGATTCGCACGGTGATGATCACCGGCGACAACCCGCTCACCGCGGCGGCGATCGCGGCGGAATCCGGCGTCGATGATTTCCTGGCGCAGGCGAAGCCCGAGGAAAAACTGCAGCTGATCCGCAACGAACAAGCCAAGGGCAAGCTCGTGGCGATGTGCGGCGATGGCACCAACGACGCGCCGGCGCTGGCGCAGGCCGATGTCGGTGTCGCGATGAATACCGGCACAATGGCGGCGCGTGAAGCCGGCAACATGGTCGATCTCGACAGCGACCCAACCAAGCTCATCGAAATCGTCGCCATCGGGAAGCAGCTGCTGATGACGCGCGGCGCGCTGACGACCTTCTCGATCGCCAACGACGTCGCCAAATACTTCGCCATCATCCCGGCGATGTTCGCGGCGTTCTATCCGCAGCTCGGCGTGCTCAACGTCATGGGCCTGCACAACCCCGAGAGCGCGATCCTGTCGGCGATCATCTTCAACGCGCTGATCATCATCGCGCTGATCCCGTTGAGCCTGCGCGGCGTGCGCTACCGTCCGGCCGGCGCGGCTTCCATCTTGCGCCGCAATCTGTGGCTCTATGGTGTCGGCGGCGTGATCGTGCCATTCATCGGCATCAAGCTCATTGATCTCGTCGTCACCGCCGTCGGCTTGGCGTGAGGAGGCCCGTCATGTTGAAGGAAATCCGTCCGGCTATCTTGATGATCGTGGTGATGACGATCATCACTGGCCTGATCTACCCGCTCGGCATGACCGGCATTGCCCAGCTCGCCTTTCCGCACCAGGCCAATGGCAGCCTGGTCGTGCAGAACGGCAAGGTCGTCGGTTCGCAGTTGATTGGCCAGAACTTCGCCTCCGACAAGTATTTCCATGGCCGCCTTTCGGCAACGACCGAGCCCGATCCCAAGGACCCGAGCAAGACCATTTCAGTGCCTTACGCCGCCGACAATTCGTCGGGTTCCAATCTCGGCCCGACGAGCAAGGCGCTGGTCGATCAGGTGAAGGACGCCTCGGCGGCATTGGCCAAGGAAAATCCGAACGCGTCCGTGCCGGTCGATCTGGTGACCAACTCGGCAAGCGGCCTCGATCCCGATATCACGCCGGCGGCGGCCTTGTTCCAGGTGCCGAGCGTTGCCAAGGCCCGCAACCTGCCCGAAGACAAGGTGCGGGCGCTGGTCGAGGCCCATATCACGCCGCGCACCTTCGGCATCCTCGGCGAGCCGCACGTCAACGTCCTGGAGCTGAATCTGGCGCTGGATGCCTTGGCGAAGGGCTGAGGCGGCGTTGGGCACGCACCGCGTTATAATGGTGCATGCCCGCGGATAACCCTGAACGCCAAGCGCGACCGTCGCCCGAGGCCTTGTTGGCCGCGGCGACGCTAGAAGGCCGCGGCCGGCTCAAAGTGTTTCTCGGCGCCGCGCCGGGCGTCGGCAAGACCTATGAAATGCTGACGGCGGCGCACGCGCGCCTGCGCGAGGGCATCGATGTCGTTGTCGGCGTCGCCGAAACCCATGGCCGCGCGGAAACCGAGGCGTTGCTCCAGGGCCTCGAGATCGTGCCGCGGCGGCGTATCGCCTATCGCGACCGCACGCTCGAGGAGATGGATCTCGACGCGATCTTGCAGCGCCGGCCGAAGCTTGTGCTGGTCGACGAGCTGGCACACACCAATGCGCCCGGCACCCGCCATCCCAAACGCTATCTTGACGTCGAGGAGCTGCTCGCGGCCGGCATTGACGTCTATACCACGCTAAACATCCAGCACGTCGAAAGCCTCAACGATGTCGTGGCGCAGATCACGCGCATCCGCGTGCGCGAGACCGTACCCGACAGCGTCCTCGACCGTGCCGATGACATCGAGGTCGTCGACCTGTCGCCCGACGATCTGATCCAGCGTTTGAAGGAGGGCAAGGTCTACGTCCCGCATCAAGCGGAGCGCGCCATCCGCCACTATTTCAAGCCGGGCAATCTCACGGCGTTGCGCGAATTGGCGCTGCGCCGCACGGCCCAGCGCGTCGACGAGCAAATGCTCACCTACATGCAGGCCCAAGCGATCAGCGGGCCGTGGGCGGCGGGCGAGCGCGTGCTGGTCTGCGTCAACGAGGAGCCGACTGGTGCCGCCCTGATCCGGTACGCCAAGCGCCTTGCCGATCGACTGCACGGGCCGTGGACGGCGCTCTACGTCGAGACGGCGCGGCACCAGCGGCTGGACGATGCCCAGCGCGACCGTGTCGCTGATACGCTGCGGCTGGCCGAGCGGCTCGGCGGCAATGCACTGACCGTGCCCGGCGCCCGCATTGCCGACGACGTCACCAACTATGCCCGGGCCAACAACATCACCCATATCGTCATCGGCAAATCGACGCGTTCACGCTGGTTCGAGATGCTGCACGGCTCGGTGGTGCACGAGTTGGTGCGCAGCGCCGGCAATATCAGCGTGCATGTGATCGCCGGCGACAGCGCGGAGGCGCTGCCGGCGAGGACGGTCAAGACGGCGCCCGAGGCCGAGCCGGTCGATATCCGGCCCTACGCGTTCACCACCGCGATCGTTGCCGGCGCGCTCGGCATCGGGCTTGCGTTGCAGCAATTTCTCTCGATCACCAACGTCGCGCTCGTGTTCCTGACGGCGGTACTGATTGCCGCAATCCGCTACGGCCTATGGCCGTCGCTCTATGCCTGTTTGATCAGCGTGCTGGCTTACAATTTCTTCTTCCTGCCGCCGGTCTACACTTTCACCATTGCTGATCCCGAAAACGTCGTCGCGTTGTTCTTCTTCCTCGTCGTCGCCATCGTCGCCAGCAACCTGGCGGCACGTACGCGCAGCCAGATGGTGGCGGCGCGCGCCCGCGTACGCACGACCGAAGAGCTATTCGCCTTCAGCCGCAAACTCGCCGGCATCGGCAAGCTCGACGACCTGCTGTGGGCCACGGTCTATCAGATCGCACTCATGCTGTCGGTGCGCGTTGTCGTGCTGTTGCCGGAGGGTGAGGGAATTGCGGTCCGCGCCGGTTATCCGCCGGAAGACGAACTCGACGAATCCGATCTCGCCGCCGCGCGCTGGACGTGGGAACACAACCGTTCGGCCGGTCGCGGCGCCGACACGTTGCCCGGCGCCAAGCGGCTGTTCCTGCCGCTGCGCACCGGCCGCGGCATCGTCGGCGTGCTCGGCATCGACCGCGACAGGCCGGGGCCGTTGTTGACGCCCGACGGCAGGCGGCTTTTGGACGCGCTCGCCGATCAGGTGGCGGTGGCGATCGAACGCATTGCCTTCGCCGAAGACGTCGATCGCGCCCGCGTCACCGCCGAAACCGAGCGCCTGCGCGCCGCGCTGCTGACTTCGATCTCGCACGATTTGCGCACGCCGCTCGCCTCGATCCTCGGCGCGCTGACCAGCCTGCGGAGCTATGGCGAAATTTACGACGCCAAGACGCGCGACGAGCTGATGGCGACGATCCAGTCCGAGGCCGAACGGCTGAACCGTTTCATCGGCAACCTGCTCGACATGACACGGCTCGAATCGGGTGCGGTCGCGCTCAAACCCGAACCTGTGGATGCCGCCGAGATCGTCGGCACCGCGCTGCGCCGTGCCAGCCGCATCGTCGCCGACCATCGCGTCGAGCTCGATTTCGCGCCCGAGCTGCCGCTGCTCAAGGCCGATTATCTATTGCTCGAGCAGGTTTTGTTCAATCTGCTCGATAACGCCGCCAAGTTCACGCCCATCGGCACGGCGATCCGGGTCGTGGGGCGGCGCGACGGCGATTTCGTCGCGCTGCGCATCGAGGACGAGGGGCCGGGCATTCCCGAGGGTGAACGCGAGCGCATCTTCGACAAGTTCTATCGGGTGCACGCGCAGGACCGGCAACGCGCCGGCACCGGCCTCGGCCTTGCCATCTGCCGCGGTTTCGTCGAGGCGATGGGCGGCACCATCGTCGCCGGCAATCGCAGCGAGCGCAGCGGCGCCGTGTTCACAGTGCGCCTGCCGGCCGCCGAAGCCGAGACCGTCGCCCCGGCACGCGCCCATGGCTAACGCACCCTGCGTCCTGATCGCGGACGACGAGCCGCCGATCCGGCGCTTCTTGCGCACCAGTCTGGCGGCTCAGGGCTTCCGCGTCGTCGAAGCCGACGCTGGCGCTGCCGCAATAGAGGTGGCTGGGCGCGAAAAGCCCGATCTGGTGATTCTCGATCTGGGCCTGCCGGACATGAACGGGCTCGATGTCATCCGGGCGCTGCGCGCCAAATCTGACGTGCCGGTAATCGTACTGTCGGTGCGTGGCGACGAGCAGGGCAAGGTGGCGGCGCTCGATTTAGGCGCCGACGACTATGTCACCAAGCCGTTCGGCATGGACGAGCTGATCGCCCGCATACGCACGGCCATGCGCCACCGGTTCCAGGCGCAAGGCACGCCGCCGCTATTCGCCGTCGGTGGCGTTTCGGTCGATCTGGTGCGGCGGATCGTCAAGCGCGGCGAGGGCGAGATCAAGCTCTCGCCTAAGGAATATGAGCTGCTGCGCATGCTGGTACTGAACGCCGGCAAAGTGCTGACCCACCGCCAGATCCTGAACGAGGTTTGGGGACCGGCGCACGTCGAAGATGCGCAATATCTCCGCGTCTTCGTGCGCAATCTGCGCCAGAAGCTCGAAAGCGATCCGGCGCGGCCGGCCCTGATCTTGACGGAGCCCGGCGTCGGCTATCGGCTGCACGCACCGGCTTAGGCGGTAACGGCGCTGCCTTATTCCTTTTCAAGAAATCCTTTTGCTGACGGCGGCAATCGGCGATAACCACGGCGCGCAAGGGCGCCGGCTGCCAAGATTTTGCCATGATTTTGACACTTGGCCGCCTTTGCGAGTTCGTAATGAGCGCGCACGCTGCGCAAGTTGGCCGCGGCGGCCGTCGATGAGTAGGAGAGCAGGTTATGGTTGGTGATCCGCGCGACCGCCCAGGCGTCGCGCCGCGACAGTTCAGGCTCGAGCCGGGGCCGCCGTTGCCGCGTCTCCGTATGCAGCATGAGGAGCCGCGCCTGGAGCTGGAAGCTGGCGAACCGATCGATCCGTTCTATGAGCCGAAGACGCCGCGCGGTCGCCGCGATCCTACATTCAGCGCCGGTCCGCGCCGTCCCGAGGCGGCGTGGCGCGAAGCGCGCGCACCGCGGAGGCGTTCGGCCTTTATGCCGGTTGCCGCTGGCTTGCTGCTGGTCGCGGCGGGGGCCGCTGCGCTCTGGTACCACGAAACACCATCGTCGCCGATCGCCGAGGCCGTGACCCCGTCGCCAGGCGCAACGGTGATTCCGCCGACGCCAGCCGCAACCGTGCCAACACCGCCGCCACCGCCTGCGTCGCCGGTGCATGCTGCCGTGACGCTGCATCCGCCGGTGCCGCCGCAGTCGAAGAAGTCTGACGCCGATCTGCCGCGCGACATGCTGCAGCCGCAAATCGTTTCGGCGCCGCCGGCGTTGCCGCCGTTGCCGGCCGCGAAGCGCGAGCCACAGCCGGTGGTGCGCACCGTCGCGACCAAACCGCAGGCGGCGCCGTCGTCCACTGCCGACGCCGATCTGCCGGCGCCTATTGCCGCCGTCCTGCACCCGGAGACAGCACCACCAGCCGCAGCCAAAGCGGCACCGCAACCGGCGCCAACGCCGCCCGCCGCGATCGCGACGGCGGCTCCGCCGGGAGCCGCGTCGAATTCCAATGAGGTGACGGTCAACGGCGTCAGCTACGTCAATGGCGAGCAGCCTCATTCATTGGGCGCGCTCGGATCGGTGTCGCCTGCGGCCGCACCGACGACGCCACCGGCGGCCGTCGCGTCGAGCGGCCCGGCTGCGATGCTTGCCGCGGTCCCGCCGGGCGAAGTCGTAATTTCGCGCGCGCCGGCATCGTCGCCGGTGGCCGTGCCGGCATCGGGCAATACGCCGAATGCGTCGAGCCCATCTTATAACGCCGTGGCCAGCGGCCCGCCGCGCGACATCGTCGTTACACCGGTGCCGGCGGCTCCATCCGGACTGGACAACGGTAATGGCGCAAGCGCGAGCGGACCGCCGACGACGTTCCAGGTCGCGCCGGCGCCGGCGAGCTCGAGCCCCTAAACGTCCGTCATCCCCACGTTGCTCAGTGGTGGTGCCAGTCGCCGCCACCACCATGCCAATCATGGTCGTGGCCGCCGAACGAGAAGCCAAAACCGAGACCGAAAAACGGCGCGGGATAGACGACCGGCGGAGGTGCTGGCGGAGCGTAGTAGTAATAAACCGGCGGTGGCGGCGCGGCGATGCAGCCGTAGCCCTGCGCGAAATAGTAGCCCGGCGGACAAGTGTAATAGGGCTGGGCCACTGCAGTTGCGGCGCCGAGCGCCAGGCCGAATGCGGCCGCGGCCACTGCCGCCACGCGACCGAAACGTTTCCAAAGGTTGCGCACGGCCGACCTCCGTTGCGGGTGGATTGTCATCATAAGGATAACGGTGGGCGTGCCACACCTGTTCCCGTGTCGCGAAAATGACATGATCGTGAGCGGCGGGATCTGTTCGCCTGTGATGGGCTGCGTGCTTGCAGCCGGCATCTTCATTGGGGTCTAATCGCGCGCCTGCCAGTCTTTCCACTGGGGAGAGCTCTATGATCCGCCTGCCGCGTTTGACCGCCGTCGCGCTCGCTTTCGCTTTGAGCGCCTCGCTCGCCGCCTGTGCCGCTGTTCAGGGCCGCGAGACCGCCGGCCAGTATGTCGACGACGCGACCATCAGCACCAAGGTCCGGACGCAGCTCGTGCAGGCCCAATCGCTCAAGGCCTTCGATATACACGTCGAGACCATGCAGGGGACGGTGCAGCTCAGCGGCTTCGTCGACACCCGCGCGCAAAAGGATCAGGCCGGCGAGATCGCGCAAGGTGTCACCGGTGTCGTCGGCGTGCAGAACAATATCCTGGTGAAGCAGTAATTTGCCGCCGGCGCCGGCGGTTATTCGGCGTCCCGGCGTTCGAGCCGTTCGGCGAGCTGGGCGAGCGCCATCGCGTGCCGCGCCAACAGCTGTTTGAGCTTCGGATCGGCTTCCTGCTTCGACCGTTCCAAATACGCGCGCGATTGGTCGCGCAACGTCTTGTGGTCCGTCATTCGCCCTCCTCGAGCGGATGGGCGGGAGCGCGCGCCTTGCTGGCGCGTTCTCTCTCGGTCGGCGTTACCCCGTCGCGAGCGCCGACCTCACAAAGTTATCCCCAGGCCCGACAAGCGTCGAGCCTTTTGCCCGGCTGCATGCTACGGCGTGCACGAAAGCAGTTTCAACGACCGGCGAAATGGCCGTCCAGCCGCGCCATCCAGCGCGCCATGCCGTGGGTGATGTCGTCGGCCAGCCGTTCGAATTCGAAGCGAATGGCGTCGCGCCGGCGCTCGATGCCGCCGCGGTCGAGCTGTTGCAGGCGGGCTTCCGCGTCGCCGCGTTCCTGCTCCAGCGCGATCGTCGCTTCGAGATAACGCAGCCGGTCCATGCCATTCGCCGCTTTGAGTTTGCGGCCGAGCTTGTCGAGCTGCTGCGCGCTGTCGCTGAGCCGCTGCTCGAGCACTTTGCGATAGAGCGTTCGGGTCATAACGCCACCGTTGCCGCCCGCCCGCGGCATCGCCGTGCGGACCGCTGCGAGGAGTATACGCCGCCCGCTGCGGCACGACGACGCAGAACGCATTAAATTTCTGAGAGCATCGGAGCGGATCGAAAACAAACCAGCGCTTCGCGGCGCGATAGCAAAAAAGCCGCAATCTCTGCCGACAATGATCGCCGGCCCAGATCCGGGCCGGGGAGGCTTTATGGATGCGACCGCTTCGGCCGCGCAGGCGCGCTCGCGCGCCCGTCGGCGTCCGCCGTTCGAATGCATTGCGCTGACGCTGCAAGGCGGCGGCGCGCTCGGTGCTTATCAGGCCGGCGTCTATCAGGCGCTCGACGAAGCCGGCATCCGGCCGAATTGGGTGACCGGAATCTCGATCGGCGCGATCAACGCCGCGATCATCGCCGGCAATGCACCAGAGCGCCGCGTCGCGCGGCTGCGCGAATTCTGGGAGATGGTCAGCGCCAATCCGCTGTGGGGCGCCGCGGCCGATTACGCCGCCGGTCTCACCGCCGAGTTGAACACGCGCCGCGCTGTCAACCAGGCGAGCGCGCTGACCGCGGTGGTCGCAGGTGCGCCGGGATTCTTCACGCCGCGGCCGCTGTCGCCGGCGCTGGCGACGCCGGGCAGTCCTGGCGCCACCAGCTGGTACGATACCGCGCCGCTCAAGCGCACGCTCGAGCGCCTGGTCGATTTCGACCGGCTCAAAACCGGCGACACGCGGCTCAGCGTCGGCGCGGTGAATATTCGCACGGGAAATTTCATTTATTTCGACACCACGACGCACACGCTCGGCCCGGCGCACGTCATGGCGAGCGGCGCGCTGCCGCCCGGCTTTCCCGCGGTCGAGATCGACGGCGAATATTATTGGGACGGCGGTGTCGTCTCCAACACGCCGCTGCAATGGGTGCTGCAGTTCGGTCCGCGTCGCGACACGCTGACCTTCCAGGTCGACCTATGGAGCGCGCGCGGCGCGCTGCCGCGCACGCTGGTCGATGTCGAGACGCGGCGCAAGGAGATTCTCTATTCGAGCCGCACGCGCGACAATGTCGACCGCTTCTGCGCGGCGCAGCGGCTGCGCCATGCCGTCGCCAAGGTGTATGCGGCGCTGCCGCCGGCCGCCGCCGCGTTGCCCGAAGCGCAGACCTTGCGCGGCTTCGGCGACGACAAGGTCTACAGCATCATCCACCTGATCTATCGCTCGCAGCATTACGAAAGCTACGCCAAGGACTATGTCTTCGCGCGTCTGAGCATGGACGACCATTGGCGCGCCGGCTACGCCGACACCGTCCGTACGCTCGAGCATCCCGATGCGTTGAAGCGGCCCGACAACGACGACGGCCTGCGCACCTTCGACGCCACCGCGCCGGCGCCGGCCCCGGCCGCCGCCGATTGACCGCACCGTTCGCCCCTCCAGCCCAGGATCGTCATGAAAGCCTCCGAAGTCCGTGCCCGCGCCTTCGCCATGCCGCTCACCAGCCCGGCTTATCCGCCGGGGCCCTATCGCTTCGTCAATCGCGAGTTCCTCATCATCACCTACCGCACCGATCCCGAGGTGCTGCGCCGCCTCGTGCCCGAGCCGCTGAAGGTCACCGAGCCGCTGGTCAAGTTCGAGTTCATCCGCATGCCGGATTCAACCGGCTTCGGCGATTACACCGAAAGCGGCCAGGTCATTCCGGTGTCGTTCAACGGCCGCCAGGGCGGCTACTCGCACTGCATGTTCCTGAACGACCATCCGCCGATCGCCGGCGGCCGCGAGCTTTGGGGCTTCCCCAAGAAGCTCGCCAATCCCACGCTCCATATCGAGGTCGATACCATCGTCGGCACGCTCGATTACGGCCCGGTGCGCATCGCCACCGCCACCATGGGCTACAAGCACAGAGAAGCCGATCGTGCCGCGATCAAGGCCGCGCTCGCCGCGCCCAACTACCTGCTCAAGATCATCCCGCACGTCGACGGCACGCCGCGCATCTGCGAGCTGGTCGAGTATTATCTCGAAGAGATCGACCTCAAGGGCGCGTGGACCGGGCCGGCGGCGCTGTCGCTGATGCCGCACGCACTGGCGCCGGTGGCCGAGCTGCCGGTGCTTGAAGTGGTCTCGGCGGTGCATATCCTGGCGGATATCACCCTCGGCCTCGGCAAGGCCGTGCACGATTACCTGCGCTGAATTCCGCCGAATTGAATTCATCCAAGGAGAATCCCATGCGTTTGAAGGACAAGATCGCCGTCGTCACCGGCGCGGCCAGCGGCATCGGCAAGGAGATCGCCACCGCCTATGTGCGCGAAGGCGCGCGCGTCGCCATCGCCGATCTCAATCTCGCGGGCGCCCAGGCCACCGCCAAGGAGCTCGACAACTCCGGCACCCGCGCCATGGGCGTCGCCATGGACGTGACGCAGGAGGATCAGGTCGACGCCGGCATGGCCCAGGTCGTCAAGCAATTCGGCGGCATCGACATCCTGGTCAGCAACGCCGGCATCCAGATCGTCGCGCCGCTCGATCAGTTCGAATTCGCCAAGTGGAAGAAGCTGCTCGCCATCCATCTCGACGGCGCGTTCCTGACGACGCGCGCCGCTTTGCGCCAGATGTACAAGCAGGGCCGCGGCGGCAGCGTCATCTACATGGGCTCGGTCCACTCGAAAGAGGCGTCGGTGCTGAAGGCGCCTTACGTCACCGCCAAGCACGGCCTCATCGGTCTCGCCAAGGTGGTGGCCAAGGAAGG
>Ga0187825_10000198_pt1 | contig 12698 bp, 8 predicted proteins | sample NC_wetland_sal_i_11_FD_132421 | JGI IMG/M metagenome (GOLD analysis project Ga0187825, IMG submission 132421) | Wetland sediment microbial communities from Neuse River Estuary, North Carolina, USA - SourceSoil_5 | ecosystem: Environmental > Aquatic > Freshwater > Wetlands > Sediment | place... | reverse complement strand
GTGCCGGAGTCGGCGGTCCCTGATGTGCATTTGGGGAGTAGCGTACAGGTCCACGTCTCGGCCTTGAATCGCAACTTCGAGGGAAAGGTGGCGCGATTCGCCGATGCTGTGGATCCCGAGACTCGCACCATGCATACCGAGGTCGACGTAAAAAACGTGGGCGGCAAGCTTGTGCAGGGGATGTACGCCGAGGTCTCGCTGGTCCTCACGCACAAAGAGGCCACCTTGACGATTCCCATCGAGGCGGTGGTTCGCAACGGTGCAGAAGCAACGGTGCTGGTGGTGAATTCGCAAAACCGGCTCGAGGAGCGGAAAGTCGAGTTAGGCATGGAGAGCACGCGCTGGGTGGAAGTGGTGTCGGGACTGAATGAGAACGACCGCGTGCTGATCGGGTCGCGCAGCGAATATCGCGTGGGCGACCGTGTGGAACCGAAACCGATCGTACTGAACAATGAGGCGGAGTCCTGATGTCTGGCTTTTCCATTAAATACCCGTACTTCATCATCGTGGGCTGCTTGATGGTGGCAATCGTCGGCGCGGTTACGCTGGTGCGCATGCCCGTGGACCTTTTTCCCCCGATCAACATTCCGGTGGTGGTGGTGGCGACGTTCTATTCAGGGATGCCACCGCAGCAGATCGAGACCGACATCACCAATCCCTTCGAGCGCTTCTTCACACTGGGTAGCGGGATCGATCACATCGAATCGCGATCGCTACCGGGCGTGAGCCTGATCAAGATCTACTTCCAGCCCGGCACCAACGCGGATGCCGATTTGAGCACCATCTCCAATCTGGCGATGGCCGACTTGCGCCGATTGCCACCCGGGACGCTGCCTCCCGTGGTTTTGAAGTTTGACGCGTCGAGTTTGCCGGTTTGCCTGATCACCCTTAAAGGTCAAGGGCTGAACGAAACGCAGTTGCGCGACTTGGGTCAGTACACCGTACGCAACCAGATCGCGAATGTGCAGGGTGCATCGGTGCCGCAACCCTTCGGTGGCCGCTACCGCCAGATCATGGTGTATGTCGACCCGCTCAAGCTCGATGCGCATGAATTGTCGGTGATGGACGTCGTACACGCAGTGAATCAGAGCAATCTGATTCTTCCCGCCGGGGACGTGAAGATCGGCCCTTACGACTACAACCTTTACACCAACAGCCAGGTCCCCACGGCATCGGCCATTAACGACATGCCGCTGAAGACCGTAGGACAGGCTTCGGTGCTGGTGCGGGACGTAGGCAAAGCGCTCGATGCGCAAGCGATCCAGACCAACATTGTGCGCGTCGACGGGCAGCGCTCTGTGTATCTGCCAATCCTGAAACAGGGCGGCGATACCAACACCATCGCGGTGGTGCAGGGCATCAAGGACGCCCTCTCAAAGCTGGTGGACATCCCGAAGCAGTTGATTGCGAAAGTTGTGTTCGATCAGTCCGTTTTCGTGAAGATGGCGATCGAGAACCTGCTGCACGAGGGCGCGATCGGACTGGTGCTGACAGGATTGATGATCCTGTTGTTCCTGGGCAGCCTGCGCGCAACCGCGGCCGTATTCCTGTCGATTCCACTATCAGCGCTGGCCGCATTTCTGGCGATCAGTGCCGGCGGCGGAACGGTGAACACCATGGTGTTGGGCGGTTTGGCCCTGGCCTTCTCGCGCCTGATCGATAACTCCGTCGTCGTGTTGGAAAACATCTTTCGGCATTTGGAGGAAGGCGAGGAGCCTGCGGTTGCCGCCGAGAGAGGCGGCCAGGAAGTTTCTCTGGCCGTTCTGGCAGCAACCATCACGACCGCTATCGTCTTCTTCCCGGTCGTTTTCTTGTATGGGGTGAGCCGCTTTTTGTTTGTCGCGCTGGCGATGGCGGTCGTACTGTCGCTGGCCGCTTCCTACATCGTGGCCATGACGGTGGTGCCATTGTTCTGCGCCAAGCTGATCAAGAAACACCAGGCGGACGAGGAAGTGGGCGAAGGGTCGATTGGAGCGCGGTTTGGAGTCGTGGCCACCAGATTCAATCAATTGTTCGAGAAGATGCTGGGCAAATATGACAGAACTCTGAGCATCGCTCTCCTGCGTCCCGTGGCGTGGACGCTGGGATTGGCGGGCGTGTCGATCCTTTGCCTCACCCTGTATCCGTTAATGGGTGTGGCATTTTTTCCTCGCACGGATCCTGGTCAATTCGTAATCAACCTCAAAGCTCCTTCTGGAACACGAGTCGAAGTCAACGAACAGTATGTGAAGGAAGTGGAAGGCATCGTCCGGCGAGTGGTTCCGGAGAGCGAGTTGGGCATGATCGTCTCCAATATCGGGATCACTACGGACTTTTCGGCGATCTACACGCCGAACTCCGCTCCCCACACCGCGTTTGTGCAGGTGAGTCTGAAAGAGAGTCACAAAACCGGCAGCTACGACTACATGCGGAAAGTACGCGCACAGATGAGTCGAGAGCTGCCAGAGCTGAGCGCTTACTTTCAATCGGGCGGACTGGTCGATGCCGTCCTGAACATGGGCATGCCGGCCCCCATTGACATTCAGGTCAGCGGGAGCAGCCTGCGAAATGCCTATGCGACTGCCAGCGAAATTGCGGCCCAGGTACGCGGGCTCCATGCCGTGAGCGATGTGCTCATTCCGCAGGACATTGACTACCCCGCGCTGCGGCTGGATGTGGACCGGGAAAAGGCGAGCCTGGTTGGGCTGACCCAGCAGGAAGTCGTCGACAACGTCATCACGGCTCTGACTTCCAATGGCATGATCGCGCCGGACTACTGGATCGACCCCAAGAGCGGAAATCCTTACATGCTCACCGTGCAATACCCGGAGGACGCGATTAAGACGATGTCAGATCTGAAGCAGATTCCGCTGCGTGGCCCGAACATCAAGATGCCGACGACGCTGGACACGGTGGTGCGGGTGGATACGATTCAGTCCCCGACCGAAGTGGATCACTACCAACTGTCGCGCGTGATCGACGTATACGTTTCGCCGAAAAATGAGGATCTGGGCACGATCACGAGTCAGATCGAGAAAATCGTCAACGACACGAAGCTACCGGAAGGCGTTCGCGTGAACCTGCGTGGATCGGTGCAGGGCATGCGAGCTTCATTCAAGAGCTTCGGCATCGGCCTGATCCTTGCCATTGTCCTGGTGTACCTGGTCCTGGTGGCGCAGTTCGCCTCGTTTCTCGATCCATTCATCATCTTGCTGGCCATCCCTCCGGGGTTGGCGGGAGTGTTGTTGTTCCTGCTGGCAACCGGGACGACGCTGAACGTGATGTCGCTGATGGGGGTCGTGATGATGGTCGGCATCGTGGTTTCCAACAGCATTCTGATCGTTGAGTTTGCCCGGAATCTGCATCGCGAAGGGAAGCCGATCAAGGAAGCGGTGGCCTTGGCATCGCGGCTACGTTTGCGGCCGGTACTGATGACCTCGTTTGCAACATTGCTCGGGCTGATTCCCATGGCCATGAAGCTGGGCACAGGCGCGGAGGCGTATGCGCCCCTGGCCCGAGCCATCATCGGAGGGCTGCTGGTGTCGGTCGTTGTGACGGTATACCTGGTGCCGGCGGCTTATATGTGGTTCCACTCCGGCGAGCAAAAGCGCGAGGGGATGGCCGCCTGATGCGAACGATCACGACTGCTTTTTGCGTTCTGATGATGAGTTCTGGGCTGTTTGCACAAGAGGGCGGGCGCTTGCCCTCCGCGCCGGCGCCGCAGAATTTACTTATCACGCCGACACTGACTTACTCTTCGATTCGAGGCTGGCAACAACCAGCGCCAGCGTCTCCACAATCTGCTCCCCAAAGTACCTTCGTTCCTCCATCACAGACTCTTACCTTGAAAGATGCAGAGGCGATCGCGCTCAAGAACAACCCTCAGATTTCGGTGTCGCGCCTGGTCGCGCTGGCCTCACAGCAGGTAACGCGCGAGGCGAGGTCGGGTTTCTGGCCGACGGCCGCGGCCGACATCACCGGAGTCGACGCGCAGGAGAACAGCCGCATCAGCGCAGGTGGACTGAATAACCCCATCATTTACGAGCGCGCTGCGGGAGGAGTGACGGTGAGCCAGTTGATCACCGACTTCGGCCGAACTTCAAATCTGGCATCCAGCGCAAACTTGGCGGCAAAGGCGGAAGCGGAGAATGCGCTAGCGACCCGGCAGCAGGTCCTCCTGGCGGTGAACCAGGCGTTCTTCAATGCTCTGCAAACTCATGCCGTGCTGAAAGTGGCTGAACAAACCGTGAATGCGCGCCAGGTGCTGGCGGACCAGGTTGGAGCATTGGCCAAGAACAAGCTGAAGTCCGATTTGGATCTGAGCTTCGCCAATGTAAACCTGGCGCAGGCAAAACTGCTCCTGCTCGATGCCCAGAACAATGACAAGGCAGCCCTCGCGAGTCTCTCCGCCGTACTGGGCTTCCCCAGTGTGCAGGAGTTTGTTTTGCAGGACGTGAGCGAAGCTGGCGCGGCTCCCCCGGGAGACGTCGACAGCCTGATCAACACTGCATTCTCCACCCGGCCAGAATTGCTGGCACTCGATTTTCAGTATCGGTCGACGCAGAAGTTCAAAACGGCGGAACGCGACCTGATATTGCCCTCGTTGCGCGCGCTCGGAACTGTGGGCGGCGCTCCCGTCCGAAACGATCACCTGCCGAGCTGGTACGGGGCGGTGGGAGCAAATCTGGATATTCCTATCTTTAACGGCTTTCTCTACAGCGCTCGGGCAAGGGAAGCAGAATTGCGATCGGAGGCGGTGCGGGATCGGGGAGTGGATTTGCGAAACCGGATCGCGCGCGATGTGCGGACCAGTTGGTTAAGCGCGAACAACGCATACGAGCGGCTAGGGGTCAGCAAGCAGCTGCTGGAGCAGGCACAACTCGCATTAGAGCTCGCGCAGGCCCGATACAAGCTGGGCTTGAGCTCGATTGTCGAATTGAGTCAGGCGCAGCTGCAGGCGACGCAAGCAGAGATCGGGAGCGCACAGGCGGGATACGATTACAGCCTGGCTTTGGCGATGCTGCAGTTTGAGACTTCTGGGTTGTAGTTCACAAGGCGCAGAGAAGGGCTCCGTGTTCCTCTCCGGCTCATCTTCGCCGCTTGGCTCGTTCAATGGCGCGCTCCGCTTTGTGCAGGTCGTCTTCTGCGTTCTTGTCGACATTGCCCACCGATGACATTCGGACCCAGTGGCTGATCATCACCCCACGTTCGGAAACGATGACCACGCTGAGCGCTGCTCGCTCGTGATCCTCATCGATGTCGATTCCAGCAACGTCGAAAGCGTAGGTCGCAGCTCGAACATCGTCCACGTTGCAGAAGTTCGGCGATTTCTTCACGGCTTCCTGCAAGCTGGCGACGTAAGCTTTAGCCGATTGATCTTTCTGGCCATAATCACCCTGCACATTTACGGTCGTGATTCCAGGGTGGACACTGAGATTGGGGCAGGCTGCCGCAAACGCCTGCCAAGGGAAAAGAGACAGCCCGATAAGAAAGGGGGAGAGCTTTCCCAGGAGGGTCTCCAGAGGCGCCCACAAACGGCATTCCTTTGTTCCGTAAGTTCGCTGCATTCTTGCGGTCCCCTATTTACGTCAGCCCGGCGCCTGGCACCATCGCGCCGCTGGATTCTAACCGCTAGCCGCCTTACTCCTCTACTGGTGCCCCAATGGTGGGCTCTCCCGAAATTCCGAGCCGTTTGCGAGCATTGAACATCGGTCCTTTTGCGCTTTGGGTGGGCGCAAACGCAGTGAAGCCGAGAGGAAGTTTCACTTCATCGTAGATGGCCTCCATGCCTCCGCGCATAAAGTAAGTTTCGTGCCAGAAACCCACACCTTTGGTGTCACTCAGAAACTCTTTCCACCATTGCTGATGAGGCAAAGATCGCGCCCAGTTTTCGAGGGATGAGAAATCTCGCCAATATTGCCGCATGCCAGCATGCAGAGGAAATAACGAATAGAACACGGATTCGTGCACGAGCAGTCCGTCGGGCTTGGGGTCAACGGCGGCGCTGATCCTGGGGCCGAAGCGGAAAAGCGTGGCCACCCCCCCGAATCGTCGGACCTGCATGCCGAGATAGATCACTACCAAGTCAGGGTAACTACTCAGGTCAACGGTCGTACGCTGCACACGGCTGGACACTGCACTCTCCTGGTGGAAGCCGCGAATTTCCCCTGGGATAGTGGGGATTGCAAGCGGCACTTCGTGCGCGATTATAACGAGTCCCCGCGGGAGCATTCAGCATCAGAACGGTCAAGACAGCGTGCGGGAACTCTGGCAAAATCCAGGATGGCAGTAACCTGAGGAAATGTTGCACTTTGAGACAGGTTACCCCTTGGTTGCCTTTGGACCTTGGTGTAGCAACTAGATCATGAGACTTCAGGTGTTTTCCGTATAATAGAGTTTCCCGATGCCAAAGTATTCAATTGTGGTTCCCCTCCATAATGAGCAGGAAAATGTAACCGATCTCTACGACCGTCTGAAGGCGGTCATGGAAGCGAACGGCGAGACGTTCGAGATTGTGCTCGTGGACGATGGCTCGGACGATGGTACGTTTGGACTGCTGCGGGAGATTGCTGCGGTGGACAGCCGTGTCACGGTGGTGAAACTTCGCCGCAATTTTGGGCAGACTGCCGGCTTGGCCGCAGGCTTTGATCATGCGCGGGGCGAATACATCATTGCCATGGATGGGGACCTCCAGCACGATCCGGCCGACATCCCCATGTTTCTCGAAAAGATTTCCGAGGGGTACGACATCGTCAGCGGCTGGCGTAAACAGCGCATCGACAATCTTTGGCTGCGGCGGATTCCTTCAAAGATCGCCAATTGGATGATGGCCAAATTGAGTGGGGTCGAAATTCACGATTTTGGGACCACCTTCAAGGCCTATCGGCGAGAGATCCTGGAGCAGGTTCCCCTGTACGGGGAGCTGCACCGCTTCATTCCAGCCCTGGCCTCCTGGCACGGAGCCTCTATCATCGAGGTGCCGATCCGCAATGCGAATCGGGAGAAAGGCGCCTCGCATTACGGAATTTCGCGCACATTCCGCGTTTTCTTTGATCTGCTTACGATCCGCTTCCTGCTGCGATATCTCTCGCGGCCGCTGCATTTCTTTGGCACCGTCGGGATGCTCAGCATCTTGGCAGGGTTCGCCGTCGCCGGCTGGCTGGGAGTGCAGAAGGTTCTGCATAATACGCACCTGCTGCTGCAACACGGGCCTCTGATGATCTTCGCGGCGGTGCTGTTCCTGGCCGGTCTGAACATGCTGGCGGTCGGTCTGCTCGGCGAGATGCAGGTTCGGCATTATCACGAGCCGACCCGGCGGGCCCCTTACTCCGTGGACCGAATCCTGCGCGCACAAAGCGAAGAACACACGGTATCCGAGTAGCTCCCGTTTCATCACATCCGCTGGTGATGTTGGTCCCGGACATCCCTGGTCCGGGCGGCGCATAATCTCCAGTCAGGCCCATTCCGTTTGAATTCGGGGGTATATAATGCCTCGGTTTGCCACCATGGAAAATGCCACGCAATACCAGCTCCGCCTTGCCAACCGCATGTCCCGGCTGGGGACCGAAACCGCCTTCGAGGTGCTGAATAAAGCCAAGGCACTCGAACGCCAGGGCAAGGACATCGTCCACCTGGAAATTGGGGAGCCAGACTTCGATACGCCGTCCAACGTCGTGGAGGCTGGCGTTACCGCTCTGCGGAAGGGGTGGACGCATTATGGGCCGTCAGCCGGACTCCCAGAACTTCGCCAATCCATCGCGGACTACGTAGCAAAGACGCGAGGCGTCGCTGTATCGAATGACGAAGTTGTGGTCGTGCCAGGCGGCAAGCCCATCATTTTCTTCACCATGCTGTCGTTAATTGATGAAGGAGATGAGGTCATCTATCCCAACCCTGGCTTCCCGATTTACGAATCGATGATTGAGTACGTCGGCGGCCGAGCGGTGCCGATCCGGTTGCGGGAGGAGCGGGATTTCGGGCTCGATGTCAACGAGCTGGCCTCGCTCATCAACGACCGCACCCGACTCATTATCCTGAATTCTCCTCAGAATCCCACCGGGGGCGTGCTCAGCAAAACGGATATCCACGACATCGCCGATGCGATCGGCGACCGCAACCTCATGGTGCTGTCGGACGAAATCTACAGCCGGCTGCTTTTCGAGGGCGAGCCGTTTTCGATTATGACGATTCCGGGTTTCAAGGACCGGACGATTCTGCTGGATGGGTTCTCCAAGACGTACGCAATGACCGGATGGCGCATGGGCTACGGGGTCATGCGGCCAGACCTGGCGGCGCACATGACGCGGCTGATGACGAACTCGAATTCCTGCACCGCCAGCTTCACGCAGATGGCCGGCGTGGAGGCGCTGCAGGGCGACCAGTCTTCGGTCGACCACATGCGCGAGGAATTCAAGCGTCGCCGCGATGTTGTTGTCGGACGCCTCAATCAAATTCGCGGCTTCTCCTGCCGCATGCCCAAGGGTGCTTTCTACGTGTTCCCGAATGTCACGAAGACGGGATGGCCTTCGAAAAAGCTGGCCAACGCGCTGCTCGAAGAAGCCGGCGTGGCCTGCCTCTCGGGCACGGCATTCGGGGACCACGGTGAAGGCTACCTCCGCTTCAGCGTGGCGAATTCTCTCGAGAACCTGAATAAGGCGCTGGATCGGGTGGAAGGCTGGGTCAAGAAGAACATCTAACCCGCACTTTGTTGAGAACCAGAATAACCGCGCTGCCCTCAAGGGCGCGCGGTTTTTCATTTCCGGGTGACATTCCCAAGCCCGCGGGTTTCGCGAGGTGTCAGGTCGGGTTAATTCCTGGTGTCTCCTCACAGGGGCTTGTGATTTCCCTCACTGTGAGGTGCGACCTTTCCGCATAGCCTCGGAGTGTGCGCGGCGCGCGGCGCCAAGTCCTGTCTACGCCTGACGCGCCCTCGAGGAGCGTGCCATGGCGATCCGCAATTCCCAAACCGGCGAAATTCTGCGCAGCTACAACATCGAAGCATTAAAGGACGCGGCCAGCCTGATGCGCGGCTACGACCTGGTGGCCCTCAATGCCGCCGGGAGCGGGCATGCGGGCGGAACGCTGTCGATCATGGATATTGCCGCAGCCCTGTATTTGCGCGTCGCCGAACACGATCCCGCGAACCCGGACTGGCCGGACCGCGACCGCATCATTTGGTCGACCGGACACAAGGCGCCGAGCCTTTATCTCGGGCTCGCCTTTGCAGGGTTCTGTCCCATCGACGATGTGGTTCTTCTGCGGAAGTTGGGGTCGCCGTACCAAGGGCATCCGCACTGGCTCAAGCTACCCGGCGTCGAAGTCTCCACCGGATCGCTGGGGCAGGGCCTGAGCATCGCCGTTGGCGTGGCGCTGGCCGGCAAGCTCAACGGGAAGGACTACAAGACATTCTGCATCATGGGTGACGGCGAACAGCAGGAAGGCCAGATCTGGGAAGCCGCCATGGAGGCTGCTCACTATAACCTGGACAACCTCGTGGGCATTGTCGACTGCAATCGGCTGCAGATCGATGGCGCGGTTGCGGACGTGATGAAGGTCGAGCCACTCGAGGAGAAATATCGCGCCTTTGGATGGGAGGTCCGTCGCATCGACGGCCACAACATGGAAGAAGTGGTGAAGTCGCTGGAGGAGGCAAAGCGCGTCCAAGGGAAGCCCATCGTTCTGCTGGCCAACACCGTGAAGGGAAAAGGGGTCAGCTTCATGGAGGACGTCGCCGGCTGGCACGGTAAGTCGCCCAATCGGGAAGAGATGTTGAAAGGCCTGAAAGAACTCGGCATAGAGGGACGAATTCCGGTAGACGCTCTACTGGAGAAGGCTCGCAACTATCAAGGTGCCATTGACCGCAAGCTGCACGGCAAAATGCCCGAGTTCAATCACGACTACTGGTGGAACCGCGCACTCAATATGAAAGTCAAGATGGAGCCCACGCGCAAGGGCTTCGGCCAGGCTCTGGCGGAGTGCGGCGATGACGAACGCGTGGTCTGCCTGGGACTCGATATTTCAGGGTCAATCACCATCAGCGACTTCTATAGCGGAAAGCCGGAACGGAAGAGCCGCTGGATCAGCATGGGCATCGCGGAGCAGTCCGCGACCTCCGCCGCTGCAGGTCTAGCCAAGGAAGGCAAGTTGCCTGTGTTTGGGACCTATGCCACATTCGCAGCGGCACGAAATCTCGATCAGATCCGCACCTCCATCTGCTACGGCGAGTTCAATGTAATGATCGCCGGTGCTCACGGCGGAGTCTCAGTCGGGCCGGATGGTGCCACCCATCAGGCTCTCGAGGATCTGTTTGCCATGTGTGGGCTTCCCAACATGACCGTCGTTGTCCCGTGCGATGCGGTCGAGACCCGCAAAGCAACCCGCCACTTGCTACTCGAGCATAAAGGTCCCAAGTACATCCGCTTTGCGCGCGAAGCCACTCCGGTGGTGACCGACGACAAGACACCATTTGTGCTGGGAAGGGCCAACGTGATCCGGCTCCGGCAGCCGGGCGACAGCTTTGCGGACGCCTTTGAGACCGTGCTGGAGAGCAAGTACGAAAACGAAGGCGAGGATCTGACGATTGTGGCGTGCGGCCCCATGGTGCCCGAGGCCATGCGGGCGGCGTGGATCCTCAAGCGCGAGTACGGATACGAGACGCGCATCCTGAATCTGCACACGCTCAAGCCGATCGACGAAATGGCCATCATCTGGGCCGCGAAGCAAACGGGCGTGATCGTCACTGCCGAGGAACATCAGATCGGCGCACTGGCCTGGCGCGTCAGCAACGTGATGACGTCGAGCCCCGCACTATATGGACAGCATGTGATTACGGGGGCTATTGGTGTCAAAGACCGCTTCGGCGACTCCGGCGCGCCGTGGGAACTGATCAGGGAATTCGAGGTCAGCGCCGAGCACATCGCGCACAAAGCGGTGGAGTTGGTGGATCTCAAGAAGAATTTTCGCGTTATGGTGGAGGAGCGGGAGTTGGCGGGGAGCCGGCGATAGGGCACAACAGCAGTTCGCGGACCCGCGGCGATTGTAGAAAAGCTCTCTGGAGTCACCCCGGTCAACGATGTTCAGGGTGTCAAGCGTCCCCTAACGGGACGCTTCTTTTATTGTCGTCAACCCGGCGCTGAAGCGCCGGACCATTGTCGGGTGGCCTCCGGCGGTCGGGTATCGCTCTGGTAGAGTAAACTGTTCGGTTTGCAAGCACGCTGTCAGCCTAACTGGGTGCTCGCATCACCGAGAGAACGATGAGCAAACCTCTGCGTGTTTTTGTCACCTGCGATATTGGGCCTTCCATTCAACTGCTGCGCGACCGGGGATATAACGTCGAGGTCTATCCTAACCCGGAAGCTCCTCCGAAAAAGCTGATTGTCGAGAAGTTGAAGTCAGGCGTCGACGGCCTGATCACCACCTTGCGCGACCAGGTGGACGCCGAACTATTCGAGGCTGGGGAGGGGGCACTGAAGGTGGTCGCGCAGTTCGCTGTGGGTTTCGACAACATCAACCGTGCGGACGCGAATCGCTACCACATCCCATTTACAAATACCGCCGACGTGCTCACCGAAGCCACCGCCGAGTTTGCCTTCTTCATCATGGGTGATCTGGCGCGAAGACTATGGAGCGCCGAACATCTGACGCGCGAAAATCAATGGGGATTCTGGCATCCTTATCTCCCGTTCCTGGGAGACGAAGTCACCGGCAAAACCATCGCGATCATTGGGACCGGCCGCATTGGCCTCGCGATGATCAAGAAGTGCGCCGGCTTCGATATGAACATCCTGTGCTACGACCCGGCCTACCAGAATCACGATTACATCAAAGCCATCCAGGAGACCAACGACCTGCGCCATGCGCGCGGCATCTGCCGGGAGCGCACCTGGATCAAGTATGTCAGCCTGGACGAAGCTTTGTCGGGCGGCGACTTTGTCAGCGTACATGTACCACTGCTGCGCGCGGGGGAAAGTCCGACGCCGACATTTCATCTATTCAACGAAGAGACCTTCCACAAAATGAAGCGCACGGCGTTTTTGGTGAACACCTCGCGCGGCCCGGTCGTGGATGAAGCCGCGCTTGCCAAGGCGCTGCGAGAGAACTGGATTGGCGGAGCGGCTCTGGACGTGTACGAACGCGAACCACTGCCGGCGGATTCCCCCTTGCGCGATCCAGCGATCGAGGACCGCTGCCGTTTGTATCCCCACTTTGCCAGTGCCGCGAAGATTACGCGGCTGTCCACCGATCCGGATAAGGGCATGGCCGGTCGCTGTGTCCAGGGCCTTATTGATGTGCTGGAAGGGAACTACGGTGGGGATATCACGAAGATGCCGTACGTGGTGAACAAGGAAGCATTCGTGCGCTGACGCGGCGCGTGCCTCGATCCATGTTTTCAAGACGCACGGAATGGAAACTGACTCCGAACCGTTTCACGCAGGCGCAGGCGGAATTGCGCGCGGCGGGTACGGAAATTCTGGATCTGAGCGTCTCAAACCCGACACGCGCGGATTTGCACTACGACGATGAGACTATTCTGCAGTCGCTCTTGCAGCCGGAAGCGATGGACTATGACCTGCAACCGAAAGGTTTGCTGGCCACCCGCCAGTTCGTTGCGCAGTATTACCACGATACCCACGACGCCTTCGGAGTGGACCCCGAGTCGCTGATCCTGACGACGAGCACCAGCGAAGGCTACACCTACATCTTTCGCCTGCTTTGCAATC
>Ga0187825_10000197_pt1 | contig 12702 bp, 10 predicted proteins | sample NC_wetland_sal_i_11_FD_132421 | JGI IMG/M metagenome (GOLD analysis project Ga0187825, IMG submission 132421) | Wetland sediment microbial communities from Neuse River Estuary, North Carolina, USA - SourceSoil_5 | ecosystem: Environmental > Aquatic > Freshwater > Wetlands > Sediment | place... | reverse complement strand
GTCAATGCCGGAGAGGTCAGGCCGAAAAACGCCGGAATCGGTCTGCCCCCGAAGCTGGCGAATCCAAGGTTGTACCAGGCAATATCGGGCTTCACCTTGCGAATGGCTCGCAGCAGTGACACCGTATTGTCCAATCGGTTGAATCCCCAACAACGAACCACCGAGAATCCGTCCAACTCCTGGACAGGCCCCGCAACGTAGTCTCCCAGGATCGTGAGTTCCAGGCCGGGTTGCTGCCGCAGCTCATTCGCGATATGGAACCCGTACTCGTTCAGACCTTGACGGCTCGGCGGAAAAGTAGTGACCAGGGCAATTTTCATCATTGTGGGCTCGGCTTAAGAATGAATTCGCGGGAGAGCTTGCCTAGCAGTTGCAAATAATGCACGGCGACCATCGTGTTGGCTTTGCTTTTTCCGGTATGACGTTGACCGAAGTGGAAGGGGACTTCTCGTGCCGAGCGAATCCTCGCCCGCACCAGGATTTCCAGAAGCAGCTTGAACCCCTTCTTCTCGAACGACAACCCTGCGATCGCTTCTCTGCGAACGATGAAGAATCCCGACATGGGATCCTTTACGCGCGCGCCTTTGCGCTGCAGTGGGAGCGTAGCCCACGTGCTGGCTCGCGAGATCGCCACGCGCACTGGATTCCATCCGCGCACGCCGTCTTTTGCGGCGTAGCGACTGGCAATGGCAATGTCATTCCCTTTGGCAATGCCTTCCAATAATGCCGGCAGAAGCTCGGGCGGATGTTGCAGGTCGGCATCCATCACGCCAAGCAGATCAGCGTCCGTGTGCTCCCAACCATAGAGGACTGCCCCCGCGAGGCCGCGTTCGTTGTGACGCGACAGTAAGCGTACGCGCTCGTTAGATCGGTTCCATGCCCGTACGCGATCGGGAGTGCCATCGCTGCTTCCATCGTCAACAACAATCACCTCGTATCGCACACCCAACGGATCCAGAGCGGCTTCCACTCTTCCCAGGGCTTCTGCGATATTTCCGGCTTCATTCAGGGTAGGCAGCACCAGGGCCAACTTCCCGGACAACACACTGCTCATCGCGGACTCCTACAGACAAAGTTGCTACTGAGATGTCTGTGCAACAGTTACAAGTTGTGCAGCGAATCCGTTATGAGGCTAGGGACTATTACTGAGGCTAACTAACGACACGCAACGCTTTTAAATCGTCGTGTGCCATACCAGAGTGGCTCAATACTCGTTCAAGGATCTGTCGCTGTACTTTCTCGGGAGTTCCTGCAGGAATCACACTCAACTGCGAAACCATTTTCTGCAGGGCGAGATACGCGTCCCTGTATTCGTACATAAACGAGAGCGGATACTCCGGTTTCCTTTGGAAGGCTTCGTCGGGGGATGCGTCCAGAATGAAGGCGAACCGAGGTGCCGGGGCAAGTGCGATCAGAAAACGCTTAAACATTCGTGCTGCCCAGCTGTGAGACCGAATCTGGACGATCTGGTCGTAGCAGTAGCGATCACAGATGACGTAATCCGCGTGCTGAGCACGTACTTGCGCGATCACCCGTCGAAGGGCAAACGTGTCCAGCAGATAAAACGGGCTGCGAAGTAAGGTCAAATACCAGGTTCGCACATTCTTGTCACAGCGCAGAGACGTAGGTTCTTTTCGTTTCGATCTCTGGAAAGCGCGCAGGCTCAGTCCCGCGCGAAAATCGGGAAGCACGGCGACATCGTCCCAGAAGCACACTCGTGCCACTCTGAAACCTAAACTCTTCAGATTGCCCGTGAGCTTCTCGATCTGCGTTGTCTTGCCGGCCCCATCGATTCCAGAGAAAGTGATGATCTGTGCGGACCCAGTCTTCATAAGTCGGAATACAAAACGTGTTCACTCAGCGGATGCGGAGACAACCTAGGGAGCACCCGGTGGCTTGGACGGGCTGCCTTTGGAGAGTGCAAATGCAGATCCGACTGCCACGGCTGCGCCGACCACCAGTCCCGTTTTGATGAGCAACGAGCGGTGTTGTTTCTGCTTGGCGGGTGCGATCGCCGCGCCCACGGTGCGCGATGCGGGCGTTCCCTTTACCGCAGGCGCTTTTGCTGCAGCCGTCCCCGACGGCACGGTGTTCTGATTCTCTTGCTTCGAAGAAGACTCATTCGGGCTCTGTTGAGCCATGCCTTGTGGCACCGGAGCATCTGGCAATTCCTGAATGCTTGGCTCCGCGGCGCTCGCCCCGGAAGTTCTGCCAGGAGCAGCAGCCTGGCTGGAATCACTCTGTGGTGCGCTGCTCTCATTCGAACTCGAGCCGGTGTTCTGTGGAATGGGTTCTGCGAACAGCGTGATCGCAGCACATAGTATGAAAACCGCCGAACTCTTGAATCCTCGACGGATACATAGTTTGGCCAAGGTCTCGACCCTCCTTGCACGTTGCAAACGGATTAAGCTGCCACCTGTCCCGTACCAGTCGAATCTCCGATTGATGAAATAAACGCCGGCACCTGCTCGGCCTCGGTTTCGATCGTTTTGACTACAGAGGTGAGGCGCGTGACCTCCAAAATGATGAGCACCTCCGCGGAAGCTGAAACGATGGACACACTGCCGTCCGCATGCTCCACTCGTTCCGCACACTCGAGCAAGAGGTCGATGCCATCAGCTGTAAGCTCTGTTACCGCTGAGAGGTCAATCGTAACGTGCGGTTGATAAGTGTCTCCCACCAGCTTCTTGATCTGGTTCATGAAGTTCCGGGAATCAGCTCGTCCCGCTGTGGAAGGGAACTGCAACCGGTACATCGTCGTCGTGTACATCTCGGGCCCACTCTCCTGTCTTTTTACGGTCACGTTTCTGTTGTCTTGCATTACAAAGTCGTACGTCACTCCGGGGATAAGCCTCCCGGAGAAGAAATCGATTGCGCCAATCCGGCCGATAAACCAGCACGGCCGAGATCCACGGTCACTCCCCGATCAATGTGTTGCAAGCGTGTGCCATCTACAACTGCATGCCTCACATTTAGGCCAGGCGCGATATAGGTATAAGGAAGGATGCTGGACTGATCGATCGTCGTCCCAATATCGATCTCTGAACCCTCTTCAATCGAGCAATACTGCTTGATCACCACACCTGCTCGAAGACGCACGTTCCGGCCGATGAAACAAGGTGCCTGGATTTGCACCGAGGAGTGAACCTTCGCTGAAGGGTCAATCCAGATCCCGTCTTGTTGCTGAGAGCCCGCGGGTCGAATCCCACAGCTTCCATTCAGGGCATCCAGAACGAGCTGCCGGTACGAGCCAATGGAGGACAGGCGCGTGACATATCCACTGAAGTCATACCGCGCCGGCAATTTTGTAGCGTTGCTGCTACCTCCTCGATGCCGGAGCACCTCTCCACGGTCATACAAGCTGATTCCCAAAGGCCCCTCAGGATCAAATACGCGGGTCACCTGGTTTTGAGTTCGAGAGTGAAACTGCACAACATCCAGCAAATCTACTTCCGCATAAGAACCCAGCAGGATCAGGAGAATTCTTTCCACTCCCTCATTTGCCCACCCGCACATGGTCTGCAGCACGTTGGGAAGTTGGGCATCGGAACGCACGACCGACACCATGCCGGCGCCGAGATGCTGGACGCGATCCAACCATCGCTCCAGAACAGTTTTTCCGAGCACTGGCCAGGTGGAACTCCAGCTGCTTGGTGCGCCGCTCAATGCTTGTTCCGGATTCCCTCGAGTAACAACCAGTGCTCCAAGTTCCACGCGACCCATGCCCTCCCTAGGCTGCTGTCCCTGCTAATTCTTCGATCGAAGTCCCCAGGAGCAAGCTCGCCCGGGCATTCGCTGCGATTCTTTCGGCCATCTGCGTCGGCTTCACTTCCTCATTACCACCGTTGGCGGTCTCGTTGTTGGCCAGAACGGCCTTGCAGTATCTGTTTTCAGTTTTCGTCACTCTCCGCAAATGCCGTCCTAAGTGGCGTCGCGAAACCAGGCACTCGCGGATGCGTTGCTTCGCCTTGTGCAGTTGAGATTTTGAATTCCCAACCGAGCACGAAAGAAGCTTGGCGATTTCCCGGTGCCCGTACCCACCGATCTCATGCAGCTCGAAAATGGTGCGATAGCCGGAGGGGAGGGTGTCCAGCGCGCGCATCAGTGCAATTCGATCGAGGGAGTGTTTCAATCGTTCATCTTGCCGCCCGAACTCGCGCTTCGCCGAGTCCGGTTCTGTCTGATCGAGAGATGTTTTAGGAGTGGATTGACGACGAAAATGCATTAGTGCGGTGTTGACGGCGACGCGGTGAAGCCAAGTCGACAGTGCGGACTCGCCGCGAAATGTTCCTAGTTTTCGAAATGCCTGAATGAAAGCTTCCTGGGTGAGGTCATCGGCATCAGCCGTATTGTTGGTCATGCGAAGGCATACCGCGTACACACGCCCTTTGTGCACATGGAAGAGGGTGGCAAATGCATCCGCGTCTCCGTCCAGCGCTCGTTGTACCAGAGCGGTGTCGGATTCGCAGCTGGCGGCATCGTTGGTACGTGTTTTGCAATTCACAGCTTTCACGTCTCATTCTCCGTGAATTGAAAGTACGTCGTGCCGCAGTTGCATCAAATCCGGGTGCCTCCGTATTCCCGTCGATGGATTCATGTAACCGTTGCATGTGGTTGAGTCTTCCGTAGATATACAAGCAGAGGGCGCGCAACATACGTGGTTTGCCGGATGGCGAGAAAACGACCTCGGGCTAAGATCAGCTTGGTGAACCGCTAAAGACCTCTAACCTCCATCCAAGGGCTCCATCCGATTCGGGCGTGGGCCGCCGCTTTGAGCGAAACGGCCTGCGCCTCCCGCCTCCTCTCCCAATTTGGATCTGGTATTAAAACTTCTGAGTATTTAATTTGCCCACATTCCTTGTGACTTTCTCGGCCTCTGCCTAGAATCGGCCCATTCCCGTATACCGCCCGAGTCGTTCCCGTCAGGGAGTTTTTGACTCCAGTCAGAGGTCTGGTCCGAAATGAAGCGGTTTCCCCCAGTTTTGCTCCTTCTCTGTCCACTTGCTGTTGGCCAAGTCTCGGTTTCAGCTCCCGCTAATAATTCGGCGGTCGCTACAACCGTGCAGTACGTCGCTTCTGCGCGCAGCACCTGTGCAAAAGGTGTGGCTGCCATGGGGATCTACACGGCCCCAAACGTCCTTGCCTACGTGGTGAACGGCGCCTCGCTTAACACGTTGCTCACTCTCAATCCCGGTACGTATCAGACTGTTGTTCAGGAGTGGGACAACTGCGGTGGCTCGCAAACGGCAAACATCAACATCACCGTCGGAGGAAATGCTCCCGAGGTGCAGGTCGCTTCGCCGGCGAACAACGCAACCGTGGGAACGCAAGTTCACTACACCGCGACCGCCTCTACCAGCTGTTCCGCGGGTGTGGCAGCGATGGGCATCTATACCGCACCCGGAGTGCTGGCGTTTGTTTCCTTAGGGGCCCGTCTCGACCACATTCTGAGTCTCAATCCTGGCAGCTACAGCACGGTTGTGCAGGAGTGGGACAATTGCGGAGGTGCCGCAAAGACTCCGGTCACCATCAACGTCGCGACTACATCGGGAACTGCGAACTCGTCTGTACTCATCAGTGCGCCCGCGAACAATGCTCAAGTCAGTCCCACTGTCCAGTTCGTTGCGTCCGCTACTTCGGCCTGCAAAGCAGGAGTCGCGGCGATGGGCATCTACACCGCGCCCGGCGTTCTCGCTTACAAGGTGAATGGCAATCGCCTGAACACCACGTTGAATTTGCAGTCGGGCTCGTATCACGCCGTGGTGCAGGAGTGGGACAATTGCAATGGCAGTGCGACCGCTCCCGTGGCGTTCACGGTCGGAGCCGGCGGTGGATCCGGAAACACCTTCGCCAATCTGCAACAGCAATCCGGATGGACCGGCTATGCGCTTCTGCCTCCGCTCTACAACATCTGCTCAGGGTGCAAAGCTGGCGGCCCGGAAACTACCTGGTCCATGATTCAGGGCGTTTCTTCGCCGACGCTTAGCGGGAACTCGTCCCGCATGGACATCGGTGGCGGCACACTCTACTCAGACGTACTGTGGAACAATCACCTCATCGGAGATTTCTCCTCCCGCGGCCTGCCCGACACAAACCACACCATCATTCCCAACATTCACAACTTCACCTACGACGTGTACTTCTACGCGACCGACGTCGAGGCGTCGCAGGCCCTCGAATTCGACATCAATCAATTCGTCAACGGCCAATCCTTCATTTGGGGACACGAATGTCGCATCGCCGGCGGTCATGAGTGGGACATCTGGGACAATCCCGGACAGAAGTGGCATGCGACCGGAATCTCTTGCAATCCGGTGAACAATTCCTGGAATCACCTTGTGATCCAGGCGCAGCGCACTTCCGACAATCATCTTTTGTTCAAGTCCATCACCCTGAATGGCCAGACAGCCAATTTGAATTATTACGAGAGTCCGACTCCGACGAGTTGGTATGGGATCACCGTCAATTACCAGCAGGATGGGAACTATAAGCAGCAGCCCTACTCGATCTGGCTCGACCGCTTGAATTTCAGCTATTGGTAGTCTGAGCTACGCAGCAAGGCTTCCGGGGGCGAATCTTCGCCCCCTTTGTTTTTCGTCCTACATTTCCCTCAGGTCTTCGCCTTAGGAGCACCCCCATATTTAAGCCGTTTCCCTGATGACCCTCCGTGATCTTCTGTAGTTGCACACATATAAATAAGGTTAGGACCGTAGGACGATCTCCCTAAAGGAAAGACCCGATGAGGTACCTCCCGGTTCTTCTTGCGGTAGTAGTGTGCTTGTCGGCCTGCGGCGTGAACACCGCTAACCCCGCAGCTCCGAACCTTCCGATTGCGAGACCCAGCGCAGTGCAGGCCTATGACATGCTCTCCTGGATGACCATGAGTTCCAGCTTGAGCTCAGGGCACCACATGGCTGGGTCGGCCAATCCGCTCTATACCAAATTGGGATCCACCCGCTTCTTCTGGACCAAGGCTTCGTACGGCTATCCCTGGGATATTCAGCTCTACGACAAGAACTTCGTCTACCTCTGGGTCACCGAACTCGACTGGATGAATCCCAACACCTACAAGGTCTTCCACAGCCCCACACGCGGCAATTTCAATCTTCCGCTGGTTCCGCGATATGCGACCGCAGGCTATCCCGGCTCGAGTATCAAAATCAGCGACTCGAGTTACCAGATCCATTCGAGCTGTACCAGTTACGTCACGAAGAATCTTGGACACGTCATCAATGAAGTATGGGGCCCCTACAAGGAGTCTCTTGGTGGCCAGTTGCCCAGCAACCTTCAGACACTGGTGATCAGTTATCGCTACAGTTGCGACGCGAATTATGCCAACTGTGCCAACAAGGAAGAGTTCCACGTTGCCAAGCCGTATGGCCTGGTGAAGTGGCAACATCAAAGCCTGGGAGCGAATGGAACTTACAATCCTCCCGACAACGTCACAGTGTTCAACCAGATTGTTTCGGGGCAAACCAGCCCAGTAACGACCTGCTTCTAGTGATTTAGCGCGGGCGCCCTCCCCCAGGATGGTCCGCGCAACACAACCGTATTTGTCCGATTTTCATCCACTTTGGCAGCGGAGAGAGAACCGTGGCCCAAGTGGATTTTTGTTTGTCTTCAAAAGCCCGTGATGGTGCAGCTTCCTATGCTGGACGCTATGCACTTGCTTGCCTTGCGATCTTCGCTTCAATCCTCTGTGCAAGCGCGAGTCAGGTGTGGGCGCAGAACTCCACTTCCGCGGCTCAGGCACCTGCTGCAAAAGCACAAGTTCTTGCTCCCCAAACGCAGGTATCACCCTCCCAACCGAGTCCAGCTGCAGCGCAGCAGACGCAAGTTCCTCCCACGCCCGAGCCGATGTCGCCCCCGCCGCCCGATCCGAGCCGACAAAACCAGGCGGGTCCGCCGGCGACTCAAGGGACCGAACGTGCCCAACAACCCTCTCCCGATACCCAAACTGACGCCGGGCAATTTGTCTTCAGGAAGCAAGTCGAAGAGGTTGTTCTGCACGCGGTAGTGGTTGGTCCCCAGAACGATCTCGTCTCCAGCTTGCAGAAACAGGATTTCCAGGTATTCGAAGATGGCAAGCCTCAGCAGATTACGTCCTTCCACCAGGAGAAAGTACCAGTCGCGTTAGGCATACTGATCGATAACTCAGGGTCCATGCGTCCGAAGCGCGAAGCCGTGAACCAGGCCGCCATGAACCTGATTCGCTCCAGCGACCCGCAGGATCAAATCTTCGTGGTTAACTTCGGCGAAGAGTACTACCTCGATCAGGACTTCACCAACGACGCGACCAAGCTGCAGGCTGCCCTGGGACGGATCGAAACCCGCGGCAGCACCGCCCTCTATGACACGATTGTCGCTTCTGCCAATCACATGAAGCAGGGCGCTGACCTGCAAAAAAGGATTCTCCTTGTTGTGACTGACGGAGACGACAACGCCAGCCAGGAGTCTCTCGAAGAAGCCGTGCAGCAATTGCAGCAAAAAGACGCTCCCGTCGTGTACACGATCGGGTTGTTGAACCCTTCCCGCCCGGAAAGCTCAGCCCTTCGCTCCCTGCGCACGATCAGTCAAGAGACGGGAGGAGCCGCGTACTTTCCAGCCGACGTTCGCGAGGTGGACGCAATTACGCGCAGTATCGGATCCGCGATTCGCAGTCAATATGTGATCGGCTACAAGTCTTCCAGCACTACCACAGGACACGTGTACCACCGGATCACCGTAAACGCCCACGAATCCAGTGGTCTTTCCCTGCGCGTGCGCACTCGCACTGGGTATTTCAGCGACTCCGCTGGCGCCACAAAATAACTTTACAAAATGCCCCGGCCCGCATCTTGAGATGTGGGCCGGCACAAAACAAAAAACAATCGAGATAGCTAGCTTGCCCGTGGCATCGGCTTGTCGGTCTTCTGGAAATCAGCGCTGGCTTCGCCTGCCGAAGCTACATCCTGCGCGCCAGTCCGCTCCAGAATATCTTTCGCTTTTCGGGTCCAGTCGGAACTATCCGAATGGACGGATATCAGGATCCCTCCGTTCCGGATTCGTCCTTCGTACCGTTTGGCCTCATATTCGGGAATGCCCATTCCAATCAGAGCACCGGTAATCGCCCCGACCGCTCCACCCACACCCACTCCCGCCAGCGCGGCCATGATCGGTCCGGCCGCGATGAAGGGTCCCAGACCAGGAATGGCGAGCGCGCCGATTCCCGCCAGCCATCCTAGAGCGCCGCCGACTACCGCCCCGGTTCCGCCACCCGCGGTGGCTCCCTCCGGCGCTTTGGTTCCTTTTTCGTGAGCGAAGTCTTTGGTCCCTACATTCTCTGGAAATAGGACGGAGATGTCCGTGTTCCGGAACCCCGCCGCCTTCAATGCATCTACACCGCTTTCCACGTCCGGATACGCCGCATAAATGCCAAAAACTGCCGTGTTCTTACCTGCCATGTGTCTCCCTTTCAAATTTTCAAATTCGAAACTTGCGGTTTCCAAAACCTTAAAGCTAACCGCCACGACAAGCTATCGAGCCTATGCTGTAAGTGTGGGGACAGGGCGGACAAGACTTCGGCCGTCCCTGAAAATCGGGGCCTGCACATAGATCGGCACTAGCGCTGTACCTAGATCAGGGCGCGAAAAACTGTACCCGGTACAGAGAACACTGTAGAGCCGCCCGCAAACGTTTCGTGTTAGACCTATGGAGGCGTTTGCCGTTTTCCCCCGCCTTCCCATGATCGCGCATTCATGTTGCATAGCTTCGCAGCGAAGCCGTGGCTGGAGAGGGAATTTTTTGAAATCGTAAGGCGAGAAACATGAAGAGAAACGCGAATACTGTTGCAGTGCCTGATGTGTCCCTCGATCAAGCTCCTCGCAATGGTAGTCCTTCCAAGAAAGATGCTCCCAGTCTCGCGGTGATCCTGGCTGCTCTGCAAACCATGAAGAATGGCGATTTTTCTGTGCGCCTGCCCAGTGCCTGGACCGGCATGGAAGGCAAGATCGCCGATACATTCAACGAGATCGTATCCGCCAACGAGCATATGGCGCAGGAACTCAAGCGCCTGGGAAAAGCGGTTGGAAAAGAGGGAAGAACGCGCGAACGCACCCGCTTCCATGAATCACGCGGCGCATGGGGCGAGATTGAAGTTTCCGTAAATACGCTCGTGGAAGATCTGCTCCGCCCAACTGCGGAAGTGACTCGTGCGATCGCTGCCGTTGCCCAGGGGAATCTCACTCAAACCGTCCGACTTGATGTTGATGGCCGTCCCCTCGAGGGCGAGTTTCTTCGCTCCGCCAAAATCGTCAACACGATGATTCAGCAGCTCGGCATCTTTACCGCCGAGGTGACTCGCGTCGCCCGTGAAGTCGGTACCGACGGCAAACTCGGCGGCCAGGCGCAGGTGCCCGGTGTTGCCGGAACCTGGAAAGACCTCACGGATTCCGTTAACCTGATGGCCAACAATCTGACCGGCCAGGTGCGCAACATCGCTGAAGTCGCTACCGCCGTGGCCAGCGGCGATCTCTCCCGCAAAATCACCGTCGACGTGCGCGGCGAAATTCTCCAGCTCAAAGAAGCCATCAACACGATGGTCGACCAGCTCCGCTCCTTCGCTTCGGAAGTGACGCGCGTCGCCCGCGAAGTCGGCACCGATGGAAAACTCGGTGGCCAGGCCGTTGTGCCCGGAGTGGCCGGAACCTGGAAGGACTTGACGGACTCCGTCAACGCAATGGCAGGCAATCTGACCGCTCAGGTTCGAAATATCGCTGAGGTTACGACGGCTGTGGCCCGCGGCGATCTGTCCCGCAAAATCACCGTCGACGTGAAGGGAGAAATCCTCGAACTCAAGAACACCATCAACACGATGGTGGATCAGCTCAACGGGTTCGCGGGCGAAGTGACGCGTGTTGCTCGCGAAGTCGGAACCGAAGGCAAACTCGGCGGCCAGGCGCAGGTGCCCGGCGTCGCCGGTACCTGGAAGGACCTCACCGACAACGTCAACCTGATGGCCAGTAACCTGACCGGCCAAGTCCGAAATATTGCCGACGTCGCAACTGCCATCGCAGGCGGTGACCTCTCCAAGAAGATTACAGTCGATGTTCGTGGCGAAATCTTGCAATTGAAAGAAACGCTCAACACGATGGTGGACCAGCTGAACCGCTTCGCTGGCGAAGTAACGCGTGTAGCCCGCGAAGTCGGCAGCGAAGGCCGCCTCGGTGGTCAGGCGAACGTACCCGGTGTGGCCGGCACGTGGAAAGACCTTACGGACTCCGTGAACTCAATGGCCGGCAACCTGACCGGCCAGGTCCGCAACATCGCCGAAGTAACCACTGCTGTCGCGCGTGGTGATCTATCGCGCAAGATCACGGTCGATGTGAAAGGCGAGATTCTCGAGCTCAAGAACACGATCAACACGATGGTGGACCAGCTCAACGGATTCGCTGGCGAAGTGACGCGTGTTGCCCGCGAAGTCGGTACCGAGGGAAAACTCGGTGGCCAGGCGCAGGTGCCCGGAGTGGCCGGTACCTGGAAAGACCTCACCGACAACGTGAACCTCATGGCCAGCAACTTGACCGGCCAGGTGCGAAACATCGCCGAAGTGGCGACCGCTGTGGCCCGAGGCGATCTCTCCCGCAAGATCACGGTCGACGTAAAGGGAGAAATTCTCGAGCTCAAAGACACCATTAACACGATGGTGGATCAGCTCCGCTCGTTCGCCTCCGAAGTCACCCGTGTGGCCCGCGAAGTCGGCACCGATGGTCGTCTGGGCGGCCAGGCCCAAGTGCCCGGCGTTGGCGGCACATGGAAAGACCTCACCGACTCCGTCAATTCGATGGCCAGCAACCTGACCGCTCAGGTCCGAAACATTGCCGAAGTCACGACGGCAGTCGCTCGCGGCGATTTGTCTCGCAAGATTACAGTCGATGTGAAGGGCGAAATTCTTGAGCTCAAAAACACCATCAATACGATGGTCGATCAGCTCAATGCATTTGCCGGCGAAGTCACGCGCGTCGCCCGCGAAGTCGGTACGGAAGGAAAACTCGGTGGCCAGGCCCAGGTGCCCGGCGTCGGCGGCACTTGGAAAGACCTTACCGACTCCGTCAACTCCATGGCCGGAAACCTGACCGCTCAGGTCCGCAATATTGCCGAGGTGACCACGGCTGTGGCCCGCGGCGACTTGTCCCGCAAGATCACGGTTGATGTGAAGGGCGAAATTCTCGAACTCAAAAACACCATCAACACGATGGTGGATCAGCTGAACGCGTTCGCCGGCGAAGTCACGCGCGTCGCTCGCGAAGTCGGCACCGAAGGCAAGCTCGGAGGCCAGGCCGAGGTTCCCGGCGTGGCTGGAACCTGGAAAGACCTCACGGACAACGTCAACTTCATGGCCAGCAACCTGACGGGTCAGGTCCGAAATATCGCCGAAGTCGCGACGGCCATCGCGACCGGTGACCTTTCGAAGAAGATCACCGTCGACGTCCGCGGCGAAATTTTGCAGCTGAAAGAAACGCTCAACACCATGGTCGAGCAGTTGCGATCGTTTGCTGCCGAGGTCACTCGCGTGGCCCGCGAAGTCGGCACCGAGGGACGACTCGGCGGTCAGGCCAATGTGCCCGGAGTGGCGGGTACGTGGAAAGATCTTACCGACTCAGTCAACGCCATGGCCCGAAACCTGACGGCTCAGGTTCGCAACATCGCGGAAGTCACAACGGC
>Ga0187825_10000196_pt1 | contig 12745 bp, 12 predicted proteins | sample NC_wetland_sal_i_11_FD_132421 | JGI IMG/M metagenome (GOLD analysis project Ga0187825, IMG submission 132421) | Wetland sediment microbial communities from Neuse River Estuary, North Carolina, USA - SourceSoil_5 | ecosystem: Environmental > Aquatic > Freshwater > Wetlands > Sediment | place... | reverse complement strand
CCCGCCCTGGCGCCGGTATTCGTCATAAGCGTTTTCGAATACCCCCACCAGCGGGCTGGGCTTGAACTGCTCCGCCACCGCCGCCACATCCTGCAGGCGTGTGGCTTTTCGGAACGCCCGCACAAAGCGCCCACTCTGTGCCCGTGCCCGCTTCAGAGCGCTCCATTTGGCCAAAATGATCGCCCAGGAAAATAAGCTGAACCCCAGCAGGATGAGCAGAACGATCTTGGCTACCGGGCCGGTTTGCTGGATCAGGTTCCCGACCTCGCCACCCACAAAGGCTGCTACAAATTGAGCAATAAGCATCGCTGACGATCAGGCGCAAAGCGCCTGCCGGCCCCCCTTATATTCAACAGATTTCCCTTGGGTTACGTGAAGACATTATATCCCCAGAGATGCGGGAAAGCTCCCAAGCGTCTACCTTAGTTAGAGTTGCGAATCAAATCAGGTAACCGGGGAAAGGCCGTAGACGGCTTTAAAGCTTGTCCTGGGCAGGCGTCCTTGCGAGCGCTAGCGCCCGCCCAATGTCCGGCGGTCCCGGCCTCGGCCGGGGCTAGCGCCGCAGCAGCCCACCGCGCCGGTCGGCCAGCGCGAGCACCAGCAGAACAACCAGCAGCAGGCCCAGCAGTCCGCTGGGGTAATATCCCCAGCCCGCGCTGTAGGGCCAGGTGGGCAAGGCAAACACCAGCAGAAACAGCAGAATGATGAGCAACAGCATGCGATCTCTCCGGCGCATCTAGTGACCCTTCCTGTGGCCCTTGCGCTTGTGTTGTTTCATGACCGTGCGCGCGGCCACTTCCTTGGCGCGCTTGCCGTAGCGCCCGGAGCGCCGCGCGCTTTGCTTGATGTGTTCGTACTGGCGTTGTTCCTTGCTGCCGACGCCGCGCAGGTGCTTGCGAGCAGGCATGGTGAACCTCCGTTACGCCCTTCAGGGTAGGCGGCAACGGGCCAAGCGCTTAAACCTTACGGAGCAGGTTGCGTGGAGCTGTCAGACTCAAGCCTTGGCCCGTTGCACACACTCTGATGCAGTTCTAAGGTAAGCAGGTTTGCCGGAATCACCACCCCTTGTGGAGATGGCGTCATCCTGAGGCGCATCAGCGCCCAAGGATCTCGCGTGGACAACCGCAAACCTCGGTTTCAGGCCGGTCCTTCCACATGCTATCCTTCCCCCAACTTCCCACGACAGGCTGAACAACGTGCTGCGCGAACTGCGTCTGGAAAACTACGCGGTCATTGATAACGTGGTGGTGGAGTTCGCGCCCGGCCTGAACCTGCTGACCGGCGAAACCGGCGCCGGCAAGTCCATCCTGATTGACGCGCTGGCCCTGCTGCTGGGGGAGAAGGCCTCCAGCGACGTGATCCGCGCCGACGCCGGGCGCGCCGTGGTGGCGGCCGTATTTGAAGCCGAGGGCAAAGCCGGCAAGGCGCTGAGCCAGATATTGGAAGCCAACGGCCTGGACGAGGGTGAAGGCGAACTCATCCTGCGGCGGGAGATAGCGGCCGCGGGCAAGGGCAGAGTTTTCATCAATAACCAGCCCGCCACGGTGGCGGTGTTGCGGCAACTGGCGCCCCACCTGGCGGCCATTCACGCGCAAAGCGAGGCCCTGGTTTCCTTCGACGCGGCGGCGCGCCGGGAGCTGCTGGATGGCTTTGCCGGCGCCCCATTGGAGCCGGCTGAGGCCGCGTTTCACAAATGGAAGTCGATCCGCCAGCGTATCGCCGAACTGGAACGCGATGAGCAGGACCGGCTGCGCCTGCTCGACCTGTGGAGCTTCCAGCAGAAGGAGATCGAAACGGCGCGCCCGCAGCCCGGCGAAGACGAGCGCCTGGAAAGCGAAAAGCGCGTGCTCGCCAACGCGGAAAAAATCTATGCCGCCGCCGTGGGCGCCTACGATGTCCTCTATGAAAGCAATGCTTCGGCTTCCTCGGCCCTGCGCGCTGCCCAGCGCCAGATCGAGGAGTTGGCGCGCTTCGAACCCAGGTTCAAGGAACTGGTGGCCGCCCTGGACTCGGCCCGCATCACGGTGGAGGACGCCGGCGCTACCCTGCGCGACTATGCCGGCGGCGTGCAGGCCTCGCCCGAGCGCCTGGCGGAAGTGGAAGACCGCCTGGCCACACTCGACCGCCTCAAACGCAAATACGGCCCCACCCTGGGCGACGTCATTGCCTTCGCCGGGGAGCTCGCCCGCAAGCTTGCCGAGATGCAGAACAAGGACGAGGTCCTGGCAGAACTGCGCAAGGAGTTGGCCGCTGCCGGCCAGCAATACCTCGCCGCCGCCCGGGCCCTCTCCCGCAAGCGCCAGGAGGCAGCCCGCAAACTGGAGAAGCTGGTGGAACATGAAGCCAATGAGTTGGCCATGAAGGCGCGCTTCCGCATACAGGTCGCCGGCTCAGGCGAGGAGACTAGTTGGACGGCCGCCGGCTTCGACGAAGTCGCCTACCTCATTGCCACCAACCCCGGTGAGCCGGAGAAGCCCCTGGAGGAGATTGCTTCGGGAGGAGAGCTGTCCCGGGTCATGTTGGCATTAAAAGCGTGTGTGGAAGCTGGCCAGGGGCCTCCCAAGCACCGGAACGGGGTGGCTGGCCAGCGTACCCTGGTTTTTGACGAAATTGACACTGGCATAGGGGGCCGGGCAGCCGAGGCGGTGGGGCGTAAGTTAAAGCAGCTGGCCGGCAGCAGCCAGGTTTTGTGTGTCACTCACCTGCCGCAAATTGCTTGTTTCGCGGACCAACATTATCTCATCCAAAAGAGCATAGCGGGAGGGCGCACCCGGACCACCGTCCGGCGAATTCAGGGAAGTGAAAGGACGGACGAGGTAGCCCGCATGTTGAGCGGGGCCCGGCTGACCGAGGCTTCGCGGCGCAATGCAGAGCAGATGCTGCGCGCCCACGCCTGACGCCGTTCGCTGCAGGAATCAAGCCGAACAATGCTAATCCTCGGCTTTTCTGTGGCTTACGTTGACCCGGGGGCGGTTTGTAGGTTAGGTTTGATGCATAAACTGTGGGTAAGTACGCCTAAAATAGGGGTTGAATGACAGTTTTGGACGGTAACGGGAAGACCCTGCTGTTGTTGAAGCCTCGCGGCTTCTGTGCGGGAGTGGTACGGGCCATAGACATCGTGCGTATCGCACTGGAAACCTTTGGGCCTCCGATTTACGTGCGCAAAGAAATCGTGCACAACCGCTTTGTGGTGGAGGAGCTTTCCGCCAAAGGCGCCATCTTCGTGGATAGCGTGGAGGAGGTTCCCACCGGCGAGCGGGTTATTTACAGCGCTCACGGCGTCTCCCCCGAAGTGCGGGAAGCCAGCCATCTCAGGAGCTTGCGGGTAATTGACGCCACCTGCCCCCTGGTCACCAAGGTGCACGTGGAGGCGGTCCGTTTTGCCAGCCAGGGCTATACCCTGATTCTGATCGGCCACCGCGACCACGACGAGGTTATCGGTACGTTGGGCGAGGCTCCCATGGTTACCCAGGTGGTGGGTTCGCCCGACGAGGTGGATGACCTGGTAGTACCCGATCCCAACCGGGTGGCCTATCTGACCCAGACCACGCTCAGCCTGGACGAAACCAAGGACATTATCGAGGCCCTGCGCAAGCGTTTCCCCAATATCAAGGGCCCGGCGGCGCAGGATATCTGCTACGCCACCCAGAACCGCCAACAAGCGGTCAAACACGTAGCTGCTGAGGCCGACCTGCTTCTGGTGGTCGGCTCTGACAACAGCTCCAATTCCAACCGCCTGGTGGAAGTAGCGCGTAACCAGGGCACGGCCTCCCATCTTATTGAAAACTACAAGGCGATTCGCTCGGAGTGGCTCCGGGACGTAAAAACCATCGCCTTAACCGCGGGCGCTTCCGCTCCTGAGTGCCTGGTGGAGGAAGTGGTTAAGTACCTCGCCGGGCAGGGGTTCACCAACATGCGCGAGGTGGAGGTCATGCCCGAGGACGTGCGTTTTGGTCTGCCGCCGGAAATTGTGGAGGCCATTGCCAGCGCGCCCGCCGTGGCCTCGGAGTGATTGCATGGAAGATGTCTCTGGCAGTAGTTCCACCATCCCACACATGAGATTTGGCAAGATTGATGACCTGAAAAGCCGGGTCATGGTTGCGGTGGACGCGGCCCGCAAGTATCTCTTCTCCCAGCAATGTGAAGAAGGCTACTGGTGCGGCGAGTTGGAAGCCGACAGCACGCTGGAAAGCGACTACATTTTGCTCCACACGCTGCTCGGCACTGGTAAGCCCGAGCGCATGGCCAAGGCCGCCCGTTACATTTTGCAACACCAGAATGAGGATGGCGGCTGGGGCATCTACGCCGGTGGACCCTCCAACGTCAGCGCCAGCGTGAAGGCCTACTTCGGATTGAAGCTGGCGGGTTACAGCCCCGAGCATCCGGCGCTGGTGCGGGCCCGCAAGCGCATCAACGAATTGGGCGGCGTGACCGCCATCAACACCTTCACCAAGATTTACCTCTGCTTTCTGGGACAGTACGACTACAACGCGGTGCCGGCTATCCCACCGGAGATCGTGCTGTTTCCTAACTGGTTCTGGTTCAACATCTACGAGATTTCCTCCTGGTCGCGGGCCATCCTGATTCCGCTTTCCATCGCCTACGCCAAGAAGCCGTTCAAGAAGATTCCGGCGGAGATGGGCATTCAGGAGCTATTTCCCAATGGCACCATGCGGGGCGTGAATTTGCACCTGCGGTGGTCGCAAAAGCTGATCAGCTGGCGCAACTTCTTCCTGGCACTGGACACGCTGACCCACTGGCTGGAGCGAATTCACATCCGGCCGCTGCGCTCCATCGCCCTGCGTGCGGCCGAAGAGTGGATGCTGGAGCGCTTTGAGATGAGTGATGGCCTGGGCGCCATTTATCCCGGCATCATGAATTCCATCATCGCCCTGCGCTGCCTGGGCTACTCCGTGGATGATCCGCAATTTATCCGCGCCATGGATGAATTCGAGAAGCTGGGGATCGAAGAGGAAGAGACCTTCCGCATGCAACCCTGCATGTCGCCGGTTTGGGATACGGCCTATGCCCTCTTCGCCCTGGGCGAGAGCGGCGTGCCCCGCACCGAGCCGCGCATGGTGAGGGCGGCGGATTGGATCCTGCAGAAACAGGTGACGCACAAGGGCGACTGGGCCTTCAAGAACAAGAAAGGTCAGCCGGGCGGCTGGTATTTTGAGTTCAACAATGAGTTTTACCCCGACGTGGACGACACCGCCATGGTCAACCTGGGGTTGAGCCATGTGGAGCACCCTAACGGCCGCTACCAGTACGAGACGGTGCAGCGAGCCATCTCATGGGTGCTCTCCATGCAGTGCAAGAACGGCGGTTTCGCCTCTTTCGACAAAGACAACGACCGCATGGTCTTCCAGCACATTCCTTTTGCTGACCATAACGCCATGCTCGACCCTCCCACGGTGGACATTACCGGACGGGTACTGGAAATGCTTGCCGCTTACGGCTACACCAAAGAGGATGGGGCGGTGAAGAAGGCCATCCAGTTCATCAAAGACGAGCAGGAGGCGGATGGTTCCTGGTTTGGGCGCTGGGGCGTGAACTACATCTACGGCACCATGCAGGTGCTGCGCGGCCTGGAAGCCATGGAAGTGGACAATCATGAGCCCATGGTGCAACACGCGGCGGAGTGGCTGCGCTCCATTCAGAACCCTGACGGGGGCTGGGGTGAGACCTGTGGTTCTTACGATGATCCTCACATAAAAGGAATCGGGCCCAGCACGCCCTCGCAGACCGCCTGGGCCGTACTAGGGTTGCTGGCCGCGGGTGATACGCGCAGCGATTCCGTAGCCCGCGGCATCGCTTATCTCTTAAGGACGCAGAAAAAGGAAGGCTCCTGGGATGAACCCTACTACACCGGAACCGGGTTTCCCCGGGTGTTTTACCTGATGTACCACCTGTACCGGCAGTACTTCCCGCTGTTGGCCTTGACGACTTATTCCAAAGTACTGGCGGGAACACAGGAAGTGGGATGGGGAGCGCAAACGCTGCCCAGAGGGTGAAGGGAAGGCAGGTAGGCGTCGGTAGCTGGTAGTCCCATTGCAGTTCGCGGTATCCACCAGCTACTAACCACCAGCTACTGAAAGGAGACGAATGGCGGTACCAATTTCGCAGATGTGGACGGTGGCAACGTACGTCCTTAAGCAGAAAGCCAAGGGGCGCAAGCGCTACCCGCTCGTCCTCATGCTGGAACCGCTGTTCCGCTGCAACCTGGCTTGCGCCGGCTGCGGTAAAATCCAGTACCCCGGCCACGTGCTCAAGATGGAACTTACGCCCGAGGAGTGCTTCCGGGCGGTGGAGGAGTGCGGCGCGCCCATGGTTTCCATTCCCGGAGGCGAACCGCTCTTGCATCCGCAGATCGGCGAAATCGTTGCCGGACTGGTGGAGCGAAAGAAATATATTTATCTCTGCACCAACGCGCTCTTGCTCAAGCAGAAGATTGACCTGTTCCAGCCCAGCAAGTACCTGACATTCTCCGTGCACCTTGACGGTCAGCGCGAGCACCACGACTTTTCGGTGTGCCTGGAAGGCGGCTACGAAAAAGCGGTGGAAGGAATTCGGGAAGCGCTGCAGCGTGGCTTCCGTGTGACCACCAACACCACCTTGTTTGACGGCGCCGACCCCAGGAGTGTGCGCGCATTCTTCGACGAGATGATGGAGTTGGGCGTGGAGGGCATGATGCTCTCCCCCGGCTACTCTTATGACAAGGCGCCCGACCAGAATCACTTCCTGGGACGCGCCCGCACGCGCCGCTTGTTCCGCGCCATTCTGGCCAATCGCAAGGCCAACTGGCGCTTCAACCAGTCGCCATTGTTTCTGGAATTTCTGATGGGCAAGCGCGAATACCCCTGCACCGCCTGGGGCATGCCCACTTTCAATATCTTCGGCTGGCAGAAGCCCTGTTATCTGCTGCAGGACGGTTATGCCGACACCTTCCAGGAGCTGCTGGAAGCCACCGAGTGGGAGCGCTATGGCACCGAGTCCGGTAATCCGCGCTGCGCCAACTGCATGGTGCACAGCGGCTACGAAGCCTCCGCGGTAAACGATACCTTCAGCTCGCTGCGCGGTCTGTGGCAGACCATGAAGGCCACGTTCTCCCACGCCTACGAAGATGCCGGGGCTCTGAAGCTGCTGGAGGAGCCGGTGCGGCCGGTGCATACCTACAATCCGCTGGTGCAGATAGAAAGCAATTCGCAGCAGGAGATACGGGCGTGAGCGGCAGGGAAGCGGGACACCAGCCGGCCGGCGCGGCGGATACGCTCGAGGTGGTTCCCGGCAAACAACGGGAAAATCTGGAAGGCTGGGTGCCGGAACTGGCCGGCGCGGAAGAGTTGCGGGCGGCGCTGGAGCAGGCGTTCGACTACCGCGGCGATGTGCTGATCACGCGCAAGGACGGAAGCCAAGTCGAAGGCTACGTGTTCGACCGCCGCAGCGGCCGTACCCTGCAGGATTCTTTTGTCCGCCTCCTGCCCAAAGCCGGCGGGGGAAAGATTTCCGTCAGCTATGCCGACATCGCTGCCCTGGCCTTTAGCGGCCGCGACATGGCGGCGGGCAAGAGCTGGGAAAACTGGGTCCGGCAGTACTGGGAAAAGCGCATGGCGGGCGAGCACATTTCGCTACACCCGGAAGAGCTCGAATAGCGCCATTCACCTCTCCATGAAGGCGTTGGTCACAGGAGCTACGGGGTTTGTCGGCAGTCACGTAGCGCGTTTTCTGGCCGGCCAGGGGGCTGAGCTTCGCCTTCTAGTCCGCCCCACGAGTCTCACGGCCAATCTGGAAGGCATAGCGGCGGAGCGAGTCACGGGCGACTTGCGCGAACCGGAGTCGCTGCGCAAGGCCATGGCCGGCTGCGAGGCGGTGTTTCACGTGGCCGCCGACTACCGGCTGTGGACGCGCGAACCCCATGAGATGTACCGCTCCAATGTGGAAGGTACCCGGAACGTGATCCGGCTTGCGCGCGAAGCTGGCGTGCGCCGTGTTATTTACACCAGCAGCGTTGCCACCATGGGCTTTAGCTCCAACGGCCACCTGGCGGATGAAAACTCACCCGTCGGACTGGGGGACATGATCGGCCATTACAAGCGCTCCAAGTTTCAGGCCGAGCAGATAGCGCTGGAGGCAGGGCGCGGTGGCGCGGACGTGGTGGTGGTGAATCCGACCACCCCGGTGGGAGAGCAGGACATTAAACCCACCCCCACAGGACGGATCATCGTGGATTTTTTGAAACGTAAGTTTCCGGCTTACGTGGATACGGGTTTGAACCTGGTGGACGTGGGTGAGGTGGCGCGCGGACACGTTGCGGCCCTGGAAAAAGGTCGGCGCGGAGAGCGCTACATCCTGGGCGGGGAGAACCTGACCCTGAAGCAGATTTTGGATAAGCTGGCCGCCATCACCGGGCTGGCTTCGCCCAGAGTGAAGCTGCCCTACGCGGTGGCGCTGGCGACGGGCGTGGTGGACACGGCGGTTACCGGCCTGCTGTTGCGGCGCGAGCCGCGCGTTACCGTGGACGCGGTGCGCATGGGACGGAAGAAGATGTTCGTTTCCTCGGCCAAGGCGGAACGCGAACTGGGCTGGAAGCTCGTGCCCGTGGAGGACGCGCTGCGCCGGGCCGTGGATTGGTTTCGAAGCCACGGTTATGCAGCTACCTAGCTGCCTGGCTCTCCGGCGGTTGAGCTAGTCAGCCAGACAGCTAGATAGCTAGCCAGCTGGTTTTATGCCCAAGGTAGCCATTATTGCCGCGTTGGAGCGTGAAGTTGCCGGCGCCATTAAGAACTGGCGGGCCAGTAAGCGCGAATATGGCGGGTCGCGCTACAAGGTTTATGAAAATCAGCGCGCGGTTTTGGTTTGCGCCGGCATCGGAGCGGAGGCGGCGCGGCGGGCTTGCGAAGCCGTCATCCGGATGTATCAACCTTCCCTGATTATCTCCGTCGGCTTGGCGGGAGGCTTGGATGCCAGTGCCCGGGTGGGGAATCTGGTGATTCCCAACCGGATCATAGATGCGAGCGACGGCAGCGTGCTGGAAATGGCGGAAGGCCAGGGCACGCTGGTGAGTTGGAACTCAGTGGCCAACGTGGAGCAGAAGGCAAAGCTGGCCAAAGCTTATGGCGCGAGCGCGGTGGACATGGAGGCGGCAGCGGTAGCGCGCGGTGCGGTGGCGCGCAAACTCGGCTTTATGGCGGTGAAGGCCATCTCCGATGCATATGACTTTGAATTTCCGGGCCTGGAGCGGTTCATCGCCCCGGATGGCCGTTTTCGGTCGGGGGCGCTGGTGACGTTTGCCGCCATTCGGCCCTGGCTCTGGAGGAAGCTTCTGTACCTGAAGCGCAACAGCGAGCGTGCCGCCGACGCATTGTGCGCCTGGCTGGAATGGTACAACCAGCCAGCTTCCAACGTCGGAGTAGGCGAGGCGGAACTTCATCCCATGGGAACGGGACGACACTGATGGCGGTAGCGGGCCAATTTACGGTGAAGCAGGGGCGGGAAGCGATTCCCGCCACCATGCGCGCGGCTGTCTACCACGGCAGGGAAGACGTGCGGCTGGAGACCGTGCCCGTGCCCGAAATCGGGGCCGGAGATCTGCTCATCCGGGTGCACACCTGCGGCATCTGCGGCACGGATTTGAAGAAGATTGCCACCGGCTCCCATTCCGCGCCCCGCATTTTCGGCCATGAAACCGCGGGCGTGGTGGCGGCCGCGGGCACGGGCGTCACCGGATTCGAGATCGGCGACCGCGTAATGGCGTTTCACCATATTCCCTGTGGGGAGTGCTACTACTGCCGTCACAAGGTGTTTGCCCAGTGTCCGGTGTACAAAAAAGTGGGCTGCACGGCGGGCTATGAGCCCAGCGGCGGCGGATTTTCCGAATATGTCCGGGTCATGGATTGGATTGTGGAGCGCGGAGTCGTGCGTATCCCCAGCGAGGTCTCGTTTGAGCAGGCCTGTTTTGTTGAGCCAGTGAACACGTGCCAAAAAGGGATTGAAACACTGCGCCTGCAAGCGGGTGAAACGGTGGTAGTTATCGGACAAGGGGCCATCGGCATCATTCTGGGCTCATTGGCCAAGCGGGCAGGGGCAAGGGTAATAACTACCGATTTGTTTCCCCAGAGGCTTAGAATATCTAAGATATTCGGCCTACAGGAAACGGTAAACGCTTCGCAGACCGATCTGGTTTCGCGAGTGCGGGAACTCACCGAGGGGCGTGGGGCCGACGCAGTCATCCTGGCAGTAGGGGGCAACAAGCTGATTCGGTCCGCCATGGACGCCTGTCGTCCGGGCGGGCGGGTGCTCTTGTTTGCGCAGACGGTGCATGGCGAGACGGTGATTGACCCAGCCGCGGTCTGCGTGGACGAAAAAACATTGCTGGGTTCGTATAGCGCTTCTGTGGATCTGCAGGAGGAATCGGTGCGTTTTGTTTTCAGCCGGGAAATGAACCTGGAAGGGCTGATCAGCCACCGCTTCTCCCTGGAGCAGAGCCTGGAAGCCCTCAATTTAGCTGCTCATCCCCAAGCGGATTCGCTGAAGATCGTCATTCAGCCGGGCAGCGCATGGGAAGGACACTGAGAGTGAACGGTAAGATGACAGCGGCGGTCCTCTACGGTAAAGAGGACGTCAAGATTGAGCAGGTACCCATTCCCCGGGTTGGGGAAGGCGAGGTGCTGATCAAGGTGCAGGTGGCGCTCACCTGTGGCACCGATCTGAAGGTCTATCAGCGCGGTTACCACGCGCGCATGATCGTTCCGCCGGCGCTGTTTGGCCACGAATTGGCGGGTGTAATTGAGCAAGTGGGGCCGGGCGTGAAGTGGTTTCGCAAAGGCATGCGGGTGGTGGCGCTGAACTCCGCGCCCTGCCAGGCCTGTTTCTATTGCTCCAAGCACCAGGAGAACCTGTGCGAGGACCTGCTGTTCAACAATGGGGCCTACGCCGAGTACATCCGCATTCCGCGGCGCATTGTCGAATCCAACATGCTGGCCATGCCGGCGGGGGTGAGCTTCGAAGAAGCCGCCATGACCGAACCGCTGGCCTGCGTGCTGCGCGGCCTGCATGAAACCAAGCCTGAAATCGGCGACACGGTTACGGTAATCGGGGGCGGGCCCATCGGCATGATGTTTGTGCAGGTGGCGCGCCTGACCGGCTGCAATGTGATATCGGTGGTCAAGCGCGATTCACAGGTGCAGGCGGCCAAGCGCATGGGCGCCAACGACGTGGTGCAGATCACCAAGGTGGCGGATGCGGTGGAGGCGGTACGCGTGCTCACGCGCGAGAAGCGCGGGTCAGACATTGTGGTGGAGGCAGTGGGCCGGCCTCAGGCCTGGGAATGGGCGGTGGAGATGGTGCGCAAAGGCGGCACCGTGAACTTCTTCGGCGGCTGCGCCAGCGGCACCAAGGTGCCGTTGGACACCAACCGACTGCACTACTCCGAGATTACGCTGAAGGCCACTTTTCATCACACACCGGAGACGGTGCGGCGAGCCTTCGCCCTGATCGCGGAACGCAAAATCCGAGGCAACGATTACATCACCGGGGAGGCGCCGCTTTCGCGTTTGCAGCAGGTGCTGCACCACATGCTGAACCGCAACGGCGACATCAAGACCGCCATCATCCCCGGGCACTAGGGCGCAATTGACGACTGGGGACCGCAGCTTTATGCCATCCATAGCCAGCCACGGCTCCCAGTCTGTCGCCGCCAGCGACGCTTCCGGCTGGCGGGCGCTGCCGCCGGAATACGCCATCCCCCCGGTGGCGCCGTCGCTGCGGGAAGCGCTGGCATACTGCGAGCGTCTGGCGCGCCGCCACTACGAGAATTTTTCCGTCGCCACCTGGTTCCTGCCCAAGCGCCTGCGGCCGCACTTCTACAGCATTTACGCGTACTGCCGAATTTCCGACGACCTGGGCGACGAGGTGGGCAGGGCGCAAGACGCTCTGCAATTGCTGGATGAGTGGGAAGCTGAGCTCAATGCCACTTACCTCACCCTGGTGGAAGCGGCGGCGCCCGATATCCAAAAAAATGTGGAGGAGCTGCATGCGGAACCAGGGCCGCGTAACCCGCTCGCCCCGCGCCATCCCGTGTTCATAGCCTTGCGGGAAACCATTCGCGCCTGCGATATTCCCCGCCAGCCGTTTGCCGACCTGCTCACGGCTTTCCGCCAGGACCAGCGCGTCAGCCGCTACGAAACTTTTGAGGATGTGCTGGGCTACTGCCATTACTCGGCCAACCCGGTAGGCCGCCTGGTTCTGTATGCCTGCGGATATCGCGACAGCGAGCGGCAACAGCTTTCCGATTACACCTGCACCGCGCTGCAACTGGCTAATTTCTGGCAGGATGTGGCCGTGGATTACAGCAAGGGGCGCATCTACCTGCCGCTGGAAGACCTGCGCCGCTTCGGCGTGAGCGAGACTGACATCGCGGAGCGGCGCGCCACGCCGCAGTTTCTGGAGCTTATGCGCTTCCAGGTGGGGCGCGCGCGCGAATGGTTCCACAAAGGCTTGCCGCTGGCCCAGAAAGTAGATTCGGAACTGGCGATTGACATTGAGCTGTTCAGCCGGGGCGGCCTCGCGATTCTGGATGCCATCGAGCGCCAGGGTTACGATGTGTTGCGCCGGCGGCCGGTGATCTCCAAAGGGCGCAAGCTGGCGCTGGTGGGCCGCGCCGGATTGCGGAAACTGCTATGAGCGCCAGCGACCAGGCCGTGCCCGCGGCGGCGACCGAATCCCAGCTGAACACCGCCTACAGCGT
>Ga0187825_10000195_pt1 | contig 12760 bp, 15 predicted proteins | sample NC_wetland_sal_i_11_FD_132421 | JGI IMG/M metagenome (GOLD analysis project Ga0187825, IMG submission 132421) | Wetland sediment microbial communities from Neuse River Estuary, North Carolina, USA - SourceSoil_5 | ecosystem: Environmental > Aquatic > Freshwater > Wetlands > Sediment | place... | reverse complement strand
CGTCGTGGCGATTCCATCGTCGCCGTACCCGCTCGCCGCCATCGATTTCTACAGCGTGCTCGAGACCTCCGACCTGCCGAGTGGCGTGATCAACATCGTCACCGGCGACGGCGATGCCCTGTGCAACGTCCTCGCCGAGCATTTGGACGTCGATGCGGTGTGGTACGCAGCGGGCAGGGCGGGGGCCAAAGCCGTCGAGGCGGCGTCGGCGGGAAACATGAAGCGCACCTGGATTCCCGGCGCCCGCGACTGGCTCGACCCGCGCGTGGGCGAAGGACGGGAGTTCCTGCGCCACGCGACGCAGGTCAAGAACATCTGGATTCCCTACGGCGAGTGAGCATCAGCTTCGTCGAACACCGCGTCAATTACTCCGAAACCGACCAGATGGGCTTCGTGTACCACGCGAACTATCTCGTCTGGCTGGACATGGCCCGCACGGAACACCTTCGGCAGACCGGGGTGACCTACAAGGACATGGAGGAGCGCGGCGTCTTTCTGGCGGTGACGGAGGCCCGCATCCGCTACCGCAAGGCCGCCCGCTACGACGACGTCGTGCGCATCCGCTGTTGGGTTCGCGACCTGGCCTCGCGCCGGGTCGTATTCGGCTACACCGTCGAGCGTGCCGGAACCGCCGAGCTCCTCGCCACCGCGGAAACCGCCTTGATCGCCCTGGACCGCCAGCGCGCGCTCGCCCGCGTGCCGGCCGACATCACGGAACGCCTGCATGCGATCCCGGACCCGGTTCGCCTGTAGTCTCGCCGCCACGCTGACGTGGTGCGCCGCGCTCGCGGCGCAGGCGCCGGTGCAGGTCGACGAGGCGGTCGTGGGCACGATCGCCCATCTCCTCGCCCTGTCGGACGGACGCCAGTACGACGGCGGCGTGCTGTCGCAGGCGCTGCATGCCGGCAACCTGAACGTGCGGGTGCAGGCGGCGCTGGCGGCGGGTCGCATCGGCGATCCGGACGCGGTTGATCTGCTGATCCCCGCGCTCAGCGACTCCGCCGTGCCCGTTCAGGCGAGCGCCGCGTTCGCCCTCGGTCTGTTGAAGAGCGTCCGCGCCGTCGATCCGCTGCTCACGCTGGTGCGCAGCGTGCCGCCCGCCGCACAGGGACCGCGGGAGATGGAGGCCGTCACGGCGCTGGCGAAGATCGGGGGACCGGAAGGCGCCGCGGCGATCCGCACGATTCTGGAGAGCGCGCCGCTGGGACAGACCGCCGTTCCTGCGGCGGTGAGCACCGCGCTGCTCGAAGCCTGGCGCCTCGGCGCGCGCGCGCCGATCCCGCAGCTCGTCGGCTTCGCCGACAACGCCGACGCGACGGTGCGCGCCCACGCGCTCTATTCGCTGGGACGGCTGCACAGCGCGTCGGCCGGCGCCCTGCTGCTGCGGGGACTGAACGACCAGTCGGACGACGTCCGCGCGATTGCGGCGCGCAGCCTCACCGCGACACTCGCCGATTCGAGCGGCCTCGTCCGCAGCGCCGTCGCGGCGCGGTTGCGACCCCTCGTCTCCGACGACAATACCGGCGTGCGCATCAACGCGCTGCGCGCGCTCAGCTCGTTCCGCCGTGATTCGACCCTCGCTCCCGGGGTCGTGAGTGCCCTCACCGATCAGACGGTCGGGGTCGTAGTCCAGGCGGAGACGACGCTGGGCGCGCTCGGCGGGTCGGCAGCGATCGAGGCGCTGCGCCGCCAGCTCGCGAGCGCGGTCTTCGGCGTGCGGCGCCAGGCGATCCTCGGGCTCGCCGAAGCCGACAGCGATGCCGGCAACAGCGCCGCGGCGAGCGTCGCGGCCAGCGCCGAATGGCGCTGGCGCAGCGTCGCGACCGAGGCGTACGCGATCACGAAGAATCGGTCCCGGCTCGAAGCATTGCTCGCCGATCCCGACGGACGCGTCGTCGCGGCGGCGCTGGGCGGCCTGGTGCGCATCGTCCCCGACAACGACAGCGCACTGGCCGGCCGCGCGCGGACGCTGCTCACCCACGCCGATCCCGCGGTGCGCAGCGTGGCGGCCGACGCACTGGCCCGCAGCCCCTCGGTCGACGACATCGACCGCCTCATCGCCGCCTACCGCCGCGCCGAGAACGACCCGTTCGACGACGCCCGCCTCTCGGCGGTGTCGGCGCTGGCGGCGATCGCCGACGGCGGGGCGGCGCCGCGCGTGCGCGTCGTCCAGGCGTTCGTGAGCGGAATCCCGCGACCCGACGATTACCTCGTGCGGCGTCTCGCCGCCGCGCGGCTCTCCGAGGCGGCGGATGCCTGGGGGACGGGCGCCGGCCCCCTCACGACCGGAAAAACCGACGCCGACTACCGCGACATCGTCCGGCGCTATCTCTTGCCGTCGGCGATGGGACAGCCCGACCCGCTGGTCACGATCGAGACCGACCGCGGCACCCTCACGATCGAGCTGCTCCCGGTGCAGGCGCCGCTGACCGTCGCGGCGTTCCTCGCCCTCGTCGACCGGCGCTACTTCGACGGCCAGACATGGCATCGCGTTGTGCCCAACTTCGTCGTGCAGGCGGGCGATCCGCGCGGCGACGGGTGGGGCGGGCCGGGGACGTTGTTGCGCGACGAGATCAACCCGCTGCACTACACCACGGGCTCAGTGGGGATGGCACTGTCTGGTCCCGACACCGGCGGCAGCCAGTTCTTCATTACCTATTCGAATCAGCCGCACCTCGACGGGACGTATACGATCTTCGGCCGGCTGAGCGGGGACGCGCGCGTGCTGCAGTCGCTCGCCCAGGGCGATCGCATCCGGAGCATTCACCGGTGAGCCGTCGCGCCGTGCGACTCGGGCTGCTGCTCGCGGTGGCGTGCGCGGCGCCGGCCACGCTCGCGGGGCAGTTCGGGTATTTCGGGCAGAACAAGATTCAGTATCAGAGCTTCGCCTGGCGGGTCCTCCCCGGCGAGCACGTCGACCTCTACTTCTATCCCGAGGAAGAGGAGCTGGCGCGGGTCGCGCTCGGCTACGCGGAGGAGAGTTACGGCGTGCTGGAGCGGCGCTTCAGCCACTCGGTGCAGCATCGCATTCCGCTGATCATCTACGCGTCGCATACCGATTTCGAGCAGACGAACGTCCTTCCCTACGCGCCGCCGGAGGAGCTGCTCGGCGTCACCGATTTCCTGAAGCGGCGCGTGACGCTGCCGTTCACCGGCAATTATGCCGACTTCCGCCACACGCTGCGCCACGAGCTGGTGCACGTCTTTCAGCTGTCGCTCGCCACCGAGGCGTACCTGCGCTACCCGCGCACCACGCACGCGGCGCTGCCGTTGTGGTGGACCGAGGGGCTGGCCGAGTATTTCTCGGCAGGGGAGGATTCGCGCGACGAGATGATCCTGCGCGAGCTGACGGTGTCGGGTCGCCTGCCGGCGCTGCCGCAGCTCGCCTATGCCGGCGGCGGCATCATCTATCCGATCGGCGGCAGTATTCTGCGCTATCTGGGAACGACCTACGGCGACTGGCGCATCGCCGCGCTGTATCACGACATCTGGAAGTACCAGTCGTTCGACGACGCGCTGCGCGAGCTGTACGGGCGCTCGCTCGCCCAGCTGTCGGAGGAGTGGCAATACTGGATGCGGCGCCGCTACTACAGCGACGTGGCGGCGAGCAAGCCGCTCGCGCTCACGGCCACCCTGATCACGCGCCTCGCGATCAAGCCGACGGCGTATCGCCTCCCGGGCGACACCACGACGCGCGTGCTGTACTTCTCGCCGGCTGACGGCTACGCCAGCATCTACAGCAAGAACCTCGAGGGGCACGACACGCACATCGTGGTGCACGGCGAGCGCACGCCGGAGTTCGAGTCGTTCCACTATTTCGAGTCGCGCATCGGCGTGAATCCGGCCGGGATCGCGGTGTTCGGCAGCCGGTTCGAATCGCGCGACGCGCTGATGTTCTGGAATCTCAAGGAAGCCAAGCTCGTCGGCCGCTATCAATTCCCGGGCCTCGTGTCGATCCTGTCACCCACCTGGGCTCCCGACGGCAAGAGCGTCGTGTTCAGCGGCCTCGCGGTGTCGGGATACTCCGATCTCTACCGGCTCTGGCTCCCCGAGGGGCGGCTCGAGCGGCTGACGTCGGATCGCTACCAGGACATCGACCCTTCGGTGAGCCCCGATGGGCGGACGGTCGTGTTCGCCTCCGACCGGACGCCGTTCGGCGCGCAGGGAGCGAAGAATCTCTTTCTGCTCGATGTCGCGTCCGGGTCGGTGCGCTATCTGACCTACGGCAGCTGGCAGGACGAAACCCCGCGCTGGGCGCCGTCGGGACGCATCTGGTTCACGAGCGATCGCGACGGCTCGCTCCAGATCTATTCGGTCGATGCGAACGGCACCGGGCGGCGCGAGACGCAGGCGTTGGGAGGGGCCTTCGATCCGCAGTTCGTAGACACCACGGCGGGGTTCGTATTCGGCGGCTTCGCCGACCTCTCGTTCAACCTGTACCACGCGACCGAGCGGCCCGACACCGGACCGGCGGTCGTGGCGCTCGATAGCGCGCCACTGCCGCCGACATGGCAGTGGCCCGAGCTGACGGAGCCCGCCGTGGCGCAGGCGGTGCCGACGCCCTACAAGCAGCATTACGGGCTCGACTTCGCCGCGGGCGAGGCGGCCGTGGCGCCGGGGCTCGGCTCGGAGCAGGGGGCGGTGCTGCTGTTCAGCGATCTGCTGAACGACCACCAGCTCGTCGGAACAGTGTCGTCGTTCGCGTATTCGGGGAGCGGCTTCGGCAACCTGCTCGACAACATCTCGGGCTCGCTCTTCTATCTGAATCAGACGCACCGCACGAACTGGGGCTTCGGTGCCTACCGGCTGCGCGGGCTGTTCTACGAGAACGACTTCACCAGCCTGTTCCAGGAAACGTCCTACGGCGTGCTGGGGCAGCTGCGGTATCCACTCTCCCGCTTCCGGCGCCTCGAGGCGGAGTTCCGGCTGGAGCACTCCGACCGCTTCGACTTCGCGTCGAGCGTGGCGAGCGAGCCGCGCCGCGTCGCCTGGCTGGCGGCCAACTACCTCACCTACGTGAAGGACAACAGTCTCTGGTTGCCGACGGGACCGATCGACGGCGAGCGCTATACCGCGACGGCCGGGCTGGTGAACGATGTGAACCACGGGCGCTTCGACTCCTATGTCCTGTCGGGCGACTACCGGCATTACTACCGCACGACGCGCCGCAGCGCGTTTGCCGTGCGCGCGCTCGGCTACTGGACGGGGGGCGAGCGGCCGCGGCTGATCAACATCGGCGGCTCGTGGGGGCTGCGCGGCTACCCGTATTTCGGATACGTCTCGGGGACGCGCGCCTGGCTGTTGTCGGGGGAGTGGCGCTTCCCGATCACCGATTACGTGTCGCTCGGCTTCCCGTTCGGTGCGGCGCAGCTCCCGGGGATCCAGGGCGCGTTGTTCACCGACCTCGGCAAGGCGTGGACGCCGGCGACGACGGAGCGCGGCACCCTGGGGAGCTGGGGGCTCGGGCTGCGGCTGCCGCTCGCCGACGTGCTGGTGCTGCGGCTCGATCTGGGGTGGCGCTACCACCGGGGCGACATCACGACGTACGGGTTGCCGTCGCGCGACCGAACCCCGCGGTTCGTCGATTTCTTCTTCGGATTCAACTATTGACGCGCCGTCGGTTGCTTGACCGCCCCGGCGCCCGTTCCTACATTGCCGCGTGTGTCGCCCTGACCGCCTGTCGTGGCCATTTCGCGCCGCTCGTGCCCGAGCCGCTGGCGCCGGTTGCTCCCGACAGCATCGCGGCCTGGACGGCACCGAATGGTCCCTCGCGACGCGTAGCGCTGCGGTTCAAGTGGACCTACCGCGACGATCAACGCAGCGGGGGTGGGCGTGGAACGTTACGCTTCGCACCGCCCGATTCGATGCGCATCGACTGGGCGTCGGCGCTGAACATCAAGAGCGGCGCAGCGGTGGTGATCGGCGATTCGCTACGCTGGGCGGACCCGAAGGAGGATTACCCGTCCTCGATCTCCCAGGCCATCCAGCTCGTCTGGACCGCACTGGGGATTGTCCGGCCCCCGGACTCGGGCGTCGCGACTTTCGGCATGCGCGACTCGACGGGCGCCGTGTGGCGCTACATTCGGGATCGCGATACGGTGGCGTTCCGGCTCACCGGTGCGCCGCGGACGTTGCAGGGAGAGTGGCGGCGCGGCAGCAAGGTGATGGCGCGCAGCCGCACACAACTCGCAGCCGGGGGACTGCCGCAGGGCACGCGCGTGGACGTGCCGGAGAGGTCGGCCCGGTTTGAGATTACGTTCGTGGCGGTGGATTCGACGGCGCAGTTCGTCCCGGCGCTGTGGCGCAGCCGTCGCTAGCCTGCTGGCGCTGTCGCTCGCCGGGTGCCTCTACGGCTTTGCCGGTGGCGGGTTGCCGAACATCAAGACCGTGGCGATCCTGCCGTTCGACAACGAGACGCCGGAGCCCGCCCTGACGACCGAAGTGGCCACCGCGGTACACCAGGCTATCGAAAGCCGGCTGGGGCTGCGCCCCTCCGGTGAGCAGTCCGCGGACGCCGTCGTGCGCGGCCGTATCACGCGCTACGACGCCGACCTGCCGCTCGCCGTCCAGACCGGCACCGGCCAGGCCAACGTCACCCGCCGCCAGGTGCAGATCACCGTCGATATCGCCATAGTCGACCAGCGCGACGGCAAGACCCTGTGGCAGAATCAGAGCCTCACCGTGCTCGGCGACTACCAGCCGCCCTCCGAGGCCGAAGGGCGCAAGGTCGCGCTCGACAAGCTCGTCACCGAGATCGTGAACGGGGCGCAGTCGCAATGGTGAGCCTGCGGCGCAACCGGCGCGGCGCGAGCACGATGGGGTGTCTGCTCTCGCTGCTCGTGCTTGTCGCCGTGCTGTACTACGGTGTCAACATCGGCGAGGTGTATTTCCGCTACTACCGCTTGCTCGATGAGATGCAAGGGCAGGCGCGGGTCGCGTCGGCGCTCGACAACGGCACGATCCAGCGGCGTATCGCGGCCGCGATTCAGGAGATCGGCCTTCCCGACGACGCGTCCAGTAATCTCCAGATTACGCGCTCGGCCACCCCACGCGAAATCACCATCGAGACCGACTATGCGGAGACGGTGAACCTGCCGCTCTTCGTGCACACCTTCCACCTGCATCCCAAGGCCACCGAGCCGCTCTGAACACTGCGGGCAAGATCCGGACGAGAGGCGCCGCCGCCTCGTGGCGCGCGGGGCAGGCGGCTCCGGTCGTGTTCACGAACGGCGTCTTCGACGTGCTGCACGTCGGGCACATCGCGCTGCTGGAAGCGGCGCGCGCCGAAGGCGAGGCGCTGATCGTCGGCGTGAACGACGACGCGTCGGCGCGGCGGCTGGGGAAAGGCGCCGACCGGCCGCACGTTCCCGCGGCCGAGCGCGCCCGGCTCCTCGCGGCGCTCCATGCCGTCGATTGTGTGGTCGTGTTCCCCGAGGAGACGCCGCTCGAGCTGATCCGGGCCCTGCACCCCGACGTACTCGTGAAGGGCGCCGACTACTCGCCGGTGCAGATCGTGGGCGCGGCGGAGGTCGAAGGATGGGGCGGCCGCGTCGTCCGCGTGCCGCTGCTTCCTGGGCGCTCCACGACGGATCTGGTGAACCGGATCCGGAGCTCGCCTCCAGCCGACCGTCGCTAGCCGACCCGCCGCCGGCCCGCATGCCGCTCCTCATCGCCACCCGCAATCCCGGCAAAGCCCGTGAGATCCGCGACCTCTTCGCCGGCCTCCCGATCGCGATCGTCTTCCCCGCAGAAGTGGAGCTCAAGCGCCTTCCCGAGGAGGAGGATCTCGAGCAGGCCGACAGCTACCTCGGCAATGCCGTGGCGAAGGCGCGGTACTTCGCCGGACGCAGCGGCCTCGCGACGATCGCCGATGATTCGGGGATTGAGGTCGATGCCCTCGACGGCGCTCCAGGGGTCCATTCGGCGCGGTTCGCGATGCTCCAGGGAGCGGTGGCGCCGGGACAGGATGCGGACGCGGCCAACAACGCCCTGCTGCTCGCGCGACTCGAGGGGGTCCCGGACGCGGAGCGCACGGCGCGGTATCGGTGCGTCGTGGCACACCTCGACAGCGCCACCGCGCCGCCCGAAGTCGTCGAGGCGGCGTGCGAGGGGCGGATTCTGACGGCCCCTGCCGGGACGGGCGGGTTCGGCTATGATCCGTTGTTCTTCTCGACGGAGCTCTCCCGAGGATTCGGCGAGGTCCCGGCGGCGATGAAACACCGCGTGAGCCATCGCGGGCGGGCGTTCCGGGCATTGATCGAGGTCCTGTTGCGGAGGCAACTCCAGGTGAAGCGATGAGACGAGCCTGTTGGGTGGCGTTGGCCTCGTGCCTTGCCTGCGGCAACTGGTGGACGCCGCCGCAGCCGGAGATCGTTTTTTCCGGAAGCTTTCAGCTGGCGCGGGAGAGCGACTGGAGCGGCGGTCAGGCCTGCCAATACGTCGCCGCGATGGATCAAACCGTCTGCAGCTGGGGTCGCCTGGCGATCACCGTGGACAGCATCGCGAGCTCGGTGCTCGGGAGCGACGTGCACCAGGGCGACCAGCTGGGGCCGATCGTGCAGCGGGACTCGGCCCTGTTCGCCGTGCGGTTCGGTGTGGGGAACGTGTGTACCGTCTTCATCGCGGGCAACACGGTGAAACCCAATGGCCCGGGTGTGCTGGCGGCGGATTCACTGCAATTCGACGGTCTGAACCTGCTGGGGGACTCGGTGCGCTGGGTGTACGCGCCGGTACAGCTGCAGCGGCCGAAGAGCTGCACGTGATCCCAGCGGTACGGAAGGAGCGCGGGCGATGCTCGTCCTGCTGATCATCGGGGGGACGATCTGCTGCGTCACGTATTTTGCCACCCGGCACCCGAAGGACGGCGGTGGGAGTGGCGAGGCGGCGGCGCTGCAGCAGGAAGTGGAAGGGTTGCACGAGCAGCTCCACGGAGTGCGCCAGGAGTTGTCGGAGCTCGCCGAGCGGCTCGATTTCGCCGAGCGGATGCTGGCGAAGCAGCGCGAGGGGGAGCGGCTCGGTCCCCCGAAGGGGTGAGGTCGCTATCTTGGCGGGAGTGTGACGGGGCGTGGCGCAGTCCGGTAGCGCGTCTGGTTTGGGACCAGAAGGTCCCGGGTTCGAATCCCGGCGCCCCGATTGAGGCTCCAGCCACAAACAGGCCGGCGCAGTGCGAGCGCCGGCCTGTCATGTTGCAGCAGCTGACTCTTACTTCGACTTCGTTGAATCCTTCGGAGCGCTGGACGACGCGTGTCCGGCGCGCCGGATCTCGCTGGTCGCCTCGTCCTGGGCCGTATTCGCGTCCTTCGCGCTCAGGCCGAGACTCTGCAGCGTCCTCCCGGTGCTCTTGCCCGACTTCCAGCCGTCGAGAATCGCCTGGGTCGTGATGCTGGGGTTCTTCGAGCCGAGGTTCTGGGCGAGGACGTTGGCCTCGATGAACTGCCCGCGCGTGAGCTTCCGATTCGCGGCGACCGCGCTCTTATAGGAGGTCTCGAGCGCTGACGGAGTGGTATTCAGCTTGGACGCGATCCCACGAAAACTCGTGACCTTCCGGGATGTCCGGTACGACGACGTCGACGTGTGCTTCACTGCCGTGACGTGCGGCGTCGCGGTGGAGTGCGACGTCGTTGCAGCTTGCGCCCTGGCTGTCCCGTAGCTGAACACCGCGAGACCCGTGACCAGGGTCGTCGCACGAACGATGCGAAAGATGTACGTCATGCTGCTCCTCCATCCGATGTGACGGGAATGCACCCTCTCGGTAGTGTGACTTCGACAGATGACGACCGGTCACGATCGAGAGGGGGATGGCGAGTTAACGAACGAGCGTCAGACCACGGAGCGTCCAGGCGGTGAGTCGGCGCATCGGGGCTTATGAACTCGCACCTTCCGTGCCATCCATCAAGCTCATGAGCAACTTGCTCGAGTAGAACGCGGCCCGGCCGCGCAGTCCTTCCAGCTCCTGTTCCTGCTTTTCCGACATGAGGTCGAGCGCCCGTGCCACCTGCAAGTGATAGCCGACTTCCGAGAGGGCGCCGAGGGTGCGGTCAATACATGCGACAGACAACCGGGGGTTGGTCATCGCAGAGCCGCGCACGATTCGGCTCGTGGCCACCAGCACCGCGCTCCACAGCTGGGCGGCGAGCTCGGGATCGCGCTCCTCAATAGCCTTGAGCACGCAGTGGGTGTTCAGGGTCAGCTCGTGACAAATGCGGAACGCGTCGAGTTGCTCGTAGGCTTTCACAGCACTACGATACTCGGCCGCTCGAAGCGTCCGTCATCGAATTCACGCTGCTCGTATCAGATTCACGCGGGACCAATGCTCGATGGACCAGGAGTCGCCTTCCATGCGCTGGATTGCCGCTCGTACCATCAACGCTCCGCCCGATCGCATATTTCGCACGGTCGCGGACCCCGAGGAATTTCACCGTGCCATTCCCGATGGGGTGAAGGTCGAATACCTCACGGCACAGCACTCGGGGGTGGGGACGAAGTTCCGCGCCACCCGCATGAATCGCGGCAAACCGACGCCGTTCGATCAGGAGGTGATCGAATACGTGCCGGACAAACACATCCGCATGGACAACGCGACGCACGGAACCCTGTGGATCGGGATGTTCGACATCGCGGCGCAGGGTGGGCAGTCGGTGCTGACGCTCACGATGGACTCGAAGACCGATCGCTGGCTGCCGCGCATCATGACGCGGCTCATTGCTCCCATGGTGCAAAAAGCGCTGGAGAAGGACATGGACGCGGTGAAAGCCTACTGCGAGCGGTGAGTGCCTTCGATGGCCCCGCCGGCGCGAATCTTCCGCACGCTGACGGTCCGCATTCCCTCGATGGGATGTTCCACCGCGTAGGCTAACGCCGTGATCATCTGCTGCAGCGTGACGAGACCGAGCCGCCGGGCGCCATGGCGGGTCTGCGGGATCAGGGCCGCGACCCAGTAGAGCGGCAGCAAGACGACCGGCCAGCGATGGCCCGGACCGAGCACGTACCAGGGTCGCAGCACGGTGGCGTTGAGGCCCGACACCGCGATCATCTTTTCGGCTTCCTGCCGCGTCTTCCAGTAGGCCTTCATGATGGGCGCCGGATGCGCGACCGAGACATACACGAAGTGCCGTACCGCCGCGGCGCTCGCCGCGGCCACGGCGGCCCGCGCCGCGGCGAGGTCGATGGTGCGGAACTGCTCGGCCTTGGCGGGGCTCGGGTGTGACACGCCGACGAGGTGGACGAACGTGTCGGCGGGAGCGATGTGGTGAGCGTACGTCGATTCGTCGAGGGCATCACCGATGATCGGCGTGACGTCCGCGGGCAGTTTCGCTGCCGACCAGCGGCGCACCAGCGCGGTGACGTGGTGCCCACGACGCACCAGCTCGGCGGCGAGGCGGATCCCCAGATAACCGGTGCCGCCGGTGAGAAAGACGTGCCGAGGATGTGTCATGAGGGGCCAGAATAGCTTCTCCGGCCCCTATTCACTACAATACCACCCGGCGGCTCGGCGTGGCGTCTACTCGACGGCTCGGCGTCGCGTCGTCTGGATCCCGGTCAACTCACCGGCGCCCGTAGCTCAGTTGGATAGAGCATCGGCCTTCTAAGCCGAGGGTCGGAGGTTCGAATCCTCCCGGGCGCATCGAAGTGCACAAACTGGAGGAAACTCTGCGGCGTGCCTACGTAAGGCTCGCAATCCCGTGGAGCGGCGTCGCGGTCGCGAGTGCCGTGGCAGTCACGCAAGTCAGAGGCCAGTCCTCTGCAGTCCAGCGCCTGCCATCGGGGGATAGCATCGCCGTCATCATGGCTGGGCCGGCAGTCGTCCCGGATCGCGCACCCGGCCTGCTGGTCCGTTTCTATCCATACGCCTCCCTATCCGACACAACCCATATGCGCGACCTGGCCGTCGCTCTCTGGCAGCAGCTGGTCCCGCGCCTGGACAGCGAGGGAATCAGTTGGCTGGTGCTTCAGGCAACCGATCAGACCCCAGGACCACATCTTGGCGTATTCCCTGTGCACAACTATGGCTTCGTCTTCGAGCGAGGCGCTGACAGCGTGTGGCGCCAGGCGACCACGACTGATTCCACGCGGGCTCTGCCGAATCTCGCGGGGAGATGGCGTATCAGCGGGCTGCAGTCGACAGCGTTGATATACATGAGCCTCACTCAGCAGGGGAGCCATGTACGGGGCGAGATCGTGAGACACCGGGATTGTTTTGGCAAAGACGTGAAAGTGGTGATTGAGTTGGAGGGTACCATAGAGGCGCACGCGGTCGACCTGTGGTCGACGACCGGTCACATCGAAGGGGAGCTCGTCAACCCGTGTAGGAATGCGGAGTTCGTGAGACGGCTGGAGTTCCATGGCCAGATAGACGGCGACGGCACGAAGATCACGGGGCCAGTCGATCTGGCTGGCGCGCGCATCGACACGTGGACCCTGTCTCGGTAGATCGCACTCACCCCGCATCCGCCGACCGGTCCGACCGCCACCGTCCCCCCATCCGCCGCTCCCGCTGATCGTCGGGCAGCAGCTCCGTCGCCGCCGCGGCCCCGCCATTCTGACTCGCTGCCTGCTGGCTGAGCCACAATCCCGGGATCGGCACGGTGATCGTGATTTCGGCGGGCGAGCGGATCGCGGGCAGTCCCGCGAACCGGTCCCGCATCGCCGCCGGCAGCGCGTTCGGCGTACGCAACGGGCAGGCGATGTAGTTCCCCACGATTCCCACCACCCGGTTCTCGATCATGTCGGCGAGCGAGCGGCCGTCCTTGTCCACCACCTT
>Ga0187825_10000194_pt1 | contig 12798 bp, 8 predicted proteins | sample NC_wetland_sal_i_11_FD_132421 | JGI IMG/M metagenome (GOLD analysis project Ga0187825, IMG submission 132421) | Wetland sediment microbial communities from Neuse River Estuary, North Carolina, USA - SourceSoil_5 | ecosystem: Environmental > Aquatic > Freshwater > Wetlands > Sediment | place... | reverse complement strand
CGAATAATCCGACTACGATGTTTCTCCGGGCATGCGACCGGCTTTCGGGGGATGTCCTGTGGGACATTGTGGACTACTGCTTCAGCGTGAACAGGGGCAGCGATTCCTGCGAGGTCGCGGTCGGGATTTCGGGGGATTGGCAGGACAGGTTGTCCCAGTTGGAACTGCGCAAGCTGGCAGAGGCATGGCTTTTGCATCGTTTGGAGCACGGGTATGACCCGATCGGACACCACCTGACGTGCCGAAGAGTGACACAGATACCGTTCAGCGTGGTGAACTACTGGCTCACCCATCGGTCTCTGCCGCACTGACGTGCTCTGTCGCAAGCGGAACTTCCTGCGGCGAAGGGCTGATTTACCGATGAAGGCGGGTGCCTTCAGTCTTGTAAACCACACCCATGCCCCCGAGCTTCTCGATAATGCAGTAGTGCGAGATGGTCTGCGCAATCACTTAGGAGTGGGTAGCCATTGGCGGGAATGGTAGGCCCAGTGGAGGAAAAGATCAACGTGGAAAGCGGCGCATCCTAGGGCTGTTCGTAAACAGCATCAGATCTGACTTCCAGACAGTCGCCGCTCACGACGAGCGCTTGCTAGAATTCATGGGTTATGGGTGGCCATCTAGTGAATGCTCCACGGCTCGTGTGTGTTCTCATCCTGATTGGGGGCGTAGCTATACCAGCCCAAGCAGGTGCACAAGCAAACAGCACGCCGAATGCAGCGCCCTCAGCAGAGACCCCGATCGAGTCCAAGCTGACCGTGTCCTCGAATCAGGCGTGGACTGACGCGCAGATTGACGTTCACCCGGGGGACGTTGTGCAAGTCAGAGCGGCGGCTAAGGGCGGCTGTAGCCCTGATGGTGACAGCAAGGCACCCAAGAAGTCTCTTCGCGTGTCTACTGCTCTTCCCGGCGCCTTAATTGCCAAGATTAATGACGGAAATCCATTTCCAATCGGGTCTAGCCAGAACCTGAACATTGATCAGCAGGGTCGCTTGTTTCTCGGTATGAACGCTAGCGGAGTGCCACCATGTAACGGAGACATAGCGGTTGAACTGCAAATCACGCCCGCACCTGTGTCGGCGCAAGTCAAATCCAAGCTGGGAGCAGCGGCGCAAACATGGCTTCGGGGACAGTTAGGGATCGGTAATCCCCAGGTGAGTTCATCTCCCGGAATTGCTGGATCCGCCCCAACAACGGCGGTTTCTACGCCCTTACCTCAACCTACCCTCAAGGTGTCCAACACTGCCCTTGACCCAACATTGGCAAAAGACCTGGATAGTGTTCCGCGACGTGTAAGCGACGAGTTCAAGAACTTGGGCGACATGGTGAATTTCGTAGTCGTTGGCACTCAGAAGAAACTGCAAACGGCGCTCAGCGCCGCCCATTGGCAGCTCGCCGATCAGTCCACACAGGTCGCGGTGGTGAGCGCAATCGTAGAGACCTACGAAAATAAAGACTATCTGCGAATGCCGATGAGCACGCTGTACCTGTTCAATCGACCACAGGATTTTGGCTACGAGCAGGCGGAGGCCTACTCCGTTGTTGCCAGCCGTCACCACTGCCGTATCTGGAAGGCGCCATTCACCTGGAACGGGCGAACAGTGTGGATCGGAGCCGGCACGCACGACATAGGGTTTGAGAAGGACCAGCGGAACGGCAAAATGACCCACAAGATTGATCCGGCCGTGGATGGAGAACGGGATCACATTGGGGAAAATCTGCAACAGACCGGCGAGGTCCAGAGCGTGAGCTACTACCTCCCGCCGCAGCCGATCAGGGAAGCGAAAAACGCCACCGGAGGTTCCTATCATTCTGATGGCCGCCTGTTAGTGATGTTCTTGAAGTAGCAGGCTTGCGATTTCCAAGCGGAGGACACCGAGCTTGGCGGCTTCGTTGCACTGAAAGTCATGCCGAAGGCGTAGCATCGGCAAACACGGGCCATTGCCCAAACAGGAGCATGAGCAAAGGAAATCCCTCCGTAACGAGCGGCTTTTCGGCAATTGAACCGTCGGATGGAATCACCGAATTAACGAGGGGCATTGCTGTGAAATCCCCCTGGCACGAGATTGCCGACGGACAGAAGTTGCAAAGCGGGATAAAGGTTGTTCACGCGCATTGTACGACATGGCTCAGTTCCGCCTCTGTCCTCCATCGCGCGCAAACACAATTGACCCTGGGCTGAGGAGAGTTGAGAGCACATCCGGCCACTACCAGGAGCAGAACTGAAGACGAAGTAATAATCTTGCCCGGCTATGACCTTCGGGGAAGTCGCTGTCCAATCGCCAAAATATCCTAATTGATAGCCGATGCTGTGCCTGCCGGGGAGAACCTCCTGCTGGATGTAGTGTTTGCCTTCTACCTTCGTTCTTACGCCATCCACGCTTACGGAATAGGAGCCATCTATGGCAATCAGATAGAGTTTGGCCGTCTCCTGGGCGGGCATCAAGGTGCTGGCGAGGAGAATAAGCACGCCTAGATGTTTCATAGCTTTGTCTCCCCTGACCGAGGGTCAACATCGAGCAAGCTTGCACAGAGCGACTTGTGCCTACCGTTATGCTAGTTCTGCACCCGGTCCTCTAATAGGGCAAGGCTCACGCGGGTGCGTGACAGGGGTGCCATTTTGGGCGATGCAGGCTGAAACAAAGAACTTGTTGGCTTTGTGTCGCACTTGTTGACAATTCTTCTGGCGGTTGTGCCGGTGGATCTCTGCCGGCTTACTGGGGCCTTTCGACCGACACCTCGAGGAGAGCGGGGCATGTATTCTCCCTACGCAACGGCTGCAGCCGCTCCAGCGGTCGGGGGCGCGGTTGAGCTGCCGCTCGTTGACTGACCCGTCGCTGATCCGACATCTCTTCTCTTGTCATTCCTGCTTCTTGTGTGTTGCGCAGTGGCTGGAGGTTGCCTCATCGCACAGGACGGGAGCGGTCATGGGCTTCTTCGCGCGACAAATACCGGCCGCGGTGCTTAGGAAGGGCTGCCGGGAGGGCGCGCCGTATAGCACGCTGATACTGATCCTTTTCGCGCATGCACTGTTTCATTATGTCTCTTAACAAACGAGAGACGCTTGCGGCGGGCCGCTTCGAGACGTGCCCAGCGAGCGACATTTTCCTCCAGAGTAACCGTGATATTGCGCAGCCGAGATCTCATGACATCGCAGGTTGTTTTACCAAGACTTGCTAGAAGGGGCGGCATTCGAAACCCACTCTCTCGCCATTTCCGCGGTGAGGTTCTCAACGGAGTTCAGGATTTCGGCCGCTTCTATTTATCTGCTATCGTCCCGCGCAGCACGACCATGGAGGCTGCGGGCAATTCGAATCTGTTATTCGTTCCGGCGGCAACATTCGTCTGCAGCGCCGGTCCGTCGGGAGCGGCTGTTTTCCTGAGCGGGTTCCATTTGTATTGGCTGGGCCCGAATGTGAAGGCAGTAACCGCACCGCTATAGGAAGCGTTTTTCCCTGTGTCCGCGTTGTGAAAGTTGACGGTGACCTTGTGGGGATTTTCCTGATCTTTGTTAACCACCAGAAGCGCCCACTTTCCATCCGGCCGTTGCACGGCATAGGCAGTTACCAGTGTGTGGCCGGCGCTGTCGTGGATGTCGCTCTGAGCAGGATAAATCTTGTGTAGGTCCGCGCCGGATTTCAGCCATTCGGTGTTGATGAGTTGGCTGGAGAAAAACTGCGACAGCGGCTGCACGATGCGGTGTTTGTCATCCACGGAAAACATTCCGAACGTCGCGTCCGAGCGATTGCAGCCGGGGTGCACGCCCAGCGGGATGTAATGGAAGTAGTACAGCCCGTCGCCGCCTGCAGTCAAGAATGCACCCACATAGTCGGCCAGCCAGAGCGCACCGAAGATATCGACGGACGCTTCGGACGCCGATGACGAAATGTTTCCTTCGGTAATGAACAGAGGAACATTGTGCGGCACGCCATCCTCGCGCCACACCTGCATGATGTGCGACACCAGTTCCGGTTCATCATATAGACTTCCCCACTGGTATCGGCAGGGATCATAGGGGTAGTGTTCAAAGGAGAAGAAGGCCAGGTCGGAAAGGCGGCCGTGCGCCTTTAGATAATCAATAAATCTGCCCGTCCACGAGGTTCGCCCCTCGCCATCGGCCCAAACTTCAATATCTTTGTTCTGGCCGGTGAAAATCGGACCGCCGAGCTTGAGCGAAGAGTCCACCTTATGGATGGCGGCGGCAAACTGAACGTACAGCGCCGCGTAGTCTTCGGGCAGCATGTAATGGCCGTCGGGTTCTTCCCCCATCTCGACGTAGGAAATCGGGTAATGGCGGTTCTCGAGATAGCGGATTTCAGCGGCGGCATCTTCCGGCGTGCTGTAGATCAGGGCGATGGGGATCATGGCGGGCCACCCACGGGTATAGCCGCTGGTAAAGAACAAATCGAAGCCCACCTGCGCGCGTCCGCTGTGGTCTATGTCGGACGGCTCATGCCATGGATCTACGGAGGAGCAATACGTGGGCGTTTGATCCTGGTCCGCAGTGTGGCGCAGCAGGTCATGGAAGCTGCCGTTTGCCGCGAGCGTCCCCATATAGATTTCACGAATCGCATACCCCACACAGTTCCTGCGATCGCTGTCTCCATGACTGTCGCAGGTATTTGAGGATTCGGTCATCCAGATGCGTACCCATCGAACCGGAATTGGCGAGGAGGCAAGTTTAAGGGTGGACGTGCCGCCGGTGCCGCTGGTAATCACACCAAATGGGAAGTCCTGCCATACCCCGTTATTGGGAAACCTGATCGGATCATCACCCGTAAAAAACTGAACCGCATAGCGGCGCGCGTAAGGGTTGGCCCAGGCGATACGGATAGCGTCCACCAGCTGGGGACTGGACAGATCAAAAAAAATCCACTGCGGGTTCTTAGCATCATCATCGCCCGTGAAGGCCTTGCTGAGGTAGGGATTGCTCTTCCAGTAAGTGGTCGGGTCACCGTCCGTCAGCCGGGAGTAGCCCACGGTTTCGGTGCCATCGTCGCGTGTAACTCCGCGATGGGGCAGGGGGTAGCCGTAGCTGTAACGAATCATCTCCGTCGAATTCGGATCGCCCACAAAATACCCCTTGCCACTGGGATCGCTCCAGGCACCCTTCGGGTTCCAGTGCCAGGCCTCAGTGTAGAGCTCGGTGTTCTGGCGATAGGTAACCGGTCCCCAACCGGCCTCGAGCACGCGGTCAATCACGGGTTTGACGAAAGTGTCGTCAATCGCGCGCTGCGAGATGCGATCAATACCCGCGCCCAAAGTCTGGTTGGGAGCAAAAACCTTGCGCACGTGGCTGGGGGTGATGTCCACCTGAATCGTCTGCGCTCCCACACAGGCGAGCAGGAAAAACGGAACAAGAATAACGCAGCTGGTTCTCATGATAGGTCTGCCTCTATGGCTGAGGCTGTCGCAGAGGTTCCGCTCTGTCGATTACCCATTGCGGAAACACAGGCGCACCCTGAGGCGGCTTGCCCTGGCTGATCGCCCAGTGATCGATCCATCCTGTACCTTCTCCCACGTAGGTGTCGGGCAGGCCATAAGCGGGATCCGTAAGAGCATCCTGCAGGGTAATGAAGTGATAGCCGCGTTTGCGCAGCAAACTTATAAGTTCGCCTACATGGTCGGCTTCGAGTTGATTGCCGTGGAGTAACAGCACCTGTTTCGGTTCGTACCCGGCGGTTCTCAACGAGAGTTGCTCGGCATAGGCAAACACCGCATCACTATAGGAAAGATAGCTATTAACCAGTTTTTGCTGCAGCGCCACATCGCCGCGCCGTTTGGCGTCGGCATAAACCGGCGCATACATCCAATCCCAGGCGTCCAGCGTTACGGGCGCGATGGTGTATCCCCGTTCGCTCAGGAAGGCCTCGCCCCCGCGGCGGGTTTGCAGGTCCTGGCCCATATCGAGATAGGGATGCCGCAGGTATCTGAGTTTCATGTGGTGCTGGGCCAACAGAAGCTTGAGCACCGGCTCGCCCTGGATCACGTCATCTTCCCACGCCTTTAAGCCGACGCGGTTGAGGGAGGCGTGGCTGTAGGTGTGGTTTCCAAGTTCGAATCCATTATCAAGCCACATCTGGAGGGCTTTGATCCGCTGGTCTACTTGCCCTAGCTTGTACAGCTTGCTTTCGTTAACAAATCCCACCGCCGGCACCTTTTCATCGCGCAGAGTGGTGACAATCTTAGAGGTCATCGCCGTGATCTCCGCTGCTGACATTCTGTCTGCCGCGGCGGCGGGCAGGTCGTCAAAGGTGATGGCAACCTGGCGATCAGGTGCGGTTGCGGCCCGGGCATTGAGCGCGCCCGCGGCGACGAAGGCGACCGCCAATAATGTTGCGATGAGCTTCATTTCGACGTGTTCTCCGGAATGTCGTGGCCCATTGCGCGAGCAGGATTCAGCGGCCGTACATGGCCCCTCAGAACCGTCAGCGAGGCGGGGGGAAGGTTATAAAGAGCGTTATCCGCGGCGGTAAATGATGTAGTAACCGGCGGGCTATCAGGATCCGCGTATCCCTTCTTGCGATCGGCATGCCACTGGTATTGGGCCTTTCCAAAGGTCAACATCGTAACCGGGCCTGCAAACGCGCTGTCCTGGTTGGCCGCCTGGTCGTGGAACACGATCCGAACCTGCTGAGGATGGTCATAATCTTTGTTGATCAACATCAGCGACCATTGTCCGTCTGGACGTTGCAGAGGATATGCCGTGACTAGAGTGTGGTGCTCGGCGTCCTGAATGTCGCTCGCTGCGGTAAACAGGCGATGATCCTTATCGATTGGCTCTGCCCATTGCTGGGTAATGAGCTGCGCGGCGAAAAATTGCGAGGTGCGCTCCCTTATTTGGTAGTGTCTGTCCACCATGAACATGTGGTAGGTGCCCCAACTGTTCGCACAAGCGGGATGGGGCGGCGAATAGGGCAGGTCATGATAATAATGGGTGGACTGCCCGCCGGCGGTAAGAAACCCCCCGAAGGAATCGGCCAGCCACAGCGCTCCAAATATATCCACCGCGGCTTCGCCACCGTGGTCGTTAGTTTCCGTGTCCAACATTGGAACGCCCGCCGGCAAGCCATCTTGACGCCACACCTGCATGATGTGTTCAATCAGTTGCGGCTCTTCATACAGATTCTTCCAGGGAGTTTCGCAGCCGTCATAGGGATAGTGCTCGAATGACATGAAGGCCAGATCCTGCAGACGCCCATGCGCCTTGAGGTAGTCGAGGAAGCGTCCGAACCAGGAGGTGCGGCCCTGGCTGTCGGGCCAGACTTTTATGTCTTCCGTGACTCCTTCAAAGACCGGGCCGCCCAGCTTGAAATTCGGGTCTACCCGATGCAACGCGGCGGCAAACTGCAAATACAGCGCGGCATAGTCTTCCGGCAGCATGTATTGGCCGTCCGGCTCTTCGCCCATCTCGATGTAGGAAACCGGATATTTGCGGGCTTTGATGTAGCTCATCTGCGCCGCGGCGTCTTCGGGAGTGCTGTAGAGCATGGCGACCGGGATGATGGCCGGCAACCCGCGAGTAATTCCACTCCGGAAGAACAAGTCGTATCCGGGCTGATCGCCGGATTCCATGCGGTCTGGCGCGACGTATAAGTCGGATGGCTCATGCCAGGGGTCGACTGAAGAACATAACGTCAAGGTCTGGTGCTGGTCCGGAGAATGCTGCAGTAAATCCTTAAATTGCCCCTGGCCGTCCGTGGTTCCGAGATAGAGCTCGCGGATGGCGTATCCGACGCAGTTGCGCCGGTCGGAGGAGCCATGACTGTCACACGTGTTGGACGAGGCTGTCATCAGCACGCGCACGAACTGCGTTCTGACCCCGTTGGAATCTAAGCGAATGGTCGGGGTGCCGCCCTGGCCGTTTGTTATCTTCCCTGCTGCGAACGGATGCCACGCACCCTTAACCTGCTCATCCATCGCGTCACCGCTACCTGTCCAATACTGAACCTGGTAGGCACGGGCAAAAGGCTCAGCCCACGCGATGCGAACCGTGTTTACCTCTTGCTCATGGCCGAGGTTAATCACTACCCATTGCGGGTGCAGCGAATCGTCTTCCCCGGTGAAGGCTTTGGAGAGGTAGGGATTGCTCTTCCAATATGATTGCAAATCGCCATCATCCAGCCGCGAGTAGCCATCGAACTCAGTTCCGTTGTTGCGGGTGAAGCCGCGGTGTGGAAGCTGGTAACCGTAGGAGTGGCGGATCATTTTTGCGGTCGGAGTTGCGTCTCCAACAAAGTATCCCTTGCCCGAAGGGTCGCTCCATCGCCCCTTTGGGTTCCAGTGCCAAGCTTGCACGAACAGGTCGGTGTTCTGCCGGTAGCTGATTACTCCCCACCCGGCGGACAAGATTTTCTGGATCTGATCGGGGCGGAAGAATGTGTCCGTGGCATTGCTGGGCACCCGGTCCACCGTCGAACCCAGAGCGTAGCGCGGCTGAAATGTATTCACTACATGTGCCGGCGTATTATCAACCCGCACCACCTGTGCACGGGCGCTCGTCGCAAGAATGCTTACGGCCAGCAACGCTGCCGCCATCTCCATGAGCAGGGCGGATTTCCCGCGGAAGGCTCGTTTGGCGGTCAGCGCAGCTTTAAGGTCCATTGTTATGAGCAAAGTCATACACCATATGGAGGCGATTTTCTACAGCAGAATGTTCGATTTTCAGGTGATGAAAACCATATCCATTTCTGCCGGGTGGTATCTAGCAGTTTCGCTATAATCGGTTCGAAAATCCACCGCAGGTATGCGAGGACGTAAAATCCATGTTGCTGAAGGTCTTCGAGGATAAAGTTTCTTTGGGTCGCGCGGCAGCGGAGCAAGCGGCCACAGCCATCCGGCGCGCCATTGACGCGCGTGGATGTGCCCGCATTGTAGCCGCCACCGCAGCCTCGCAGGCGGAATTTCTGGATGCGCTTACCAAAATCCCCGGTCTGGACTGGAGCCGGGTGGAGGCATTTCACCTGGACGAGTATATTGGTTTGCCGATCACGCATCCCGGCAGCTTCCGCAAGATGCTGATGGAGCAACTGGTGCTGAAGACCGGAATCCCCAAGTACCACCTGCTCGAGGGAGACGCCGCCAATCCCGACGAGGTTGCCCGAGTGGTGGGAAGGGCGCTGGCCTCCGCCCCGGTTGACATTGCATTCCTCGGAATCGGTGAAAACGGGCACATCGCGTTTAATGACCCTCCGGCGGATTTCGAGGTGGAAGAGCCCTATATCATCGTGAATCTGGATGAGGCTTGCCGGCAGCAGCAGGTCGGAGAAGCTTGGTTTGCCGACATATCGCAGGTGCCCACGCGGGCCCTCTCCATGTCCGTCCGCCAGATTCTCAAGGCGAAAGAGATACTTGCCGTAGTTCCCGATAGCCGCAAAGCGCAGGCTGTGAAGAGGTGCTTCGAAGGCGAAATCAGCCCCGCGGCCCCTGCCTCCATCTTGCGGAGGCATGCGAACGCAACCATATACCTCGACAGAAATTCTGCCGCCCTGCTTAGTCCGGCTCTGCAGACCGGGCTGAGACAGCATTCACAAGCTTTCGTGGCGGGCTGACGGCGGTATCTGCGGCGCGAAATCCCCCACCTCATCGGGGGCGCCATTAACCCGCTGCTGTAGGCAAGGAGCTATGGGTTACGCCGGGTTCGACCTGAACAACAAGGTCGCGGTTGTCATAGGTGGCACGTCCGGAATTGGCCGCGTGCTGGCCCGTGGATTGGCGGAAGCTGGCGCCGACGTCGTTCCGAGCGGCCGCCGTTCTGCGCAGATCGAACCTATTGCCGCAGAAATTCGGCAGCTTGGACGCCGCTCTCTCTGCGTTCCGTGCGACGTCACCGATGCGAGTTCCCTGACAAAACTGCTGCAGGTCACGGTAGCGGAACTTGGCCACGTGGACATTCTGGTCAATAGTGCAGGAGTGAACCAGCGGGGACCCACCCTGGAGTTCCCCGAAACGGATTGGAACCGCATTATCGACACCAACCTCACCGGGACTCTCCGCGCCTGCCAGGTGTTTGGCCGCCACATGCTGGAGCGCGGGTATGGCCGCATCATCAATATTGCCTCCCTGGGCTCATTTCTTGCGCTCAATGAGGTCACGGCCTATTGTGCGAGCAAAGCCGGCCTGGCTTCTCTCACCAGGTCGCTGGCCATTGAATGGGCCGGCCGCGGACTATGTGTAAACGCCATCGCTCCTGGCTACTTCCGCACTCCGCTTACGGAGAAAGTCGTTATCGGAACGCCGAGGGAAAAGGAGGTCCTCCTGCGCACTCCCATGAAGCGCTTTGGGAAGCTGGATGAATTAGTCGGGGCCACCATTTTCCTGGCCTCTGATGCAGCCGGCTTTGTCACCGGCGCCATTGTTCCGGTAGACGGCGGATTTCTTGCGTCCGGTGTCAACCAGTAATGGACGGTCACGACCCCGACCACATGACGTAGCGCACCCGGCTGTCTGGATTCCACATCAGAACAGAAACTTCAGCGCCAGTTGCATGATTCGCGGGTCACGGGCTCCGGTGACGATGCCGAACGAGCTGGAGTTAATCTCTCCGGTTGGATTTAGAAATTGTGCGTGGTTGAAGATGTTGAACGCCTCAGCGCGGAATTGCAGCTGTTTGGCTTCGCTGAAATTCACCGTTTTCAGCAGCGCCATATTGAAGTTGTTCAGTCCTGGGCCATGGAAGAAGCGCCGGCGAGCATTTCCCAACACTCCTAGCTGCTCATTGGTAAACAAAGAGGTGTTGAAGTACGGATTCCCGTGTCGCGGGTTGGTGTCGCCAAGGACTTTTCCGCCGGCAAAATTGGGCACATCCACAGGCACGGCAAATGCTCCCACAAGCGCATTGTCATCGTTCTCCGTCAGGGTGATGGGCAGGCCAGTAGCGAAGTTGGTAATGCCAGATAAGCTCCAGCCTCCCAGCACCTTCCTGGCCCAACCGCTGCTCACCCATCGGTCGAAGGGCATCAGCCAGTTGTAGCTGAACACAAAATTATGAGTTAAATCGAAATTGCACAGGGCAATACTGCGCCGCGGATCGAAGGGATAGGTGGAATCCTGCAGGCCGGACGCATTGTCCATGCACTTGCTGTAGGTATAGCCGGCCAGAAAAGTCAACGCCCCACTCGTGTGGTTCACGCTCAACTGCAGCGAGTTATAGCTCGAGTTGGCTACCGTGGAAACATAGGGATTGGTGTCGAACAGCGGGCCTAGCGGCCGCACGCTGGGGATCACCTTGCCGGTTGCGGTTACGTACGGACCCCCGCTGGGAGTTTCGCTGTACTGGCCACATACCGGACTGTTGGGGGCGAGGTTCGCCGGATTGCTGAGGAACAGGCACAGTGCCTGATTGGCGGGATTGGCCTCGATGGACGTCAGCAACCGGTGCGCCTGATTGCCCACATAGGCGGCGGTGAAAACCGTGTTGGCGCCGGCCTGACGCTGAAGGGAAACTTCGTAGTGCTCCGAATAAGGCAGCTTGTTCCTGTGGTCGAAGGAGAAGCCGTACGAAATCGGTTCCACCTGTGCCCACGGGAACGTCGTGTCCGGATTAGAAGCTGACACGTTGGTGGAGGGGAAGGCAAACGGGAAACGTTGTCCCACGCTCAGCCCGTCGCTGCGCGTGATATAGGGAGCTTCCAGGAGGGGCGGGTTTGCGCTCCCATAGTACAGGCCGTAGGGTGGGTCGCCGACTTCGAGGAATTGCGAAAGATCCTCAACCGAGGTGTAATAAATCCCGGCTCCCATGCGGATGCTGGTTCTTCCCGGCCCGCCAAAAAGCTTGCCCAGTAGCCCTGAGGATGCGTTAGGTGAATAGGCGAACCCCAGCCGCGGCCCGAAGTTATGCCACTGGGTTGGCGCCAGGGTGCGCGGAATCCCGGGGTCTCCTGGAACCACCCACCCCGTTGGCGCCCCAGGGAACACCCGTGATTGCAAGCCAGGCACAATCGTTTCGATCTTATTCTGCGTGTCATACCACGGGGTGCTTGCCTCCCAGCGCAGCCCGTAATTGAAGGTAAAATTCGGGGTTACGCGCCAGTTGTCCTGGGCATAAAGTCCGTAATACTTGCTGCGCGAATCCAGAATCTGCGGGCTGGCCTGGGTCAAGCCGTCAGGCGCGCCCAGCAGGAAGTCGGCGAAATCAATCCCCGTCTCCGAACCCGAAAAGCTGTACTGCCCGTTTTCGGCGGCCAGGTTCCTTTCGTTGATCTGGTCATAATGGAACTCGCCGCCAAGCTTCACCGTGTGCGTGCCGATTACCCGGGTGAAATTGTCCAGCCACTGGAAGGAGTTGTTGAACTGGCCAGTGCTGACCTGGGGAACCCCAATGCTGAAGTTATTGAAGAACATGGTGGGTACCCCTTGCAGCGTGGGGGCGATGGGGCTGATCCCTCCCGGGCCGCCGTTCACCGCGGCTGACCAGGGAGTCACAAACCCCAGCGACTGCAGCGTCTGGCCCACGCCGCCCTGGGGCTGCGCCAGAGCCAGGGAATTGCGCACGTAGCTGAAGCGGAATTCGTTGACTGAGTAGGAGCCGAAGTTCTTGGTGTCGCCCAGGTTTACCAGTTGCGCGCGGCCGGCGGTGTTTCCGCTGTAGGCGAAATTCCCTGCCGGAACCGACGCCCCGCCGTTGGGGTAAGGGGAATTCAACAGGTAGTCGTCCGCGAAATAGTAGGCAAACAGCATCCCGAAGTGTGTGTTCTGGTCAATTCGGATGCCCCCTTTGTCATCCCGCAGCTGTTGCGCGAAGGAGGAGGTCTCAGAAAAGTTGTTGGCAGCGTTGGGCTGGGGGATCAACTTGTTTTTGAT
>Ga0187825_10000192_pt1 | contig 12806 bp, 9 predicted proteins | sample NC_wetland_sal_i_11_FD_132421 | JGI IMG/M metagenome (GOLD analysis project Ga0187825, IMG submission 132421) | Wetland sediment microbial communities from Neuse River Estuary, North Carolina, USA - SourceSoil_5 | ecosystem: Environmental > Aquatic > Freshwater > Wetlands > Sediment | place... | reverse complement strand
CACAATGTAGGCGCGAGCGTCCCGCTCGTGCGGCGGCGCCACGAACCTCAGACTCCGGACCTCAGACGTCCGACCTCGCGCGTTACGACCAGACTAGCGCCGTACCAGGTCCGTGGCGCTGCCGCACGAGCGAGGGCGCTCGCGCCTACATTGATTTGGTTAGATTGCGGGCTGGGCGGCGGCTCGCAGCAGGGGGGCGACTGGTTCTTCTTCCTCTTCCACCGTGGTCTCTTCCCACAGGGTGCGGTCGCGCAGGATGCGCGAGACCAGGGCGGTGTGCATGGCATGTCCGGCTCGGTCGGCGACCACGTTGCCCAGGATCTGTTTGCCCAGAAGGGCCAGGTCGCCGATCAGGTCTAAAACCTTGTGCCGCACGAATTCATCGGGAAAACGCAGCGGTGGATTCATGAGCCCGTCGCGGGTCAGGACAATGGCGTTTTCCGCGGACGCGCCGCGAATCAGTCCCTGCTGCCGCATGGCCTCGGCCTCGTGCAGAAAACCGAATGTCCGCGCCGCCGCAATCTGTGTCCGGTAATTCCCGTCCGAGAGATCCACCCTGAAAGTCTCTTTTCCGATCAGGGGATGGGGAAAATTGATGGCGTAGGAAACGGAGTAGATGTCGGAGGGATAGACCGCGATAAACTTGGCGCCTTCCCGCACTTCCAGTTCGCGGCGGATGCGCAGATAAGTGCGAGGTCGGCGCTGCTTGCGAATGCCGGCTTTCAGGATGGCCTCGACGAAAGGCAGCGCGCTGCCGTCCAGGATGGGAAGCTCCAGGTTGTCCAGCTCGACGATGGCATTGTCGATACCGCAACCGATCAGCGCGGAGAGCAGATGTTCGGTGGTGGAAATCAGCACGCCTTTTTTCATCAAGCTAGTGGCGTAACTGACCCGGGCCACGTTTCTGCTCACGGCTTCCAGTTCAAACCCGTCAAGATCGGTGCGGCGGAAGATCACTCCCGATCCGGGAGGGGCGGGCAGTATCCGCAACTGGACGGGAGCGCCGCTGTGCAGGCCTACCCCGCTGCAAGCGACCGGCGTGCGGATTGTTTGTTCGTGTATCAAACCAGATCGGCCATCCGTTGTTTGATGACGAATCTATCCTGCCTGGCGCATCTTCGACTGTGGCTAATTAACCACAGTCGTGGTTGCAGGAATCCGATATGTCTCGCGGATGCAACGCTATCTACATGATTAGGAAATACTTAATTGGATTCCGCGACTGGGGGAAAAACCAAGGTGTTACTTCTTAGGTTAGTCGCGGTTCGGGGGAAATTCGGCGCTTCAGGGCTTCTTTGAGCTCGCGGGGTCGAACTGTGAATCGGCGATCCCCTGGTTGTAGGTGACGGCGGTCAGGAAGCGCTGGCCGGACATGTCCCCGTTATAGAAACGGGTGACGGTGTACGGGGTCATGACGCCTTGCACTTCGCGGTAATTGTCGTAGACCTCATCTTCTATGTTGCGCTGCTTGTCGGTCGGGTCCCGCCAGGAATAAGTTTTCTTGACCGGCAAATGATCGTCGGTGCTCACGTACAAGGTCACGCCCTCATTGTGGGCATTCATCACGGTAACTTGTTCGACTGGCTTTTCTTCGGCCACCGTCTGCCCTTCGTAGAACAGGGCAACTCCGGGTTCGGACAGCCATTTTCTCAACACCCAGTCCAGGGAGAAGTGTCGCCGCCGCAAATATTCAGTCAGGTCTTTCGGATCTTCCGGGGTTGGGCCCTTGTAAGTGATTTCAGTTCCCTTATCACCGTTGTAGACGTAGATCACATCGCGCTGCTTGGTCAGTTCGAGGCGCTCCTTGTCGGGAAACCGGTAAAAACGCCAGAACAGGATGCCCAGGCTGTTGGGCCGGCCGTGATAAAAACTGTAAGTGCGGCCTTCCTGGGAGATGTCCTGGATATTGAGATAAGCGGATCCACCCAGGGCCTGGATGGTCTGGTTCAGTACGGCCCTGGCCCGCTTGACGTTTTCCTGGTCGACCGGAATGGATGGCGAGGGCGGCGCGCTGTCGGTTTGCGCCAGCCCCACGGCGGCCAATAGAAGAATTGCCAGGGAGACCTTCATCATTCAGAAAGTTAGATGCAAAATGTGGGGCGGACACTCTTGTCCGCCGCCCTTGAAGTTGGTTCTTTTCCCAACATCCACAGGCAGCCTTCAGCTGCGGCACCACCCGCAAGAAGAAGCAGAATTCAAAGGCGGCGGACAAGAGTGTCCGCCCCACACCCACGGCTAGCCTATCAGTACCGCTCCGCCGTTGACGTTGAAGACCTCGCCGGTAATGAAGCCGGCATATTCCGAGCATAGGAAAAGGATGGGGCCGGCGATTTCCTCGGGCTTCCCGGCGCGTCCCAGAGGGATCCCGGAATAAATGCGGGCGCTGGTCCGGGGATCGTTCAGGGCGGGCGCCGACATGTCGGTATCCACCCAGCCTGGGGCCACGGTGTTGACATAGATCGCGTCCCGCGCCAGTTCCGTGGAAAGCCCTTTCACCATGCTGATCAGGGCCCCCTTGGTGGCGGCGTAGTCGCAGTGAAAAGCTTCCCCGCGTTGTCCGGCGGTAGAGCTGACCAGGACGATGTGGCCGGCTGCGGCGCCCGATTTTGCCTGCTTCTTCATCTGGGCCACGGAGTGCTTGATCAGGGCGAAAACGCTGTCCAGATTGATGGCCATGGTGCTGCGCCATTGCGCATCCGACATTTTGTCGATAGGCGCGTCCTCGGGAGGCCAGACGCCGTGATTGGCCACCAGAATATCCAGCCGGCCGAAACGCTTCACGGCCGCAGCCACCAGGGCCTGCGCGGTTTCCGTGCCGGAAAGATTGCAGGCCATGGCCGCGCAATTTTCCTCTCCGAGTTCCTTGACCAGCTGTTCGGACGGGGCTTTGGCCTTTTCATAGTTGAACAGAACGCGCGCCCCCGCGTGCACAAACATGCGGACCGCAGCGGCGCCAATGCCGCGCGACCCGCCGGTAATGAGGGCCACCTTGCCGGAGAGAGAGAGAGGGATGGACATGCAGAGATAGTTTCCAGTTTCAGCCCGGAATTGGCAAGAGGGATGGAAAATGTGGGCGGGAGCGCCCGCGCTCGTGCGGCAGCGGATCAGACCCCGTTCAGCTTCCCCAGCTGGTCGTTCTCTCCGCTTTGAGTTCGCGAATCAGGATGCGCACCAGCATGCCGTCGTAACGCGTGCCGCTCAATTTTTCCAGCTCGGCCAGCGCCTGTTCGCTGGTCTTGGCAGGGGCAAACGAGCGCTCGCTGGTCATGTTCACGTAGGCATCGGTAATCGACATGATCCGCGCCCACAGCGGGATCTTCTCCCCCCGCAAGCCATTGGGATAGCCGCCGCCGTCGAAGGATTCGTGGTGATGCTGCACCGCCTCGCGCAATTTCCTGGCCTCGGGCAGCGTGGCCAGGATTTCGCCTCCTACTTCGGCATGCATCTTCAGTACATAGAACTCACCCTCGGTCAGGGGGCCGGGCTTGTTCAGGATTCGTTCCGGGACAAAGAGTTTGCCCACGTCATGCACCCGGGCGGCGAAGGCCAGATCGGCAACCTCCTCTACGGGCAAGCCCAGCGAGCGAGCGATGATCTCGCTGTACCGGGCCACCATCTCGCCGTGCCCGGCGCTGTTCATTTCCCGCGATTCGGCCGCGTTGGTCAGGGTCTCAATGGCCTCGCGCAGAATCTGGTTGGTGTGGGCTTCTTCGCCGCACATCTTCCTCAGCGTGGAAATGAGCTCTTCCACGTGCTCGGGGCCGGTGTGCTCGCGTTGCAGGAAACCTTCGATGTATCCCGAGATCATCTGCCGCCGCACGGCGGCGCTTTCCCCCCCGGACAACTCTTTAGCGATCGATACCTGATCGCCGCCGGCGCGCTTGGAGATGTACATGCCGGCGTCGGCCACGCGCACAATCTCTTCCATGGAAAAACCGTGCACCGGAAAGCTGGCGACGCCAAAACTGCCGGTAATGTGATGCTCGGCCAGCATCGGGTCTTGGGAAATCCATACCCGCAGGCGTTCCGCGAGGATTTGCGCCTGCTCCACTCCGGTCTCAGGCATGAGAATGATGAACTCGTCACCTCCGTAGCGCGCCACCACGTTCGACTGCCGGCACTTCTGTTCCAAAAGGCGGCCCACCCGGGTCAGCACCAGGTCGCCTTCGAGGTGGCCCTTGGAGTCGTTGACGTTCTTGAATTTATCCAGGTCCATCAGCACCACCGAGATGGGGCGGCCGGAGCGGGACGCCCGTTTCAGTTCCGAACTCAGGGCTTCGAAGAAGAACCGCCTGGTCTTGATGAGGGTGAGCCCGTCGGTGATGGATTGCCGCTGCAGCTTCTGAAATACATTGGCATTGTGCAGGGCGGTAGCCAGCAGGTCGGCCAGGGTGTTCATGATCAGCCGGTCGGCGGGCTTGAAGGCGTCCTCCTTGTGACTTTCCACGTTGAGCACACCCAGAAAGTTTTCCCCGTAGGCGATGGGGATGCAAAGCACGGAGCGCGCCCCCGGCAGCACGCCCTGCAGCTGGGCTTCACTCGAGGTCTGGACCAGAGCAGCTTCGCCGGTGCGCGCCACCCGGCCGAGAATGCCCTGGCCCAGCGGGATGCGCTTGCCCAGCGCCTGAGCCGTGATGCCGGCCTCAGCCTTGATTTCGATCTCCTTCGCCGAGTAGTCGAGAATGCCGATCCCGATGTGGTCGAAGCTGAAGTTTTTCTGGATATGGCCGACGATGGCCGCCATCATCTGCTCGGAATCTTCGCTGGAAATCGCGGTCTTCGAGATGTTGTTCAGGAAAGCCAGCTGGCGGGATCGCTGTTGCTCCTCGGCAAACAGGCGGGCGTTCTCGACCGCAACCGAAACCTGCCCCGCCGCAGTCTGCATCACTTCCAGGTCGCGCTGCTCGAAGGCGTACTCGCGCTCCGTGTTCATCGCGGCCATGACCCCGGCCGGCTTGCCGCTCAGCAGAATGGGCGCGCCACAAAAAGATTTCGCCGGCCGCGGGGGCATATAGGTGACGCCCAGCCGTTCCCGCGTCTTCTCCAGTTCGGCGCGGACCAGCAGGGGCTGCCCGCTCCGGACAATGAACTCGCTGAGGCCGTTGGCCAGTTTGCGCGCGCGCTTGGACAAAATCACGCCTTTTTCCACTTCCAGTTCGAAACGGACTTCATCGCCTTCCTGGAACGCAATGTAGAACTCAGTGGTGTCGAAGATCTGGCCCAGCTCTTTATGGACGGTGCGCAGGATTTCGTCCTGATCGAGGCGCGAGCTGATGGCTTGCCCGATCTGGGTGAGCAGAGCGAATTCCTTGGTGCGGCGCTGCGCGTCGTGCATGACCGCGTAGTTTTCCAGGGTCAAACCAATCTGCAGCGCCAGCCCGATCAGCAGGCGCAGGTTCGAGGAACCGAACATGCGGCGCGCGGCATGGGGAAACAGGATCACGCCGAAATTGTGCTCCCGGGTCTGCAGGCTGACGGCGGTGACGTTGTAGATGCGCTCTTCGGTCATCACCTCGCGGAATTGCAGAAAGCGGCCGCCGGGAAAAGCCGGCAGAGGCTCGGGCATTTCAGGCACGCCGCGGAAGGTCACAAATCCGCCCCGCCGGTAGGCCAGTTCGCAAACGTATTCTCCCGCCCCGCTTTTCTGCAGCTTCTCCAGAAATTCCCCTGAGAAACCCCGCTGCACCGAGGGCAGCACGGCGCGCCAGCGCTCCGAGATGCAGAGCACGGCGCCGCCCGCGGGCAGGGGCGCGACCAGGCGGTCGAGAATGCTTTGCATGCTGGGGACCAGGTCTTCCGCGCTGAGCAGCCGCGTGGGATCCACACCCAGCGTGGAAAACGCCAGGGCATTTTCCTGCACCGCGCTGCGCTCATTTTCCGCCAGCACCATGACCATCGCGATGCCCAGCGCCAGCTGCGGAATCGGTCCCAGCATGTCCGACAGCTGCAGGTAGGTATTGCTGAATTGTCCGAACACCATCAGCACCGACCACAGCGCCAAGGCCATCGCCAGCAGAGTGAAGGCCAGCGAATTTCTGCGGTGAGCGTAGCGGTAGAAGAAGAAGGAACAGTAGAGCAGCACCAGGGCCACGCCCAGTTCGAGGCGAAAGCGCGGATCGGAAAGGATTTCCGGATGAAACACCCGGCCCACCATCTGCTGCTTCAAATTCCACAGGCTGAGGGCGACTCCTCCCAACCCCACGGCAACGTCGTACCAGCGCAAGCGGAATTTCTCGCGCATCAGGCGCGTCGAAATGAAAATGCAGAGCGCCATCGCCACCAGAAGCAGCGAAGCCAATAGCGCCATCACCGCGGAGGGCTTGCGGAACGCACTCCAGGCATCCAGGACATAGTGGAGGGTGTACGCTCCCCATCCCAGTTGCCAGGCGCGGAAGTAGTCCTGCCGGGTCTGCTCGTAGAGGTAAGTGAAAACCAGAAAGAGCAGCAAAGCCACTACGGCGGGCACTACCAGCAAACTAATCGTGACGGTGTTCATGGCGCGCGAAACAGCTACCTCAGCCAGAGTAATAAGGACTTTCTAACCATTAATGGTTTCACAGGGGTTGGGGCAAAACAATAGTCTTCTAAATTGGAGCAGCACCTCAGTCAGCAGGCAGTTTTCGCTTGAGGCTCAATAAGTTGAGCAGAATGTGGGCCCGCCGGCGGCTTGACGCTATATTTCCTCAGCCCTTACCATCAGGACACGACCTTTCGTAATGTCCCCCTCCTTTAGCCCGACCTCTACGCTCTCCGCCGCCCCGCGAGTTCGTTTCGCACCTTCGCCCACCGGCTATCTGCACGTGGGCGGGGCCCGTACCGCGCTGTTCAACTGGCTTTTCGCCCGCCATCACGGCGGCGTGCTGGTGCTGCGCATTGAAGACACCGATCTCGAGCGCTCGACGGCGGAGATGGTCGAAGGCATTTTGCAGGGCATGCGCTGGCTCGGCCTGGACTGGGACGAAGGCCCCTACCATCAGACCCAGCGCATGGAAATGTATCGTCAGAGCGCCGCCAGGCTGTTGGCCTCCGGACATGCTTACTACTGTTTTTGCAGCAAGGCGGAGTTGGAGCAGCGTCGCGCCGCCGCGACCGCCGAGGGCCGTCCGCCCCGCTACGAAGGCACCTGCCGAAAGATTTCCCGCGAAGACGGAGCGCGGCGGCGCGCGGCGGGAGAAGCCGCGGCGGTGCGCTTTGCCATTCCCGATTCCGGCGTGACCGCCTTCGATGATGCCGTCTTCGGCCGTGTGGAGTTTGCCAACTCTGAACTGGAAGACTTTGTGCTGCTGCGCTCCGACGGCGTGCCCACCTATCATCTGAGCGTGGTCACCGACGACGTGGAGATGCGCATCAGCCACATCATCCGCGGCGCCGATCATATCTCGAATACTCCAAAACAAGTTTTGCTTTACCAGGCGCTGGGCGCGCCCTTGCCGGTGTTCGCCCACCTGCCGCTGATTCTCGGACCGGACAAGACGCGCCTGAGCAAGCGCCACGGCGCTACCAGCGTAATTGCCTATCGCGATGAAGGCATCGTGCCCGAAGCGTTCCGCAATTTTCTGGCGCTGCTGGGATGGACCCCGCCCGAATCCGGAGCGGACGGCGCTTCCACGGAAATCATGGGCGACCAGCAGCTGATCGAGCGCTTCGACCTGAACGGCATTTCGCATTCCAACGCGGTGTTCGATCGCGCCAAGCTGGACTGGTTCAACACCGAATATATTCGCGCCTATCCGGCGGAAAAATTGCTGCCCTTGATCGAGGAAGAGTGGCACAAGGTTGTTCTCGAGCCCGCGCGCACCGACCGCGACTGGCTCTTCGCCACTATCAACCTGCTGAAGCCGAGGGCACGCAGCCTGAAGGATTTCGCCACCTCGTTCCGCGCCTACTTCACCGACACGTTTCAGCCTGATCCGGCGGCAGTGGAGAAATTTCTGGCGGACGAAAAAGTCCGCCAGTTGCTGGTCGAGCTGGGCGAACGCTACGCCACGTCAGAGGAAACCTTCACCGAGGCTGGAACGGAAAGACTGCTGCGCGACTTTGCCGCCGAAAAAGAAATGAAAGCCGGCGCCCTGATCAACGGTGCCCGCGTGGCCCTGACGGGACAGGGAGTCGCCCCCAGCCTGTTCGCGGTCATGATGTCGCTGGGCCGGGAACGAACGGTCTCCCGCCTGAAAGCCACGCAAGAACTCGCCGCCAGAGCGATGACCCCGGAAGTCTAATCAATCCAAGTGTGGCGCGGGCGCCCTCGCCCGCGTGGCCGCGTCCATTTAGCTGTGCCTCGCCGGTTCTTTGCGAAAGCGCATCCATCTTCGGGCGACTGCGCTGGAGCCTTCTGATTGGGTTGGAACAAGAGAGCATCGCCATCGGGGCTGCTACGACCAGGGTCAAAGGCCGCGGGCGAAGGCGCCCGCGCCACACGGTCACATCAGACTTTCGTGCCTTACTCATCACTCAGCAGGAAGGCCCGTCGCTGGCATAATGGTTTATATGTGGACCGTCATTTCCCTAAAGTTGGACGACCGCTGGTTGCCGAAGTCCGTTCTGTGCCTGCGCGAATACAGTCTGAACAAGTTTTTGAAGGATGTCATCGCCGGAATCACGGTTGGCCTGGTCGCCTTGCCGTTGGCCATGGCTTTTGCCATCGCCTCGGGGTTGACGCCGCAGGCCGGCATTTACTGCGCGGTGGTGACCGGCTTTCTGATCTCGACTCTCGGCGGATCGAAAACTCAGATCGGCGGGCCCACCGGCGCTTTCGTAGTCGTAGTTGCAGGGATCGTCGCGGTGCATGGCATTGACGGGCTGTACATGTGCACCGTGATGGCGGGCGCGATCCTCGTCGTACTGGGCGCAACTGGAATGGGCACCGCGGTGAAGTTCATCCCGCGGCCTGTGGTCATCGGCTTTACCAACGGCATCGCGGTGCTGATTGCCAGCACGCAGATCAAGGACTTCTTTGGGCTGCAGCTGGCCAAAGTTCCCAGCGAATTCTGGCTGCGGATGAAAGCCCTGGCCGCTTCCGCCCCCACCTGGTCGGTGAGCGCTACGCTGCTGGCCGTGGGCACGGTGGCGACCATGCTGGTGTGCCGCGCCATCTCCAACCGGATTCCGGGAGCGATCATTGCCATGCTGGGCGCAACCGTGGCTGCCTACCTGCTCAAGCTGCCGGTCGAAACGGTGGGCACGCGCTTTGGCGGAATTCCCAGCGGATTGCCGCATTTCGCGATACCGCACTGGCACGCCAGCCTGGTCCACGGGCTGCTCGGACCGGCCTTCACCGTGGCCATGCTGGGGGCGATCGAGTCGCTGATGTCAGCCGTGGTCTCTGACCGCATGAGCAACGACCGGCACAATCCCAACGTCGAACTGATCGGGCAGGGCATTGCCAACATCTTCTCCCCCATGTTCGGCGGCTTGCCGGCGACGGGGGCCATCGCCCGCACCGCCACCAACATCCGCGCCGGAGCGCAGTCGCCGGTCGCGGGCATGATCCACGCGCTCACTCTGTTGTGTGTGCTGCTGTTTGCCGCGCCCCTGGCCAGCTACATCCCCATGGCGGCGCTGGCGGGAATCCTGATGATCGTCTCCTACAACATGGGCGAGTGGCGCGAGATTCCGCAACTGCTGCGCCTGACCAAGACCGACATCAGCGTGTGGCTGGTCACGTTTGGCTTGACCGTTTTCGCCGATCTTACTGTAGCCGTCGAGGCTGGAATGATCCTGGCGGCGCTGCTCTTCATCGCCCGCGTGGCCGAGACCACCACGGTGTCGCAGGTGACCGGCGACTATGTTGAAGACGGGCGGCTGCATATCCTGCAGGACAAGGACATTCCCTACTACGCCACCATCTTCCGCATACACGGACCTTTTCTTTTCGGCGCCACCGACAAGATCGGCGCGGTCACGGAAAAAATGCATGAACTGCCGCCGATCGTCATTGTTCGCCTGCGTAACATGACCGCCATCGACGCCACCGGGCTGTTCGCGCTCGAGGAAATCGCGAAACAACTGCACGCCACCAAACGCACGCTCATCCTGTGCGGCGCCCGCGAGCAGCCGGCGCAGATGATTCATCAGGCGGAATTCGAAGATGTGGTAGGGCGGGAAAATATCTGCGCCAACGTGCAGGAAGCGCTGCGGCGGGCGGAGGTGGTGTTTGAAAAGATCGAGACCGACGCGGCGGTAGGCGCAAAGTAGTGGACCACGAACCCCGTGGGGACAGCCGCCCCCGGCTGTCCGGTCGAGCGCCAGCTCGACAAGGTTTTTCGTGAGTCTCAAATATTCGAAACGATGGATTGAACACCGCCGCCGAGCTGCGCTCGGCCAGGACAGCCGAGGGCGGCTGTCCCCACGTGAGTCTTTCACTCTTCTGGAGCGGGTTCGTTCGGCCCCGTCTCGGGTGGGGCGAGGGGGAGTTGCGACGCGCTATTGAGCAAGCCGCGCTCCTGGGGAGAAAACTCGCTCTTGAAGCGGTCGGACTCGATGACCTGTTCCCGCTGGCCGGGAGGCATGACGCTGAGGTCGCGAATCGCGGTGCGCACTTTTTGCCGGCGATCGGGGGGCAATTCTTTAAGCTGCGAGTACAGCTGCCGCGCCTGGATTTTCTGCGCCGGAGTCAGGTGTTCCCAGGTCTCCATGCGTTGCAGGATGCGGTCTTGCTGTGCTTTCGGAAGGCTGCTGAAGCGCTGCAAGCGCTCTCTCAGAATCTGCTGCCGGAAAGGCGGAAGGCTGCGGAACTGAGAGTCGTTTTCGAGCGCCTTCTGTTGCTGATCGGGAGGAAGATCTTTGTAGCGGCGCAGCCACTGTCCGGCATGATTGCCCTGCAACTGGCCCTGCCGGCGCGCTTCGATCCGGGCCTGTCGTCTCTCCTGGAAGCGGGTCTGGGCCGCGCACGGCGAAGCCGTGGCCGCGAGCAGGACAACCGCGGCTACCGTGATCGTGATGGACTTCAGTCCGTACACTGTTTTGATTCTCCCGCCCTCTGCGCGCAAAAACCGGTCAGCGCAAAGTGTGCCAAGACAGCCGCGAAGGAAGCCAGGAAATCCTCACGGATTTGCCGTTACATCCTGCTGCACGGCGAGATCATCGAGCACATCGAAATCGGAGTAGAGATTCTGATTCTTCTCCAGCGCCTGCAAATCTCCCACGGCCGTGCCCGGCTCCGCCGGGGTCTGCAGCCCCGCCGCCACCTGAGACGTGGTTGCGTGATTTCCTCGTTCGCCGCTGTTCATCCGAACCAGGCTTACGCCCACCACCATCACCAGGGCCAGCGATGCGGCCAGCACCGGACGGCGCAGCCAGCTCAGCCAAGCGGCAGATGGCTTCGCGCTTTCCTCGCGCAAACGCGCCCGCAGCCGCACATCAAAATAAGGCGACGGCTCCGGCGCCTGCCACTCGTCCAGCAGGGACATGGTCTGGCGGAACGCTTCGAGCTTGCCTGCACATTCCGCGCAGGCCTCGAGATGGGCCTTTACTTCGGGTGTGACCGCGGACAGTCCGGCGGCCAGGTCCGGCATCAGTTCGCGGGTTTCATTGCACTTCATGGCGGCTTCCTTTACACAAACTCTTTGAGCTGTTCGCGCAAAGTTTCATAGGCGCGAAACAGCAACGATTTGGTGGCGGACTCGCTCAGTTTCAATACATCCGCAATCTGGCGATACTCCATCTGCTGATACTTGTGCATCACCACTGCGATTCTCTGCCTTTCCGGCAGGGCCTGCACGAGCTGGCGAATGGCGGCCAGCCGCTCGCGCTGGATCATCGTGGCCTCGGCGCTGGGCGTCCCGTCGGGCAGGTCCAGGGTGCGACCGCTTTCCTCGTCCGGCTCATCCAGGCTGACCGTATTCTCCGGTCGTTCATGGCGCGTGTCGCGCGCATGATTGACCGCCAGGTTGGTCGCAATGCGGTACAGCCAGGTGGTAAATTTGGCGCTGGCCTCGTAGCTTTGGCGCGAGCGATACACCCGCAGGAAAACTTCCTGGGCCAGGTCTTCCGCGGCGGCGCTGCTGTGCGCCATGCGGAACATGAAACTCACCATTGGCCTTCGGTATTTCTGCACCAGATACTCAAAAGCTGCGTCATCGCCGGCTTTAACCTGCAGCATGATTTCGGCATCGCTGCGCCCGCCCGGCGGCACACCGGCTCCGGCTTCAAAGGGCTCGGGCTGGGCCACGCCCCCCATGGCAAGCAACCCGCGGTCCATGGCTACGCTGCTCACATCTGATTGAACCCCTTCAGCAGGCGAAAGTTGCGCCTCCTTCCCCCCGGAGACCGAGGCTGAAGTGCCTTCGGTACTATGGGCTGCGGGTACTTTGGCGGGTCTGGGTTCAGTCGCCATCGGGTGCGTTCGGCTGCTGCGCCCCGCCAGACCGCTGGACCGGCCCGGAAGTCGCGGCAGAAATCAGGCTATCACGGTCCATGGATACGCGAAACTGGTTCGTTTGCTAGAATATAGAGCAGTTCAAGTGGGCGCTTAACTCAGCGGTAGAGTGCCATCCTCACACGGTGGAAGTCGTAGGTTCAAATCCTACAGCGCCCACCATCCGTCCTCCGGATGGTTGAATTCACAAGCCTTCAGTAACCTGTGGGGCGGACACTCCTGTCCGCCGCTTTTGACTTTGATTTTGGGTTTGGGCATGACGTGGCAGACCTGGCTTTACGGACTCGGCCGTTGCTGACCTGGCTTAGGGGACAGGCCAGGAGGTTCATGCTTCGTTATGCCACCGTGAGACCAACCAGGCAGCGCTAGAGCAAGATCAAAGGCGGCGGACAAGAGTGTCCGCCCCACACAGGCAGTCTTCGCGGGGATT
>Ga0187825_10000191_pt1 | contig 12837 bp, 7 predicted proteins | sample NC_wetland_sal_i_11_FD_132421 | JGI IMG/M metagenome (GOLD analysis project Ga0187825, IMG submission 132421) | Wetland sediment microbial communities from Neuse River Estuary, North Carolina, USA - SourceSoil_5 | ecosystem: Environmental > Aquatic > Freshwater > Wetlands > Sediment | place... | reverse complement strand
CCGGTGAGCGGAAAAAGCACCAGGCGATCGGGCAGTGTGGGCGCCGAATCGTTCATGCGAACAACATCGCCGAAAGCCGCCGACGCGCGGCGACAGTGAGCGGATCGGCAAGGCCGATGGCCTCGAAGAACTTCAGCAGCTGCCGGCGCGCCGCTTCTTCGTTCCAGGCGCGGTCGTGCTTGATGATCTCGAACAGCTGGTCGATCGCTTTCTCGCGCTCGCCCGCGGCGAACAGCGCCATCGCGAGATCGAGGCGCGCCTGATGGTCCTTGGCATCGGCGGCGAGACGGGCTTCGAGCTTGCCGATCTCACCGGCCGCTTTCTGTCCGGCTTCGGCGAGCTCGAGCGCAGTCTTGGCCGCTGCAACGTCCGCGTGATTCGCCTGATCGGCGGGTACGCGCGCGAGTAGGGCCTTGGCACCGGCGATGTCCTTCTTGGCCAGCGCGGCGCGCGTCAGACCGATCAGCGCCTGGACGTTCTCCGGCTCGTGCTGCAGCACCTGGGTCCAGATGTTGACGGCGCGTGCCGTGTCGCCGGCAGTATTTGCTTCCTTGGCGAGCGCCAGCGCATCGGCGATCGGCGACGCGGCGGCGTCGCCGGCGAGCGCCCCCAGGCGCTGGACGAATTGCTTCACTTGCGCTTCGGGCAGGGCGCCGACGAAACCGTCGACCGGTCGGCCATCCTTGAAGGCATAGACCGCCGGGATCGACTGGATGCGCATCTGCTGCGCCAGTTCGGGATTCTCGTCGACGTTGATCTTGACCAGGCGCACCGCGCCCTTCGAATCCTTTACCGCCTTTTCGAGCGCCGGGCCGAGCTGCTTGCATGGGCCGCACCATGGCGCCCAGAAGTCGACGACGATTGCCGCCTGGGCCGAGGCGTCGATGACGTCGGACATGAATGTCGCGGTCGAGCCATCCTTGATCGCGGCGTCAATTGCGCCGCCGGGCGCCGGTCCTTTGCCGGGCTTGCCGATAATTGCGTCCATTGGGGTCCTTTCCGCCCAGATAAATGGCGGTGCGGCGCAATAATGGCAAGGACCTTCCGGAATCAGGCGCGTTCCGGCCTCAGCGCGATGGTCCGACGATCGGCGATGCCACAGGCGGCCAGGCCGGCAGCCATCAACATCGCCGCCACCGCAGTCACCAAGCCGGCGTGCAAGCCGGCGACGATATGGCCGTTGCCCGCGAAGGCGCCGAACAGCGCGACACCCATTGCACCGCCGGCCTGACGCGCGGCATTGAGCACGGCAGCAGCGACGCCTGACGCGGTCTTATCGACCGCCGACAGGATGGTGGTTGTCATTGCCGGCACCGCCAGTCCCATACCGAGTGGAATCAGCGCAAAACCCGGCAACATCCACCAATAAGGCGTACCTGATCCGAGGCCGAGCAGCAGCGCGAAGCCCGCGGCGCCGACCAGCGCGCCGGCAATCATCGGCCGGCGCGTCCCCGCACGGCCGATAACCCAGCCGCTGGCAACATTCGAGACGATAAAGGTGGCGGTCAGCGGCAAATAGGCAAGGCCGGCGGTAAATGCGCTGTAGCCGAGGACGCGCTGGAGATAGAGGCTGAGGACGAAGACAATGCCGTAATAGGTCAGGTTCGCGAGAACGCCGAAGCCGACTGCCGGGCTGAAGCTCGGCAGACGAAAGAAACGCAGCGGCAACATTGGCGCAGGACTGCGCGCCTCGCAGCGTACGAAAGCAAGGCCGGCAACCATTGCGGTCGCGAAACCGCCGAGCACCAACGGATGATTCAGACCCAGCGGCCGCAGCTCGATGACGGCGCCGGTCAGGCCGGTCAGCGCCGCGATCGCCAACAACTGGCCGGCGAAATCGAGATGCGGCGCGCGCGGCGTGCGTCCGGTTTCCTCGACGCGGGCGGTAAGCCACGCACCCACAGCGCAGATCGGAAGATTGACCAGAAAGATCGTCCGCCAGCTGCCGGCTGCGATCAGCAAGCCGCCGATCAACGGGCCCGCGGCGATGGTGACGCCGCCTGCGGCTGTCCACAGGCCTATGGCGCGTGCACGCAAGCGGCCGTCGTGATGGCAGGCATGATTGAGCAGCGCCAGCGATGCTGGTAGCATCGCTGCGGCGCCGACGCCTTGCAGCGCCCGCATCGCGATCAGCATGCCGGGGCTGTGTGCAAAGCCGCAGCCGAGCGAAGCGAGAGCGAACAGCGCGAGTCCAGCGCGGAAGATTCGTCGCGCGCCAAATCGGTCGCCGAGCACGCCAGCGCTCAACAGCAGCACGGCAAAGACCAGCGCATAGGCGTCCACTACCCATTGCAGCATGTCGACCGGTGCGTGCAGCGCCGCGCCGATGCGTGGCAGCGCGACGTTGACGATGGTGACATCGAGCTGGATCAGGCCGAAGCCCAGGCTGGCGGCGGCGAGTGCCGTACCGATACCGCGAATAGAAGCCGAAGCGTTTTCGTTTGTCATGGGCGAACCTTAAAGGCCGCGCGCGCCTGATTGTTTCACCCACGGATGAAACATCCGGCGGGGCTGCCATATAGTGTGGACTCTCACCCGTCCGCCGGAGCCGCCCATGGAAGCCAACGTCGCCGTCCCCGCCGCGCTGATCGCCGATCCGGCGCGCGCCGCGATCCTGGTCGCGCTTCTCGACGGCCGCGCCCAGCCAGCCACCGCGCTTGCCTATGCCGCTGGCATCTCGGCGCAATCGGCGAGCAACCATCTCGGCAAGCTGGTCGCCGGCGGATTGCTCAAGCTTCGGAGCGCCGGCCGGCATCGCTACTACTGCCTCGCCAACACCGAAGTCGCGCACGTGCTCGAAGGGCTGGCCGGCCTCGCGCCGCCGGTGAAGAGTTTGGAGACTCCGCGCTCACCGCAAGCGCGGCAATTGCGCGCGGCGCGCAGCTGCTACGACCATCTCGCCGGCAGGCTCGGCGTCGCGCTGGCGGACGCACTGGTGCGGCACCGCTGGCTATCCGAGATCGCCGGCGACGACGAGCGCTATGTCATCACCCAAGAAGGCTGTGAACAGTTCGCTGCATTCGGAATTGCACTCGACGATCTCAAGCCTGACCGTCGCGGCATCGCGCGCAAATGTCTCGATTGGACCGAACGCCGTAACCATCTGGCGGGGCCGGTTGGCGTGCGGCTGTTGGCGCGGCTGACTGCGCTCGGCTGGCTCGAACGCGGCAATGGGCCGCGGGAACGCGGCGTCACGGTGACGCCGGCGGGCGTAACCAGCCTTAGCGAGCAGTTCGGCCTTGCGGTCGACGAGGTCTTCGCGGTGGCGCCGGCCGCCTTAAGCGCCGCTTAAGGCCGATCCCGTAAACCAAGGTGGCTTCGCGGCTTGCAATGCCCGCCCGGGTTTTGCATGATCGCCGCCGTTCGGAGCGCGGGCGTAGCTCAGGGGTAGAGCACAACCTTGCCAAGGTTGGGGTCGAGGGTTCGAATCCCTTCGCCCGCTCCAGTTTCTTCTCAATCGCGGCGACGACCGCCGACCAGCCGCCGCCATGCTTTGCATCGACAACGTCACCGTCCGTATCGCCGGCCGCGAGATCCTGGCCGGCGCCAGCGCCAATCTGCCGGCAGGCCGGCGCATCGGTCTGGTCGGCCGCAACGGCGCGGGAAAATCGACGCTGCTGAAGGTGATCCTCGGCGAGCTTGCAACCGACGGCGGCAACGTTGCGTGGCCAAGAGACTGGAAGATCGGCGCGGTGGCGCAAGAGGCGCCCGGCAGCGACGTCAGCCTGCTCGACACCGTGCTGGCCGCCGATCGTGAGCGCGCCGCTTTGATGGCGGCAGCCGAAATTGAAATCGACGGCCACGCAATCGGCGAGATCCACGCGCGGCTCGACGCGATCGACGCCTATGCCGCGCCGGCGCGTGCCGCGAGCATCCTGTCGGGCCTGGGATTCTCGGCCGCGGAACAGGCGCGGCCCTGCGCCGAATTCTCCGGCGGCTGGCGCATGCGCGTGGCGCTGGCGGCGATCCTGTTCGCTGCACCCGATCTCTTGCTGCTCGACGAGCCGACCAATTATCTCGATCTCGAAGGCCTGCTTTGGCTCGAAGACTTTCTGCGCCGCTATCGCGGCACCGTGCTGATCGTCAGTCACGACCGCGATCTGCTCAACACGGCGGTCGATTTCATCCTCCATCTCGAGCACGGCAAGCTCACGCTCTACACCGGCGGCTACGACACCTTTGTCGAAACGCGCGCGGCCCAGCGCGCCAACCAGGCCGCCTTCGCCAAGAAACAGGAAGCCGCGCGCAAGCACATGCAGGCTTTCGTCGACCGCTTCCGCGCCAAGGCGTCGAAAGCGCGCCAGGCACAAAGCCGTCTCAAGATGCTGGCGCGCATGGAAATGGTCGCGGTGCCGGTCGACGAGCACGTCGCGCCGATCCGGCTGCCGGAGCCGCTGCCGGCGAGCCCGCCGCTTGTCACCATGGATCGGGTGTCGGTCGGTTACGAACCGGGCCGGCCGGTGCTGGCGCATCTGTCGCTGCGTTTCGATCCCGACGATCGCATCGCGCTGTTGGGCAAAAACGGCAACGGCAAGTCGACCTTCGCCAAGCTGCTCGCCGGCAAGCTGGCGCCGATGAGCGGCGAGCTTATGCGCGCACGCAAATTGGTGCCCGGTTACTTCGCGCAGCATCAGCTGGAGGAACTGGACGGCCGCCTGACGCCGCTGGAGACTCTGGCGGAGCTCCGGCCAAAGCTGCCAGTTCAGGCGCTCCGCACGCAGCTCGGCGGCTTCGGTTTCTCCGCGACCAAAGCGACGACGAAGGTGGCGAGCCTATCGGGCGGCGAGCGCGCGCGGCTGATGCTGGCGTTGGCGACGCTCGATAAACCGAATCTGCTCATTCTCGACGAGCCGACCAACCATCTCGATATCGACGCGCGCAACGAGCTTCTGACCGCGCTCAACGATTTCGCCGGCGCGGTGATCCTGGTCAGCCACGACCGCAGGCTGCTCGAGGCAACGGCGGACCGGCTGATGCTGGTCGCCGATGGCCGCGTCGAGCCGTTCGATGGCGATCTCGACGATTATCGCCGTTTCCTGCTGTCGCCGGGCAACACCGCAACGCGAACCATCGAGAGCGACACGCCGGCGCCACGGCGCGAAAGCGACAGCGACAAGCGCCGGCGCCTGAAACCACTGAAGCAGCGCGCCGATGCGGCCGAACGCGAAGTGACGGCGCTTGGCGCGCAGATCAAAGAACTCGACGCCGCGCTGGCCGCGCCGGAACTGTTCACGCGCGCTCCCGCCCAGGCGGCGGCAATGGCGAAAGCGCGTGCCGATGCGGCCCGCGCCCTTGCCGTGGCCGAGGCGCGCTGGCTCCAGGCGCAGGGCGATTACGATTACGCCGCCGCCAAATAAGTGTCGCAAGCGTTCCCGTCGCCATGACGGCGTGACATGATGCGGCGGCCGTAATCGGAAGGGAAATAACAGCATGCCGGACGCCCCGCCACCCAGCACGCCGCAAGAGCGCTCGTCGAGCTACATACTGCCGGTGCTCGACAGCGATTTCATCTCGACGCGTGACGAGCTGCGCGACCTGCGCTTCGCCATCGAATACGCCAAAGCCGAATTTCTGCTGCGTGACTGGGGCGTGCGCTCGACGGTCGTCGTCTTTGGCAGCGCCCGCACGCCATCGCCCGAGCGCGCGGTGGCGCTGCGCCAGGCGGCAAAGACCGACGTCGAGCGTCAACGCATCGATTTGCGCGTCGCGTGGTATCAGGCCGCACGCGACCTCGGCCGCATCGTGTCGGAACGCGGCGGCGCCTTCGCGCCACATCGCCGCTGGCGCGACAACGTCATCGCCACCGGCGGCGGTCCCGGCATCATGGAAGCCGCCAATCGCGGCGCGCACGAGGCCGGCGCGCCGACCATCGGCTTCAACATATCGCTGCCGCACGAGCAGCATCCGAACCCGTACACGACGCCCGAGCTCACCTTCCAATTCCATTATTTCGGCATGCGCAAGATGCATCTGGCGATGCGGGCCAATGCGCTGGTGGCGTTCCCGGGCGGGTTCGGCACCTTCGACGAGCTGTTCGAGATCCTCACGCTGGTGCAGACGCGCAAGGCGCCGTCGGTGCCGATCATCCTGTTCGGCACCGATTATTGGAAACGAGTTATTAACTTTGACGCGCTCGCCGAAGCCGAAACCATAAATCGCGACGACTTGGCGCTGTTCGAGTTCGCCAATACCGCGGAAGAGGCTTGGACCGTCCTGTCCAAACGCGGTTTGACCGCGCACGTCCCGCCGTCACCCGAGGGTTAAGCCAGCTTTAACGGCGCGGCCTTATCTTCGCTCCTGGACCCGTTTCGGGTTCGCGGGGAAATCAAGGCCATCGTGAGTTCGCTCGTCTCAGCGTATCGCGCGATCGTGCGTCCGATTTCGGTCAGCGTCCTGCTGGTCGCCAGTCTGCATCTCGCGGTCGGCGCGCTGGCATTGCGCGCATTGGTACATCCCGTTGCGCCGCATCCCGCGGCGGTCGTTGCGAAGCCCGCAGCGGCAACCAAGCCGACTGCCACCGTAGCCCAGGCGGCGCCCGCCGTGCCGCCGAAGCCCGCGCCCAAAACCGTCGAAGCCGAGCCGCTGCGCGGCCATGCAACCATCCTCGATCCGGTGCTGTTGGCACGCGAGAACGCCGGCCTCGCGCAACTACGCGCTGCCGGCGTCAATCTCGAGACCTTGCTGCATCATGCTGCCCCTGCGCATCGCACCGACGAAGGCGGACCGTTGGTCCCGTTGGCGGCGATCCGTGACGCCGCGCTCGACCCGAGCCGTCTGGCACAGCTCGAACAGTTGATTGCGCGCATGCCGTTCGCCGCGCCGCTGTTGCATTACGCCATCAACAGTCCGTTCGGCATCCGCCGCGACCCGTTCAACGGCGAGCGTGCCTTCCATCCCGGCATCGACCTTGAGGCCGAATACGGCGAAGCCGTCTACACCACGGCGCCAGGGATTGTGGACTTCGCTGGTGTCGACGGCGCCTACGGACGAATGATCGAGATCAGCCACGGCAACGGCATCCAGACGCGCTATGCTCATCTGTCTCGGATTCTGGTCCGCGTCGGCGACCGCGTCGACGAGCATCAGCGCATCGGCCTGGTCGGCAGCACCGGCCGCAGCACCGGTCCGCATCTGCACTATGAGGTGCGGATCGACGGCCGGCCGCTCAATCCGGCGAAATTCCTTGCGGTCGGCCGGCGGTCGTCGCTGATCGCGATCGACGCCGCGCAGTAAGCGGCAAAAAAAAGAGGCCGCCTTGCGGCGGCCTCGTCGTCCGATAGTCCTTCAGTGAATGTTAGGCCGCGATTCCGCCGGCACCTTTGGCGGCCCCGGCCTGCTTGCGCCGGCGTTGCATCTCCAGGAAACCGAGGCCGAGGAGACCGCTGCCGAACAACAGCCAACTCGCCGGCTCCGGCACCGACGACGTGCCCGAGTAGCCGAACAGCATGCTGGTCTGGAAGCCGCTGAACGAGGAGGTGTCGAACACCAGGTTCGCGGTCACATCGAACAGGCCGCTGCCCGCCACCGTGCCGAGGTTGTAGTTGACGTTGGTGAGAGCGGCGAGCGCGTTGGCTAGCGTCGAGAAGGTTTGGTCGTCGAGCTTGCCGGTCTTGCCGGTCTCGGTCAGGTAGAACTCGAGCGAGCCGAAGCTCCCGCCGGAGTAGCCCGAGCTGCCGTTGTTGAGCACGCTGACGATCACGTTGCGGCCCGCCGCATTCGCGCCCGTATCCGTGAACGTGAGCGACGAGGTGTAGGTGTGCGGGGTCGAGATCGCGCTCGTGGCGCCGACACCCAACAGGCCGGAGGCGATGACAGAAGCGCCCGGATTGTTGAAGGCCGCGCTCGCCGCCGGATTGGCCGCGTAGAAGCCCGGCGTCAACCCGGTCGGCATCAGATTGCCGAGCGTGTAGCTGTTGTCCGGGATCGGGTTCGTCTGGCTGAACGGCGAAATCGGCGCCGTGGTCGAGACGTTCTGCGCGAACGTACTCTGGGCGAACGAGGTCGCCGGGCTGCCGATCGTGGCCGAACCTGCGGCCGTGACGGACGGCGTGTTGGGCGAGGCATTGGCGCCGTCTGTCGTCGCGGAGGCTTGCGAGCCGACATTGCCGATGCTGAACAGAGTATTGCCCTGACCGTCGAGCAGCGTGGTGGTCAGCGTCCCGCTTCCGCCGCCGGTCGAAGTGCCGTTGGCCGTCGCTTGTGCCGTGTTCTGGAACGACGTGGCGACTGCGTCCGCACCGACCGGGCCGCCGCTGGCGCTAAACGCATTGGCATTCGAGGTCGCGGTGCCGCCGACGCCACCCGGGCTGCCGCCCTGACCGCCGGTCGAGAAGGCATTGGCGATCGCAGGGTTGACGTTGTCGGTGGTCGCCGCGTTGGCGCTGGACGAGGCGTTGCCGCCGTTGCCGCCGACGCCGCCGCCGATGGCGCTGCCGCCGTTGCCGCCGGTCGAGGTGGCGTTCGCTGTGATGCCGGTCACGCCGTTGGTCGCATTGGCCACGGAGGTGGCGGTGCCGCCGGCGCCGCCGTTGTCGCCGCCGGTGCCGAGGCCGCCGACGCCGCCGGTCGAGATGGCGTTGGCCGAACCGGTCCCGCCGTTCATGGTCGAGTTGGCGCTGCCGATGCCGCCAGCGCCGCCGGTGCCGACGCCGCTGGCGTCGCCGCCGGTGCCGCCGGTGCCGACTGCCAGCGAGGTGCCGGAACCGGTGACGACGTTCGTGGCGCTGCCATTGCCGCCGCTGCCGGGGGTGGAGGCAGAGCCGCCGGTGCCGCCGGTGGCGAAAGTCGCGCCGGAGCTTGCTGTGGTGAGCGACGGAGCGACGCTATTGCCGTTCTGGCCCGCCGCGCCGTTGCCGCCGATCTGGCTGAAGGTGTTGTTGACGCCGGTGAGGCCGTAATCAGACGCGACGCTGCCGAGCACGGCGGTGTCGTCGGACGACGTCACCGTATTGCTCTTGAGGTACGTGTCGGTCGTGCCGCCGAGGCTCAGCATCTGGGTGGTAGCGAAATCGCCGGTTATGCCGTTCGCGCTCGAGTGCATCAAATCGTAGGAGCCGGGCGCCACGGTCGAGTTCGGGACCAGCGTCATGGTGCCACCGAGCTGCGCCGCCGCGGTATTGATTTGGTCGTAGGTCGTACCGCCGGTGGTAGGCGCCATCACGTCCAGATAGAGCGTGTTGCTGGGCGCGAAGATCATGGTGCCGGTGCTGTTAATCGCCGCGGCCGAGCCGGTGCCGACCGGGAAGTTCGGGGTCGGGTTCGGCAGGAAAGTGCCCGAGGTCTTGTCTGGAGTGTTCGGGTTGACCGCGGACGAGGTGGTGTTGCCGGGCGACAGCGAGCCCTGGAAGGTCACGGTGCCGGAATAGTTGCCGGTGCCGGCAACCGGACCGGTGAGGGTGATGCCGCCCGCGGTGCCGGTGACGCCCGGGCCGGTGCCGGACGGCGTGTTGTTGTACACCGCGCCGTTGACGGTGCCGGAGCCGTTGAGGTTACCGTTCTCGATGTCGGTCAGGGCCTGAGTCCAGGTGCCGTCGACCGTGGTGTTGCTGGTCGAGCCGGTCTGGGTATAGGTGCCCGTGCCGTTGAGCGCCGCGCCCGACTGGATGGTGACGCTGCCGCCGGCGCTGTTGGTCATCGTGCCGTTGTTGGTGATCGCGCCGCCGCCGGTGACGTTGGTGAGCGTGCCGGTGTTGGCGAACGTGCTGGTCGCGTCGTTGCTGATGGTTGCTCCGGTCTGGTTGGTCAGCGTGCCGGTGTTGTTGAGCGTCGCGCCGTTCTGGTTGACGATCTGCGCGACGTTCTCGTTGGTGAGCGCGCCGTCGTTCTGGAGCGTCGAGGCGTTGTTGGTGATCACCGCGCCGGCGCCGTTGTTATCGACGGTGCCGCCGAGGAAGTTCTTAAACGTTCCGGCCAGCTGGTTGAGGATCGCGCCGAAGTTGTCGAGCGCGCCGCCCGAGTGGACGTGGAACTGGCCGTTGGCGCCCTGGTTGGTGATGCCGCCCGAGCTCAATTCGTTGGTGAGCGTGCCGCCGTTCGCGACGTTGAAGTGAGCGGTGCCCGCGCCAGTGCCGTCATTGAGGATGGTGGCGCCGGACTGGTTGGTCAGGGTCGCGCCGGCCCCACTGGTCGAGAAGGTGGTCGTGCCGGTCGTGCCACCGAGATTCTGGATCGACGCGTTGTTCTCGTTGGTCAGCGCGCCGTTGTTGGTGAAGGTCGCCTGGTTCTGGTTGACGAGTTTGGTGCCGCCGCCGGTGTTGTCGAAGGTGCCGGTCGAGCCGTTGGTGAAGGTCGAGCCCGAGCCGGTGTTGGTCACGGTCGAGCCGCCGCTATTGGTGAAGGCGCCGGTGTTGGTCCAGCTCGAGGGATCGTTGGTGACCTGGGCGCCATTGGTGTTGTTAAACGCGCCGTTGGTCGTCACCGTGCCACCGCTCTGGTTGAAGAACGCCGCGTGCGACCCGTTGTTGTCGACGGTCGAGCCCACCTGCGTCGTGAAAGTGGCATTGTCGTTGGTGATGACGGCGCCGGCCACGCTGGTGCCGTCGTTGGTCAGCGTGCCGCCGGTCTGAACCGTCATGGTCGCGCCGGAGGTGTTGTTGATCTGGCCGCCGTTCTGGTTGGTCAGCGTGCCGCTGGTGTTGAAGGCGGCGCTGGTCTGGTTGGTAATGGTGCTATGGTCGTTGGTCAGCGCGCCCGAGTTGTTGACCATCGAGCCCGAGCCGGTGTTGAGCAGGGTCGCCACGTTCTGGTTTGAAAACGTGCCGGTGTTGTTGAGTGTGGCGCCCGTCTGGTTGATGATCGCGCCCTGCGTCAGGCCGACACCGCCGCCGTCGTTGGTCAGGGTTGCATCGTTCTGCAGCGTGGCACTGTTCTGGTTGAAGATCTCGCCGAAGTTGCTGAGCGCGGCCGAGATCTTGTTCCACAGTTGGGTGCCGGTGCCGTCGTTGGTGACGGTGCCGCCGATCTCGTTGGTGAGCTGGGTGCCGCTGCCGGTGTTGATCATCTGGCCGCCGAGCTCGTTCTGGAGCGCGCCCGAGTTGTCGACGAACGACCCGCTCTGGTTGGTGAGGGTCGCGCCGCCGACATTGGCGGCGGTTGATCCTGCGGCGTTGGTGAGGGTCGCGCCGTTTTGGTTCGAGAACGACGTCCCGCCGTTTTCGTTGAGGATGCCCGCGAGGGCCGTGCTGGTGTTGTGGATGGTCGCGCCGTCGTTGACGAAGGTCGCGCCGTTGTTGGTGATCGTGCCGGTGCCGCCGTTGGTGATGAGGGCGCTGCCGAGGTTGCTGAAGAAACCGCCGGCCTCGTTCGTGATCGCGCCGGTGTTGGCGAGCGTGGTGCCGCTGCCGGTGTTGGTGAACTGCGCGGCGGCCGCGTTGGTCAGAGTCCCGGCGTTGTTGAGCGTCGAGGCGCCCTGGTTGGTGAATTGGGCGCCGATCTCGTTGGTAATGCTGCCGGTACTGCCGTTGGTGAGGGTCGCGGCGCCCTGGTTGTAGACCTGGCTGGTCGAGCCGGTGTTGTCAACCGAGCCGTTGTTGGTGAACTGACCGCCGCCCTGGTTGTAGACCTGGCCGCCCGACTGGTTGGTGAGGCTGCCGTTGTTGGTCAGCGTGCCGTGCGCCTGATTATAGATCTGGGCACCGTTCTCGTTGGTGAGCTGACCGTCGTTCTGCAGGGTCGAACCCGAGGTCATGTTGAAGATGGCCGCGTTCGCGCCGCTATTCGTAATGCTCGATGTCGAATCGTTGTGGAACAGCGCGCCGAGCAGGTTGAGGATCTGGCCCTCGTTGGTGACGGCCGCGCCATTCTGGTTCTGGACCTGCGTGCCCGCGCCCATGTTGAGCGCGGTGGCGCCGCTGGCATTGTCCCACACTGTATTGGCGTCCGTGTTGGTGAAGACGCCCGCCGACTGGTCGATGAAGGTACCGAGGTTGCTGAAGAACGCGGCCAGCTCGTTGAGGAAAGCGCCGCCAGTGTTGGTGAGTGAGCCGGAGGCCGAATTGGTCAGGACCGCGCCCTGGCCAGCCGCCGAGGTCGCGCCGAGATTGCCGTTGGCGTTGTTGGTGAGGATGCCGGTGTTGGTGATCGAGCCGGTGTTGGTGATCTCGCTCGAGACGCCCGTCGCCGGCGTGCCAACGACGTTGTTGAGGGTACTGTTGCTGTTGTTGATGGTGCCGGCGTTGTCGATGATCGCGTGACCCGGCGTGGTAATGCCGCCGTTGGTCAGGCTGCCGTCGTTGGTCAGAGTCGAGTTGTTGACGCCGCTGATCGTGCCGTCGTTGGTGATGGTCGAGCCGGCCTGGTTGGTGATCGTGCCGTTGCCGCCGCCGCCCGTGCCGTCGTTGGTAAGCGTGACGCCGCTGTTGATCGTGCCGGCGGTCGGGTTCGACTGGTCGCCGCCGACGCTGATCGCGGCGTTGTTGGAGGCGCTGCTGCCTTGCGTCCATATACCGCCCGGTGCGGCCGAGCCGGAGCTGGGGATTTGTGCCAGCGCGGTGCCGTCCATAAGTGCGAGAATGGCGACCGCGGCCGCCGAATGCTTGGCCAAAGTCCGGATGGATACCTTCATCGCAACCTCTCCATGTCCCCGTTTACGAGCGGTCCGCGGAAGATCCCAGGGAGGGCGAAGGATCAATCCGCAGCCGCCGCGTTTGACCGAAGAGGCTTGTCGGGGAAGGGTTCGGAGCGCCGCGGAGGGCAGCTGCCGGGAGGAGGCCAGCGGAGATATGCGGCTCCGCGGGATTCTAACTGCCTTCCTGAAAGACAGGCCTGTTTCGGTCTTTTTCTCGGATGATGAAAGTATTTTAACCAGACGATAAATTCAATTCAACGTAACGGTTAGAT
>Ga0187825_10000190_pt1 | contig 12849 bp, 5 predicted proteins | sample NC_wetland_sal_i_11_FD_132421 | JGI IMG/M metagenome (GOLD analysis project Ga0187825, IMG submission 132421) | Wetland sediment microbial communities from Neuse River Estuary, North Carolina, USA - SourceSoil_5 | ecosystem: Environmental > Aquatic > Freshwater > Wetlands > Sediment | place... | reverse complement strand
CTGGATGCCCAGGTCAAGCAGGCAATCGATTCACAAATGGCGGCCAAGGGTTTCACGAAGGTGGCGGATGGCGGTAAATCCGATTTGCTCCTCGGCTACCAGCTCATGATCGATCGTGAGAAGCAGATAAACGGCTTCGGGGACAGCTGGGGCGGCTTTGGAGGCTGGGGTGGCTGGGGCCCATGGGGTGGGAACAGCTTCGGTTCATTTTCGGCGAATACTTCAACCATTAACATCGGGACTTTCGTCATTGGTATGTATGACCCTGCTACAAAGAAACTGGTTTGGATCGGTGGCGCCCAGCATGCGATCGAACCCAGCAAGAAACCGGAAAAAAACCAGGAGAGGCTCAATAAGGGAGCGCAAAAGCTGCTGAAGGATTTCCCGCCGGGACGCAGCAAATAACCACTCCAACTCTGATGCACGCAGAGAACCCCAACATCGACTCTGGTCGCACGCCGGCCACGTTGAAAACGCGATGACCATGCTATTCAAGGATGATGCACCCAAGACCGGCCGTGAACGGATGCTAGCGATTTTACAGCGACGATGGCCGGGAACCAGTAATCCGGCTCGTTTCTGCACCGACCACGAATGGTCTACAGACGCCCTGAGACAGAATAGATAAAATGCCAAATCTTTGGAGAACAAACTGGAGAACAAAAATTGCTGAGTGAGAGATGATCTGTCCGATTTCTGTGATCCTGTCCGACTGTAAGCCGCTGATATTACTGGGGACCGCAAAGATCGTTACACTTGCTAAACCGTTGTACGGGCTAACACCTGTACCGAGGGTTCGAATCCCTCCCTCTCCGCCAGTCCTTCAAATAAAAAGCACTTTCGACACATTCCAGAATTCCTGAGGCTGGCACCGAAGCCGGTACTTGTGGGCTGCACGCGTCGCTCTAACATCACATTTCAGGGTGAGGGGTCCAATCCATGAAGCTGCGCCCATGGACACTGCCGGTTCTCAGTTTCGTCGTTCTGCTGGGCTTGATCGGTGCCAATGGGTACTGGGTTATGCGCAGAGCCCGGGCGATCCACGACGAAATCATCGCCGCGCATCAGAGCTACCTCCGGGAAGATCTACTCCTAAAAAGATTGACGAAGGAGATGTACACAGGGGAGTTGGTGATCCGGGATTACCTGCTCGACACCGCGCCAGAACAGACTCTAACCCACCAGCAACAGATGAGCGCGCTGTTCGACTCGATGCGTGGCGACCTTCACCGCCTGGAGCCGGAACTGAACGAGCAGGAGACGCTCGAACTGGACCGCCTGAAGGCTGAAGTCGATACCTATTGGCAGTCGATTTCCCCCATCTTTCACTGGACGCGGGACGAAAAAGCGAAACTTGGCCAGCAATTTCTCCAGCGCGAGCTCGTGCCCAGCAGAAACAAAGTAGTCTCGCTGGCGGATCGCCTGACGAAGCTCAACGAAGAGGACTTGAGCAAGGACCAGCGACGGCTGGAAGCGAGTCAAAATTCTTTTCAACGCTCCCTGACGGACGGACTGCTCCTTACCCTGCTGCTCGGCGTGATTGTGGCCATCATCGCAACGAAAGGCTTTGTCAGTATCGATGCGCGCAAGGAACTTCATAGGCGCCAGCTGGAACAGGCGGAATCCGCACTTCGGCAGCTTTCCCGGCGACTGGTCGGTGCGCAAGAAGCCGAGCGAAAATTTATCTCGCGGGAACTGCATGACGCCGTCGGACAAACACTGACGGCTGTGAGCCTGGAACTCGGTTCGCTGGAGTCGCTGCCGGGGGTTCCTTCCGAGTTCACCAAGCGCGTCAGCGATGCGAAGCGTATGAACAGCGAGTCGCTGAGTGTGCTCCGCGATCTGGCCATGGGACTCAGGCCGTCCATGCTCGACGATATCGGGCTGCGCGAAGCGTTGGAATGGCAAGCACGCAAGATCAGCCGCAGTGCATCGATCCCAGTTTCGATGGATTTTTCGGGTGAGGCAGTGGATCTGCCTGAATTACAGCGCACCTGCATCTATCGTGCAGTGCAGGAGGCCCTCACGAACGCCGTTCGACATGCCCAGGCCCGCTCCATTCGCGTCAAGGTCGATGCGAAACCAGGACAACTCGTCGCAACCGTCGAAGATGACGGAGTCGGATTCGATAACGTCGAGGGTTCACGGCCAGGAATTGGATTGCTCGGGATTCAAGAGCGGGTTGCTGAACTGGGCGGCTCAGTTAAAATCGTGACGAGTGCGGGAAGGGGAACGAAGCTGAGCTTACAGATTCCCATTCCGCATGAAGCCGAAAAACCCCACCCAAGCGAAGCTTGAGCTGGGCACCCACGCGCAATGAAGAAAATACGAATCCTCGTGGCCGACGATCATGGCATTGTGCGGAAAGGAATCGCATTGCAGTTGGCCCAAAGCGAGAATTTCCAATTAGTCGGCGAAGCCGCTGACGGGCGCGAGGCAGTCAGCGCGGCGGAATCGCTCACGCCCGATGTCGTCATCATGGACATCGCTATGCCCAACCTGAACGGGATCGATGCCGCGGCCCAGATCGTCAAACGCGTTCCCAATGTTGCGATCATCCTGCTCAGCATGCATTCCGACGAGAGCTACCTGGCTCGAGGACTGGCTGCGGGAGTCCGAGGGTACCTTGTGAAGGATACCGCGGATACAGAGATCATCCGCGCCGTGGAATCTGTGGCGCAAGGCAAGCCGTTCTTCAGCGCCGCGATCAGCAAGATGCTGGTCGAGGACTACATGCGGCAACTCCAGTTACGCGGCGCGACCGATTTGTACGACCTACTCACCGAGCGCGAAAGGGAAACTCTCCAGCTGCTGGCCGAGGGAAAAACAAATAAGGATGTGGCTCGCATCCTGAATCTTGGCCTGGCCACGGTGGAGACCCATCGGGCCAGCGTCATGTCGAAATTGGGATTGCATAGCACGGCGGAAATCGTGCTCTACGCGGTTCGCAAGAAGATCATCATGGCTTCCTGATTTGGGCCAGCTCTTGGCCAACTTTCCCCCCAGGGTGCCCTTGTCCCCCCTTTTCGGAGCCAATCTCCCCCCTAGGCAGGATGCCCAAATCTTGTAGAAACCTTTACAAAGGTTCGACACGAAGAGGCTTCGGCCCTCACTTCGTGGAAAGTCTGTGACAACCCCCACGTCACGGATGGTGAACCCTCCCCACAACTGACTCGCCAGTCTTGGCGGACGACTGCGCCTTGCGCTGCGGTAGCAGTGCGCGCATCCACCGCTGAGGGCTGGCAGGCCCGCGAACGATCGCTGGCTCGCGAATCAGGAGGTTCCATGGCAGTCGTCAATTGCCCGCATTGCTTAGCGGACATGGTCTGGAGCAAGGAATATTTCCAATGGGAATGCGGGTGCGGCTTTGTCATTACCGTCGACCCATTGCTGACCTGTGACGAATGCAGCTGCGAATTGTCGTGGAACGAGAAATCGGATCGGTGGGAATGCAGTGACTGCCACGCGGTCATCGCGGATCCACTGGCCGAAGACAGATTCGTATCGCGTATGAATTTCGTCAGCCAGGAACGTTAGCGTTTTTTTGAACCTCTCCCAGGGTGTAGTGCTGTGGGGCCCTACGCCTTGCCGTCACGCAAAAGTAATGCCACCGGGCAGATGGAACCGAAGTCTCGCCCGCCCCAGTACTCGTGTGCCAGGTTTTGAAAAACAGGTAGGAGGTTGCATGCCGATCCGCAAGCTGCACCAGGTTTGTCTGCTCACCCTGATTGTTTCTTTAATGACAGTTGTCGCGAGCGCCCAGTCGTTCCAGATTCAGTGCCCCACTACCACCATCACCCACCCCGTGGAGCGCACTTCGCTTCAAGGTGAGCCCGCGTATAGCGGTCCGACGACCTTTACGACCGGCGCCGACGGGTACCAGGTGCCGAACGCGAACGTGAATGGCGCCATCAAGTGCCAGCAGATCTCGGGTGGCGATGGATTTGCCACCATGGGCGATGGCACGCAAACCTATCTATTTGCCTTCGGACCGCTCTCCGGTCTGGCGGATATGGCTGCGGGAAAGCCGGGCACGCAGTTCCCGGATGTTTTCAATACGCCGTATTCAGGCACTTTCCAGCCGGGTGATCCCGCAACCACGAACCACGCGGGCGACGCTCCGTACTCGATCGGCAGCCTGTTTGGCACGCCGGGCGGGTTTTCCTTCAACGGCGCCGTGGGGCTGGCGCCGGACACGGACTGCCTCGCCAATCCGGCTTGCGCCGCGAAGATCCCTGCCAATGGCATCGATGGCCACGTAGATACGCGGGCGATTATGGATGTCGCCATCATGAACGGCAACATGCCGGCTCCATTGATGGCCATCGATGAAGATGACGAATTCTTCCTCACCCTGACCAACGTGGGCCAGGTGATGCGGCCCGACTTGTTCGAGCAGCACACGGTTCACTTCCATGGCTATCCCAACGCTTCGGCGTTCTATGACGGCGTGCCGGACGCGTCCGTCGCCATCAACATCGGCGGAAGCTTCACTTACTACTATCTCGCGCCGGATGCGGGCACTTACTTCTGGCACTGCCATATCACTCCGCCTGAGCACTTGCAGATGGGCATGGTCGGGCAAATCTACGTTCGGCCGCGGCAGAACCGCTGGTTGGGCGATCTCTATTCCGGCCTGCTGCAGCAACAAGGTGACGAGCGTACAGCCTGCCGGAGAAAGAATGACGGTGGCAGCCCGGGTGTGAATGGTCCCGCGGATATCCTGTGCAGCAATCCCGTGCCCGCCGTGAATACTCACGCGAGCGGCGGCGGAAAGTATGCCTACAACGACGGTGACGGTTCTACCCGCTACGACGTCGAGTATCCGCTGCAGATTCACGGCTTCGATCCCAACTTCCACTTTGTCGGCATGACCTTCAACCCCGAAGGCTTCACCGACATGAAAGACAAATACTTCCTGCTGAATGGCCGAAGCTACCCGGACACGGTAAACCCGGATCCCCTGGCCACGCAGACCACCGATGGCGTGATGCATTATTCGCAGCCCCTGCCATCGATCATCAACATTCCGGTTGGTGGAAGAGCGCTGCTGCGGATTGCGGATCTGGATGTGACGGAATACCAGACGCTGGCTTCGCTGGGCATCCGGATGCACGTGATCGGATACAACGCCAAGCTGCTGCGCGATCAGGCGGGCAACAATCTCGACTACTACACCAACTCGATCACGCTGGCGGGTGGCGAATCGCTGGATGTGATTCTCGATGCCAGCGATACCAACAAGTATCCGTCGGGCAGTGTTTTCTACCTGTACACCCCCAATCTTGACCACCTGTCGAACGACGCCGAGAACTTCGGCGGGCTGATGACGGAAGTGCGGATCAACTAGGAGACCAGCCATGAGAGCGATGAACATGAAAAACGCGATTCTTAAGACACAATTGCTTCTGGCGACGGTCGTGACCCTGACGCTGTTGCTTACGCCATCCGCCTTCGCTGCAGCTCCTGGCATCACCGGTCCGATCTTTAACTTGACCGCGCAATCCGCCTTCCTCAGCCAGCCAGACGGCTCGTTTGTTTATTCGTGGGGATATGGATGCAACGGCGGGCCCGCCGGATATGCCCCAGCGGCGATCGCAACCCGGTTCTGCAGCAGCATGCAGGTACCCGGGCCCACGCTGATCGTGACGCAAGGGCAGACGGTGACGGTCAACCTGACGAATAACCTGCCCAACGCAGCCGGCAACACGTCAATTCTGTTTCCTGGCTTTGACGTAACCGCGTCCGGAGGCGTCGCGGGACTTCTGACGCGCGAGGCAGCGGCCGGCGGCGGCACGGTGACCTACACGTTTACCGCATCCACGCCCGGCACGCGCTCCTACTACAGCGGAACACAGGGCGACCTGCAAGTGGAGATGGGATTGTATGGGGCGGTTATCGTAGTGCCCTCCTCTGCAAATATCCCGACAGCGTGCACGACTGGAATTCACGCAAGCAATGTCACGGCGCAAAGCTCATCTTCGTTGGCGCACCCGGGAGTAACGGAGCGTAATTTCCGGCTGGCGGCGGCCGCGTATAACCACGCGGGTGCCTGCTACGACCGGGAATTCCTCTTCCAGTTCTCCGAGATCGATCCCAGAATTCATCGACAGGCCGAAGAACAGTCCACACGGGCGTGCACAGGTTGCATGAACGTGGCCACCGAGCCTTATGTTCCCGCGTACTTCATGGTCAACGGACGCTCGATGCCGGACCTGATGGATCCCAACTACGCGCCGGAATACCCCCACCAGCCCTACAACGGCAATCCGCACATGCATCCGGGCGAATTGGTGTTGCTCCGCATCATTGGCCAAGGACGCTGGCAGCATCCGTTTCACGAGCACGGCAACCACGTGCGAATTCTGGCACGCGATGGCAATCTGCTGGTCAGCGCGACCGATGCCACCAGCCTTGCGGGCCCCCTGCTGTTCACCACGACGACAACTCCGGGCCAGACGATGGATGGAATCTACTACTGGACTGGCAAAGGGTTGAACTGGGATCCTTACGGCCACAACGCCGCTTCCGGTTCCACGCTGCCCTGCAATGCAGATAGCAACGGCTATAACACCGGGGCACCCACAGCGATCAATTACTTTGAGTGGTGCCAGGATCACAACAAGCCTCTGCAAGTAAGTCCCACCGGCGACGTCGCGGGTGGCGGTCCGGCAACTCTGCCTGACCCGAATATCTTCGCCAACGGAGCCTGGTTCGGCGGCAGTCCCTATCTTGGGCCGGAGGCGACTGTACGCGCAGTCGGCTCTACCGGCACCACGCCGCCATCGGGCACCGTCGCCAATTCCCCCACCGACGAAGCCGGCTTCGCGTTCATGTGGCACTCGCACAACGAGCGCGAAATCACCACCAACAATATTTTCCCTGGCGGAATGATGATGATGATGCTGGTTGATTCGCGGGAATTTGTGATTGACGAGCAGAACTAATCGAGGAGAAGAATGATGCGATCCAACTATCTCAAGACGTTGAAGACAGCGGTCCTGGCAGTAACGGTTCTCCTCCTCGGAGTGAGCGGGTCGTTCGCCCAGCAGCAGGTCAACCTGACCGCCGGGCCGACCACTGCGATCCTGCCCGACGGCACGCAGGTGCCGATGTGGGGTTATAGCTGCGGCGCAGTGGTGGCCAATTCGACCGCAACCTGCGCGTCGCTCAAGCCGGGCGCCGGCGGTTGGTCGCCGGTCCTGATCACGGTGCCCACCGGGCAAACCCTGCAGATTAACCTGACGAACAATCTGACGTTTCCGACGTCCGGTTCACCGAATAACGTTCCTACATCGCTGACCATTGTGGGCCAGCTCGGCGGCGGACTGGGAGACAAAGGGCAGAGGACGACGACGACCAGTCCGCTCCACGTCACCCAGACACTCACGTGGCCGACCTCGAGCACGAGCCAGGCTGACGGCGCGAATAATTCGCCGCCCCAGCCTGACCGTGTGCAGTCGTTCGCCACCGAGGTGGGGGCAGGAGCGACGACGAGCCTGACCTGGAGCGCGCCGAGCGCCGGCACTTATTTGCTCGAATCCGGTACGCATCCTTCGATTCAGGGACCGATGGGCCTGTTCGGAATGGTTGTGGTGACGACCGCGCCAGTGGGAACGTCTGCCGGATGCGCTTATCCCGGAACTACGGCCGGCTCATGCCTGGCTAACTACAACGTAGACGTTCCGCTACTGCTGAGTGAAATTGATCCGGTCCAAAACGCGACAGTCGATGCGGCTGTCCGCACGTCTGGCTTCAGTGAGACGGCAGTGTGGTCGGGCCAGCCCGGCGGGTGCGGCAATCCGAGTTCATCGATTTACCACACTTGCTATCCGCCGACGGTCAACTATAAGCCGCTGTATTACCTCATCAATGGTGTCGCGTTCAACAAGACGAGTGCTACGGCCTCGCTGTTCCCGAACCCATCGCCGACAGTGACCGTTGGCGGGCCGGTCCTGGTGCGCCTGGTCAACGCCGGGTCGCGCATGCACGTGCCCTCGATTGTGGGCGCTCAAACCGGGTCGGGTGTTTCCGGTTTCGGGCTGGTTGCAGAAGACGGCAATCCTCTGCCCGGGCTGACTCGCGTACAAAGCGAAGTCTTCCTGGCGCCGGGCAAGACCTACGACGTAATGATCAATGCGCCGGCTGCGGGCCGCACGGCTCTGCCAATCTTCGATCGCCAAGGAAGTTTGTCGCAGAATGCCACGGGGCGCGACGGGGGAATGCTGGCTTACATCAGCATCAACGGTGACGGATTGCCGGCCGCTTCAGTGCTCGCGGCGGCGACTGCGAACCCGGATACCTACAACTCCGTGCTCGCGTGTACGGCGACACCCTGCAAAGCGGTCACCGTATCCGATCCTGGCAAGGGCGTGGTTGCCAATGACGTGAACGTGTATGGCGTCCAACTCTTGTCGGCGCCCACAGCTGGCACGGTCGTTCTGAGCGCGAACGGCACGTTTGTTTATACGCCGAATGTTGGCACCAGCTCGGACAGCTTTACCTATTGCGCGAACGGCACGGTCACAGGCGCGGTCTGCTCCTCTGGCTTATCTGCAACAGTGACCTTGGGCGCCGGAGACGCCGGAACGAGCGCAGGCATTACCTGCACCTTTCCCTCGCCCGCCTTTACCTCCAACGTTGCCAAAACCATGAGCATCAAGCCCCCGGGCGTCCTGCAATATTGCAAAGACGCGGCGGGCTATCCGCTCACGGTAGCCAAGACGCCGGCTCCCGCACTGGCGAGCGGAAGCGTTTCGATGGACTCGAATGGCGGATTTGTCGCCACCGTTTCCAGCGCGGGCTCGGCCACCTATACCTTAAGCTTCACCCCCCAGAACTCGCAGGGAACTTCCGGCGCTTTGCAGAACGTGAGCATCGCGTTCCCGGCGGCAAACGGTCCTGCGATAACGCTGGTGGACGGCATCACGAAGAATGCCCTGTCTCCGCAAGACTACCGCTGGATCATCGAGGAAGATCGCACCTTCTACGTGGATCCGGCTTGCCAGGCGAATCCGCTTCCGGCGGGCTGTCCTTTTGTCGCGCAGCAGGCTGGTCAAAATGTTCCGGCAGTGTTTGGAACGAACTTCCATACCAGCTATATGCCGATCGTGGCGCAGGGCTGCGTCGGAGACGCTTCCTGCGAAAGCGGTCAGAGCGTGCGAGGCGCATCGTCAGTTTGCGACATTGGCAATGGTGATTGCCGGCCTGGTGCCACGAAGACGGCGATCGATCCCACCCAGGTCCATCTGGACACTACGAAGCACTATTACATCTCGGTGCTGCCGGGGGATGCGGCCGACGGCGGACACGCTATGGGAGGCGCGCAGCTCGTCTATGTGAACGGTGCGTGGCGCAATACCACGGCACCGACGGCAAGCGGCGTTAGCGTGATCGTCGAGCCCATGCAGCAGGACTCGGCAAAAGTATCTGCATTTGTGTTCGAAGATGACCATCCGCTCAACGGCGAGCACGATGCCAGCGGCGGTGTGGATACGCTGTCGCCCAACGAACCTGGCCTGGGGGGATTCAACATCACGATTATCGACCTGGCGGGTATGTCGGGCGATTCTTCAGGACAGCTCACGTTCGACGAGTTTGGCCAGCCTCTCTCGAACTCTCTGGCAGGGACGATAGACCCAGTCTCGGGCGCCGACGCTTGTCCGATCACGGCAAACCCGCGGACCGGCTTTGACGGTACTTCTGGCGATACCGGCATCACCGGCATGATCCCGGTGTGCCCGAAATATGAGGCGGACGGCACCACCGAGTCTCCCTTGGCGGGCCAAGCGATCGTCGCCAATATGCCGCCCGGACGGTACGGCATCATCGCCACGCCAGCGGCGGACCGGATTGCACGCGGCGAGGAATGGCTGCAAACCAACACCCTCGATGGCGGCAAGGACCACGAGGCCTTCCTGAAAATCAACGAACCCGCGTACTTCCAGGAGTTCGGACCGGCGGGCTACCACGTCTCCATCGGCTTCGCCAATCCGGCGTGGATCAATGACGCCGGCCGGGCTCTCTGCACGGGTCCCGGTGCTCCTGCCTGTACCCAGACCGTGAAAGGGACAGTCACCGGCGTTCACATGAGCCGGCCTTCGGATGAGCGACTGTACGGCACTGGAACACGCGACACCTTTGGTTACACGCAGTGCTATGCCAGCCTGGGAAGTCCGGATGGCGCCGACATTGCGTTCGCAAAGTGCGGCGACGATGGATCGTTCACCCTCTCCGGAGTTCCGGCGGGCGATTGGAAACTGACCATCTTCGATCAGTGGAACGATCAGATCGTCGACGGGATCTCGACCCCGGTTCGCGTTGGCGGAACAGGCACGGGAAATACAAACACGGCCCTGTGCCATGGACCGACCACGTCAGCCTCGGTCTGCGACATGGGCGAACTGGCCGTTCACGCCTGGAAGAATAACCTCTCGACTCGCACGTTCTTTGACATCAACGGTGATGGCGTGTCGCAGGACAATGAGCAGGGCCTCTCGCTCGTACCTACGAACATTCGTTACCGCGATGGCAGTATCTCGAACCTGAACAGCACCGACCTGGCTGGGTTCGCCGGCTTCAACGAGGTCTTCCCGATCTTCGCATGGTACGTAATGGAGACCGACTCGAACCGTTATAAGAACACCGGGACGCACGTCGTCAACGACGCGGGCGGTCCAGTCGACCCCGATACGACGAACCCGACAGCGAACCAGACCGCGAACTGCTCTGCCAGCTCTGGCTTCCCTGCGTGCGGACACTCGGCCATTGGGGCGGACATGGCGCGGACCCGCGAAGATGTCTCCCTGCCCGTGAACTTGCGTGTTCCTGGGGCAAAGTATTGTTTGACTGCGGATTGCTCCTCCCCCGGTGACTTTAACGACCCGACCTCGCAACAGGGTTCGACGGGTCGTGTCGATCCCCCCTGGGTTACCAGTTACGGCTGGCAAAGTTTCATGGGCCAGAACCAGACTCTGGAATTCGGCAAGAAGCCCTATGCGGCAGGTGAAAACGGCGGCATCCGCGGCCACGTCGTCTATGCTTCCACCCGCCCCTTTGACGACCCGGCACTGCTGCTCCAACTTACTTGGGAGCCGCAGGTTCCGGGTGTCACCATCAACCTGTACCAGGAGGGTTTCGCGGCCGATGGCGTCACACCAACGCTCAAGTTAGTGGACACCACCAAGACCACCAGCTGGGATGATTGGGCGCAGGGCTTCCGCTCCGATGGCGTGCCCAACATGAACTGCCCGGGTCAGAATGCAGCCGACACCTTCCTTTACACGATGACCAACCAGCCGTCGTATCTGGACTGGTACAACGCGCAGCACGGCGGACCTAGCGCGCACACGCTGCCGGGCAACTCTCAGTACAAGTGCTATGACGGCATGCACAACTGGAACCAGCTCCAGCCGGCTCCTTACGATGGCATGTACCAGTTCCCCAGCATCACCGGCCTCAACCCGACGACCGGAGAGCCGACAGGCACGAACTGCACGATCTGCGTGGTCGACCCGGACACCACCGATACCTATCGGAGGCCAACGAACACCCAGACCGCTGGAACACCGTGGACGCCCGCTCTGGGTGGCGTTCCGATGCTTCCCGCGGGCAAGTACGTGGTCGAAATGGTTGTTCCCCCGGGCTATGAGCTGGTGAAGGAAGAAGACAAGAACCTGTTCACCGGCGACGCATTCAATGGTCCGGTCGCGACGCAGTTCTCTGGCTTCGGCAACATCTTCATCATGCCGGACCAGGCTGCTGTTTCCGAAACGTACAACGCAAACAACAATCTCAATCCCACGACCGACCTGGGCGTGCAACCGCGTCATGAAGGCGACACCGGAAGCGTCGAAACCTTCTGGCCCTGCGTAGGTGCGGCTCGCGTGGTTCCCGACTTCAACAGTATCTTCCCGGGATTGCAGGAGAACGCGCCCTTCGCGGGAGCGAAGCGCAATCTCTGCGATCGCAAAGAAGTGACTCTCGAAGACCAGATGTCGGTGTTGGCGAAGTTCTACGTCTTTACCTCCGCCCATATCGCTGGTCACTACACGGGCATCATCACGGACGACTTCACCTCGGAATTCGATCCGTTCTCGCCGGCGTTCGGCGAGAAGTTTGCGCCCGCCAACTTGCCGGTCGGGGTGAGGGACTGGGCAGGAAACGAAATCGCCCGCGTCTACTCCGATCAGTTCGGAATGTATAACGGCCTGACCTACTCGACCTGGTCCGTGAACCCGCCCGACCCCAGCGGATACATTCCCCAGACGATGGACATGTGCATGAACGACCGTGGCAGCGGCGCCGTTGCCGATCCTTTCTACCAGGCAGCGTACAGCCAGTTCTGCTACGTATGGACCTACATGCCGGGGCAGACCTCGTATATGGATACCCCGGTGATTCCGACGGCCGCGTTCGCGCCGGAATACAACCATCCCGACTGCGCTTACCCGAATTTGACCCCGGCAGTCAGCGAGGTGGACGGAGACGGTGTCGGCCCGTATATCGCCGCCGCCGGTTCCAGCCACCCGATCACCATCCATGCGCTGGGCGACCAGGTGGTCAACAATTATGGTTACTCGGGGCCGTCGACTACCAAGGCTCCGTATAACCAGAAGACGATCACGCGGCATTACGGTTTTGGCGGTACGAAGGGAACGGTGAGCATCGGCGGCTTCACCATTCCTTCCGCCAACATCACGACGTGGAATGACACCACGATTGTTCTCACGGTGCCCACCACCAACAGCGTGCCGGCATGCAGCATCCAGCAACAAGCGCAATACGGCGGCTCGAACGCCCAGTGCGGGCAACTCGTGATCACGACCGCGGGCAACCAGCCGTCGGTCG
>Ga0187825_10000189_pt1 | contig 12870 bp, 11 predicted proteins | sample NC_wetland_sal_i_11_FD_132421 | JGI IMG/M metagenome (GOLD analysis project Ga0187825, IMG submission 132421) | Wetland sediment microbial communities from Neuse River Estuary, North Carolina, USA - SourceSoil_5 | ecosystem: Environmental > Aquatic > Freshwater > Wetlands > Sediment | place... | reverse complement strand
CGTCCCGGCGGGCCGCGATCTCGAGGTCCGTGATGTGATCGCGGCCGTGGATCGTCGCGAGGTAGTTTTCGCGCCGCTCCTCGGTCCACTTCACCGGACGGCCGGTCGCTTTGGCGCAGAACGCCACCACGGCCTCGTCCGCGTAGAACGGGATCTTGCTGCCGAATCCTCCGCCCACCTCGGGGGCGATCACCCGGATCTTGTGCTCGGCGATGCCGGTCACCACCGACATCAGAAAGCGGGCGATGTGCGGGTTCTGGGTCGTGCACCAGATCGTCAGGTCGCCCGACGCGCCGGTGTAGCGGGCGACGGCGCCGCGCGTCTCGATCGCGTTCGGGATGAGCCGCTGGTTCACGAAGCGCTGGCGGACCACCACGCCGCCGCGGGCGGCCTCGGCAAAGGCGGCGTCCGCGTCCCCGCCGGCGAGCTTCCATGTGAACGCGACGTTGTTGGCCGCGTCCGCGTGGAGCTGCGGTGCTGCGGCGCGCACCGCCTCTTCCTGGTTCGTGATGGCGGGCAGCACCTCGTAGTCGACGCGGATCAGCGCCGCGGCGTCACGCGCCTGGTAGGGGTCCTCCGCCACGACGACCGCCACGCCGTCGCCGGCGTACCGCACGCGCTCGGTCGCGAGCGCCGGATGGGGCGGCGTCTTGAGCTCCGAGTTCGGAATCAGCCATGCGGTCGGAATCGGATTGAGCTTGCCCTCGAGATCCCGGCCGGTGAACACGGCGACGACGCCGGGCTGGCGGCGCGCGGCCTCGACGTCGATGCGGGTGATCTTGGCGTGCGCGTGCGGGCTGCGCACAATGTACGCGTGCGTCATGCCCGGCAGACGCAGATCGTCGGTGTAGGTGGCCTGGCCGGTGATGAGGCGCGGGTCTTCCCGGCGGCGAATGCTGGCCCCAAACAGGCTGGTGACCGCCATGGCCGCCGCTACCGCGCCGGAGCGCCGCGCAGCTTGCCGGCGGCGTTCTGGATCGCGTTGACAATGTGCTGGTACCCGGTGCACCGGCAGAGGTTGCCCTCGAGGCCCTCCCGGATCTGCACCTCCGTCGGATCGGGGTGCCGGCGCAGCAGCTCGAGCGCTGCCATCATCATGCCCGGCGTGCAGAAGCCGCACTGCAGGCCGTGCTCCTCCCAGAAGCCCTGCTGGATCGGGTGCAGGTCCCCGTTGGTCGCGAGGCCTTCGACCGTCTGCAGCTGCGCGCCGTCCGCCTGGACGGCCAGCAGCGTGCACGACTTGACGGCCCGGCCGTTCATCATGATCGTGCACGCGCCGCAGTTGCTCGTGTCGCACCCCACGTGCGTGCCCGTGAGGCCGAGCGTTTCGCGAATGTAGTGGACGAGCAGAAGCCGCGGCTCGACCTCCTGCGAGTACTTCCTGCCGTTCACCGTGACGCTGATCGCGCGCTTCACGGTCTGCGCCTCCTTCGTCGGCCGCGGGGTCCGGTCGAGTGCGGACGGCCCCGCAGGGCGGTTGCCGGTGCGTCGGGAAAAACGGTACCGTGACGGCTGCGGAGTGGGATCGCTGGTCCGGCACCCGGCCTCTTCTGCGCGAGTCCACCGGCGTCCTCCGGCCCGTCGCGGGGTGTCGTGCATGGATGGGTTTCGCTGGGACCTCGCCCCGCAGCTCATCGTGAGCGGTCTGCTGGCCGGCGCCCCCTACGCGCTCGCCGCGTGGGGCCTCGCCGTCGCGCTCGGCAGCGGCATCCTCAACCTGACCCAGGGCACCTTCTTTGCGCTCGGCGCCTACCTGGCCTACGACGTGACGGGCCGCGGCCTACCGGCGGTCTACGCGGCCGCACCGGCCGCCGCGGCCGGCTTGGTCCTGGGCGGCGTCATCGAGCGCATGTTCGTCCGGCCGCTCCGGGGGCAGCCGCTCGCGGCGGCCGCGGTGCTTCTCGGCCTCGCGATCGGCGGCGAAGCGGCGCTGCAGCTCGTCTGGGGACCGGGCGCGCGGTCCGTCCCGCTGCGGCTTCCGGTGCTGCAGATCGAGCACGTCGTGGTGACGGGAGCAGAGCAGTTCATCGCCGCGGGCGCTGCGCTGGCGCTGTGCGCCGTGATCGTGGCGGCCCGGCGAACCCGGGCGGGCCTGGCGCTCCGCGCCGCGGCGGAGGCTCCGGAGATCGCGGCGTGCACGGGGCTCGACGTCGGGCGCCTGCACGCGTGGGCGTTCGGCACGGCCTGCGCCGCCGCCGCGACGGCCGGGGCGCTCTTGGCCCCTATCACGCCGCTGTCGCCATCGATGGGGCGGAGCGCGCTGTTGATCTGCCTCGCGGTCGTGACCGCGGGCGGACCCGGGATCGCGGGCCTCCTGGTCGCCTCGCTGGCACTGGTCACGGTCATTCAGTCTGCGTCGACCTATCTCGCGCCGCAGTGGGGCACGGTGATTCCGGCCGTCGTCTTCGCCGGCGCCGCGGCCTGGCGACGCTCGCCGCTGTGGCGGCGGGCCGAGGCATGAGCAGCGCCGCTGCTTCGCGCGCTGTGGCGGCCCGCGCGGCCGCCCGCCCGGCCCCGGGGTGGTGGCCGGTGGCCGCGTGGATCGCGGTACCGTTCATCGCCGCGGCGGTCACACACGATCACTACATGCGGGCCACGCTGGCGGCCTCGTCGCTCGCGGGCGTCTTCGCCGTAAGCTGGGTGTTCCTCGCCGCGGTCGGGGGACAGCCGAGCCTCGGCCACGCGCTGCCCTACGGCGCCGGCGCGTACGCAGTCGCGCTGATCGGGCGCGCCGCCCGCCTGGGCACGGCCGCCCCGCCCGGCCTCCCCGCGGCCGCGGAGATTGCCGCCGCGATGATGGCGGGCGCGCTCGCGGCCGGCCTGCAGGGGTGGCTCACGCGGCGTCTCGCGCCGGTGTTCGTCGCCGTGGTGACGCTCGCCACGCTCGAGGCGGCGCGCGATCTGACCGCGCTCTCCACCGCGCCGGCCATCCGCGGCGCTCCAGAGCAGTCCGTCGCGATCCAGGTGCCGGCGTTCCCCGGCGGCGAGCCCGCGATGCTGTGGGGCGCGGCCGCCGTGTTTGGCGCCGCCGTGCTCCTCGTCGCGGCACTTGCGCGCTCGCGGTTCGGGGCCGCGCTTCGCGCCGCGGCCCGCGGCGACCGCCGCGCCGCGGCGCTGGGATTCGACGCGCCTCGGCTGCGCCTGGCCGCCTTCGTGGTCGCCGGCGCGATCGCCGGCGTGGCCGGCGGCCTGTCGGCGCAGCTCGCGGGACGCGTCACGACGGCGGCGCTCTCGTGGCACGCCACACTGTTCGCCCCCGCGGTGGCGCTCCTCGGCGGGCCCGGCACCGTCGTGGGCCCGGCCGCCGCCGCGTACGTCGTCGCCGGGCTGGCGCAGTTTTTCGAGGTACCGGCCGGCGTGCAGTTGATCGTCTTTGCGGCCGTGATCGCGGCGGCGGGCCTGCGCGATCCTCGGCATATCTTCGGGCGCGCGTTCGACTGGATCGGCCCCGACTCCGCCGGCTCCCCGCGGCCGGGCGGCCGCGGCGCGTGATGGCCGACTACCCGGCGAACGGCGTGGCCGTGCTCCGGCTGGAGGAGGTGGCCGTCCGGCTCGGCGCCGACTGGCCGCTGCGCGAGGTGACGCTGCACCTTGAAAGCGGCGAAGCGGTGGGACTGGTCGGGCCGCGGGGCTGCGGAAAGACCGCGCTCCTCGACGCCGTGTCGGGGTTCGTGCGCCCCGCGCGCGGCCGCGTGTGGCTCGCCGGGCATGACGTCACCGGCTGGCCGCCGCAGCGCCTGGCGCGCGCGGGCGTGGCGCGCAGCTTTCAGACGCCGGAGGCGCTGGAGCGCGTGACCGTGCGCGACGCGGTCGCCGAGGCGGCGATCGGCCGGGGCCTGAACGCGCGGGCCACGCGTGACGCGGTGCGGCGCGCGCTCGTTATCACCGGCCTCGACGCCGCGGCCGGCCAGGACGCGGCCTCGCTGCCGGCGGCCGGTCGGCGGCTGCTCGCGCTCGCTCGCGTGGCGGCCGCGGCGCCGCGTCTTGCGCTCCTCGACGAACCGCTGGCGGGCCTCACCGCGAATGCAGCGGGCCTTGTCGTGTCGGCGCTGCGGCACCTGCATGAGATCGGCGTGACGCTGCTCGTGACCGCGCACGACCCCGCGTCGCTGCGTGTCGTATGCTCCCGCGCCGTCCTGCTCCGGGACGGCCGCATCGCCGCGGATGGCCGGCCGTCGGAGATCCGCTGTGCTTGAGGCGCGGAACCTCCGGCTGTGCGGGCCGGACGGCACGGCGGCGCTCGACGACCTGACGGTGTTCGGCCATCCCGGCGAACTGCTCGCCCTCACGGGCGGGCACGGCTCGGGAAAATCGGCGCTGCTGCGGACGCTGGCCGGACTCGCCCGGCCGGACGGCGGCACGATCCGGTTGGACGGCGTGGATCTCACCGCGCTGGGGCCTCACGCGCGGGCGTCGCGCGGCATCGCGTACGTGGCCGACGGCGCCCGGGTCCTCGGCGGACTGTCCGTCCGCGAGAATCTGCTCGTCGGCGCCTGGCGCCGCCGGGACCGGCGGGCGGTGGCGCAAGAGTGTGGACGGTGGCTTGAGCACTTCCCGGACCTCGGGGCGGCGGCCGGCCGGCGCGCCGCGGACCTGCCGGCCGCGCAGCGGATGGCGCTCGCGCTCGGCCGCGCGTGGATGGGCGCGCCGCGCGTCTTCTTAGTGGAAGAGCCGCTCACGGGCCTCGACGGCGAGGCCCGGGCCGGCGTCGCCGCGGCCCTCCGGTCGGCGTGCGACGCCGGCCGCGTCGTCATCTGCGCGATGCAGGAGCCGGGCCACCTCTCGATCGCGAACCGGGTCAACGTCCTCGCGAACGGACGCGTCGTATTCTCCGGCTCCCCCGCCGCCGTCGCCACGGCCGGCGCGGCCGCGCAGCTCGAATAGCGGGCCGGTCCCGCGGCCGCCGCGTGCTATCCTAGGCAGGTGCGCGCGTGCGTGCTGGCGTGTCCCCGAGGGTTCGACTTTCATGCAACGGCGGCGGTGATGCGCCGCGGCCCGGCCGATCCGCTCGTGTGGTTCGACGGACGGCGCTGGAGGCGGCGGCTCGTGCTCGGCCGCGCGGCGTGTCTCGTCGAGGTCGCGCCGGATCCGCGCGCAAGCGCCCGGTTGTCGGCGCGAGTGCTGGCCGGACGGGCGCCGCGGCCGCTGCTGGACGCGGTGTTGGCGCGGGTCTTCGGGCTCGACGACCCGGCGCATGCGCTCCACCGCCATCTTCCGGAGAGCGTCCGCCGGACGATCGCCGGCGCGCGCGGCACCGCGGCGCTGCCCGGCTATCCGACGCTGTTCGAGGCGCTCGTCCACACCGTGCTCGGCCAGCAGATCAGCGCGATCGCCGCGAATGCGCACCGGGCCGCCTTCACGCGGCGGTTCGGCCGTCCGTTCCGCTTTCAGGAGACCACGTACTGGACCTTTCCGTCGCCGGGCGATGTCGCCGGTGAGCGCCTGGCGTCGCTCCGCCGTCCGGGCCTGAGCGGCATCAAGGCCGTCGCCGTGCGCGCGGTCGCGCGCGCGTTCGAGGCGGGGGTGCTGTCCGAGCCGTCGCTGCGGGCGATGCCGCCGGAGGACGCGATCGCCGCCCTCACCGCGCTGCCCGGCATCGGGCGCTGGACCGCGGAGTGGGTCCTCCTGCGCGGCCTCCGCCGCTTCGACATCGTGCCGGCGGGCGATCTCGCGATGCGCAAGGCGGTGACGTGGGTCGAGGGGCGCCGCGCGCTGCTCTCGGAAGCGGACGTGCGCCGTGTCACGGCCGCGTGGGCGCCCTACGGTGGCCTGATTGCGTTCCGCGTCCTGCTGGCCCACCGGCAGACGCCCGTGGTGCCGCTCGCGTGACCGGCGTGCCCCCGTCCGCCGCGTCCCCGTCCACGCCGCGCGAAGAACTGGACCGCCGCGCCGGCGCGCTGCGGCGGCACCTCACGGCCGCGGGATTCGACGCGGCATTGATCGTGCAGAACGTCAACCTATTCTACTTCGGCGGCAGCATTCAAAGCGGGGTGTTGATCGTCCCGGCCGCGGGGGAGCCGGTCTACGCGATCCGGCGTGTCATCGAACGTGCCCGCGCGGAGAGCGCGCTGGACCGGATCGTCCCGCTGCCGAGCTTGCGCGGCCTCGCCGCGGCGGTCGCGGATGCGGCCGGCCGCGCCCCGGCGCGGGTCGGCATGGAGCTCGACGTGCTGCCGGTTACGGTCCGCGACCGCTTCGCCGCCGCGCTCGGGGGCATCGAAATCGCCGACGTGTCCGCCGCGGTACGCCGCGTCCGGGCCGTCAAGTCGCCGTACGAACTGGACCGGCTGCGGGCGTGCGCGCGGCTCTCCGAGGCAATCTTCGAGACGGCCGTCGAGGGGCTGCGCGAAGGCCTCACCGAACTCGAGCTCTCCGCGCTGATCGAGAGCGCCGCGCGCCGCCGCGGCCACGAAGGCCTGATCCGCCTCCACGGATGGAACCAGGAGACCTACTACGGCATCATCGCCGCGGGGCCGGCGGCCGCGGTGCCGAGCTTCCCGGACCTGCCGCTCGGCGGCGAGGGGCCGGGGCCGTCCGCGCCGTACGGCGCCGGCTGGCAGCGGATCGAGCGCGGCATGCCGGTCATCGTCGACGCGCCGGCCGTGCGGGGCGGGTACATCTGCGACCAGACCCGCACGCTCGTGATCGGACGGCTGCCGGACGCGCTTGCCGGGGCGCACGACGCGGCGGTCGACATTCTCAAGACGGTCGAAGCGGCGATCCGCCCCGGCGCGACCCCGGAGGCGCTGTACCGGCTGTCGCTCGACCGCGCGCGGGTTCTCGGGTACGCGGACGTCTTCATGGGCGCCGGCGCGTACCGCGCCCGCTACGTCGGCCACGGAGTGGGCCTCGAGCTCGACGAGTGGCCGGTGCTCGCCGAGGGCTTCACCGACCCGCTCGAACCGGGCACGGTGTTCGCCGTCGAGCCGAAGATGATCTTTCCCGGCCTCGGCGTGGTCGGCATCGAGGACCAGTACGCTGTGACCGGCGGCGGATGCGAGCGGCTCACGCTGCCGGAGCAGCGCCTGTTCGCCGTCCAGACTTGACCGGGCTGCCGGTGAAGGGTAGAATTAGTTTAAGTCAAGGTAGAAGGGTAGAACCCAACGTGGGTTTTAACATCAAGAACGACGAAGCACACCGGCTTGCGAAGAAGCTGGCTAATCTAACTGGTGAGAGCATGACGGCTGCCGTCACCGAGGCTCTCCGGGAGCGGTTGGAACGAGTGCGGCATGCCAAGAACGGCAATCTCGCCGACCGGCTGTTGGTCATCGGCAAGAAGACCGCCGGACATCTTAAGGAACCGTTTCGATCCATCGATCACGCCGATCTGCTCTATGACGAGCGCGGACTGCCGCGATGATCATCGACACGTCGGCGCTGCTGGCGATCCTCCGCGACGAGCCGGAGGCCGCCGCCTGCGCGGCAGCAATCGGGCATGCGGACAGCCGGCGGCTGTCGGCCGTCAGTTTCGTCGAAGCCGCCGCGGTCGTCGACGGCAGTCGCGATCCCGTGGCCAGCCGCGGCTTCGACGATCTGCTGCGGGAGGCACAGATCACCATCGAGCCTGTCACTGAGGCGCAGGCGCGCATGGCTCGCGATGCCTACCGGGATTTTGGCCGGAGCGGCGGGCACCCCGCGAAACTGAATTTCGGCGACTGCTTCTCCTACGCGCTCGCGAAAGTCACGGGCGAGCCTTTACTGTTCAAGGGCAGGGATTTCGTTCACACGGATGTGAAACAGGCGTTGCCCTAACACAGTCCATTCCTCCCCCGAAGGAGGCGCAGCGAGCATGGCCGACGCACCCGATACCCGCACCGCCGCGGCCGTCACCGAAGCCGAGATCGCCGTCCACTGGAAAGAGGAAGAGTACTACCATCCGTCGCCCAAGTTCATCGGGCAGGCCAACCTGACCGATCCCGCGGTGACGGAGCGGTTCAGCCTGGAGCGCTTCCCCGAGTGCTTCCGGGAGTACGGCGACCTGCTGACCTGGGATCAGTACTGGCACACGACCTTCGACGGCAGCCACCCCCCGTTCTGGAAGTGGTTCGTCGGCGGCCGCCTCAACGTGTGCGCCAACTGCGTCGACCGCCACCTCGCGCAGTACAAGAACAAGGCGGCCTTCATCTTCGTGCCGGAGCCGGAGCAGGACGCGCACGTCTCCATCACCTACCGCGAGCTCTACGTCCGGGTGAACGAAGTCGCCGCCCTGCTGCGGGACTTCTGCGGGCTCAAGGCCGGCGACCGGGTGACGATTCACCTCCCCATGACCCCGGAACTGCCGATCACGATGTTGGCCTGCGCGCGGTTGGGCGTCGTGCACTCCGTCGTCTTCGGCGGGTTCAGCGGCGAGGCATGCGGCATCCGCATCGCGGACTCCGGCAGCCGGGTGCTCATCACCATGGACGGCTACTACCGCAACGGCAAGCTGCTGGACCACAAAGCGAACGCCGAGATCGCGGTCGCCACCGCGGCCAAGGAAGGCCAGAAGGTCGACAAGGTCATGGTGTGGCGCCGGTTCCACGACCGGTCGGCCAGCAACGCGCCGCTGGTCCAGGGCCGCGACCACGTGATGAACGAGGTGCTGGAGAGCTACCGCGGCTGCACCGTCGAGCCGGTCTCGATGGACGCGGAGGCCCCGCTCTTCATCATGTACACGAGCGGCACCACCGGCCGGCCGAAGGGCGCCCAGCACCGCACCGGCGGGTATCTCGCCTACGTGGCCGGCACGTCCAAGTACATCCAAGACATCCATCCGACCGACGTCTACTGGTGCTTCGCGGACATCGGCTGGATCACGGGCCACTCCTACATCGTGTACGGACCGCTCGCGCTCGCCGCGACGAGCGTGCTGTACGAGGGCGTCCCGAACTACCCCGACGCGGGACGGCCCTGGCGCATCGCGGAGCGTCTGGACGTCAACATCTTCCACACCTCGCCGACGACGGTGCGCATGCTGCGCAAGCTCGGCCCCGACGAGCCGAAGAAGTATCACTACCACTTCAAGCACATGACCACCGTCGGCGAGCCGATCGAGCCCGAGGCGTGGCGCTGGTATTACGAGTCCGTGGGCAAGCGTGAGGCGGTGATCTGCGACACCTGGTGGCAGACGGAGAACGGCGGCTTTCTCTGCACCACCAAGCCGGCGATCGACGCGATGAAACCCGGCAGCGCCGGCCCCGGCGCGCCCGGCATCCATCCCGTCATCTACGACGAACAGGGCCGGGAGATCCCGCGCGGCAGCAACCGCGCCGGCAACATCTGCATCCGCAACCCCTGGCCCGGCATCATGCAGACGGTGTGGGGCGACCCGGACCGTTTCGTCCAGACCTACTACGCCAAATACTGCAGGAATCCGAAGAGCACGGACTGGCGCGACTGGCCCTACTTCGCGGGGGACGGCGCGCTGCTGGCGGCCGACGGGTATTTCCGGATCCTCGGGCGCGTGGACGACGTGATCAACGTGGCCGGCCACCGGCTCGGCACGAAGGAGCTGGAATCCGCGGCGCTCACCGTCGCGGAAGTCGCGGAGGCCGCGGTCGTCCCGGTCGTGGACGAGCTCAAGGGCCGCGTGCCGGAAGTCTACGTGTCGCTGAAGCCCGGCGTGCGCTCGACGCCGAAGGTCCAGGAGAACGTGATGCGCGCGATCGAGACGACCATCGGCAAGATGGCGCGGCCGAAGCAGGTGCGCATCGTGCCGGACATGCCGAAGACCCGGTCCGGCAAGATCATGCGCCGCGTGCTGGCCGCCATCTCGAATTCGATGGACACCGGCGACGTCACGACGCTCGCCAATCCCGACGTCGTCGAGCAGATCCGGCAGGCCGTCCAGGGCTCGGGCCCGGTGAAGCTCAAGGACGCGCCGGAGGACATCAAGCGGTTCGGGGAGCAGCCGTAAAGGGCGGTCGGGAACGCGTTCCCTCAGGGAGCGTCGATCACCGTCGGCAGCAGCGTCTGCCGTTCGACGTCGACCAGACCGAGGTCCGACAGCTTCCCTTCGGGGCTGACCGCGAGCGTCAGCGACACGATCGCCATGAAGGCGCGCTCGCCGGCCATGCCGGCCTCTTCCGCCGCGGCTCGAAACGCGGCGACCTCCGACGCGACGTCGGCGGCCGACTTGAGCGAGATGAGGCCCGCCACGGGCAGATCGATGCGCGCGGTCACGCGCCCGCCGCGCACCAGCACGATGCCCCCGCCGGCCGCCGCGAGCGCCCGGCAGCCGGCCAGCATGTCCTCGGGATTCGTCCCCACGACGGTCAGGTTGTGCGAATCGTGGGAGACCGACGTCGCGATCGCGCCCTCCCGGGGACCGAAGCCGCGGATGACCGCGCAGGCGGTCCCGCCGTGGCGGCCGTGGCGCTCGACCACCGCCAGCGTCGCGAGCTCCCGCCCGTCGGCCGGCGGCAGCCGCACCTCGCCGCCGGCGACGCGGACCCGCATCGTGCCGTAGGTCGTGCGCACCGGCGCCGAGCGGCCGTTGAAGTCGATCACCCGGATCGTCGCCTCGCCGTCCGGCGTCCCCGGCACGCGGATCCGGAACGTCCCCGCGCTCAGATCGCCCGGCAGGCGGATGGTGTTCTGCCGCTCGACGGCCGCGGCGCGGTTCCGCGGCCCGGGCGAGCCCGGCACGATGACACGCCCGTCCTGGGCGACCAACCGGCCCGCGCGGTACACCTCCGCGGCGCGGAACTGCCCGAGATCGGACAGCAGCGCCATGTCGGCGATGCGGCCGGGGGCGAGCGCCCCGAGGTCGCGCCGCCGCAGGCGGTTCGCGGCGTTGAGGGTCGCGAAGCGCACGACGTCGACGGGATCGAGCCCCTCCTCGACGAGGCGCCGCGCGACGTAGTCGATGCCGCCCCGGCGGAGCAGGTCTTCCGGAACCACGTCGTCGGTGCAGAGCGTGACCGCGGGCAGATACCCGCGGCCGCGGAGCGCCCCGGCGAGCGCCGCCGCGTTCGGCGACAGCGAGCTCTCGCGCACTTCGAGGTACATCCCGGCCCGGAGCTTGGCGAGGCCGTCCGACGCCTCGCGGTTCTCGTGGTCCGAGTCGATGCCGGCCGCGGCGTACGCCGAGAGATTCCGGCCGCGCACCCGCGGCGCGTGGCCTTGGATCAGCCCGCCCGCGCGCTCCGTCGCCTCGAGCAGGCGCATCATCCGCCCCTCGCCGCGCAGCACGCCGGGGTAGTCCATCACCTCGGCGAGCCCCACGACGCGCGGCCAGCCCAGCATCTCTTCGATCTCGGCGCGGTCGAACGCCGCCCCCGCGGTCTCGACGCCCGGCGCCGACGGGACGCACGACGGCGCCATGACGAGCACGCGCAGCGGAATGTCCTCCGACGCGTCGAGCATGTACCGCACGCCGGGCAGGCCCAGCACGTTGGCGAGCTCGTGCGGGTCGATCAGCACGGTCGTCGTCCCGTGCGGCAGCACCGCGCCGGCGTAGTGGAGCGGCGTGACCATGCTGCTCTCGATGTGGACGTGCGTGTCGATGAAGCCCGGAATCGCCCAGAGGCCGCGCCGTTCGAGGACCGCGCGGCCGTCGAGCGGCGGGTCACCGGGCGCCGTGACGTGCGCGATCCGGCCCGCGAAAATGCCGACGTCGGCAGGGTACGCCTCGCCGGTAAAGACGTTCACGACGGTCGGGCCGCGCAGCACGAGGTCGAGCTCCCGCCGCCCCGCGGCCGCCTCGATCAGCGCCCGCCGGTCGTAGGCGGGCTCCTCGCTCCAGCCGCCCGGGCGGTCCATGCTACCGGGCCGCCTGGCTCGGCGCGTACCGCCGCAGCACCGGCGCCTCGGCCCACGAAAGCAGCCCGTACAGCAGCACCGAGACGATCGTCACGAGGATGCCCGCCGCCCAGAGCATCGTAAACTGAAACTGCGCCCGCGCGATGATCATCAGGTAGCCGAGCCCGCGGCCGGTGGCCAGCCACTCGGCGACGATCGCGCCCAGGATGGAGCCGAGCGCCGAGATCCGCGCGGAGGCGAACACGGCCGGCAGCGCGCCGGGGACCCGCACCTTCCACACGATCGTCCACGGCGACGCGGCGTAGAGCCGCAGCACGTCGACGGCCTGCGGGGAGGCGGACCGCAGCCCCTGCAGCACGTTGACGAGCGTCGGAAAGAACGTGATGAGCCCCGTGATCGCCGTCGTGCCGGCGAGGCCGCGGCCGAACAGCAGCACGAGCAGCGGCGTCATCGCGATCACGGGAACGGAGCGGAGCGCGATCGCGACCGGCATGAACGCCCGCTCCAGCCGCGGATACACGGCGAACAGCACGGCGACGAACGCGGCGGCGGCCGTCCCGATGGCGAACCCCGCCGCGGCGTCCGTGAGCGTCATGGCCAGGGCCTGGGCCAGGACGCGGCGGTTCTCCGGCGCCGCCGGCCCGGCGACGAGATCCCGCAGCACGGCCGCCGGCGTCTTCGCGAAGAACGGATTCAAGTTGAAGACGCGGATGAACGCGACCCACAGGCCGAGGATCACGCCCATCGCCAGCACCGTGAGCCCGGCGCGCCGCAGCGCCCACCGCGCGCCGCCCGCCGCGTCACCGTCCCGGCCGCTCAGCGCGGGCGAGACATCGAGCGGCGGCGCCCAGGTCACCAGCACCTTCGCCGCCCCGGCCGCGAGCGCGAAGCCCGCGCCGGCCAGGGCGCTGGCGGCGATCGCGAGGCCCCACACCCTCGGCGTGTCGAGGGTGGCCATCGCGTTCACCATGGCCACGCCCAATCCCCGGTCCCCCCCCAGGAACTCGCCCAGGATCGCCCCGAGGATCGCGCCCGGCGCCGCGATGCGAAACCCCGCGAAGAGCCACGGCACGCTCGCGGGCAGCTGCACCTTGCGCAGCGCGTCCAGCGGCCGGCCGCCCCGCGTGT
>Ga0187825_10000188_pt1 | contig 12873 bp, 13 predicted proteins | sample NC_wetland_sal_i_11_FD_132421 | JGI IMG/M metagenome (GOLD analysis project Ga0187825, IMG submission 132421) | Wetland sediment microbial communities from Neuse River Estuary, North Carolina, USA - SourceSoil_5 | ecosystem: Environmental > Aquatic > Freshwater > Wetlands > Sediment | place... | reverse complement strand
TCGGGAGGCGGCGACGATCTTCGCAGGCTGAGCGGGGAGGGCGGGCTCGCCCGCGCGGGCCGGCGGGGCGAGGGCGGAGACGGATAAAACGGCCCCCATAAGGACGGCTTTCGCGGACTCGCATGGCGATTTCATTGCCATGCGGATCAGCCAAACTTATACTTGACCCCGAACCCGCCCTTGGGCCAATCGCAGCGGATGTTGTCGAAGGGGCACAGCATCCGGCAGGCGCCGCACTCGACGCAGTTCTCGTAAGCGACGAGGATCTTGCTTTGCCGCTCGTCCCACTCGTAGACCTTGGCGGGGCAGACGGTCGTGCAGGGCTTGTCGCGGCAGACCGTGACGCACGGCGAACTCGGCCCCGCGTCGGCGATGACGATCTGCGCCGTCGGGGACTTCTTGTACTCCAAAAGCCCCAACTTGGCCTCGACCGTCATCGCGCCGGGAGGAAGGGACGGCTCTTTCAAATCATCACTCTCCGGAGCGGCCATAGGTCCCGGGCCATGCGCAGGAGCCCTCTCTTGCGCATCATCCCGAGGGCCGCCTTGAGATGCTCCCGTTTCGGGCGGCCGTCCGCGCTGAACCTCAAATGCGCCAGATCGCAGGCGAGCCTCGGGTAAAAATCGAGGAAGCCTTCGCTTCTCTCGATGGAAGCCTCGAGGTCCTTGACCTCCTCAAGGTCGGGCCAGACGTACGAGGCGCGCAGTTTGGCCACGTAGGCGCTCAGAGTCCTCTTCGAGAAGTCCCCCTTCGCCTTGGCCTCCACGACGGTCTCGCCGGCGAGCCGTCCGGACGTCATGGCGAGGTTCGATCCCTCCCGGTACGCCGGGTTCACCATCTGCGCGGCGTCGCCGGCCACGAGGAAGCCGTCCTCGGCCAGGGGCGGCATGGAGCGGAACCCCCCCTCGGGGATGAGGTGGGCGGAATATTCCACCGTCTTGGCGCCGGACAGGAGCTTCTTGACGTACGGGTGGCGCTTGACCCGTTCCAGGTGGTCGGGGGGGCGGATCCCCTTCTTCTGGTAGTCGGACAGCTTGCAGCCCACTCCCAGGGAGAGGGAGTCCTTGTTCGTGTACAGGAAGGCGTATCCCAGCATGCCCTCGGTGATCGAGCCGAAGAGCTCCATCGTCGCGCCCTCCCCGGGCTCCAGGGAAAACCTCTCTTCGATCCTCTCCGCCGGGAGCTCCAGGACCTCCTTGGCGCCCAGGGCGACCTCGGAGGGGCGCAGCTCGCCGCGGAACCCCGCTTTTTGGGCGAGGATGGAGTTGACCCCGTCGCAGGCGACCACGACCGAGGCGAGGAGCTCGTCGCCCTCGCTCGTGCGGATGCCGGCGATCCGGCCTCCCTTGCGCACGACGTCCTCGACCTTGGTGCCCGGGTAAACCTCGACTCCGGCCTCCTCGGCCTTCGAGGCGTACCACCGGTCGAACCGGACGCGGATGATGGTATAGCAGTTGGGCACGCCTTCCAGGAACTTCCTGGACTTGTAGCCCACGGTGATCCAGGAGTCCTCGGTCGTGACGCAGGTCTTCTGCTCGACCACCGGGCGCTCGACGGCGGCGGAGGGGTCCTTCCAGAAATCCGGGACGATGTCGTGGAGCATGCGGCTGTAGAGGACGGCTCCCTGGACGTTCTTGGCGCCCGGATACTCGCCGCGCTCCAGGACGGCGACTTTGAGGCCCGCGCGGGCCATGGCGATGGCGGCGGACACGCCGGCGGGGCCGGCACCGACTACGATCGCGTCGAAGGATTCTTCAGGCAGAGGAAAGCCCCGGCGCCTGCCCCGCGGCCTTGCCGATCGCCTTCTCGACCGCCTCCACCAGCGCGTCGGTCCTGAAAGGCTTGGTCATGAAGCCGCGCACCTGGGAGAACTTCTGGAAAAGCGTCTTGGAGGGCTCCAGGGCGGTCAGGACGATGATGGGGACGTTCTTCGTCGCGTCGTCCTGGGATATCTTGAGCTGCAGAGAGTAGCCGTCCACGCCCGGAAGCATCACGTCCAGCAGGAGCAGGTCGGGCTTGGTCTTGAGAAGGGCGTCCCAGGCGCCCCTGCCGTTGTCGCAGGTGGTGACCTCGTAGCCGACGTGCTCGAGCGTATAGCGGATCAGGTTGAGCATATCCGATTCGTCGTCGATCACCAGGATGCGCTTGGCCATGGGTTTCCTCCCTGCCGCGCCGGGGAAGGGCTTTACAGGTCGCTCTGCGGAGCCAGTTCCTCGTATCGCTTGGGGTATTTCGCCTTGAACTCCTCCACCAGCTTGTTGCGATGAGCCCGCCAGGCCTCCTCGTTCTTGCCTATCTTGCGCTGGTTGGAGTCGTACACCAAAAACAGCCAGATCTGCTTCGCCTCGACCGGAGTCATCTTGCAGCCGGGCTTGTTCATCATGCGGTGCACGTAGCGGCTCCACACGTCGGCCTCGGGCTGCCAGACGGCCTTCTCCTTGAACAGCTCGGGATTGGTCTTCCTCCACTCGGCGATCTTGGCTTCCTTAAGCTTTTTGCGCTTGGCCGCGTCGGAGACCTTCTCGTCGCCGACGTAGGGCTCGAGGAATCGGGAGTTGAGCGGCCGCCTCGGCTCGTGGCACTGGGCGCACCGGACCTTCAGGAGCTTGTAGCCGGCCTGGAACTGGGCGGGATAGCCCTTGACGACGGAGTCGTACTCGTTGGGGCCGAGATCGTTCGAGTAGGGCTGGGTGAGGGCTTTCTCCTTCTCGAGCTCGGCGGCGGTCTTCTTGTGGGGCGCGCCCTGCGCGAACGAGACGCCGGCGAGGCCGACGATCGCCGCGAGCGCGGATAAAAGCGATGCGGTCCGTTTCATCAAAACTCCTCCTGTTTCTTGGCTATGCTCATGAGATAGGTTACCAAATCTTCCAGCTCTTGTCCCTTGATCTTTTCCTTCCAGGTGGGCATGTACAGGGGCGGCGTCGGGCCGTCCGGGTTGAACTTCTGGATCTGGGAGCTGGGGACCCCGTTCTGTATCTTGGCGCGCAGCTCGTCGCGGGTGTAGGTGCCGAGCGTGTCCACCAGAGTCGGCTCGCGGCCTTTGTCCATGTCGAGGCTCATGTCGCCCTGGCCGGGACCGAGGGCGTTGTAGTTGCGCCGCCCCTTGGTCCCGCCCAGGCCGTGGCAGCCCGCGCAGCCGTACCTGTTGAAGACGAACTTGCCGTGCTCGACAGCATTGGCGAACCTGGGTTCCTTTTGCGGGGGGCCGGGGACGTAGTAGCGCGACGGGATCTGCTCCTCCTCGGTGAGCGACAGAAGATACGCCGTCACCGCGTCGGCGTCGTCGCGCGTCAGCTCTTGGGTGAAGTCCGGCATGCCGCTGGGGGCGATGGGCTCCTTGTTGTACTTGGCGTATGGGTCGTTGGGGACGAAGTCCATGGGGACGTTCGTCAGGTGCGCCTCGATCCAAGCGGGAAGCTTCCAGTCGCGCCTCGGGAGGGGCTTGCCGTCGGGACCCTTGATGAGGGAAAGGTTGTAGAGGGCGATGCGCTCGAGAGGCTTGTCGGCGATGTTGCCCAGGTCCACGCTGATCACCCCGCCCTTGCCGTGAATGGAGTGGCAGCCGAGGCAGCCGTGGGTCTCGAAGATATGCTTGCCCTTGGCGGCGATCTCGGCGCCGTGGAGGGTTTCGAAGTTTCCGTGGCACTTGGCGCAGGAGGCCTGCAGGAGGGGCTCCCGCAGGAGGGGCTTCTCCCAGTTCTCCGTCTTGCCATGAGCCGCCTCGACGGACACGGCCAAGCCCTGGCCGGCGTGGCACACCGTGCAGCCGAATTTCTGGAACGAGTGATTCTTCACGATCCCGGACAGGTCCGGGTGCCCGGCGAAGGGCTGGTCCTTGAACGCCGTGGTCAGGGTCGGGTTGACGAACTCGTCCATGCCGACGTGGCAGGTGATGCAGCGGTCGACGCGGCCCAGGTCCTTGGCGATGATCTGGCGGATCTGGATGGGCATGGAGCGCATTTTCCGGGCTTGCGCCTTGAGCTTCGCGGCTTCCGCGGGGTCCGAGGATTGCATCGCTTTTGCTTCTAGGACGCCGGCTGTGCGGCGATAGTACTCCGCCTGGTACTTGCGCCAGTCCTTGTGATAGTCCACGGCGAGGGCCGCGACGAACCCCGCCAGCATGAGGAAGTTGAAGAGATAGAAAAGCTTTTTCTGCATCGGGCTATATGTTGAGGCTCACGGCGGGGAGCGTCAAAAGGTATTTGATGTTGAATCCCAACCTGGCCCCCATCTTGACCAAGACCCCCATCATGGAGACGACGAAGAACATGGTGATGAGATACCTCGTCCATTCGAGGCTCCGGATGTGCCTTTGCGGGAGCAGGAAGCCGAAGTAGAAAGCGAGGTACCCGAAGAAGGGCAGCCAGAGCCCCTGGCTGAAAGGCACCTTGACCGCGAAATGAAGAAGGACCACGAGGAGCGCCATGGCCCCGAAGAAAAGAACGTGGGCGAGACCGCTTTTGATCTCTTTTTGGACGAGCTTGGGCAGGGCCATCGCCAGGGCGAACCCCCCGCCGATGACGGGCAGGCCGAGCCAGATGGGGAGGACGGACACGTTCGCCACGGGAGGATCGACGAGGACCTTCCACTGGGGGTCATGCCCCACGAGCATCCTCCACTGGGGATCGGGTCCGAAGAGGTTCCAGGTGAAGGGCGGGGCGGCCTTCTGGGTCAGCCAGGACTCCCAGGGCCAGTACCAGGCGAAGTTCGGGCCGCGGCAATAGTACCCGATGTAGATGAGAATGAACCACATCGCGACGCCCAGAAGGAAAAGGACGTTGGCGAACTTGCGCTCCCCCCAAGCGTACTGCCCCACGCCCTTGGGGTTGATGTCCAAATAGGGGATCGCCATGAGCCCGACGATGATCAGGTTGGGGAGCATGACGCCGGCGATCCAGGGGTCGAAATAGACCAGGAGCTCCTGGAGGCCGACGAAATACCAGGGCGCCTTGGAGGGGTTGGGCGTGACGTTGGGGTTGGCCATCACCTCCAGGGGGGCGTTCATGAGCACGCTCCAGAGGAGGATGGCGACCATGCATCCCGCCGCCGCGATGTACTCGCGCGTGATGAGGTGCGGCCACACCTCCGCCTTCTCCTCGCCGGGGTCGCGCGGCGCGGCGGAGAAGGAGTCCTTGCGCACGCGCCAGAAATGGACGATGAGGAGGACGCCGACCAGGAGGGGCACCGCCACGCAGTGCAGGACGTAGAACCGCACCAAAGTGTTCTCGCCGACCATCGTCCCGCCCAGAAGGGTGAACCGGACGTCGTTGTTGATGCGCATCCCCATCATCGTGCCGAAGGGCCCCTCGTTGCCCAGGAAGGGCGTCGCCCCGGCCATGTTGGTGCCGACGGTGACGGCCCACATGGCCAGCTGGTCCCAGGGCAGGAGATAGCCCGTGAAGGAAAGGAAAAGGGTGAGCGTCAGGAGAAGCACGCCCACGCCCCAGTTGAACTCGCGGGGTTTCTTGTAGGCGCCCGTGAGGAAGACGCGGACCATGTGCAGGATGACGAAGACGACCATCGCCTGCGCCGACCACCGGTGCATGTTGCGCATGAGCTTGCCCAAAGTCACCGCGAACTCCAGGTCCTTCATGTCCCGGTAGGCTAGGTCCACCGTGGGCCGGTAGTAGAACATAAGGAGCACGCCCGTGACGGTCAGGATGAGGAAAAGAAGGAAGGAGATGCCGCCCAGCCCCCAGCTGTAGGTCCACTCGAGCGCCCGCTTGCGCACGCGGACCGGATGGAGGTGGAGCCAGACGTTGCCTATGACGTGCGCGGCGCGGTCCCGGGGCGTGTCCTTCCAGACCCCGCCGCGGAACATGCTGCGCCATACCTGCGAATCGACGACGGCTTTCTTGATGGAGGCGAAATCCGGCAGTTTGGGGCCGCCGGGAGGAGGCGCCTGGGTCGTCTCAGCCATTATAGGTGAGGAAGAAGGGCTCTTTCTCGCGCAGGCCGGGCAGGTCCTGCAGGACGGCTTTGTCTATCATCAAATCCCCCGTCGACGTCAGCTCGATGGCCGGCCGCCACAGAGGCCTCGGCGCCGGCCCCGCGATCACGTCGCCCTCGACGGTATAGTTGGAGCCGTGGCAGGGACAGCGGAACCGTCCCTGGTCGCCGAACCAGTTGGGGGTGCAGCCCAGGTGCGTGCAGCGGGCCCACAGGGCGTAAAAGCCCTTGTCCGTGCGGATGATCCAGACCCTCTGCTCGTTGAGCCATCTGAGGTCCACGCCGAGGCCGAAGGACTTCGCCGGGCCGGCGTTGAACTTCTGGGAGGGCTCGTAGATGACGTTGGGGAAGAAGAACCGGGCCGTCGCCGCCGCGCCCGTCCCCAGGAAGGCCACGAGGGCGCTCCAGCCCAGCCAGAGGAAATCCCTCCGGGAAATGGGTTCGCCCGACGGCTTGGCGGGAGAAGGTGCGGCCGGCTTAGACGGCGGTTGGGACGACGGGGAAATCGGATCGGTCATTCAACGGCTGAAAATTTATCACTTAGGTCGCGAGAGTGTCAAGAAATCCGCTCCGAGCCCGACGGAACGGGCAAAAACTACTATAATCAATCGCGCGAGGAGATCGGACCCGAGGACATGAACATGAACAGACGCCCCATATCCCGGCAAATCGCGCTTTTCGGTCTGAGCTTGGCGATTCTCATGATGGTGAACGCCCTTCCGGCTCCCGCCGGGACGCCGACGAATCAGGCCCAGGGGTCCAAACAGAGGATACGCTTCCTGTCGATAAGCGGGATAAGAGAGAACGAGGGGTATATTTGGGTCGACGGACAGCAGGTGGACGGCTACATTTGGATCGCGGGGGAAGGCAGCGCCATCGTCGATGGAGGGAAGTCCCGTTTCAACGAGCTGAACCGGCGGGCGCTTTTCCCTTTGTTGGAAGTCACGATCGTCGGCGACCCAGCCGGGCGGCTGCAAGCCTGCCTCAAACGCGCCAAGGTCGATCAACAGACCAAGGAGCCCTTGGACTTGCAGGGAGAAGGGTCTTTCTCGAGCGGGAAATCGGAAGACTCGGACCGCCATCTGGGCGTTTTCAAGCTGACGCGGCTGACCCACTGCCAGAAGGGCGAGGCGGCCGCTTTGGGAGCCAACGACGACCTCCTGGCCGAGAAGAAGCTCCTGAAAAAGCCCCGCGTCCCTTAAAGTCCCCGTGACGAAGCAGGAATTCCACGCGCGCGTGTGGGCGAAACTCCTGGCCTATAACCGCAAGCTCGCCCTGGTCGAGCCAGGAGACAGGATACTGATCGCGGTGTCGGGAGGGCCGGACTCGGTGTGCCTGGCGCACTTCCTGAGTCAACTGTCTCGGAAAATGAGGCTGCGCCTGCATATCGCCCATCTCCATCACGGATTGCGCGGGAAGGAAGCCGATCGTGACGCCCGCCTCGTCCTGGATTTGGCGGAATCGCTTGATATTCCCATCGATGCGGTCCGCATCCCCGTTGCCGCGTTCGCCGAGGAATCCGGACGAAGCCTGGAGGAGGCCGGGCGGGTCATGAGGTATGGAGCCTTGGGCCGGCTCGCCGCGAAAGAGGGCTGCAACAAGATCGCGACGGGACACCAGACAGACGACGTCGCGGAAACCTTTATCCTGAATCTGATGCGGGGGACAAAAGCGGAGGGGCTCGCCGGCATCCCGCCCAAACGCCTTCTGTGGGGAGCGGGACGGAGGATCGAAGTGATACGCCCCTTGCTGTGCCTATCCAGGCGCGAGGTGCTTTCTTATCTCAAATACAGCCGCCTGCCTTTCGCGACGGACAGGTCGAACCTGTCGCGGCGATTCACGCGCAACTGGGTGCGCCTGAAGGTCCTGCCTCTATTGGAGAAGAAAAACCCGGAGGTCCGGGCCCATATCGCCGCGATCGCCGAGGACTTCCGTCAGCGGTATTCTATGCGGACTTCCCGCAGGACCACCGGCTCCAGGGGACGGTCGTAGCCGTCGTTCGTGCGCGGGACGTGGGCGATCGCGTCCGCGACCGCCTGCCCCTCCACGACCTCCCCGAATATGGTGTGATGGCCGTTGAGCCAGGGAGCGGGGGCGACCGTGATGAAGAACTGGCTGCCGTTGGTGTTGGGGCCTGAGTTGGCCATGGCCAAAAGCCCCGGGCGGTCGAAGACGTACGCCGAAGTCTCGTCCTCGAAGGCATAGCCGGGGCCGCCCGTCCCGTCCCCCAAGGGGTCGCCCCCTTGGATCATGAAGCCGGGGATGACCCGGTGGAATATCGTCCCGTTGTAGAGGGGGCGATTCGTCGATTTGCCGGTCTTGGGGTCCCGCCACTCCTTTTTCCCCGAGGCGAGGGCGATGAAGTTGTCGACCGCCTTGGGAGCCGCCTCGGAAAACAGCTTGGCGGTGATCGTCCCCTTCGTCGTCACCAGGACCGCGTAGGGAACCTTCGCGGGCGGGACGGAGGGAGCGGCGGCCTTCTCCCCGGCCGGCCGGCCCGCGCACCCCGCGGCCCATAGAGCGCCGGCGGCCGCCAGCCATGGGAAAGCCTTCCGCCGAAAACCCGCCATTTCAGAGACTCCTGAAGAGGAACGCATGGCTCACCGCGGAAACCGCGCCCACGACGGCGAACAAGACGAGCGCCGCGACAAGCGCGGATACGGCCAGGATGGGGGCCAGAAGGATCAGCCAGGCCTTGCCCATGCTCATGCCGTAGTTGTCGCGCACGCTCCGGGCCTTGAGGATCAAGGTCGCGAGCCCGATGGCCGCGAAGAGCGCCGTGCGGGCTCCCCAGGCGGACGGCGCAAGCAGGCGCAAAAGCAGGGCGGCGGGTACCGCCAGGGCCCAGGCCGACTCGCTCAGACCCAAAAGCACGAACAGGCCGGAAGCTTCTCCCCGGAGAGAGCCTCCCCCCGAAGCCTCGGCGAGAAGGTGCAGGACCGCGGCCAGGAAAAAGCCCGAAACGATCTGCCAGCCGCAATGGAACGCCAGGGAAAAGCCGGAGACGGCGGACAAACCGGCGGGCCTCAAAAGGGCCTGCGCCAAAAATACGCTCACCCCGGCCGACAGGAAGGCGAGAACGCCGAGAGCGACGGGGCGGCCGCGGCCGACGACCTCCGCGGCGCGCGGCGGGTCCTCGATGAAATCGGAGAGTATCTCGGCGTACGTTTGCGCGTCGGCGCTCACGGAGCGAGTCCCTGCCAGCGGTACTCGAGGCCGGAATGCGTCAGACTCCGAACGCCCTTCCAGACTTCCGCCTCGGGGCCGGAGCGGAACAGGCCGGGGGCGGCGGAGTTGATGAGGCCGAGGACTCTCTCGAAGGAATCCCCCTCCCGGATCACGCGCGGAGCGCCGGGTATGCCGGCCAGCTTCGCGGCCAGGTTGATCGCGTCCTGGGAGTCCCCCACCTGATCGACGAGCCCCAAGGCCAGGGCCTGCTGGCCGTTGAAGACGCGCCCGTCGGCCAAGGGCCTGACCTTGTCCTCGGGCAGGGAGCGCCCGAGGGCGACGGCCCGCAGGAACTGCACGTAGGTGCTGTCGATGATGCCCTGCAGGAGGGCGCGCTCCTCCGGAGTCATGGGGCGGGTCGGCGAGCCTATGTCCTTGAGCCTGCCCGATTTGATGGGGATGCTCCTGATGCCCAGCTTGACGAAGAGCTGCTCCACGTTGAGGGAGTTGAATATGACGCCGATCGACCCGACGAGGCTGCCGGGATGGACGACCACCTTGTCGCAAGCGACCGCGAGGTAATAGCCGCCGGACGCCGCGACGTCGCCCACCAGGGCGATGACGGGCTTCTTCTTCTCGGCGCGGATCCTCTCGATGGCGCTGTAGAGCTCCTGGACGGCGCCCACGCTCCCCCCGGGAGAGTCTATGTCCAGGACGATGGCCTTGACGTCGCCTCGGTCCGCCAGCTCGCGCAGGCGGCGGCTCCACCGCTCGGTCCCGCGGTCCCAGATGCTCCCGGACTCGGACTGGTAGATGGGGCCGTGGATGGACACCCATCCCACGGCGTTGGGCGCTCCCATGGACATGAAGCGCCCCGGCTGGCCGAAAAGGACGCGCGGGGACTCCCTCGGCGCGGGGGCCGGGGCGCCCCTCCATAGGACGAGCGCGGCCGCGACTACCGAGACGGCGTAGAAGGCGACGAGCGTCTTGGCCCAGCGATGGGACGGCCCGGCCGCGGGCCGGAGTTGAAGCGGCTGTTCTTCCATGAGCTGTATCCTTGAACGGCAAATGGTGGAGGTGGCCGGCACTGCCCCGGCGTCCAAACGCCGCACCCCACGGACCCTACAGGCTTAGCCCGGCTTTGGCTTCGCTCCGGGAATCCCGCCGAGCCAGTGCCCCGGAGCTAGCTTCGTATGGTCTCGAGGCTTTCCCGACGAAGCGCGCGGGACGGCCTCCAGCCTGCTTTTTTACGCCGGGCCGCCCTTAGCAGGTGTGGGGCGCCGACGTGAGCCTACCGCTGTTTAGGCGACGGCCCAGTCCAACGTGCTTAGCTTGTTGGCTTTTGTTTTTTAGCCGGATTTTATCCTGGCTCCGACCAACCAGGGCCTGCGTCCATGAGCTAAACGACGTCTGTCGATCCTGTTTCACCCCCGACAGACAACTACTAAGGAAAGTATATCAGACATCCCAAAGAGGCATCAAGGCCCGGCGGACAGGTCCGGACGCCCGCTCCACTCGAGTGGGATTGATCACTCGATGATTCTCGCGTCCAGGACGTAATCGAGCCCGGGAAACTGCGCGGCGTAAGCGTTGCCCTGCTTCTCCAATAGATCCTGATCGGGCCCCTTGCATTCTTCCTTATCGGCGCATTCCCCCGCGCTCTTGCATCCGCATTTCGGCTCGTTGAAGCCCCGCCCCAGGCCGCCGTACAACTTGTCCGCCGCGGCCATCCCCCGCGCGTCCACGTAGCCGAAAGGCGTGAACCCCAGGTCGTCCAGACGCGGGGCGCCGGGCTTCTTTGCCTTGCCGCTGTTGTCGGCATAGTTGATGAAGATGTGCGTCGTGCGCGACCAGCCAGGATGGTCCGAGTCCGTTCCGAAGCTGACGTATCCGCGGACGTTGGACTTCCTCCGCCCCGCGGGAAGGACGTCGTCTTTGATATAGGCGTTCTTCCAGGCGCCGTTGACGGAAGGGCAGCCGCTGATGCCGACTTGAGCCACGAAGCCCGGGATGACCCGGAAAAACGGGGCCCCTTTGTAATACCCGACTCGGACGAGGTTGTAGAAGCGGTCCGCCCCGATGGGAGACCAGGCGCGATGGACCTGAATCACGAACCGGCCCCGCGACTTGCCCGTCGTCACCGTGAATAAGACCTTGAAATTCTCGGGAGCCCTATTCACCGCCTTCTCGGGATGCAAGAGGACGCCCGAGGAGCCGGCCTTGGGGCAGTTCATGGCGGGAGGCGCCGCCTGTCCCAAAACTCGTCCTGGAAGGAGGATCGCCCCCGCCAAAAGAAGAACGCATTTCCTTGTTGGGATCATGCCCGACATTGTAATAAGCCCCGCCTTGCCGGACAAGCAAAATTGCTAGAGTAGGGCTTCATGATCCAATTGGAATTCCACGGCGGCGCGGGGACCGTCACGGGCTCAAAGCACCTGTTGCGAGTCAACCAAGAGCAGGTCCTCATCGACTGCGGCATGTTCCAGGGCCTCAAGGAATTGAGAGAGAGAAACTGGGCGGAGCCGTCCTTCGACGCCAAGAGCCTGCGCTGGCTCATCCTGACCCACGCCCACCTGGATCACACGGGCTGGATTCCGCGCCTCGTCCGGCACGGTTTCCAGGGCGACATCCTCTGCACGGCGGGGACCCGCGACGTCGCCGAGCTCATCCTGATGGACTCGGCCCATCTGCAGGAGGAGGAGGCGGAGTACAGGAACAAAAAAGGCGGCAGCTCGCACGGCACCGCCCTGCCTCTTTACACCGTCGAGGACGTCCAAGAGGCCATGCGGTTCTTCAAGCCCGTCGACTACAACGCCGAGACGAAGCTTTCCCCGCAGATCTCTTTCTCCTTGGTGGACGTGGGCCACATACTCGGTTCCGGGGCGGCGAGAATCCAGGTCCAGGACGGCCCCCGCCGTCTGCGCCTTCTGGCGAGCGGCGACGTGGGCCGCTACGACATGCCCCTTCATCCGGACCCCAAGGACGCCCCCGACTGCGACGTCCTGATCCTGGAATCGACGTACGGAGACAGGCCGCACATACCGGAGAAGCCGGAGGATCAGCTGCGGGACGCGGTGAGGATGGTCCTGGATTCGAAGGGCGTCCTCATCATCCCCGCCTTCTCGGTCGGCCGCAGCCAGCAGGTCATATTCGTCCTGCACCGGCTCTTCGACACGGGCCAAGTCCCGCGCGTCCCCGTCTATCTCGACAGCCCCATGGGGGTCAACGCGACCAAGATCTACTGCGAATACGCGGGGCAATACAGGCTCAGCCCGGACGCCTTGAGCCACGGCGTATGCACCTTGTTCGGGGAAGGGCTCAAGGTCGTCAAAACCCAGGCCGAGTCCCTGCGCCTGGCCCAGCTCAAGGGGCCGGCCGTCATCATCGCCTCCAACGGGATGCTGACGGGAGGGCGGGTCCTGCACCATCTCCAGGCTTTCCTTCCCGACCCGAAAAACGTCGTCGCCTTGGTGGGATACCAGGCCGCGGGCTCGCGCGGAAGGTACCTGGCGGAGGGCGCCAAGACCCTGAGGCTTTTCCACGAGGACATCCCCGTCCGCGCCAAAGTGGCCGACCTCAAGAGCTTCTCCGGCCACGCCGACGCCGGCGAGCTCATCCGCTGGACGCGCAACGTCAACCCCAAGCGGTGCTTTCTCGTGCACGGCGAGCCCCAGTCCGCCCAGGCCCTGGCGGCGCGGCTCAGGCAGGAAAGGGGCTGGGACGTCTTGATCGCCCAACTCGACCAGAAGGTCGATC
>Ga0187825_10000187_pt1 | contig 12879 bp, 13 predicted proteins | sample NC_wetland_sal_i_11_FD_132421 | JGI IMG/M metagenome (GOLD analysis project Ga0187825, IMG submission 132421) | Wetland sediment microbial communities from Neuse River Estuary, North Carolina, USA - SourceSoil_5 | ecosystem: Environmental > Aquatic > Freshwater > Wetlands > Sediment | place... | reverse complement strand
TGAGTTGTAGTAGGGATTGCGTGCAGGCTGGGTGCACAATCAATTATGGCAGAATTTCACGTCGGGAACTAGCCCCCAAAAAGGACGAAAAGATGGCCTCGGTACCCGAGCAGGCTGATTTCGATAACTCCTTGCGCTTGTATACCTACCGGCGCATGGTGGAGACCGGCAGGGCGCCTGCCGTGGCCACCGCCGCAAAAGAGATGGGCAGCAATGAGGCCGCGGTTCGGGCCGCCTACGCCCGTCTGAGCGAGTCGCACGCCTTTATGCTGACGGAAAGCGGGGAATTGTGGCGGCTGGCGCCTTTTTCCGCCGTTCCCACCGCCTTTCCGGTGGAATCGAGCGGGCGGACTTACTACGCCAACTGCATCTGGGACGCGCTGGGCATTCCCGCGATGCTGGGACAGGACGCGACCATTCCCACCTCCTGCGCTTGCTGCAACCTGGAAATGTCGCTGCAGGTGGAAGCGGGGTCGCTGCTCCCGCACGAGGGGCTGATCCATGTTGGCGTTTCGGCGCGCCGCTGGTACGAGGATGTGGTTTTCACGTGAAAAACCATTCTCCTGTTCCGGTCGGAACTGCATGTGGACCGCTGGTGCCGCCAGTGGAACCGCGAGCGGGGCGGGATCTTCTCTCTGCAGCAGGGCTGGGACTTGGCGCGCCTTTGGTACGCAGACCGCCTCAGCCCCAAGTGGCGTCCTTTCAATGCTCAGGAGGCGCAAGCCATCTTTGCCCAAGTGGGTCTGACCAGTGATTTCTGGAGCCTGGGGTAGCTCCGCATCAACTTACTGACCCACCACCATGCCCATTCCTCAATGCAGGACTAAAGCCCTGCTCCACACTCTGAACCCAGCGACTTGGAATAACGCAAAAAACCGGGGGGATTACCCTCGTGACTTGGGCAAGTGCCTGATTGCACTTACCATGGTGTTGAACTGCGTACGCCGACGTGTGCCTGTCAGCTCAGGCACAAGCGCATCTATGTCTTATCTGGCCAGGCTGCGGATGAAAGCACAGAGCGGTGGGAGACCGCTGTTCTACGTCCTTTGTGGACTATTGCTGATGGGGATGGCGTGGTGGCTGCTTCCGGCCCGCGGCCATTCCGGCGCGAATAACGCCAGCGGGCAATCCTCGTTCCTCAGGCGCGTCGGGCAGCGCGGTGCGGCCACGCCCCCTGCGCCCAAGCTGCAGATCAGCGACGTCCGCCAGACCGGGCAGGTGGTGGAAATCAAGGGAACCGCCGACTGCAACGCGGCCGTGATGATCAATGGCGAGCGCGCTCCGCTCATTTTTGATCACTGCGGATTCAAGCATTTCCTGCTTCTGCCTGAGGGTCCTTCGACCATCGCCGTCACCGCCCAGGGGCCCGCCGGCGGGGTGAACACTCAGTTACTAAAAGTGAATATCGAGTAAGTGCGAAAGCCCTTCCTCACCGCCGAGACGCCGAGCCTGCCGAAAAAGTTGCTTAAAAATCCTAAAGCCTGATCCCGGCATTGGCAGGTGACGCCTGCACTTGCCCATTCTTCGCCCAATCCTATAGAGTGCTGCGCACTCATTTGGACTATGGGGGGCGAGTCAGGGAGGGTCGATTGGTCGGGCAACAGCACGCGACGTACGATCTGCGGCGGTTGGCGGCTCAAATCCGGCTGAGCGCCACGCGCATGGTCGCCATCCAGGGTTTCGGCTATCTGGGGCAGGCGCTGTCCTCGGCCGAGATTTTCGGCGTGCTCTTCGGGGGAGGTCTTGTTCGTCCCGGCCGTGACCGCTTCGTGCTGGCGCCCGGCCACTATGTGATCGCCCTTTATGCAGTTGCGGCTGCAGTGGGCCTCCTCGAGCCCAGAGAACTCGAATCCTACGGCAAGGATGGCGCGTTGCTGGAAGCCATAGGAACGGAGCGCACGCCGCTGGTTGACCTGGTATGCGGGTCGCTGGGTCAGGGGCTCTCCGGAGCCATCGGTTTCGCCCTGGCGGCGCACCTGGCGGGCGAGGAGCGCGACATCTACGCCTTCCTTAGCGACGGCGAAATGCAGGAGGGGCAGACCTGGGAGGCCGCCATGTTTGCCGCCCACAATTGCCACCGAATGGGGCGGTTGGTGGTGGTGGTGGATGCCAACAGCTCGCAGGTGGATGGGCCGGTGCCCTCGGTCTTGCCCATCGAGCCCCTGGCCGACAAATGGCGCGCTTTTGGATGGCGAGCCTTAGAAGTGGATGGCCATGATGTGGACGCGCTCTCCGCTGCCCTCGCCAGCCGCTCCGACCATTCCCAGCCGCTGGTAGTGATTGCGCGCACGGAAATCTTCGGACGGATGAAATCCATGCCGGCCGGGGTGGATGGGCATTTCATCAAGCTTGATCCGGCTCTCGAGCGAGCGCTGATTGCCGAGTTGGAGGCCGCGCTTGCGTAAGCCGCCCTACGAGATCACGCTCAAGCCTTACGGCCAGGCGCTGCTGGAACTGGCGCGGCAAAGGCCGGAAATCGTGTGCCTGGGCGCCGATTTGACCCGTCAGACCGAAACCGACATCTTCCGCGACGCTCTACCCGGGCGCTTTATCAACGCCGGCATGGCCGAGGCCAACATGATCGGTATCGCGGGCGGGTTGGCGCGCGCCGGGCATGTGGTTTTCGTCAACACCTTCGGAGTGTTCTGCACCCGCCGTTGCTTTGACCAGGTGGCCATGTCCATTGCCTATCCCGCCCTGAATGTCAAAATTGTCGGCTTCATGCCCGGCTTATCCAGCCCGGGAGGCCCGAGTCACCAGGCGATTGAGGATGTTGCCCTGATGCGTGCCCTGCCCAACATGACGGTGGTGGAGCCCGCCGACGCGGTGGAAGTCCGGCAAGCTGTGGCCGCCATCGCCGATCGTCCCGGTCCCGTGTACATGCGTCTCAAGCGCGGCGAGACCCCCATCATTTTTGACGATGATCACCGGCTCGATCTGAACCGGGCCCAGGTGCTGACCAGCGGAGAGAGGTGCGATATTTGCCTGCTCGCGGCCGGCATGATGCTCCCCGCGGCGCTGGCCGCCGCGGGCGTTCTGGAGAGCAGGGGCCTCCATGTCAGGGTAATGAACGTGCCGGTCATCAAGCCGCTTGACGCCGCCACCATTCTGGCCGCCACTCGCCATAGCCGTCTGGTAATAACGGCCGAGAACCACAGCATCATCGGCGCGTTGGGCTCGGCGGTGGCCGAAGTCCTGGCAGAAGCTGGACTGGCGGTGCCCCTGCGCCGCATCGGCATTGCCGACGTTTTTGCGGAATCGGGCAGCCGCGAGTACCTGTTCCACCGCTATGGCCTGGGCACGCAGAACATTCTCAACGCGGCGTGGCGCGGTTTGGAACTCGAGGGGCCGGTTCCGGCGGCGCCCGTCGTGGAAAGCGTCCCTGGAGCTTATGCTCCGGTCTGAATTGAATTTCTTAGCGTGCAGAGGCAGCAACAAAGCCAGGCTGGAAAGGAACCCCACATGTCTTTTATTCCCACTCCTGATTTTGAAGAATACAAAGAACGCTTCAAAGAACACTACAAACTGGAGCGCCGCGACGATGGCGTCATCCTGGTGCAGGCGCATACCCGCGGAGGCCCCATACAGTTGAGCGTTGAGAACCACCGTTCCCTGGGGCAACTGCTTAAGACCATCGGCGCCGATCCCAAGAACGAAATCATGATCCTGACCGGGTCTGGCGCGGAATTCATGATGGATTCCGACAGCGACGGGTTCAAGCTGGAGCAGGAGGACCTGGCTTACTGGGCCTATGAGTACGCCTATAAGGATGGCCGCATCAACGTGAGCGCGCTTATCAACGACCTGGAAATTCCTACCATCGGTGTTCTGAACGGTCCCGGATTTCACACTGAGATTTGCCTGATGTGCGACCTGACCATCTGCAGCGAAGACGCCATCATCTACGACCTGCACTACGACATTGGCTCCGTGCCCGGCGACGGCATCCACTGCTGCTTCCAGGAACTGCTGGGGGTGAAGCGCGCCGCATATGCGCTGCTGACCGGTGAGGCGATTGACGCCAAGAAGGCGCTGGAGTATGGAATGGTGAACGAAGTTGTGCCGCGAGCCAAACTCCTGCAGCGCGCGTGGCAACTGGCCGACCACATCATGACCCAGCCCCGCACCACCCGGCGGCTAACCACCCAGATCGTACGGCGTCCCTGGCGGCAGCGGATCACCAATGATCTGGACGGTGGCTTTGGCATCCAGATGTTCGGACACCTGGCCAAAAAGAAAGCGGTGCACAGCCGCAACCACATCGGCGACACGGTGGCCTACGTGCGCAAAGGGAAGAAGAACAATTTCGACTAATCGCGTTTTACCGCCGAGCACGCCGAAATCGCGGAGGCAAATCTTTCACCGCCGAGACGCAGAGCACGCCGAAGAGGCTTTGATTTAGCAGATGTGGCTTTTCTAGATGTCGTTTTCCGCGACCTCGGCGTCTCGCCGGTAGATTAAGAATTAATTTCCGCCCGTCTTTGCCTTATCCGGGCTCGCGCCCATATCCCCAAATGGCCACATCCCGAACATTTTCAGGATCGTGTCTTCATGCTTCTTGGTCAGCATGGCGGCGGTTTGCTGTGGCGACCAGGGACTGGCCAGCCGTTCTGGCCGGTCGGCGATCCAGAACGCGGTGAGCGCCATCAGCGTGCCGTCCCGGGTGAGCAGGTCGGGTTTCACCTTGTCGAACGTGTCCACGGCTGAGTGGTGGGTATATTTATATTCCGGGGAATCCTGGCCCATATTGATGCCCGGTAGCCCTTGCAGGATGAAGGGCCCGGCATCGGTGCCGAACACGGTGCGGTCGTCCACCTTGACATCGCCAAACGCCTTTACCGAATCGGCGAACTTTTTGACGGCGGCAATCAGGTCATCGCGGCCGCCCAGATTCAGGCTGACCACCGGTCCCTGACCGTTATCCAGAATCACCGCACCCACGTGGTTCTTCATCTCGTCCTTATGCCTTTTGGTGTAGGCCAGAGAGCCCAGCAGGCCCTGTTCTTCGCCAGTAAACAAGACGAAGCGCATGGTGCGGCGGGGCCGCTGCCCCGACTTGATAATGGCCTCGGCGGCGCCCAGCGTGGTGGCCACACCCACGCCGTCATCGGTAGAGCCTTCTGCCAAATCCCACGAGTCCAGATGGCCGCCAATTACCACCACCTGCTCGGGGTGCTCCGTGCCGGGAATGTCGCCTACCACGTTGGCGCTTTCCACCGGACCGCTGACCCGGTTTTGCACATTGAGCTTCAGGCGCACGGTTTTGCCATGATCGAGGAAGCGCTCCAGTTGTTCCTGATCCTCGGCGATCATGCTGACCACTGGGATGTCATAGTAGGAATCGAAGCCCAGAGCTCCGGTGTGGGTCAGGTGCATTCCAGCAGCCGTCGAACCCCCTTGCCCGCCGATCACGCCCACGGCGTGAGCGGCATCAGCGGCCTTCAGGAAGGGCCCGAATTTGCCAAACATCTTCATCATCTCTTCCCGGCTTGGCTTATCGCCCTTTTGCACGATCATCAGAATCTTGCCCGCCCACTTGCCGCTGTTGTCCTTCACCTCCTGATCAAGCTGATACATATTGACCGGCACCACTTCGCCCTCCACCCCGCCTTCAGGTGTGGAGCCGACCCAGCCCATGGAATCCACGCTCAGTTGCCTCTGGATGGGAGCGGTGAGTTCGGCGCTGGCGGAAATGCGGGTCCAGCCATGGGACAGCCGCCATTTTTCCGCGTGCACGCTGCTCAGCCCGATGGCGCGCATGCGTGCCTGCCCCCATTCGATGGCCTTGGCCGCCTGGGGCGAGCCGGTCAGGCGCCCGCCTATGTTGTCGCTCAGGTCCTCCAGTTCGTCGTAGGCATGGGTGTTCATCATGCCTTCACCGGCAATGGCGGTCAGGGCCGGCATGGTGCCGTCCTCAGCAGGAGACGGCGGCGCTGCCGGCGCGGGGCTGGGCCCGGACCCGCACACCGCCACCGCGGAAATAAGGCAAAGCACCACCGCCAGGGACAAAGGGAACTTGATTTTCATGGAAGCGTCTCCCACCCTACTGGCTGAATGCCAGGCACTGACTGCCAAGTGCGCATTTTCCTTGCGCCCATTGTACTCGACTCCATTTTCCTAGCCCTGGCGGCCAGCAGCCCGCATCTAACCAGCGCAGAATCCCTGGAAGCGAGATAATGCTGGATATGCGGAGATGGTTCTCCATCGCGGCAGCCGCCCTGCTCGCCCTTGCCCTGTTCCCGCCGGGGCAGGCGCAGGAATTGGCCAAGCGGCTCATCCTGAAAGACGGCTCCTACCAGGCGGTCACCAAATGGGAAATTAAAGGAGACCGGGTGCGCTACTACAGCGCCGAGCGCAACGATTGGGAGGAGATGCCCAACTCGCTGGTGGACTGGAACGCCACCAACAAATACAACCAGGCCCGGGAGGCGGGCGCGCCACCGCCGGAAATCCAGCAGCAGCTGGACCAGGAGCTCAAAACCGAAACCGCCTATGAGGCTCCTACCCCACAGGCGGCTCCGGGCCTTAATCTGCCCGATTTTGAAGGTGTTTTCGTGCTCGATGCCTACCAGGGGCAGCCTCAGTTGCTGGAGTTGCAGCAGGACGCTGGCGACCTGAACAAGAACATCAAGAGCAATGTTCTGACCTCGGCCATCAATCCCCTGGCATCGGCGAAGCAATCCATTGAGCTGCCCGGCGAGCACGCTCCGGTGCAGATCCACCAGGGCCGGCCGGCCATCTTTATAAACATGTCGCCCGACCAGCCGGCGGACGCCACCCTGCAGCAGAAAACGCGGGAAGCCGAGCAGGCAGCGCAATCAAAGGAAACAAGCAAGGCCAAAAAAGACAAAAAGGACAAGGACACAGCCGCGGACGCCGCTCAGTCCTATCGCCTGGTGCGCCTGGAGCCCAAGAAGGGCAAGAGAGTTCTAGGGAACCTGAAAATTGCGGTTTACGGCAAAGTTACCCAGGAGCAGAAGTTCGTGCCCTCATCCTTCGAGCGCCTCACGGGCAATTGGATTAAGGTGACCCCCAGTACGGACCTGCAGGCGGGCGAATACGCGGTGGTGGAAATGCTTAATCCCAAGGAAATGAACCTCTATGTCTGGGATTTTGGGGTGAATCCTAACGCTCCCGCCAACCCCTTGGCCTGGAAACCGGCGCCCACGGCCCCCAAGCCCGCCAGCAATCAGCCTCCGGTTCTGCAGCCGCGGCCTAAAAATTAAAGGGCAATATCGCTTCCGCACGGCGCCTGGCGCCGAATTCGTGCTAGACTGCCTTAACTTTTTTGCCGGATCTGTAGCCTTCGATCCTAAACCGCTCCGCTTGATTCACCTACGGGTGGCTGTTGGCCATCCCGCTCAGCCTTGGAGGTGAGCGTGAACATCCAGCTGATCGCTGAATTGATTGCCGGAAGTATCGTCCTGGTCTCCTTTGCAGTTGCGGGGAAGGCTCTCGTCTCACTGGTCCGAATGAATCGAGCGGCGAAGCGCAAGGCCGCTTTGGAAGCCATGCCGCCCTCCGAGGAGCCGTTGCGGCGTGCCGGCTGATGCCAACCGATGGCCGCACCCGTAACGACGCGGCTTCAATTTTGGGCAACCTTCTACTCTGGAATTTCCCTCTGATGCGCTAGGCTGCGCGCCCAACGGGCCCTGCCAGTACGGTAAATCACCGGCCCGGTGGTAATCTCTCCCGGCACTTGGAATTCAAAAACGAGGAACTGTGATGCGCTGCCACTTGCTCCTTTTGTGCTGTATCGCCACCCTTTGCTGTAGCTCCAACGCCGACCAGGTTACGCTCCACAATGGCGACCGTCTCACGGGAACGGTCCTCAAGTTCGATGGCAAGGAACTGGTAATCAACACGGACTATGCCGGGCAGGTCACGGTCAAGTGGGCCGCCATCCAAGCCTTAAATTCCACAACGCCGTTGCACCTGCTGATGAACGATGGCCGCACGCTCGCGGGCCAGGTTGTGACCACGCAGGGCGGGGAATGGAAGGTGCAGCAGCAGAATGGTGAAGCGGTGCCGGTTTCCAAGGCTGATGTTTCTCTGATCCGCGGCCAGACGGAGCAGGCGGCCTACGATGAAGCACAAAATCCAGGATGGCGGCAAAACTGGGAAGGCGGCGCCAATCTGGGTTTTGCGCTGACCCGAGGAAATAGCGCCAGCAAAAACCTGTCGCTGGGATTCAACGCCGACCGCAAGACGCTGCACGACAAAGTCACCCTGTACGCCAACTCGGTGTATGCCACGAATGATTTGGCCGGGGCCATTCCCAGCACGACGGCCAATGCCATCTTGGGCGGAGCCAGGTACGATCACGACCTCGACTCGCGCTGGTTCGCCTTTGGGGGCGCCGACTTCGCCACTGACGATCTGCAAAACCTGGATTTACGTTCGGTCCTGGGCGGCGGCCTTGGCCTGCACCTGATCAACGACCCGGCGACAACTCTGGACCTGCGTTCCGGCCTGAATTACACGCGCGAGGTGTACGCCGCTTTCACGCGCAATTTTCCTGCCGCCATCCTGGCCGAGGAGTTAACCCATAAGCTGGGAGCGAGCACCCTGCTTTCGCAGAAATTGGGTTTTTTCCCCGACCTGACCAGCCTGGGCGAATACCGCGGCACCTTCGATTTCGGCACCGTGACCAAGATCAGCAAATGGCTGGGATGGCAGAGCTCAATCAGCGATGTCTACGTGACCAACCCGCCGCTGGGAAAAAAGAAGAACGACCTGATTCTCACTACCGGTCTCAACATATCGTTCACGCGACCCTCAGAGGCAGGTAAATAACGGTCGCGGGAAAGGTCACCGTCAACTCGGACCGGCCAACCCCCGGTGCAACATTTTCTTTCCGCTGCGCGGCTGATGATTGGCAACTGAGAGGAGACCACTAGCCAACTGACTTATTTCACCAGTCCGCGCTGGGCCACGCTGATGTTATCGCGGGTGGTGTTCTTCACTGCGTACATCATCTCGTCGGCCTGGCGGATGATGTCATGCGCGGTTTGCGCGTCGGCGGGGAAGGTCGCCAGCCCCATGCTGGCGCGCACATTCAGGTTCAGTCCTTCGGGAGCGCAGAAGGCGCTGGTGCGGAACAGGTCGCGCAACCGCTTGGCCACGATCAGCGCCTGGTCCTTGCCGGTCTGCGGCAGCAGCACCACGAACTCGTCTCCCCCGTAGCGGAAGGCGGAATCAATCAGGCGCAGGTTTTCCTTGATGGCGTTGCCTACCTCGGCCAGCAGTTTGCTTCCCACCAGATGCCCGTGGGTGTCGTTCACCTGCTTGAAGTGGTCCAGGTCAATAAATAGCACCGTGAACTCATGTCCGAAGCGCGCCGAGCGGTAAACCTCGGCGTCCAGCATCTGGTAAAGATGGCGAGCATTGAACAGGCCGGTGCAGTCATCGGTGATGGTGAGTTCCTGGATTTTCTCCACCGACTTGGCATTGTCAATGGCGATGGCGGCGTAATCGCACAGGGCCTGCAGGAAAAAGAGTTCGTTCTCGCCAAAACCCTCCATGTTGACATTAATCAACTGGATAACAGCCAGAACGCGATGCTTGGAGCGCAGCGGGAGGCAGATGATGGAGCGCGTCTCCCACTTGGTCATTTCGTCCACCCGGCGGGCGAAGCGCTGGTCGTTGTAAACATCGGGTACCACCAAGCCCTCGCCATGGCGGGCGACCCAGCCGGCTATCCCTTCGCCAACTTTAAGTCTCATGTCTTTAAGGCTTTGCGCGGCATCGCCCACGGCTATGGCGAAATACAATTCGTCCCGTTCCTCGTCTACCATGAGCAGGGACCAGGTATCGGGGCGGAAGTATTCCGCCATCTTTTCCATAATGGTCTGGAGGATGGAATCCAGGTCCAACGACGAGGTCAGGGCTTTAGCCACATCGTGGAAAATACTGAGTTCCTGGAGGTAGCGCTTCCGCTCGGTGCCCGTGGCCTCGGTCATCACAGCTTCCTTAAAAGCTTGCAAAGGGGGTGCGCGTATTATAGGCAGCGCTCTTGCGCGGGGGCAACAAACCTTTGTAACCCCGGCATCCCGGGCGGCAATTCTTTCCCGGCAACGCTGGATTCCGTGCCCCTCAATGGCCAAATGGGCCCATCCGCTGAAGGTGCCATTGCCCCGTGTCCGGGCGCTCTGCTACCCTCAATCAGCCTGTTTTTTCCAGGCCCGCCGTTGGGGTGTTAACTCCATCAATACCCAGCTGATAAGGAGATTCTGACGTGTCTTCTCGAAAGCGTTACCTGTTTACCTCGGAATCGGTCACCGAGGGGCATCCGGACAAAGTTGCCTACCAGATATCCGATGCCATCCTGGATGCCTGCCTGGCCGAGGACGCTTACAGCCGCGTGGCCTGTGAGACTTTGGTGACCACCGGCCTGGCGTTCATTGCCGGTGAAATTACCACCAATGCCTATGTGGACTTTCCCGCCATCGTGCGCGGCACGGTGAGCGCCGTGGGCTATACCGACGCGACCTACGGCTACGATTGCAATACTTGCGCGGTCATCTCCTCCATCCATGAGCAGTCCCCCGACATTGCCCAGGGCGTTGACCCGGGCGGCGCCGGCGACCAGGGCATGATGTTCGGCTATGCCACCAACGAAAATGAGCAGCTTATGCCCACGCCCATCATGCTGGCCCATAAGCTCACGCAACGGCTCTCCGAGGTGCGCAAAAGCGGCGAACTGGAATGGCTGCGGCCGGATGGCAAATCGCAGGTCACCGTCGAATATGACGAAAACCATAAGCCCATGCGGGTAGACGCCGTGGTCATCTCCACCCAGCACTCCGAACTGGTGGACAATCAGAAGATCCGCACCGACGTTCTCAAACACGTCATCCAGGCCGTGATTCCCAGCCATATGCTCGACGCCGACACCAAGTACCACATCAATCCCACCGGACGCTTCGTGGTGGGCGGTCCAATGGGCGACACCGGCCTGACCGGGCGCAAGATTATTGTGGATACATACGGCGGCATGGGGCGCCACGGCGGTGGTTGCTTCAGCGGCAAGGACCCGACCAAGGTGGACCGCTCCGCCTGCTACATGGCGCGTTACGTGGCCAAGAACGTGGTAGCGGCCGGCCTGGCTGACCGCTGCGAAGTGCAGGTGGCTTATGCCATCGGCGTGGCCGAACCGGTCAGCGTGCTGGTGGATACTTTCGGCACCGGCAAGGCGGGTGCGGAAAAACTGCAGGAACTGGTACGCGCCCATTTCGACCTGACCCCTAAGGGCATTATCACTTCGCTCAATCTGCGCCGTCCCATTTTCAAGAAGACGGCGGCTTATGGGCACTTCGGGCGGCCCGATCCCGATTTCACCTGGGAACGTACGGATAAAGCGGCCAAGCTGCGCAGCGATGCCGGTGTGGGCGAAGTTCGTGAACCCGCTCACGCGGCAAGAAAATAGAATTGCAGGAAAGGCGTTAGGGGCGCGCTGCAGCGCGCCCCTTCTCATCCCCCCGGCTTTCCTTTATTCTGATGGGCAGGACGCTTTTGCGGGCAAGGTTGCGCCCACCGGTGCCTACCAGGTTCAGATCTAATTCATAGTTTTACGTAAGGAGCCTATGTCTACCACACCCACTTCCGTCCCCTGCGATATTAAGAATATTGAACTGGCGGAGCTTGGACGCAAGCGCCTGGACTTCGCCAATCAGTCCATGAAGGTGCTGCAGATTATCCGCAAGGAATTCATCAAGAACCAGCCGCTGAAGGGCATTCGCATTTCCGCCTGCCTGCACGTGACCGCGGAAACCGGCAACCTGGCGGTGTGCCTGCGCGATGGCGGCGCGGAGGTGGCGCTGTGCGCCTCCAACCCGCTCTCCACCCAGGATGACGTGGCCGCCTGCCTGGTGCGCGACTTCGGCATTCCCGTATTCGCCATCAAGGGCGAGGACAACGAAACGTACTACAGCCACATTACCGCCGCCCTCGACCACAAGCCGCACGTCACCATGGATGATGGCGCCGACCTGGTCAGTTGCGTCCTCACCAAGCGTTTGGACGTGGCGGACAACATCATCGGCGGCACGGAAGAGACCACCACCGGTGTGATCCGGTTGCGCGCCATGGCCAAGGAAGGCGTGCTGCGCTATCCCATCATCGCGGTGAATGACGCCGCCACCAAGCACTTGTTCGACAACCGCTACGGCACCGGGCAGTCCACCGTGGATGGCGTGATCCGGGCCACCAACATCCTGCTGGCGGGCAGCAAGTTTGTGGTGGCGGGCTATGGCTGGTGCGGACGCGGCCTGGCCATGCGCGCCCGCGGCATGGGCGCCGAGGTCATCATCACCGAGATTGACCCTACCCGCGCGCTGGAGGCGGTGATGGACGGCTTCCGCGTGATGTCCATGGTGGAAGCAGCCAAGCTCGGCGACATTTTCGTCACCGTGACCGGAGACAAGAACGTGCTGGCGCGCGAGCACTTCGAATTGATGAAGGACGGCGCCATCGTCGCTAATTCCGGCCACTTCAACGTGGAAATTGATATTCCGGCGCTGGAGCGCATGTCTTCCTCCAAGCGCACCACCCGGCCCTTCGTCGAAGAGTACTCGCTGAAGGATGGACGCAAGATCAATCTGCTGGGCGAAGGCCGCCTCATCAACCTGGCTTCCGCCGAAGGCCATCCGGCGGCGGTGATGGACATGAGCTTTGCCAACCAGGCGCTCTCCGTCGAATACCTGGTGAAGAACTACAACCAGCTGCAGAAGATGGTGTACGCGGTGCCTGAGGACCTGGACAAGCGCGTGGCCCGGCTGAAGCTGGAATCCATGGGCATCAAAATTGACCGCCTCACTCCGGAGCAGGAAGAGTATTTGGCCAGCTGGTCGGAAGGAACGTAAAGGCGGGAGTCAGGAG
>Ga0187825_10000186_pt1 | contig 12918 bp, 7 predicted proteins | sample NC_wetland_sal_i_11_FD_132421 | JGI IMG/M metagenome (GOLD analysis project Ga0187825, IMG submission 132421) | Wetland sediment microbial communities from Neuse River Estuary, North Carolina, USA - SourceSoil_5 | ecosystem: Environmental > Aquatic > Freshwater > Wetlands > Sediment | place... | reverse complement strand
GCTGAAGATTGACCGCAGCTTCATTTCCCAGATGGAGAGCGACCGGGAAAGCCGCGAAATGGTGCGCATCATCATCAGCTTGGCCCACAACTTTCAATTGCGGGTCGTGGCCGAGGGCGTCGAGACCCGCCCCCAGGCCGATCAACTGCAGCAACTGGGCTGCGACTTGGCCCAGGGATACTTGTATTCCCGGCCCCTCGCCGCCGATGCGGTTCCTCAGCTCTTGGCGCAAAGTCAGCAGCAAAAAGCTGCCTCGGTGGGAATTTAGGACCTGGGGGCGAAAGAAGGTAGCTCGCACGGCCTAAGCCGTGGCTGCCAGAGTGAAAACAAAATCGGATACTGGCGAAAGGACACTGGTTTCAGCGCTGCAGCAATTGCAGCAACTCCTGGTTCCATTTCTCCAGGTCGTGCTGCGGCAGAAACTTGATCTCCACACGGGAAGGTTCCGGCACGGCCAGATAAAGGACCCAGATCATGGTACCCATCCCATACGCTACGCGGGGCAGAGAGTTCAGGATGACTCCCGACACCAGGGGAGAGGATTGCGCGGCTATGGCCGATGCCAGCAGTTCAAGCGTAGCAATTACTCCAAATCCAAGCGCGATCCCAAAAACGTAGTTGCGCCACGTCAACGCGAAATATGACGCGGAGAGGAATAGCAGCACCAGCAGCCCGCACTGCACTACATCAATGCTGCGCTGGGTAACCAACGCTCCCTGGATCGCCCATGTGGGCTCGTTGCTCGGACCAGCTACGGCGACCGCAATTCCCGCCAGGATCAGAAATACTCCCACCCAGCGAAACATCAATGTGCTGCCGCGGCGCAGGCCTTCGTAAGGCCGCAACACATGCAGAAAGATCTCGTAAATCACCGCGAAACGCAGGCCCAGACCGATGGCCTGTGCTGTCCAGTATTCGTAGAAATAAGGCAAGGATGCCCTGCCGAGATATTGGTAAATGAGGAATGCCCCAACTGTGTCCGCAGTATGAAATATGAGGTAGGACGAAAAGACGGGAAACTCACGCAGCAAGCTCCGTCGTACTATCAACCCCAGGGCGATGAGGTTTCCAACTCCTCCAATCAGCCAGATCAGGTTCGAAATGGAAGCAGGAACATGCATGATGGGCCGCTGCACGGGAAGCATAACGCCTCCGGCCCGCGGCCCACAATCAGGAAACTTGACCTAAATTTGGCTTTTCACCCTAGCTGCACTGCTTGGTGGTGGGGCTGCACGGGGTGGGGTTCGGCCCATCCGCCAGCGAGTACACCGACAGCGAGCCGGCCAGCAACAGGGAAGCAATTAAAATACGAATGACTTTTTTCACGTCGGGCTCCTTTTTTTGTGCGATTTGCACGGCGCGATTGTCCACGCCCAGGAGCCCGTTTTATGCGGCTGCCCTTCTGCCATCGGAATTCGGAAAGCGTAACGAAAAACACTTGCCTGCTCCCACCCCTCCTGGTTGTGGCACAGCCCCAGCCTTCCTTTCGGGAGGTCTGGCCGGAATGGGCAGGATTTCGGAAACCGTAACGAAATTGGCTTGCCAAGCGGTTTTCTGGAGACCCTCGCGCTGCCACCACGGCTGCAAACCCCAACAAACTAGGCTCCGGAGCGGGTTGGGGCTAAGGTCTGTTCCGAACCACGGAATTTGGGCCTTCTGAGCTCGGCCTGTGCGGCCGTCCGGCCGGAGGGAACGTTCCGGCGAACGGAAATTGGAACCGCGGCCTTCTTCGTGCAGGGCTCCCACTTACGAGCCTGCTCTCACGCCATGGGCTCTTCTGTCTCCAGCAACCCCACGGCAATGGCGTAGTGCACCAGGTCGGCGCGAGTCTTCAGCCCCAGCTTGTCATAGATGCGCGATCGGTAAGTCTCCACCGTCTTCGTGCTCAGTTGCAGTTGCTGGGCTACTTCCTGGCTGGTAAATCCCCGGGCAATAGCTCGCAGCACCTGCAGTTCCCGGTTGCTGAGGCGGCCTTCATTGCCGCGGGCATTGCCGCTGCTCCGCCCCAGCAGCACGTCCGCCAGCGAATCGCTCAGCCGCGGATCAATGTAGCGCCGCCCCTGGTAGGCATTGCGGATGGCCAGGAATAGCTCCGTATCGCTAGCTTTTCGCAGCACATAGCCCAATACCCCAGCATTAAGCATGGAACGTACGTAGGTGATGTTTTCGTTGCTGCTGATCACCACCACCCGCGTCGTCCCCATCTCCTGCGCCAGTTTGGCGGCGGTGCGCAATCCGTGCGGCCCGGGAATGGTGATTTCCAAAACGATTACGTCGGATGCAGCCCGCTGCAAAACCTCTTTTACCTGCCCAGGATTGTCGGTTTCGGCAGCCACTTCGAAGTCCGGAACCTGACTGAGCATTTGCCGAAGGCCGGTGCGGGTTAGCCGGTAATCGGACACGAGCAGGAGGCGAATTTTGTCCATTTCCCTGAAAAACATGTCACTCTAGCAGAAGTGGCCGTAAGACCAACAAGTTACGAGTTTTTGTTCTGCCCGCAGAACAATCCTCGTTTTTCCCTTATATTCTGCAGAATCCCCAAATCGTCGAGCTTTGCTGTGTAGGGGTTTTCATGGAGTTAAATGCCTAATTTGTAGGGGGTACGACGCTACAAATTAGAACACGTAGGCATCCGCGGGGATTTACAAACGCACCAGAATCGGTGCAACGTTGGCTGTTCATGACTTTACCCTCTTCCATACCCGCGGAGCCGTCGTCCGTGTTCTCCGCCCTTCTCCCCTGCCTTCCCCGCGCATGCTGCCAACAAATAGGTGGATGCGCTTGAGACGCAGGGTTTTGGTAGTGGATGACGAACCCGGGGTCCGCTCCCTCCTGCGCTCTTTTCTGGAAGCCAAGGGCTATGAAGTGGCAGAAGCAGAAAGCAGCCGCGCTGCCCAGGAACTCGTGCCCCGTTTTCGGCCTGATGTCGCCCTGGTGGATTACGCTCTTCCCGATGCCACCGCGCTCGACCTTTTGCGCCGCCTCAAGGACCTGCAACCAGGCATGCCCGTAGTGATCCTCACCGGCCATGCCACTATTGAGTTGGCGGTACGCGCCATCAAACAGGGGGCGCAAAACTTCATTGCCAAACCTGTCCATCTGGCCACTCTGGCCCTGACTCTGCAAAAAGCCATCGACGAAAAGGAGAATCCCCCTCACCCTGCAGGCAATCGCAAAAGCAGCTTGGAGATTCCCGATCCCTTTGTGGGCAGCAGCAGCCTCATACGCGAATTGGCGGAGCAGGCGCAAAAGGTGGCTCAAAGTCAGAGTCCGGTGCTCATCCAGGGCGCGACCGGCACCGGAAAAGGCGTTTTGGCGCGTTGGTTACATGCTCACAGCCCCCGTTCTGGTGAGCCTTTTGTGGATTTGAACTGCGCCGGCCTCTCCCGGGAATTCCTGGAGACCGAACTTTTTGGCCACGAAAGAGGTGCCTTTACCGGGGCTGTAACCGCTAAAAGCGGTCTTTTTGAGATTGCCGACAAGGGCACTATTTTCCTCGACGAAGTCGGTGACGTGGACCCGCAGGTCCAGCCTAAGCTATTGAAGGTATTGGAGGAAAGGCGCTTTCGTCACCTGGGGGATGTGCGCGACCTCTCGGTGGACGTTCGCTTCCTCGCCGCCACCCACGAAGACCTGGGCATGTTGGTGCAGGAGAAGAGGTTTCGCAGCGACCTGTACTTCCGCATCAATACCATTCGCTTAAGTCTGCCGCCGCTCTGCCGCCGCCCGGAGGATATTCCAGCGCTTGCCGACCGAATTCTCACCATGCTGGCTCTCTCCTTGCGATTGCCTCACACCAGCCTCTCCCCGGAGGCGCTCAAGTTGTTGCAGGGATACTCCTGGCCGGGCAACGTGCGCGAATTGCGCAACGTGCTGGAACGCTCCCTGGTGCTGGGCTGTGGGCGCACCATCGCTCCGGAACACCTGAGCTTTGAAGAGGATATGACTTTTTCTCCCAACGAGATGAGCACCATGACCCTGACCGATCTGGAACGGCTGCACATTGCACGCGTGCTGCGCGAGGAGCATGGCCGCGTCCAGATGGCCGCCCGGCGCCTGGGTATCGGTCGCAGCTCGCTCTACAAGAAGATCAAGGACTACGGTATTGCCATCGGGTCCTGAGCAGCACCCTTCATCTGTCTCCCGTTTCAGGAATTCCGACCAGGTTGGTCCAGACGCGTCCCTCCGAGCCCTTTGCCATTTCCTGCGGCTGATTGGTTCCGTGTCAGAATTGAGCCCGGTTACGGCTTTGTAGCCGTCCTTGCGCTGCTCCGGAAACTATCGCTCCGGAGCGGGAAAGCTGCCTTCACGGTGGTCGACAAAACGCCCATTCTCATCGCTGAAGATGACCGCATGTTCCGGGTGTTGCTGCAGAGCTGGCTCGAGGACCGCGGCTACCAGGTCAGCATCGCCGAGAATGGCCAGCAGGCCTGGGAGATGTTGCAACTGGAGAACGCCCCCAAGCTGGTGATTCTGGATTGGATGATGCCCGGCATGTCCGGGCCGGACATCTGCCGGCAGGTGCGCGCACGCACCGATTTGCAATACCGCTACATCCTGCTGCTGACCGCGCGCAACGACAAGCAGGACCTGGTGGCGGGACTGGAAGCGGGAGCGGACGATTACCTCAGCAAACCCTTTGATGCTCTTGAACTGCATGCCCGCCTCAAAGTGGGGCGGCGCATTCTCGACCTGCAGGAGCAACTGCTGGCCGCGCAGGAAGCGCTGCGCTTCGAGGCCACCCATGATTTTCTGACCGGGGTATGGAACGGGGCGGCGATCCTGCAGGCCCTGGATCGTGAAATGGAGCGTGCCGAACGCATGCAGACCACGCTGGGAGTCATGATGCTGGATCTGGACAACTTCAAACAGGTGAATGACGTGCACGGGCATCTGGCGGGAGACGAGGTGCTGCGCGCCTCCGCCCGGCGCCTTGCGGAAGGGGTGCGAGTGTATGACCTGGTGGGCCGCTACGGTGGGGAAGAGTTTCTGGTGCTTGCGCCCGGGTGCGTTGCTTCGGCCCTGCGGCAGCAAGCGGAACGCATCCGCGCCAGTCTTGCGGAGCCCATCCACAGCAGCGCCGGCCTGATTCGCATCTCCGCCAGCATTGGCATTGTGGGGGCGGAGTTGGGGAAAAACGCTCTGCTCAATTCTCGCGCGCTGGTGCAGGCCGCGGATCAGGCCATGTACCAGGCCAAGGCTAAGGGCAAGAACCGGGTGGAGGAAGGCGTGCTGGAAGGGGTGGGAGCGCCATCCTAAGAAGCAGGGCGCTAACACCAGGTGGTGCGACTCGGGCGCGCATCCTCGCTCACCCTGGCAGCGGAGTGAGGCTGGGGATTATTGCGGGAATGTCTGGCGGATTTTTACCGTACGGTCCAGTTCATCCACCGCCTGGAGAATTTTCAGGCGCAGATCGGGATCGAGATCCGGAGCGCGCAAAAAGTCATGCACCTGCGCCTGGGCGGCGGCTGATTGCTGTCCGCCGATGAAGGCATCCAGCCAATCCACCAGGAAAAAGATCTTCCGCTCGCGCTTGATTTGTGCCAGGGCCTCCAGGGCCGGCTTCAGGTAGGGTGCGGTCAGCTCCGGCTGGTTCCAGTAATTGAACGCATCCAGGCTCTCCTCGATCCAGTCTTCCGGGCGGGAGGGGTCGTGAAGATAATCGCCGAAATAGGTTTTCTTGGTCTTGGCCTCCGGGCGTGCGGCAGCGGCAATGTAGGCGTACTTCAGCCCATCCCCGGTAGGATCGCGCTGCTGCTCGGCGCGAAATACCGCATCGGCCTGGGGATCATTGAGCGCAATCAGCGCCGTCACCAGATTCCAGCGGTCGAGCTGGCGCAATTCCACGCCCGGCACCAGCAGCTTGCCGTCAAGGAGGTCCTTGAGATAGCCGCGTCCGGCGGGCGTTTCCACCACCGCGCCCAGGATGCGAAACCACAGGATGCGCAAATCTTTTTGGGTCGAATGCAGCATGCGGTCGTCCGCCATTCGTTCGAAGGCGGGCACAAACTCGCCGCGGGCGCTGGAGTTCACATAACGGTGCAGAGCGGTGAGGGCGTGCGCGGCCGTGCTGCGCAGCAGCAGTTCATCGCGGTCCTGGGGCAACAGATCGCGGGCCAGAGAAATGTAGCGGCGCGGCTCCATTTGCGCTACCCGCACCGATTCCCACAACGAGCCCCAGAGCATGGCGCGCAGGAAGACATCGCGCACATTGCCTAACTGCCGCACAACCGCCTGGCGGCTCCGCGGATCGAGCAGAAACCGGCCGTAGGCATAATCCTGGTCATTGGCGAAGACGTACAGCGGGCAGGGCTGGCCTAGCGGCTGGCGAAAGCTTGCGCTGGCCGTGTCGAAGCTGGCGCGAAAGCGCAATCCCGGAGCAGTTCCATCGTAGGCGAGCAGCACTTCCGTAGCGATGGGCCACAGATTGCCCCCGCCGAGCACGTCGTGCTGGGCGAGGGAGAACTGGTCAATCTGTCCGTCGCGGCAGGACCAGCTGGCGTCCACCTGCGGCATGCCGCGGTGCCGAATCCACATGTCGGCCCAGCGGTCCAGTTTCTGTCCTGAAACGCGCTCGAAAGCGTGCACCAGGTCGCTCCATTCCGCGTTGCCGTACAGATGCTCCTTCAGGTAAAGCCGCAGCCCGCCGCGAAAATTTTCCGCACCCAGCACGTAGGCCAGCTGCTTGAGCATGCCCGGAGCCTTGGAGTAAACGATGGCGCCATAGGCGGACTTGGCGTCCTTCAGATTGGGAATGTCCTGATAGATGGGCGTGGTGCCCTGGGTGGCATCAATCTCGTAGGCCGCCGGCTTGATGGACAGATAGAAGCGCTTCCAGATATTTTCCGTGGGCTTGAGCGCGTCCAGCGCCTGGTAAGCCATGTATTGCGCGAAACCTTCCTTCAGCCATAAATCGTCAAACCAGCGCATGGTGGTGAGGTCGCCGAACCACTGGTGGGTGAGCTCGTGCAGCACCAGCAGGTCGCGTCCCAGCAGGTCGCTGTGGGTGGGCGCGGTGCGAAACAGCACCGATTCTTCGCGCAGGAACGTGGCCCCCGCATGCTCCATGCCGCCATAGGGAAAGCCGGGGATAAGCACCATGTCGTACTTGGGGAAGGGAAAGGGCTGGGCAAAGTAAGAGGAAAGATAGGCCATGCCCTGCTTGGCGATCTGCTGCACTTCGGTGGCTTCGTTTTCGGCCCGTTTCCATTTGGACTTGCGTACATACAACCCAGGCAGGTCGAGCACTCCCGGGCGTTCCACTTGGCGAAACGGACCGGCGGCGAAAGCGAACAGGTACGTGCTGATGGGACGGGTTTCGCCAAACACAGTGCGCGCCTGGCCGGCTCCGGCTGGCTCCGAACCGGTCGCTTCGGTGTTGGAGATGATGGTCCAATCCTGCGGCGCGGTAATTTCCAGCCGGAAGCGGCCTTTCAGGTCGGGCTGGTCGAAGCAGGGAAAGGCCATGCTGGCGTCCATGGGGACGAACAGGGTGTAGATGTATTCGCTGCCGTCGTCTTTATCTTGGTAGCGGGTGATGGGCTTGCCGGCGGGCGCGACCGCGGAAGTGAAATCAAAGATGACCGTATTTTCGCCGGCGCGCAGTTTATTGGCGGGCAATTGCAGGTGGCCGCTTTCGGGGACGGCGGCCATCTCGGCGCCATTCACGGTCATGCGCTGGACCGTTCCGTCGCGATAGTCGAGCAGCACCGGCCGGGCCGATTGCAAGGTGAAGCTGAGCTCTTCGTGGCCGGCGGTGGTGGCAGCGTGGGGCGCCAGCACAAAGGACACGTGGTAGCGCAAGCTGGAGATTTCTGCCGCCCGCTGGCTCGCCAGATCCCGCGGCACGCCTGGCGGCACCGCGGCAAAAGCTATGGTGGCGATCAGCAGCAGCGGCGAGAGGCGCAGGAACATGGGGAACGCCGCAGTGTATAACAACCGGCCGACGGGCGCAGTGTCCCTCCCAGGGCAGGCCAGTGCCGGCGCCCCCCGACCATCGCCGCGTGACCGGCCTCACAAACGCAACCGCTGGAGTGTGGAATGCTCTTCTGGGGCGGCTCAACCGGCAGCCAGAGGAACATTGACCCTTTAGCTGCGCCTGCCGGGCGAGCGGCCATGTACGTGCTAGTAAGACGCGGGGGAGTTCCCGTGTTAAACTCCGCCTGTCCACTTCCTCAATCTATCGTGCGCAGTATGGATCGGCAGCAGGGAGACGTCTGCCTGCTCAGAACGTTGAGCCTGAACGACAATTTCCGGGAAAGTTGTGCCGCGGAGCGGACCGTGCTCCGCTTGACGATGCACACTGGGCCACGGATTCTGGTCCTGTCCCTGTTTTTGCTGCTGTCGCCCTTGAGCCGGGCGCAGATATCACCAGGCCCACTTTCGCGGGCGCACCAGTCTCTGAGCGGCGCCACGCAATGTATCAGCTGCCACAAGCTGGCGGCGGCCGCGGCCAGCTTCAAATGCCTGGAGTGCCACGCCGATATTGCCGGCCGGATAGCGGCCAAGCGCGGCCTGCACGCCTCCTTTGGGTCCATCAGCGCCAGCCAGAAGGAATGCGCCAGTTGCCACTCCGAGCACAACGGCGAGAATTTCGCGCTTATCCGCTGGAACCCGTCTCCCGGCGCCTTCGACCACAGCAAAACCGGTTACCCCCTGGAAGGCAAGCACGCGAGCCTGGCGTGCGCGCGCTGCCACACCGCGGCGCACATCGCGCCCGCCGAGCGCGCGGCCATTTCCATCAAGGACCTGAACCGCACTTATCTGGGAGTGTCGCGCGCCTGCGTGACCTGCCATGTGGACAAGCACCAGGGCCGGCTGGGGCAGAACTGCCAGCAATGCCACGGCTTCAATGACTGGAAGAGCCTCTCCGTTCCCCTGACCCAGTTCGATCATAGCCGGACACGCTATCCCCTGACCGGGCTCCATCAACAAGTGGCCTGCCAGAAATGCCACCTGCCGGGAACGGACGGCAAGCCGAAGTATGTGGGCTTGACGTTCAGCACCTGCAGTTCCTGCCACACCGATCCTCACCATGGCACCTTCGCCGGCAGCTGCCAGTCCTGTCACAACACCGGCGGCTGGAAGCGCGTGTCGGCGGCGTTGGTGAGCGAGCGGTTCGACCACGCGAAGACCAAGTTTCCCCTGCTGGGCAAGCATGTTGAGGTGCGCTGCGACCAGTGCCACGCCGGAGGCGATTTCAGGAAGCCGGTCGCCTTCCAGAAGTGTTCCGATTGCCACCAGGACGCGCACCAGGGACAGTTCGTAAAGCGCGCCGATAAGGGCGAGTGCTCGTCCTGCCACAACGTGAACGGTTTCAAGCCGGCGCTGTTCGGGATCAAGGAGCACGCCGCCAGCGCTTACCCGCTACAGGGCAAGCACGCCAGCGTGCGCTGCGAGCAATGCCATGTTCCCGCGGGCCGGGCCACGGTTTACAAGCTGAAATTCGCCAACTGCACCGACTGCCACAAGGACGAACACCAGGGCCAGTTTGCGCGCGCTCCTTACTTCAACCAGTGCCAGCAGTGTCACGACCTGAACGGATACCGGCCGTCTACCTTCACCTTGGCGCGACACCAGCAGACGCGGTTTCCGCTGAACGGCGGACATGTAGCCACGCCCTGCAACCAGTGTCATCAGTCGAAGGCAGATTTCACTCGCACGGCGGGCTTAAAGCCGGCGGTGATGTATCGTTTTGAGGACCGCTCCTGCGCGGTTTGTCATCAGGATCCGCACCAGGGCCAGTTCCGCGAGCGCATGCTGCGCGTGGGCGCGGGCGGAACCGCGCTGGGCTGCCAGGCCTGCCACTCCACCGAAAGCTGGTCCGACCTGCAGAAGTTCGATCACACTTCCACCAAATTCCCCCTGCTGGGGGCCCATCGGGCGGTGGCCTGCATGGACTGCCACAAGCCGCCGAACCTGGAAACCCGGCTGCGCAACGTGGACTTCCGGGCTGCGCCCACGCGCTGCGAGCAGTGCCACCAGGAGATTCACGGCGGGCAGTTCGCCAAGGCAGGCCAGGCGACCGCCTGCGCCAGTTGCCACGACAGTGGGCGTTGGAAGCCCGCGCTGTTCGACCACGAAACCCGCACCACGTTCCCCCTGAAGGGCGCGCATCGCAATGTGCGCTGTGAGGCGTGCCACAAAAATATTCAGCTGGTTGCCGGCAAGCAGGTGCTGTTCTATAAGCCGACGCCGGCGGCCTGCGTGGATTGCCACGGACCCACGGGCAAGCCGGCGGCAAGTTTGGGAAAGATTGGAGCCATGCGACCCGCCTGGGTAGGGCTGCGACCCAGGATGGCAATGTAGTTGCTCGATTGAAACGGGAGTCGGTAGTCAGGAGTCGGGAGTGAGCGTAAATCGCCGACACTGAGAACTGAGAACGGCTGATGCGACCGTTGCGCGTAATCGTGATTGACGACGAGCCCAGTACCTGCGCCTTCCTGCAGGCCGCCTTTACCGCGGAAGGGCACCAATGCCACACCTTTGTTCGTCCCGAAGACGCGGAGCGGCACTTGGCCAATGCGGAGGCTGATCTGGCCATGGTGGACGTCTATCTGGGCGCGGTGAACGGCATTGACCTGCTGAGCCGCCTGCGCGAGCTCAAACCCGAACTGTATCCCGTGATTATGACGGCGCACGTGAGCGTGGAAACGGCTGCGCGCTCGGTGGCGGAAGGCGCGGTGGATTACGTGAGCAAGCCGCTCACCATCGAGCAGCTTCGCTCCATCTGCCAGCGCGCCCGGGGTTTCCGCGCGCAGAAGGCTGAACCCCTGGAGGAAGTTGCCGCCCCGGTACACGATTCGGCCATCATCGGCAGCAGCGCCAAGATGCTGGCCATCTATAACGCCATCGGGCGGGTGGCGGCCAGCAACGTGAACGTGCTCATCACCGGCGCCAGCGGAACGGGCAAGGAACTGGTGGCGCGCGCCATCCATCAGCACTCCAAACGCGCGCAGCAGCCCTTTACCCCGGTGAACTGCGGTTCCTTTACCGAAACCATCCTGGAAAGCGAGTTATTTGGCCACGAGAAGGGCTCCTTCACCGGGGCCAATGCCACCCACAAGGGCCTGGTGGAGGCGAGCGATGGCGGCACCCTGTTCCTGGATGAAGTGACGGAAACGACGCTCAGTTTTCAGGTAAAGCTTTTGCGCGTCATCCAGGAGCAGCAGGTGCGGCGCGTGGGCTCGAACAAATACGTTCCCGTAGACGTGCGCATTGTGGCCGCCTCCAATCGCGATGTGCCGGAACTGATCCGGCAGGGGCAATTCCGCGAGGACCTTTACTACCGGCTGGCGGTGGTGCAGATCGCTATTCCCTCGCTGGAGGAGCGGCGGGAAGACATTCCGCTGCTGGTGCGGCACTTTCTGCAGCAATTCAACGCGAAAAACGAACGCGAGGTCAGCATAGAACCGGAGGCGGTGCGCCGGCTGCAGGAGATGAACTGGCCGGGCAACGTGCGCGAACTGGAGAACACAGTGAACCGGCTGGCCATCTTCGCGCCCACCCAGCAGATCAGCCGCGCCGATGTGGAAACGGAAGCCCGGCGGGCGCAGGAAAATCGGCATCCGGAAACGGCGGCCGCGGCGGCGCCCGACCGCCTGGTGGAGCTGGAACGCGAGCACATTGTGCGCATTTTGAAGCTGACCCACGGCAACAAGTCGGAGGCGGCGCGGCGCCTGGGGATCGAGCGCAAGACCCTGTACAAAAAGGCCTTGCGCCTGGGCATTGACCTGCAATCACTGGACAAAAAATGAAGCCCGAGCGGCCAGGGCGGCGCGGTTGGCGGCGGAATGTGGGGCTGTCGCTGGTGCTGTTTTTTCTGGTGCTGGCACTTTCGGCGATTCCCGGAATCCGCGATTCCCAGGTGCGGCTCACCGACAGCTATTTTCGCCTGGCCCCGGCGCCGCGGCAACGGTCGCCCGTGATTGTGGTCCTGATTGACGATCAGAGTCTGCAAAAATACGGGCGCTGGCCCTGGTCGCGTACCCTGCTGGCGCGGCTGACCAGCAACTTGTCGCAGGCGGGAGCGCAGGTAATCGGGCTCGACATCCTGCTTTCCGAGCCGCAATCGCAGGCCGCGGATGCGGCGCTGGAGGCGGCGCTAAAGGCCAGCGGGCGAGTGGTGCTCGCGGACAAAATCGGGAGTTATCCGGACGGGCCGCGTTGGGTGGAGCCGCTGCCCGCCTTTGCCCAGGCGGCGGCGGTCGGGCACGGCCAGGCGGCCTTGGACGGGGACGGCGTTTGCCGCCGTTTTCCACCCCGCGAACTGGCGCTGGACGGCTCGCGCTGGGCCTTTGCGGTGGAAGTAGCGCGCCAGGTGGCTCCCCGGCGCACAGCCGGGTTTCTGGCCGCTTACGGCGTCCCCAGCACGGACCAGGGTTCGGTGCTGGTGGCCAAACCCATCCTGGCGCCGATTGCCTTCCGGGATGATGGGTTTGAAACCGTCTCCGCCTCCACCTTCCTGCAGGGCGGGGAAACGGCGGTGGTGCGCGGACGCCCGGTGCTGGTTGGCTTCGGCACGACGGAATTGGGCGACCGCATCTCCACTCCGCTCACCGGGGTTTCGCCCTCGCCGGGTGTGATGGTCCACGCCCAAATTTTGGACAGCATTCTTAGCGGGCGCATGCTGCGGCCCCTTCCCCTTTGGCTCACCCTGCTGGTTCTGCTGCTCACCTGCTGGGTGGTGGTAGGTCTTTTCCGGCGCCGGCGGGGATGGGCATCAGCAGCGTGGTTTTTATTGCTGGCTGCCGGAGCTTACGCTGCAGGGCTGCTGGTGTTTATCTGGGGCTTGCGTATTCTGCCCGCCGGCCAATTGCTGCTCACCGTGTTGCTGGGGCCGGCGGCGGTGTACAGCGTGGATTTTGTGCTGGTGGAGCGCAGCCTTACGCAGCAACTGGGAGACTTGCGCCGTTGGTT
>Ga0187825_10000185_pt1 | contig 12946 bp, 12 predicted proteins | sample NC_wetland_sal_i_11_FD_132421 | JGI IMG/M metagenome (GOLD analysis project Ga0187825, IMG submission 132421) | Wetland sediment microbial communities from Neuse River Estuary, North Carolina, USA - SourceSoil_5 | ecosystem: Environmental > Aquatic > Freshwater > Wetlands > Sediment | place... | reverse complement strand
GATCGCCGAAGCGTAGCTGAGCGCCAACTCGAGCGCATTGGCCGACGGATTCTGCGCCACCGCAACGAGGCACGGCACGCCGCCACCGCGCACATATTCCGAACGCACGGTATGACCTGGACCTTTCGGCGCGATCATGAACACATCCATATCCGGACGCGGCTCGATCAGCTTGAAATGAATGTTGAAGCCATGCGCAAAGGCTAGGGCCGTATCCGGCCGCATGTTCGGCTTGAGATCGTCGTTATAGAGCTTGGCCTGTAGCTCGTCGGGCGTCAGCACCATGACGACGTCGGCCCACTTTGCGCCGTCGGCCGGCGAGACGACCTGGAACTTAGCGGCTTCCGCCTTTTTGGCCGTGGCCGAGCCGGGCCGCAGCGCGACGCGCACGTCTTTCACGCCGCTGTCGCGCAGGTTCATGGCATGGGCGTGGCCCTGGCTGCCATAGCCGACGACCAGGACTTTCTTGCCCTTGATTAAGTTCACATCGGCGTCACGATCGTAATAGACACGCATGGAAATACTCCTCCGAAGGCGAAACGGTTGGATCAGAACTTGGCGGAGCCGCGCGAGATCGCGACGACGCCGGTGCGGGAAATATCAACGACGCCGAGCGGCGTCATCAAGTTGATGAAGGCGTTGAGCTTTTCAGTCGAGCCGGTCATCTCGAAAACATAGCTCTCCGGCGTCGTATCGACCACGCGCGCATGAAAGATGTCAGCAACGCGCAAGGTTTCGGCGCGAGTTTCGGCACCGCCGGTAACTTTGACCAGCGCCAGCTCGCGCTCGACGAACAGGCCTTCCTCGCCCAGATCGTGCACGCCGTGCACTGGCACGATGCGGTTCAGCTGCGCCTTAATCTGCTCGATGATCATCGGCGTACCCGAGGTGACGATGGTGATGCGCGATAGTTTGTTCTGCGGATCGATCTCGGCGACGGTGAGGCTTTCGATGTTGTAGCCACGGCCCGAAAACAGGCCGATGACGCGCGCGAGCACGCCCGGCTCGTTATCCACGAGCACGGCCATAGTGTGCTTTTCGACGGTTTCCGGAGCGGTCATCGCGATCTCAGACCAGAACCATGCCCTCTTCCGAGATTGGGCCGGATGCCTGCTTGTCCTCGGGGCCGAGCAGCATCTCGTTGTGCGCCGCGCCCGACGGAATCATCGGGAAGCAGTTCTCCGCCGGATCGACCGCGACGTCGACGAGGACCGGGCGGTCGATGGCGATCATTTCCTTGATGGCGCGATCGACGTCGGCCGGCTTCTCGACGCGCATGCCGACCGCGCCGAAGGCATCGGCGAGCTTGACGAAATCGGGCAGCGCCGCGGTGTAGCTCTCGGAGTAGCGGCCACCGTGCAGTAGCTCCTGCCACTGCCGCACCATGCCCATGTACTGGTTGTTGAGAATGAACGCCTTCACCGGTAGGCGGTACTGGCAGATGGTCGACATCTCCTGGATGTTCATCAGGATCGATGCCTCACCAGCAATGTCGATGACCAGCGCGTCGGGATGCGCAAGCTGCACGCCCATCGCTGCCGGCAGGCCGTAGCCCATGGTGCCAAGGCCGCCCGATGTCATCCAGTGATACGGCTGCTCGAACTTGAAGAGCTGCGCCGCCCACATTTGATGCTGGCCGACCTCGGTGGTGATGAACACGTCGCGGCCGCGCGTCAAAGCGTAAAGCCGCTCGATCGCGTACTGCGGTTTGATGATCGCGTCGGATTTGGCGTAACGCAGGCTGTCGCGTTTGCGCCAAGTCTCGATCTGCTTCCACCACGGCGCGATGCGCGCGGGGTCAGCCTTGTATTTATGCGCCTTGAGCTCGGCGAGGATCGCCGCGAGCACCTCGGCGCAGTCGCCGACGATGGCGAGGTCGACGCGCACGTTCTTGTTGATCGACGACGGATCGATATCGACGTGGATCTTGCGCGCATGCGGCGCGAACGCGGCGACTTTGCCGGTGACGCGATCATCGAAGCGCGCGCCGATATTGATCATCACATCGCAATCGTGCATCGCGTTGTTTGATTCGAACGTGCCGTGCATGCCGACGAGGCCGAGATACTGCTTGTCCGACGCCGGATATGCGCCCAGGCCCATCAGCGTCAGCGTCACCGGAAATCCGGTGAGGCGCACGAGCTCAGTGAACAGCGTGCAGGCGCGAGGGCCGGAATTAATCAGGCCGCCACCGCCATAAAACAGCGGTTTCTTCGCTGCCATGATGAGCTGCGCCGCGGCGGCGATGCGCTCCGCCTCCGGCTTGATCTGCGGCCGGTAGGATTTACGCGCCGGCACGGATTCCGGCGGCATGTAATGACCGTTGGCGAACAGCACGTCCTTGGGCAGATCGACGACGACCGGGCCCGGCCGGCCGGTGCGCGCGACCATGAAGGCCTCGTGCAGCACACGCGCCAGATCGTTGACGTCCTTCACCAGGTAGTTGTGTTTGGTGCATGGCCGCGTGATGCCGGTGGTGTCGGCTTCCTGGAACGCGTCGTTGCCGATCAGGTGCGTCGGCACTTGGCCGGTGAGGCAAACCACCGGCACCGAATCCATCAGCGCGTCGGTCAATCCAGTGACTGCGTTCGTTGCGCCCGGACCGCTGGTGACCAGCACGACGCCGACCTTGCCGGACGAGCGCGCATAGCCTTCGGCAGCATGCACGGCACCCTGCTCGTGCCGCACCAGGATGTGGCGCAGGCGGTTCTGCTTGAACAGCGCGTCGTAGATCGGCAGCACCGCGCCGCCGGGATAGCCGAAGACGACCTCGACGCCCTGATCGATGAGGGCGCGGATCACCATTTCCGCTCCGCTCAACTCCCGGACCTCTGGTTGCGCCACCATTCCTCTCGCCCTGCACAAAAGAACGCGCGTCCCTCTCGCCCTTCTGAACCCCGCCAAGTGCAGGGGAAGGGCCGCAAACGGGCCGCTTTGCCGCGAAAAACTGGAGCCTAGAGGCCTAGTTAGACTCGGTCAACAGAAACTGACGAATAAACGAAAATATTCCCGGCAGCAATTGTGCTGAAAATTGCGTATCTGAGACCATTTTTCGCAGTTTCTTACTCGCTGGAAGGCGGTTTCGGAACCACGTGTATTGGCGTTTGGCGTAGCGGCGCGTCGCTTGTTGCGCTGCAGCGAGGGCGGCTTCGCGCGTGCATTCGCCGGCGAGATAACGACCGATCTCGCGCACGCCGACCGCCTTCATCGCCGGCAGCAGCGGCGACAACTGCCGGCCGAGTAGCGCACGAACTTCCTCGATTGCGCCGGCTGCGAACATGTCTTCAAGCCGCCGGTCGATCGCAGCATAGAGCGTGTCGCGCGGTGGCAACAGGATCACGGCGGCGGCGGCCGGCCCACGATGCGGCGTTTGCCGCTGTTTCCATTCGCTGAGCGCGACGCCGGTGGCGCGGACGACGGCGAAGGCGCGCACCAGGCGCTGCGTATCGGCCGCCGGCACCTTCGCCGCGGTGACCGGATCGAGCGCGGCCAGCGCGCGGCGGAACTCCTCTCCGCCGAGCCTTGCGTGCAAGGCGCGAGCTTCGGCGACGACGGTGGCGGGCACCGCCGGAATCTCGGCGATGCCGTCGAGCAATGCCGAAAGATAGAGTCCCGTACCGCCAACCAGGACGGGCACGCGCCGCTCGTGACGCGCACGCGCGATTTCGATCAATGCCAGATCGCACCAACGACCAGCGGAACAACTTTCGGCAGCGTCAATCTCGCCATAAAGCCGGTGTGGCGCCATCGCCAACTCGGCGTCCGACGGTCGGGCCGTCAGAACGCGCAGATCGCGATAGACCTGCATACTGTCGGCATTGATCACCGTGCCGATGAATTCGCGCGCCAACGCCAAAGCGAGGCGCGATTTGCCGCTTGCTGTCGGACCGGCGACGACGATCACCGGTTGGTCGTCCGATGTCATGCCGGACTTTTAGCATGGCGGACGACGCCTTGCCTTTGCCGGTGCCGGCAGGCGATAAGGGCGCGCATGGCGGCAAGCGTCCTGACCCTGATCGCGGCCGACGCCAAGGCTGATGCGCAGCCTTGGGCCGACGAAGCTTCCCGTGCGCTCGACCGCCTCGGTGCGCAGCTCGGCGGCGCGGACTGGCTGGCGGCGCGGCGCGTCGTCGATATTCCCTTCGACGGGCTCGATCCGGACCAGGCCGAAGCGGCGGTGCGCGCGAGTCTTGGGCTCCGCTTCGATGGGCCGCCGGTAGATGCACTGGCACAGCCGGCAGCGGACCGCCGCAAACGCCTGCTGCTGTCCGACATGGAAGCAACAGTGATTACCAACGAGATGCTGGTCGAGATCGCGAAATTCGCCGGAATCGAGAAGCCGATCGCCGAAATCACACGGCGCACGATGAACGGCGAGCTCGACTTCGCCGCAGCGCTGCGCGAGCGCGTCGCACTGCTGCGCGGCAAGCCGACAACCTTGCTCGACCAGGCGGCGCGGCGCATCCGCCTTGCCGCCGGCGCCAAGGCGATGGTCGCGACCATGCGCAAACATGGCGCCCTCACGGTCCTGGTCTCGGGCGGGTTCACGATCTTTGCCAACCCCGTAGCCGAGCAGCTCGGCTTCGACCGCGCTTTCGCCAATCGGCTGGTGACCGAGAATGGCGCGATTGCCCGCGTTGCGGAGCCAGTCCTCAACCGCGACAGCAAGCTTGCGACGCTGACACAAACCGCTGCCGAGCGCGGCCTCAAACTTACGGACACGCTCGCCATTGGCGACGGCGCCAACGACCTGCCGATGATCGGCGCCGCCGGACTCGGCATCGCCTTTCATTCGCACCCGAACGTCGCGCCGCACGCGCGCCACCGCATCGACCATGCGGATCTGACGGCCACGCTCTTCGCACAGGGCTATCGCCAGGACGAGATCGTCGGCGGCTGATGCCAAGCGGCGGCGGCGCGGCTATCATGGCGCGACGACGACGGGGGAGCGCATGGCCCAGAAGGTGCTGCAGGACTTCGTACTGCTGCTGGTGGCGGTCAATCCGATCCTGGTGGTGCCGGAGTTCGTCGTCGCCACTGCGAAATACGGCGCGGCGGCCAAGCGTCGCATTGCTGTCCAGGCAATCTTGATCGCCGGCGGCGTGTTGCTGGGATTCATCGCGATCGGCCAAACCGTGCTGGCGGCGCTTGGTATCGAGCTGCACGCCTTTCAGATCGCCGCCGGCCTCATTCTGCTGTTGATGTCGTTGCGCATGGTGCTCGACGAGAACGTGCACCACGAACTGGGCAACGGCCGCAATCCGGCGGTTTACCCGCTGGCGATCCCCTATATGGCTGGCCCCAAATCGATCATGACGGTGATGCTACTGACCGACAGTGAGGTCTACACACCCAGCGAGCAGATCGAAGTCGCCATCCTAACAGTGCTCGTGCTGGCGATAACGCTCGCGTGCCTATTCGGCGCACGCTGGGCGCACGGCCTTCTGCGCGATACCGGCGTCAGCATCATCAGCCGTGTGATGGGCCTGATCCTCGCCGCGCTCGCGACCCAATACATCCTCAACGCCCTCAAGCAGGCGTTTCACGCGCTCGGCTGAAGGCAACTCAGCTGCCAACTTTCAAAGCATAGAAGCGCAGGTCGCCCTGGCGGTCGACCAACAGCAGTACCGATTTGCGGCCGGCCTTGGTCGCGGCATCCACCTTCTTGACCACATCGGCTGGCGTCTTGACCTCTTCCTGGGCGACCTCAGTGATGACGTCGCCGGCCCGCATGCCTTTTTCGGCCGCCGGACCGTCCTTGTCGACGTCAGTGACGACGACGCCGGCGCTGTCGTCAGCGAGCTGATAGCGCTGGCGCAATTCCGGCGTCAGGTCGGCGACCGATAGCCCGAGCGCCTTGACCGCAGTGCCGGGTGCCGGCGCCGGCTGCTTGGCCGTCGCAGCAGCCTGCTCGACGGTGTCCTTGAGCTCGCCGACCTTGACGTCGAGCGTCAGTTCCTTGTGCTTGCGCCAGACCATCACCTTTACAGTCTTGTCGATCGGCGTTTCGGCGACGATGCGCGGCAAATGCCGCATGTCGACCACCGCCTTGCCGTCGAAGGTGAGCACGACGTCGCCGGGCTGGATGCCTGCCTTCTGCGCCGGGCCGCCGTCGAACACGCTGGCGATCAGCGCGCCCTTCGGCTTGTCGAGGCCGAGGCTTTCGGCGATTTCGTCGGTCACGCTCTGGATGTTGACGCCGAGCCAGCCGCGCCGCGCATGACCGTACTTCTGGATCTGTTCGATGACGGGCTTCGCTTCGTTGGCGGGAATCGCGAAACCGATGCCGATCGAGCCGCCCGACGGCGAGAAGATCGCGGTGTTGATGCCGATGACGTCGCCATCCATGTTGAACATCGGCCCGCCGGAATTGCCGCGGTTGATCGCGGCGTCGGTTTGCAGAAAATCGTCGTAGGGGCCGGAATTGATCTCGCGGGCGCGCGCCGACAGGATACCGGCGGTCACCGTGCCGCCGAGGCCGAACGGATTGCCGATCGCCAGCACCCAATCGCCGACGCGTGACTTGTCGCTGTCGCCGAACTTCACGAACGGCAGCGGCTTTGACGATTTGATGCGCAACAGCGCCAGGTCGGTCTTGCCGTCCTTACCGACCACTTCGGCCTTAAAGCTGGCGTCGTCTTGCAGCGTGACCGTGATCTGATCGGCGTCGGCGATGACGTGATTGTTGGTCACCACCAAGCCGGATGGATCGATGATGAAGCCGGAGCCGAGCGAAGTCGCATGCCGCGGCAGCGCCTGCGGCTGGCCGCCGGGCCGGTTCTTGTCGAGGAAGTCCTTGAAGAATTCCTCGAACGGCGAGCCCGGCGGAAATTGCGGCACGTCGGGGCCACGGCTGTTCTTGTCGCTCTTCTCGGGCAAGGTCTGCGTTGTCGAGATGTTGACGACAGCCGGTAGCAGGCGCGCCGCAAGATCGGCAAAGCTGTCAGGCGCCGGGCGCGCGAATGCCGACGTCGCGACGGCGACGGCGACAACCATTGCAAGCGCACGGCTCGCAACCACGAGACGATGAGCAACAGTCACGAACAACTCCAAACAAATGGGATGGCCGGGTTACAGATATTTTAGGCACAATCCAGCCAGCAAACCAGACCCGGCCCAAGTGTTTTCAGCGACGGATGGCCCAGACCGCAGCGACGCCGATGGCGGTGGCGATGACGCCCGCCCAGCGCAGCACATGGGCCGGCAACAGCGCGGTTTCGGCCATCATTTTCTGCATCGGCCGGGTGAACAGGGCCAACAATACCCCTTCGATGACGGCGGCAAGCGCCAGCGCCGTAGTAAAATCGTTCATGTCGCGACGCTAACGGGCTGGTGCGGGCTTGCTGGTGCCGCTCAGCCCTTCGGGCCCGGCTTCGAGGTATTTGAAGAACTCGCTCTGCGGCGACAGGACGAAGGTGGTGTTGGCGCCGCCGAGTGCGTCCTTATAGGCCTGCAACGAGCGATAGAAGGCGAAGAAGCCCTTATCCTGGTTGTAGGCGTCGGCGTAGATCTTAATCGCCTCAGCATCGCCCTGGCCACGCAGGATCTGTGACTGCTTCTGCGAGTCGGCGAGGATCTGGATGCGCTGCCGGTCGGCGTCGGCGCGGATGGTGGTGGACTGGCGCTTGCCATCGGCGCGGAACGCGGCAGCTTCGCGCTGCCGTTCCGATTTCATACGCGCGTAGACCGCTTCGCTGTTTTCCTCGGGCAGGTCGGCACGGCGGATGCGCACATCGACCAAATTGATGCCGAACGGCTTGGCCTGGATGCCTACCTCCTGGCGCACCTGTTCCATGATCTGGGCGCGCTTGTCGGCCACCACGTCCTGCAGCGCTACGTTGCCGATGATGCGGCGGAGGCTGGCGCTGATCAGCGCGCCGAGCCGCGCGCGCGCCACCGTCTCGGTGCCGAGCGTCTGATAGAACTGCAACGGATTATCGATGCGCCAGCGCGCATAGGCATCCACCACCAGACGCTTCTGGTCGGCGGCGATCACCTCTTCCTGCGGCGGCTCGAAATCGAGGATGCGGCGATCGTAAAGCACGACGTCCTGGACCAGCGGTATTTTGACGTGCAGGCCCGGCGTCTCGACCACGCGGATCGGATTGCCGAATTGCAGCACGAGCGCCTGCTCGATCTGGTTGACGGTAAAGAATGTCGTGTAGGCCACGACCAGCGCGATGACGACGAGTGCGGCGACGATGGCGCTCAACCGGGTGCTCATGGCTGGCTCCCGGCCGGCTTTGCCGGCGCGGCAAAGTTCGGCAGCGGCAGATAGGGCACGACGCCGGTGCCGCTCGCCGATTTGTCGACCATCACCTTGTTGGTGTCCTTGAGGATGCCTTCGAGCGTCTCGATGTAGAGCCGCCGCGCGGTGACGTCGGGCGCGGCCTTATAGGCGTTATAGACTGACAGAAAGCGCGCCGCGTCACCCTGGGCTTGGAGCACAATCTGCGCCTTGTAGGCCTGTCCCTCCTGGACAAGGCGCGAAGCGTCGCCCTGCGCCACCGGCACGAGGTTGTTGGCGTAGGTCTGCGCCTCGTTGATGTAGCGCTGCTGGTCGATCTTGGCGCTTTGCACGTCGCGGAAGGCATCGATCACCGGCGCCGGTGGATCGACCTTCTGCAGCTGCACCTGGGTGATCTCGATGCCGCTGTGATAGCTGTCGAGGATCTGCTGCAGCAGCGTCTTGGTGTCGTTCTCGATCTTGCCGCGGCCTTCGGCGAACGCGCTGGCGATCAGCGTACGACCGATGACCTCGCGCATGGCGCTCTCAGCCGCGACCTTCACCGTGCCGTCGGGATCGCGGATGTTGAACAGATAATCCTGGGCGTTCTTGATCAGCCAGAATACGGTGAAGTTGATGTCGACGATGTTCTCGTCGCCGGTCAGCATCAGCGATTCCTCGGGCACCTGAAGCTGTTGGCCTTCGCTGCGGTAGCCGATCTCGATGCGGTTGACGCGCGTCACCTTGGGGATCAGCACGCTCTCGAACGGCGACGGCAGGTGATAGTTGAGGCCGGGCGCGGCGCGCCGGTTATAGGCGCCGAAGCGCAGCACGACGCCGAGCTCATCGGGATCGACGACATAGATGCCGCTGGCGAGCCAGAGCACGACCACCGCAGCGACGACCACGAAAACACCCTTGCCACGGCCGGTCTTGCCGGGCAGCAGCTTGCGGATGCGCTCCTGCAAGCGGCTGAGGAAAGCCTCGAAGTCCGGCGGCCGCATACCACCGCCGCCGCGTCCCCATGGCGAACCGCCGCCGCCCCACGGTCCGCCGCCACCACCGCCCGGAGGTTGCCAACTCATCGTGCGCTGTCCATATCCCCGCTGTCCCGGTATAAGCGGGCCGAACGCCCGGTGTTGTCAAGAAATTGAGGACAACGATTGTGACAGAGGTTTTAGAAAAGGACGTGCTCGCCGCGCTGAAGCGCGTCAATGACCCCGATCGCGGTCAGGACATCGTCTCGCTCGGCATGATCACCGGCCTGTCGATCCGCGAAGGTCATGTTGGATTCGCCATCGAAGTCGATCGCGCGCGCGGACCGAAGCTCGAGCCGTTGCGCCGCGCCGCCGAGAAAGCCGTCGAAGCGCTGCCCGGCGTTCTGTCGGTGAGCGCGGTGCTGACCGCCGAGGCGATGCATGGCACGCCGCAGCCGGCGCCCGGCCACGGCCATGCGCACGGCGCGCCGCAAGCCGAAAAGCCGGCGGTGCCCGGCGTCAAATTCATCATCGCCGTCGCATCGGGCAAAGGCGGCGTCGGCAAATCGACGACCGCGGCGAACCTGGCGCTGGCGCTGGCGGCGATTGGCCGCAAGGTCGGCGTGCTCGACGCCGACATCTATGGCCCGTCGATGCCGCGAATGCTCGGCATCACCGGCAAGCCCACGTCGCGCGACGGCAAGACGCTCGAGCCGATGCGCAATCACGGCGTCGCATGCATGTCGATGGGGTTCCTAGTGGCCGAGGACACGCCGATGATCTGGCGCGGGCCGATGGTCCAGAGCGCGCTCAGTCAGATGTTGCGCGACGTCAATTGGGGCGAGCTCGACGTGATGGTGGTGGACATGCCGCCCGGCACCGGTGACGCGCAACTCACCATGGCGCAGCAGGTGCCGCTGGCCGGCGCGGTGATCGTCTCGACGCCGCAGGACATCGCGCTGATGGATGCGCGCAAAGGCCTCAACATGTTCCGCAAGGTGAACGTGCCGGTCCTCGGCTTCATCGAGAACATGAGCTATTTCCTCTGTCCGCATTGCGGCGAGCGCACCGACATTTTCAGCCACGGCGGCGCGCGCAAGGAGGCCGAGAAGCTCGGCACGGAATTCCTGGGCGAGTTGCCCTTGGACGTGGCGATCCGCGAGACCTCGGATGGCGGCCAACCGATCGTGGTGAGCCAGCCTGACAATCCGCACGCCCAGGTCTACAAGCAGATCGCAACGCGGATTTGGGAGAAACTTACCGGCGCGGAGAAGCGCGCGCCGCGGATCGTGGTGCAGTAGCCGTTAGGACGATCGCTTCGCAGCCCGTGCACGACGCCGAACTTCGGCGATGATTTCTCCCTTGTTGCCACGCGGCTCGCCGTAAATTCCTGGCGACCAAAATTCGTCAGGCAACCGCGCGCAATCGGCAAGCGCCGCCGCCTCGTTGCCGAGCTTCGCATGGCAATCCGCGCGGTGGAGTGGGCCCCATTGATCCACCCATTTATCGGGGTCTAATGCCTCGGCGCGGTTGAAGTCCTCAAGTGCTTCTTGGTGGTGCCCCATACGCATCAAGATCGAACCCCGCGACAAGCGGGGCCCAACGTTATCCTTCAAGGCGATCGATCTACCGAAATCCTCAAGCGCCTTGTCAAGATTCCCGAGTCTCTCCCAAGCTCGGGCACGACTAGAATACTGCGGTGCCTCTGAAGGATTTTGACGAATACGATCAGTGATGAGCTCGATATACTTTTCAGGCTCATTCCAAAGGATGTCGAATTCGGCCTTGAATTGTTCGGGCGTCGGTTTGCGCATTAAATGTCTCTTCGCCATCAGCCGACAGGATTGCCACCACAGTCCGCGGAGACCATTCCCCGCACACATTGTTCATAAGACCGGCCAAACCCAAGGTAGCCGCGCGTACCCAGTAACCGACTGGTCTCCAGCTCGCGACAAAACTCCTGTGCCCTTGCCCATTCTTCCGCGCACCGATCCGAGACGATTTTCGAGGATGATAGTCCGTCCGAAATACCCGGGTCACTTTGCGTATCATCGGAGCCTTCACCGGCCGGGCTGAATTCACCGCCTTGACCGTCCGGAGACCCGGCCGGCCACCGTGGGTGCTTGGCTGGGTCCCACTCCTCTTTCAGTAATCCGCCGCGGCGCAGAAGAAACGCCAATTTCGCGATGTTCTCGTTCATGGCCGAGAAGCGCGGCAAATCCGGAAGCTGCATTTGCACGCTTGCGATCCTTGCCAGCGTGAGGTTGCCGCGATTTAGTGCGTTGGCGATTGTCGACAGGCCGCTCTGCTTTCCAGCCATGTTAACAGGCAGGCCATAAAGAACGCCGAACTCACGGCTAAGATCGTCAGCCGGGCGTGGCGCTAGACATTCCGTGCCCGTGTGATCGAATACACGCTCCAAGAGCGGGACACCGCCGAGAAAAACCCCACGCTCATCACAGAAAAGCCCGAAGGAATCCTGGGGTGGTGAAAGGCGATACCAGAATTCAACGCCGGTAGACTCCACGCCTCACCTCCAAGTGGATCAAACGCAATAGAACATAACGTGAACACAAAGTCAAGGAAATTCGCCGCCACACGACACACCGCTTGATTGCGTCAGAGTCAAAATCGCCCGCGTCCCGCCGGCCGACTATGGCGTAAGAGCCCGACAGCCCGCACGCCCGGGTCTACAAACAGATCGCGACGCGGATTTGGGAGAAACTCACCGGCGCGGAGAAGCGCGCGCCGCGTATCGTGGTGCAGTGACCTCCGAGACTTTGCTATGCGTGCTTAACGCGCACCGAGTTCTCAGCCATAAACGCGCGGACAAGCTCAAAGACCTCCAAGGCGTGGCCAAGATCATCCGAAACCGTCGGATATAGCGGAAAGGCGCCCGCGTCCGGTTCATGGGCGAAATAAGGCACAAAAATTCCGATGGATTCCATTTTCTGCAGAGCCGCGCCTGCATCATCAATGTCGAGTTTTTGCATCCGCTCTGAATGCTCGTCCCATAGCCCATTTATTTTTTCGGCTTGCTCGGGCGTTACAACTTGGGGCGGCACGTAAAGTGGAATCCGATGTGCCGACGGATTTCTGCGGTTTTTCAAATCGGCATTCCATTCCTCATGCTCCGCCAGCGAAGCGACCAGCAAATCAAACTGGTCGTAACCTTCTAGGACCTTCTGGAAAAGTCCAATCTGGTACGGCCGCAGCTTCGCCATCGCGTCAGGTGCGTACTCGTGCAGCAGAGCAACGCACAGATTATCGAGAACGCCCGTCACATTTATGTAGATGACATTGAGATAGCGCGTTACCGAACGCCCTTCGTCAGTCGAAAGGGGAGTTTTACGATCGACAGGAGCGATGCCTATTAGACTGCGGTGGGCATGCCAAAGCGCGTTCAACCTGCGGCCGGCTCCAAATCGAATGTAGTTTCGTACCTCGACCGATTGAATGGTTGCGGAAAGCTGCAGCGCTTGTTGGAACGCCTTGAATAGATCATCTTGGACGATCAATGCAAAATAGCCGAGCCCACGCGTGACAAAATACGCGTCGGGTGAACGCCCAGACAAAAGCCCCAAAAACGGGTTGTCGGCGCTTGCAAAGAATTTTTTGTAATGAGACCGCTCACCAAGCCCTCGTCTACTATCTCCCCAACGCTTCCATCAGCTCGATCCACTCCCGCTTCGACAGGCCGCTCGTTTCCTGCGTCACCTTTTCGCCGGCGAGCAGCTTTTTC
>Ga0187825_10000184_pt1 | contig 12953 bp, 14 predicted proteins | sample NC_wetland_sal_i_11_FD_132421 | JGI IMG/M metagenome (GOLD analysis project Ga0187825, IMG submission 132421) | Wetland sediment microbial communities from Neuse River Estuary, North Carolina, USA - SourceSoil_5 | ecosystem: Environmental > Aquatic > Freshwater > Wetlands > Sediment | place... | reverse complement strand
GCCGGGTGATCACAAATCCTCGGGCCGTGGTTCCGCGTAGTGACCGACGATGACCATGTGCCCTAGGTGATCGTGAAGCCACCAGCACGATGGCGCAAAGAAGTCACACAATTCTGTTCGCCGCCACCCGGAAATGGAATAATATTGATTATCGGCGGCAACCCCCCGGGGTGCCGCTGACTGAGCGAGACGCCCGCCTCCGGAAGAGAGGTTGCGCACGCTCCCACCTTTCTAACTGGAGGTAGGGACGATGGCGGAAGAACGCCCCCACATCATCAGCATGAACATCGAGCACTACCGAGCGCTGCTGAGGCTCGATATGGACGATGAAAAACGCTCAACGATCAAGCGGCTGCTTGCCGAGGCCGAAGCGGCCTTGGTGCGAGCGACGTCAAAAAGTAACAACGAAGTTTAGCTCGCGATCACTCTTCGTCCGGCGGTTAACGCCGCTTGCCGGATTACGAGCATTACGAACATTAGACGAGTGGTTGTTCAACACAGAAAATTCGGAGGCTAGAATGGCAGATCTATCGAAATCCAAAGCATCTTCCGGCGCGTCCGCGCAAAGCAATCCGTGGAATGGGCAGTTCAACTCGCTCTTCGCGCTCAACGAGGAAGCCTTTGCGTCTTGGGCGCGCGGGGTTTCCGCCTTCGCCGAGGAAATGGGCCGCTTCACGCAAACGCGGCTGCACGAGGACGCCGAGGTCTGGCAAGTGCTCGCCACCTGCCGAAATCCGATGGATGCCCTCGAATGTCAAAGGCGGTATGCCGAAAAGGCAACCGGGCAGTACATCGAGGCAGCCAATAAATTGACCCAGCTCGTCATGGATGCCGCGAATGGCGGCCTCTCGTCGCTGCAAAAGATGGCGACCGGACCCGGATAATCCTGGGTCGGGTTGAGTCCCTCGGTGGAAGGTGGGCGTCGATCTACCCGCGTGCGTAGCCCACCGTCTGCGCGAAGGTCACGAACTGTCCCTCGGGCAGATTCATGATCTCGCCGAGCTTTGCAGTATCGACCGCACCGCGGAAGACGCTCGCGAGACCTTCGGACGCGCAGAACAGATAGACGTTCTGGCCGATGAAGCCGGTATCGACCGAGGAATAGAGACGTCGGTCCTCGGATGAAATGTCCGTCATGCGCTCGCCATGGGCCACATAGATGAGGTTGAGCGGCGCGGTCGCGACGAAATCTTGGAGCCCGGTCGCGGCACGGATGTCGCGCGCGAGATGGGGCATCAAGCTGTGCGCCTTGGGATCGTAAAGCCACACACCGTCTGCCGTGGCGGTGTAAATGTCCATCACCATGACGTGACGCCAATAGGGGGCGGTTCGATCGCCGCTCGATCGATTGACCCCGAACGCGGCCCAGAGCAGGTCGGACAAAGTCTGTGTCGAGAGCGCGCGATTCGCGTATTCGCGCGTCGAGTGGCGCGCCCTCAAAGCTTCAATCAGCGGCATCCCGCCCTGCTGACGCGGCGGCGGCAGGACGATCGGCGGCAGCTCTTGCGCTGCCTTCACGACGGCTGGGATCGCGGCCAGGGCTGCGCCCGCAAGAATTCCGGCACCGGCATGACGTCGCGTCATCATAATCTCTCCTCTCGCGTGAGTGAGGAATGGGAAAGCGCCGCCAGGATCGTGCGACGAACGAGCGTCTCGAATAGCGGCACCTTGTAGGCGTTCTTGGCGAGCGGTGTTGCGTCTTCGATTGCGGCGCGAGCGGCTTCCCGCGCGGCCGCTTCATCGATGACTTTGCCGACGAGCGCACGCTCGGCCGCCCGCGCGCGATGTGGCACGGGCGCTGCCGCGCCCAGGATGATGGCAGCACTTTCGCAGATTCCAGCAGGCGCAAGTTTCAGCGCAACGGCGACATCGGCGAGCGGCCAGTCGAATGAATCCTTCTCCCCTTGCTTCAGATGCGCCATGCGAATGCCAGCCGGCAGCGCAGGCAGGCGGATCGCGGTCAAGACCTCCCGAGGTTTCAGGTCGTTCTCGCGCTGGAGATCGCGCGCAGGTCCGACAAAGAAATCCTCAAGAGGAAGTCGCCGCTGCTTGCCGTCGGCATCCACGAGCTCTACCGAGGCGCCGAGCGCCACCAGCGCGGTTGCAGCAGTCGAGGGATGCACGATTGCGCACAGATGATTGTCGAAGATCGCGTGGTACTGGTTCTCGCCCGCGGTCGCGAAGCAGTGGCCGCCGCCTTTACGCAGGCAATGATAAGCTTCGGCGCGGAAATACCAGCAGCGTGGCCGCTGCAGGAGATTGCCGCCGATCGTCGCTGCGTGGCGGATCTGCGGGCTGGCCGAGCCGTTGACCGCATCGGCGAGCGCGGGGTAGCGCTGCCGGATTAGCGCATGCTCCGCGAGCCCTGCCAGGGTCGTCATCGCGCCAATTCTGAGCGTGCCATCCTCATCAGCGATTTCATCGAGGTCGGCGATGCCCGTGAGGCTCACCACCGTTGCCGGCGCGAGCAGGTTCTCCTTCATAAGGTCGAGAAGATCGATCCCGCCAGCCTTGATGACCGCGGCATGGTCATGGGCGTTGGTCATCGCATCGGCCACTGTCGTCGATGCCGCAGAAGCCGCGGCGGAAACCGTGGTTACTTTGGTCCAGGCGAAGCGGTTCATGATATCAGCTCCTCGCGGGGACCTTGCCGAGCGCGGTCAGCACCGCCGACGGCGTCATAGGCAGCGTGCGCAGGCGAATGCCGATGGCGTTGTAGACGGCATTCGCGATGGCAGGCGCGGTCGCGATATTCGAGGGCTCAGCGATGCCATAGGCGTCGGTGGCACTTTGCCCCTGGTAGTTCTCGAGCAGCACGACTTCGATTGCGGGCGTCTCGCGCGCGCCCGCGAGCTTGTATTGCTCTAGGTTTGGATTGACCATGCGCCCCGTGTGCTGATCGAGGATGCGTTCCTCGAAGAGTGCATAAGACAGGCCCATTAATACGCCGCCCTGCACCTGGCTCTCGATCTGAAGGGGGTTCATGGGACGGCCGCAATCCTGCACCGCGACCACCCGCTCGACGCGGACGATGCCTGTCTCGGTGTCGACAGCGACTTTAGCGAACTGCACGCCGCCCAGATCCTGCTGCGCCAATGCGGCGTCGCCCATGCGGCGACGGAAGCCGTCGTAATCGTCGCTGCGCGATGCGATAGCGCTGATGCGATCGGTACGCAGCAGCGCTGCCGCCTCACGAAAGGTCATGCCGCGGCTCGGCTCGCTGAGCACCACGATCCGCCCCTCGCGCGCGACGAGATCCTTGGCGCTGGCCTTCAGCGCGCGCGCCGCCTCGCGGAAGAGCGTTTGCAGGACCTGCCAGGAGGCGGTGCGAGCGGGTGGCGTGATCGAGGCGGTGGTGCGGCTGCCATAGGAGGGGCCACCGCCCGGGAATTCCGTGTCGCCGATCCGAACCGCGATCTGCTCGGGACGAAGTCCCAGCACCTCGGCCACGACCTGCGCCAAAACAGTTGTGATGCCGGTACCGATATCCTGCACGCTCGAGAGGACCTCGACCGAGCCGTCGCGCATCACGCGCACTTCGCAGGCGCAATCGATCTGCACGTTCGCGCCCCAGAGCGACTGCGCCATGCCGAGGCCGCGTTTTACGGGGCCCGGATCGGCACCGGGCGCGTGGCGGCGCTGCCAGCCGATCTGCTCGGCGCCGATGCGCCGCTCCTCGCGCCGCACGGGGCTCGGATCGATCCGCTCGCGGAGCGCCAGCGGATCGAGTGCGAGCTTCTCGGCGAGCTCGTCGATCGCTTGCTCGTAGCCGAAAGCACCCGGTGTATTGCCGGGGGCGCGCATGGCGCAACCGGGGCCCGCATTGATGTATACGTCGGACTGCTCCGACCGGAAATTGGCGCAGGGATAGATCGCCTGGGCGAAATTGCCGATACCGGCGCCCACTGTCACGCCGGCGGTGCCATAGCTTTCGATGGCGATCGCGGTGAGCGTGCCGTCGCGCTTGGCTCCGACCCGCAGGCGCTGCCAGGTGCCGGGGCGATTACCCGCGTCAGTTTGCTCTTCCTCGCGATCGAGGATGATGCGGACGGGAAATCCTGCCGCGCGCGAGAGCGCGACCGCGATCCGTCCATAATTCCCAAGCGAGGATTTCGAGCCGAAGCCGCCGCCCATGCCGTCGACGATGACGCGCACGCGGGAGAGCGGGAGGTTGAATTCCTCCGCCAATTCCTGCCGCACACCGGCGGTGAACTGCGTCGACATGTAAAGAGTGATGCCTCCGTCTCGCCAGTCGGCAACGACCGCATGCGGCTCGAGGCAGCAGTGAGTCTGCACCTGTGTGCGGTACTCGCCCTCGACCACAACATCGGCCGCAGCGAATCCCGACGATGGGTCGCCGCGCTGGTCGATCGCGGGGCCGCGCACATTGCCGCTGAGCGGCAGGCCGGCCGCCGCGGGCCAACCCGAGGGATGGCCGGGCGGCGCGGAAGCCGCGGCTTCGTAAACGCGCGGCGACCCAGGGTCGCGCGCCGCACTTAGGTCTGCGACGAAGGGAAGTTGCTGATAGTCGACACGGATGAGCGGCAATGCATCGGCTGCCACCGCGGGAGAGACTGCGGCAATTGCGGCGACGGGCGCGCCGATGTAGCGGAGTCTGCGTGTCGAAGGATCGCGGGGCTCCGCGATCGCAAGCGCTGCGCGGACGCCGGGGCGGCGCGCGGCTGCCGACAGATCGATCGAGCGTACCTCCGCGTGAGGCAGGGGCGAGCGCAGGATCCGGCCATGCAGCATACCGGGAAGCGCGATATCGACGGTGAAGCGAGTTTCGCCTGTTACTTTGGCGCGGCCGTCCCGACGCGGCACCGATTTGCCGATGACGGAAAGTTCGGCATTAGGCGGCAAAGGCGGTGGCTCGCTCGCCGGTACTTGTCGTGTCACGCTATCGAGGCCGACACTGGCGATGCCGACCGGAAAAGTTTCCCTACGGGCGTTCTCGTCCGACATGGTCATGCCTTTCGCGCCTTCGCTGCGGCGAGCGTCGCCGCTACCACGTGCGGATAGGTACCGCAGCGGCAGAAATGGCCGCTGATGGCGGCCTCGACCTCACGGGCGGTCGGAGCGGGGTTGCGTGCGAGTAGCGCGGCGCAGCTCATCACCATCCCCGGCGTGCAGAACCCGCATTGGAGCGCGTCATGCTCGATGAAGGCGGCTTGCACGGGGTGCAAAGTTTCGCCTTGAGCCAAGCCTTCGATGGTCGTGATCTGATGCTCTTGCGTTTCAATTGCGAGCGTCATGCAGGAGCAGACGGGATTGCCGTCGAGCAGAACGGTGCAGGCGGAGCACGCGCCGCGATTGCACGCGATCTTGGTGCCGGTGAGGCCGAGCGGGCCACGCAGTGCCTCGGCCAAGGTCATTCGAGGCTCGACGGCGAGCGTGCGCGTCACGCCATTGATCCTGAGCGTGATCGCTACCAGGTCGGGCTCGAGCGCGGCTTCGCTAGTTTCTGCCGCCTCGCTGGCGTTCGCCAATGCGGAGGACGCCTCGATCATGCTGGCTCCCGCTGCCGCCAAGGCTGTGTCTCGCAGCAGGGAGCGGCGGGATACTGTGCGCACATCGGATCTCCATGCAATTGGCAAACGATGATCCAAGCGAAGCGAGGACGCGTTGATCCAGCTCAAATGAAGGCGCGGCGTTCGTGGTGCTCAGAGGCAATGTGAGCGGATAGCGCCGAAAGCTCGACCACACTACACAATCCCGGAGACACGCCCCTTGATCTGCATCAATTCAGCATCGCCAGGTCTTGCGCTCTCGGGCCGTCCATCCCAAACCGCCGTGACACCCTTCCCAACTTCATCTCGCGCAGCTCTCGCTGCTGGTGAAAGCGCCAGCAGCGGGCGCTGAAATGCGACGGCTGTCGCGAAGGCTTGCAAATGATGCGTTGGAACGTCGCGCTACCGAGGGTCTTTGCAGATCGATGCTTCGGTGCCGGCCCGTCGGGTAAGCGGAACCACGCGATCTCAGTGCTCACGATCCTCTTTGCAAGATCGCCGCAGCTTGCCGCAGATCGGAAACGAAGCGTTCGATTTCGCCATCCCGATCCTCTGCACGCATACGCAAGATCGCCGATGGATGAATCGTGGCGATGACGCACGGAGCGAATTTCGTCTCGAAGCCGTGACCGCGGGATTTACGGACGCGAAAATCGGCGCCGAGCAGCGCTTGAGCCGCGGTTGCTCCAAGACATACGATCACCGTCGGCTTGACGCTGGCAATTTCTTCTTCGAGCCAGGGCCGGCACGCCCGGATTTCCATGGCGTTGGGTTTTCCATGAAGGCGCCGTTTGCCGCGAGGCACCCATTTGAAATGTTTCACAACGTTTGTGACGTAAGCCTTGCCGCGATCGATCTCGGCCCTGGCGAGGCATTGATCCAACAGGCGGCCAGCCGGGCCGACAAACGGGCGCCCCGCCAGATCCTCTTGGTCGCCTGGCGTCTCGCCAACGAGCATCAGCCGCGCGTGAGCGGGCCCTTCGCCGAAAACCGTCTGGGTCGCGCGCTCGAATAGGGGACAGGCTCGACAGACCGCGGCCGCCGCCTTTAGCTCTTGAAGGCGCGATCCGCGACGCGCCGACGCTGGTGCCGAGCCAGGTCGAGGACCGAAAGGAGCTGTTGTCATCGAGCGTTCAATGACCCCTCGCGGCTTCGACAGGCGCCACTTCGCCGCGCCTCGGATCCGCGGACATTGCCGCGGTTACGCCGCGCCCTTTCTTCTTCTTCCTCTTTTTCTTCTTCTTCGCGTCGCAGCCGCTTTCTTTGCGGCAGCTGAGCGTGCCGCTGCGGGGCGACGAGCGGCCGCCGCACCGCCCCGATGGCCGCCGATCTCACCGCCGCGATGCGCCGCCGGATGACCGGTGCGGGCGCCACGTCCAGAACCACCAGGCTTCTTTCCGCCCGCATCATCCTTGTTCACGGTTGCCCAGGCACGACGTTCGGCCTCCGCCTCCGAGATACCGCGCTTTTCATAACTCTTCGCGATGTGGTCGGCCTTGCGTTCCTGTTTGTCAGTGTATTTCGACTTGTCGCCTCGCGGCATTTTTCTCTCCATCCGTTTTCGATGGCTTGCCATCAGACATGGCATCCTCACTCATAACTGAACGGCGCCGCCGCGAAGAGGTTTCAACAAAGAAGGATAGTCCTCATGAAAGCCTCTCGCGGGGGATGCGAAGCCTCATCGCAAGCTTGAGCGATCCAAGGGGACTTGGTTACGCGCGTTTAACATCCGGGCCGGTAGAGCTTCACCGACCGCGCCGGGAACCGCTGCCAACCGATTTCTCACCGTCGAAGGGACAAAAAAAATCGTGTTTCGGGCCTTGAAGGGCGGATGAGCTTGCCTAAATCGGTAGCCGCAATTGGCAAACATGATGGAGCGAGCAATGGAGGACGCGCGCTATCAGGTTAACAATCTCGAGCCTTCCCTCGATGAGGTTCTCGCGGAGCCCATCGTCAGGCAAGTGATGCGCCGCGATCACGTCACGGAAGTGTCCGTGCGGCGTCTAATGAAGCGAGCCGCGGCCGGTTGGCCCCGGCCCATGCTGCGATTTACAACGCCCCTGCCGGATATCGGCCCAAAAGAGACGCCGCGAGCGAGCCTCGGCGTCCTCGCTCAGACGGCACCCCCGGCATGGCCGCGCGTATTCCCAAGCCTCTAACGCGATCAACGGCGGAGAAGCAAACATGATGCTATTTCCCGATCCTTTCGAGACGCTACTTAACCTACAGCGTGCGCTCGACACCTTACGCGACAGCGAATGGTTGGAGTCGAGCCCGAGCGGCAGCGGTCCTTTTCCTCCGCTCAATGTATTTCGCAAGGGCGATGACATCGTGGTGATTCTCGAAGTCCCTGGTGTCGATGGCAAGGATCTCGAGGTACAGATCAAGGACCATACGCTGCGGATCGCCGGCACGAAGAAGGTGAACTACAACCCAAAGGTCAGCCTGCACCGCCGCGAGCGTATAGAGGGACATTTCGATCGCACGGTGACGCTGCCCGTGGAAATCGAGGCGGACCACGTGAAAGCGGAATGCCGGGCCGGCATTCTAGCCCTCTATCTGCCGCGCGCCGAGCGCGACAAGCCGCGCAATATCAAAATCAACTGACCTGTCGGTCGATTATCGACGCGAAACGGAGCGAGCCATGGCAAAATCCCAAGAAATTGCCGTTCAGCAAAAAAAGGAAGTGGCGACGAAGGAAGAGCGGACGGTTCCTGCGCGCTACTTCGTTCCCAACACCGATATCTACGAGACCGATGACGCGCTGACGCTCGTCATGGAAGTGCCCGGGGTCGACAAAAAGGATTTGGACATCGAGCTCAATGCCGGCACTCTCAACGTCGAGGCGCGGATCGATTTCTCGAAATATGAGGGTCTGGAGCCGCTCTACTCGGAATACAATGTCGGACACTATTCGCGGAGCTTCGCCCTCTCCGACAAGATCGACCAGAATGGCATCAGCGCTGCGCTCGATAGCGGCGTGCTTACGCTAACTTTGAAAAAAGCGCGCGAGGCCCAACCGAGACGCATCAAAATCGATTGATGGCTTCGGCGTCATAGCGACTTTCTTTGCTCTACGCGCCTCAAGAGGAGCCCGCCCTTTTTGATGTGCGCTGCGGCGGGGCACCGAGTCGGCCGCCAGCATTGTAGGAGGGTGGATCGCTGGCAGGAAAACTATCGTCGATCTGCTCATCGACGCTCGCTCCGGGCTCATCCATGGGCTTGCAGTCGGCCGTGAGGGCCGGCTCCGACGCTTCGACAAGGCGACGAGCTTTGTGCCAGTGAAATTCCGCGCGCCCCTTCCGGCCGGCCTTCTTCTTCCCACAGGAAATAAGCTCGCTTGCGGATTCGATCTTCGAGCGTCGGATCGTGGTTCTTCATGTCTTCACAACGTCCAAAGGACGGGGCGGTTCCGCGTAAAACCGTGATTTCGGTGCAGGCGCCCGGATCTTTTCACGGCGTCCCGATGTCACGGAACATCCTCAATCGGCAGGACGTTCCAGTTTCAGCTTCAGGATGAGACTGGAGGCGAAGGATGCAACGCGCGCTGCCCTGGCTCATCTTTCATTGACGGGCCCTCGTGGATCAGGCGTTTAACCCGCAACATCTCGATCATCTTGCCGATGTGATCTGGGTTTGGGCCATCGGCTTCGTTCCGCGCCTCGCGGCGGCGATCGCCGTATTGGTTATCGGATCGATCGTCGCCCGCTGGGCTTCGCAAGCAGTGCTTGGCGCCGTCGGTCACCATATCGACGCGACCGTGAGGCCGATGTTCGGCTCGATCGTGCGATATGCGATTCTTATCCTTGTCATCGTGGTCGCGCTTACTCAGATCGGCGTCCAGACCGCGTCCCTGCTCGCAGTCCTCGGTGCCGCAGGCCTCGCGATCGGCTTGGCTCTACAAGGAACGCTCAGCAATATTGCTGCAGGCCTCATGTTGCTGTGGCTCCGCCCGTTCCAACTTGGTGACTATATCGAGGTGAACGGAATGAGCGGAACGGTACGCGAGATTGGCCTGTTCGTCTGCCATCTCGAGACTTTCGATGGAATCTTCCTGTTTGCGCCCAATTCCGCGATCTGGAACAACGCGCTGAAAAATCACAGTCGAAATCGCGGAAGGCTGGTGAGCGTCGACATCACCATGTCGAACAAAGCCGACATCGATCGGGTCCGTTCAATTCTGCTGTCGATCGCCGGTAACGACGATCGCATTTTGAAGGACCCGCCACCGAGAGTATTCGTTGAAAGCATCACCGGTGCAGGGCTGATGTTTAACTTGCGAGCCTGGGCCGCCCCGCAAACATTCGGCGATCTCCAAAGAACAATCGTCGAGAGGGCAAAACGAAAGCTCGAAGAACTGAACGACGAAGCCATGTCTCCACAGCAAGTGATCCGTGCAATACCGCCGGAAAGTGATCCTTCGCGGCTCATGCCCGATCACGCGGAGGCGACGAGCGAGAGTCTCTAGACTAGGATCGGGTTTGATCGAGCGTGGACTTCACGAGCAAGGAACAATTTCGCGGCGAGCGGCGAGGTCACTGCCTCGGCCCCCAAGAATGTCGGAGGGCGCGGCTGGCGCCTCGCCCTCCGGCAAAAACGAATTCGCGGTAGTGCCCGCCTACGCCTCACTTTTTGTCGCTATCGTCGTCCTTGTCGTTATTCTGATTCTGCGGAGGCGTGAAGCCCGAGCCGCTCGCATTGCCGGCCGGATTGCTCTTGCTTCCGGCGCTTGAGCCAGGCATGGCAGAATTGCTCGGCATTCGCGAGCTGCTACCACCCCCGCTGCCCTCCAGACTGTCCATCGTCTGTTCATCGAGCTGAGCGGTCTGCTGCAATCCAGTTTGCTTCTGGAATTGCGAGATGGCTGAGCGGGTTTCGGGCCCAACCTTGCCGTCGACCGGTCCGGTGTAGAGGCCCTTCTGTTTCAGCGCTTGTTGCGCCTGCATCACCTGAGCCGGCGATTCACTGGTTGCAGTCGAGCTGGTACCCGGTGCGGCCGGTGTTATGCGTGAGTCGCTGGCAGCACCCGAGCTGGGTGAAAGCGAGCTTGGGGCGTCGGAAGGTGCGTTGCTCATGCCTTGGGCAAAAGCGCCTCCCGCAGTGAGCGCCAGAATCGAAGTCGTCAATAGAAAACGCTTCATCGGCTTCCTCCTCCTTGGGCGCCGGAAATTCGGCGCCGCCAGAAATGAAACTCCGCGCGAAGCCTTCGGTTCCAGGTCGGCCATGTTGGCTGCACCCGCATTCGATGAATGTCCAGATGGCTTTGAGGTCACTGACTCGGACGAGCGCCACCTTTTGTCACAGGCGGAGGAGACCCTTCGGCAGGATGCGGACTGCCCTGCGGCAGCCCCGGCGGCGCTTCCGCAGCTTGTTGCGCGGTCTGGATGAGATCTCTGCAATTGTGATCTTGACCAAGCCCGAGCTGGACCGTCGCGAGAAGCCCCGTCAAAACCGCGAGCCCCGCCTTCACGCCGAGCGTTCCGGGGTCCGGCTTGATCGAGGGATTCTTGAGCGCGCCCGTCACCTCGATTGGCGCGTGCATTGCAAGAACGCTGAAATGTTTTGGTTCTTGCGTCAGCTCAAAGTTGATGGTCTGGTTGCGCAAATCGACGTTTCCGTTACCGATTACGTTGGCCTCGTCAGTGTCGAACACGAACGCTCGGGTCTGGAGCATGCCCTTCTCGAGCCCGAAATCGCTCATCATGCATCGCACCGTTGTCTTGTCGGGAAAGCCCAAGGCGGATAGCAAGGCTTTGCCGAAATCGAGACCGACGAGATTGACGAGCAACGCGCTAACATTGCCCCCATTCATGAAGAACTTTATGTCACCATCGCCATTGGCCAACATTTCCGCGGGCGAGTTGCCATAGCCCGAGAGCTCGGCCCGTCCGCCAACGACGCCGAACCCCTCAAAGCGCTGTGTCGCTTGCATCAACCGCTGAAAATCGACCTGGCGGAAATCCACCGACGCTGCGGCGTGGATAGGATCCTGGCTTGCATCGAGCAGGAGCGAGCTCACGATTGACCCTTGGCCGACAGCGAAATTGAGCGGCTGCAGTATGAGCTTGCCATTGTCGAGGCTCAGATTGGCCTCGAGTTTGTCGAGTGGCGCCCATTCAGCCTGAATATGCTCGCCTTTGTAGTGAACTCGGAAATTCGCCTTGCGGAGCTTGCCGAGATCGAACGGCTCATCAGGCAACAATGCCGGGCTCGCTTCGCGCTGCGCGAGCTGGGCTTTATGCTCGGCCGCTTGATTGGGCGTGTTGGGCTGATCGGGAGCCGTACCGAGGAATCCGCCGAGATCCGTGAGCAGAACCTTGTGCGACGTCAAATCGGCAGTGATCAACGGACGCTCATAGCCGCGATCAACATCGAAATTTCCCGAGAGATCGCTTTGGCCAACCATGCCGGAAAAATTGCTCAGCTTGATGTGATTTCCGCCATAGTCGAGATGACCACGCAGCCGGAAAGGCGGTGTCTCGGCGAGCGGCAAGCCCAAGATCGGATAGAGATGAGCGAGATCCTGACCGGCGATGTCGAGCTCGAGATTGGCGCCCGCCAAGCGTGACGGGTCGACGATTGTGCCCTTGAGAGCAATTCGCGTTGGTCCGTCGGTGGCGACGAGGTCAACCGGGTACGGCTTTTTTGGGTCACGGAGTGACAAGATCGAGCCGCCCGTGAAATTGCCCTTGAAGGGCTGATCCGCATAGGTGCCTTGGGCGCTCGCCACCAACCGTGGCTCGCCACCGGCCTGCGGCTGCTCGGTATGGATCAGCACCCTAAGGTCGGCTTTCAGTTTCGGGTCGTTGAATCGGAACGCGCCGTCGGTGATCGTCACCGAACCAATTTGCAGCGAACTCGATTGGCGGTCCGACTGCGGAAGCTCGAATGACCAATTCGCGTTGCCGCTCGGTCCCGGACGAAGATTGCCTTCAGGATGTTCGATCGTGACCTCGCGCACAACAATGTCGCGTCCGCGGCTGCGGAGCAGCGCCGGAACATCGATCCGCAGACTTAGGCGGCCGACGCTGCCCAATTGACTATCGTTCGGGAAATCCGCCGGGTTTCCAATCGCAAGACCTTCTAGAACGATCAGGGCGTTGCTAGAGAACAGATCCTTGATGTCGAACCGCGCCAGAGAGACCGGTCGGCCGAGCTTTGCACCGATCTCGTGCGCCACGATCGGCCGCATCCAATTCCAGCTTGAGAGGAGAAATAAGCAGACCAGCCCAAGCAGCGCAGCGCCGCTCGCGGTCAAAAACTTGTGCGCACGAAATATCTGCGGAAACCGTGGCATCTTTCCGCTTTCTTAGGCTTGAGGATTGGACCGCCGCCAAAAAGCCGCGAAACGCTTTAATGCGCTGCGTCGAATGAAGATGAAGCTAGAACCCAATGACGCGCGCAAGGTTCCGCGGGATGATGTTGTAATCGATCCGGTTTTGG